>Ga0180433_10001096_pt1 | contig 45857 bp, 56 predicted proteins | sample SS_ome_8_FD_132980 | JGI IMG/M metagenome (GOLD analysis project Ga0180433, IMG submission 132980) | Hypersaline lake sediment archaeal communities from the Salton Sea, California, USA - SS_1_D_1 metaG | ecosystem: Environmental > Aquatic > Non-marine Saline and Alkaline > Hypersaline >...
GGCGTACTCATTTCTTGCTAAACTCCCCCATTTTGCCCTGTTCTGAGCCCGTATTGCCCTCGCCTGAGCCGTTTCTCTGATCCTGCGGCCATTCGGACCCGTTAGAAGTTAGGGCCTTACAGACGCTCTCAGAGCTTCTGAAAGCCTTCGGCCGATAGACCGCGACCATGCTATTCAGACTGGCCAGACGCTGCCGGCGAACCCGCTGGCAGCTGACCGCGTGCAGGATGTAGTCCGGATCGAGTGAGTCGACGATCGCGATGTGACTCTCCAGGCCGTTGAACATGAAGGTGATCATGTCTGCCGGCAGCCGATCATCGAACGGGATCACATAGCAGAACTTCAGAATGAAGTCCCGGAAGATGTGCGGGTTCGGCGGAGTCTTGTCCATGATCCAGTCACGGTGCTGCCTGGGGAGTGTAGTCCTGGGGTCGATGATCCTCTTCACGCGCCAGGGATCGATCACGAACTCAGAACAGTCCACGCCTCGCCCCTTCTGTTTTGCGCCGTACAAATACGGAGTGCCGACCCAGCTGCGGCCCTCTTCGACGATCTCCATTCTCATCTTCATCACCAGGTCCATGATCACCTCATCTGCGCCGGGCGCGGTACATGCTGGAAGCCGAAGAAGTTGTCAGTGTTCGCGTAATTGTTACAGCCGGAATAAACCTTCTGACAATGCGGGAATGCTTCATACTGATCGCCGGCCGCGATCGCCTGAGCGAACGGAGGCATCAGTCGAAACTGTCCCACAGTATAGCGCTGTATTGTAGCCCGGGCTCCGGCCAGCGGGCCCGTTGTCATAGTAACATATCCACGATCGAAAAAGCCATCGGCCTCCGTCCTGGCCGCGTCAATCAAGAGCTTCGTCGTGCTGCCCGCCTGGGCGGCTCCGGTGACTTTGATCCCGGACAAGTTGACCGTGCAGATGTTCGAGCCGAATACCAGGTTACAGCTCTCGCCGTATATATCCGGCGGTACATTTTTCATCAGAAGGAAGAAGATGTCACGGAACTCGATCGTCAGATGCAGCCGGTCGATCTCCACGATCCCGGTGAAACCATTGAAGCGAAGTCGCCAGTTGTTCGGCGGATCATTGAGTCCGACCTGGTAGAGAAAAAACTCACCGCGATCCAGAGAGCGCTGGTTCCTGATCTGTGACACATCGATCAGGGCCCGGGTGATGTCCCCGAGCCAGACGGTGGTCCGGATCGTGCCGACTTTGACTGTCGCCTCTTGCTCCTGAGTGTCGCGAGTGATCGGAACAGCCTGATAAGTATCGCCCAGCCAGCTCACGGACTGAGAGAAGGAAGTGAATCGGCTGTATGTGCCGTCCTCATACTTGAAGGCGAACAGCTCCACGACAGTCGGAGCATCTTGATCAACCGCATCCTTCCAGGCCATCAGTCGACACCCTCCTCAGCGAGTCCGAGGACCATGTCATTCGTGTCATGGGTCCGGAGCATATTCCGAAAGTTTCCATTGAAGCGCACGCGGCGAAGATAATCGCAGGATACTTCGACTATTTGAGGCGCCGGAGGCGGGACAGCGATGTCGATGCTGCCATCGTCGACCCAGTTCACCGTGAAGTTCGCCGGCGTGAATATTTCCACACCATTGACCCAGCACCGGATCGTCCCGTTGTCCTCGATGTTCCATATCTCGAACTCCCGGCTATTGGCTCCGACCGTCGGGACCTGTTTCACCTGGAAATTTGTCTGTGATCCAGTACCGACTCCGATCTGAGTCCGAGGCAGCTGATATCCCCATCCGTATTCATCACGGAAGAGGAAGCTGTCGATATTGCCGCCGACGACCTTGACGAAATCCATGACCGCGTCACGCTGTGCTTCTTTCAGCTGTGACATGTTGATCGTGTAGAACATCCAGTCATGCGGATCATGAACGAAGGACTGCTTGACGGTCCGGTTCGGGTTCGCCTGGACGGTAGTCAGCGGAATGAATTCGGCCTCGTATGGAAACGACGGGCACCGAACTTCATCATTGAAAATTAAATTTGTTTTACCCAATGGCATATCCTTGTCGATAGGTCTGGTTCATCTGCTGGATCAGCTTCGGGTTCCGGAGCAGACTATCCTCGACTCCGCGCTTGTCCGGGCTGACGATGTTGAAGGTGATATTCGCATCACCACGGCCGCCGGCACCTGTCGCGATCCCCAGGTTCCCGCGCTCGTCCCTGGACAGCGGGATCACTGCCTCCGGACCACGCTCTCCAATGAGCGCGCCTGTAGGACCGTTCACGACTCCGCCGGCAGCCATCGCCACCAGGCCCTTCGCTCCAGTAACCGGCGCGGCCGGATTGCCCCCCACACCTGGCGTGCTGAACGCACTCATGATCGCCATCTGGAGGGCCATTTTGATTATCGCATCCGTCGCGTCCAGGATCGCGTCCTCGAAAGTTTTCGCTCCCATCGCAAGGTCCACCAGAGAGGCCGTCGCAGCTCCGCCGATGTCCTCCATCGTGACCTTGAACCTCTCGGCTTTTTTCGTGTTATCTTCCTGAGCATCGCCGACTCGGTTCAGCCAATTCATGGCAGTCTGACCCCACTCCATGACTTTATTCTTTGCGGTTGTCCAGATGCTGACCTGATCAGCGGATTCAGAGTTCAGCCCTTCCGCGTTTGCCTTCGCCTGATTGAGCTGCACCTGGAGCTCTTCGATTTGCCTCGTCGACTCTTCGGACTCTCCGGAGAACATCCCCATCATGTCCACCATCTTTTTCATATCATCCTGGACGAGCTCCTTGAATGTTTTCTTCGGCTTCTGAGCTGCCTGTTCGATTTTACCGATCGCGATCCTATGAGTCTGCTCGATCCGAGCGACTGCGGTATCATATGCCGCTTCGATTCCTTTGACATCTTTCTCGAAAGTATCCGCGACCGGCTGCGCTCCAGTGAAGCCGCTGGCAGTCAGCGCGACCATCCGATTGAGCTGCTTCTCGATGTCGCCCATGCCCGGGAGTCCTCTGATCAGGTCCCGCGCTTTTTTCACCATGAAATTGATCGCCTTGAACACGCCATCCATGAGCAGATCGAATACTTTCAGGACCGGGTTGATGAAGTAAGTGACCACCAGGCTCTTCATGCCGGCCCAGATCACTTTGCTCGTTTTCTTCAGCCACTGGAAGCCCTTCGCGATCCCCTTGATCAGGTCCTGCATCCCCTTCTGGACCGGAGTGAACTGCTCGAGCCATTCCCCGAACTTGAAGCCGAGATACGCGGCCGCCAGAACAGCCAGCGCCGGCAGCAGTGTCGCAGTCAGCACGGCTGCAGCCTTCGCGGCTGCCACGCCGATCGTCCAGAGAGCCGGCACGATCATTCCGACCAAAGAGGCCGCCATCTGCAAGAGTCCGAGGTTCGCCATGATGATCGCCTTCGCCATGAGGCTGATCTTCACAGCAGCCAGTGAGGCAGTTGTCGCGAGGCTCCCGAGCATAACCGGAATAGAGAGCGCGACGAGTATCTTCCCGATTTTCCACACGCGCCGCAGCGCTTCAGCTACACCCGCCACTGCCGGCGTCACCTTGCCCGCGGCCTGGTCGATGCCGGCCAGCTCCTTCACAAGGGCAGAGGCAAATCCGATCAGGTCCTTCAGTGCTCCGGTTAGTCCGGACTCGCCGGCCATCAGGATCACCTCCTGGAGAGTCGACAGAAGCTCGAGCCATGCACCTTTCAGTGTGCCCTCGATGAGGGCCGCGTTTTTCCGAGCAGTACCTTCGACCAATTCATTCGCTTTTGTGAGCTGGAGAGCCTTCTGAGTGGCGTCAGCCATGACCAGGGCGGCCGTTGCCTGGCGTGATCCGAAAATCTGCGCGGCCTGGCCGAGGTTCATCTGTGCCTCGCCGAGTTTGCGGAAGGCTTCAGTCGCTCCGACTTTCGTCGGATTGACTTCGTCCAGGGAGAGGCCCATCTCTTTCAATGACTTCACAGCGTCGTCTGTCGGATTGACCAGGCGGATCATCGACTGGCGGAGCGCCATACCGGCCCGGCTGGATTTGATGCCGGCATCATGCAGCACGCCCAGGAGGGCGGCGGTTTCTTCAAGTGAGACGCCGGCGGTCTTAGCTGAGGTACCAGCAAAGCTCAGCGCCTGGGCCAGCGTCTGGATCGTGGAGTTCGTCGAGTTCGCGGTATTGACCAGAACATCGGCAATGTGAGTTGCATCGGAAGCCTCGAGACCGAACTGGCGCATCGTCGTCGCAGTGATCTCGCTGGCTTCGCCGAGATCGATCACGGCGGCCGTGGCGAGGTCCAGCGTCGCCGCTATCGCCTCGTTACTTTCGGCGACGGTAAAGCCGGCGCGAGAAAGGTTCAGCAGTCCCTCGGCGGCCTGAGAAGCCGTGAAGCGTGTCGTGGCTCCCAGGCGGCGCGCGGTGTCCTCGAACAGCTGCATCTCGGCAGTCGTTGCGCTGGTCACACCTTCGAGCATGGCCATCGTCTCCCCGAACTCTGCGATCGTCTGGATCGAAGAGCGGAGCCCGACATACGCGCCCAGCGTTACAAGCAGCGACGCCGCTGTCGATTTCAAAGCAGCCAGCGCTCCCCCGGTCTTTTTGGTTTGCGCTCTCATGAGCTTGACCGCTGAGACATATTTCTTCGCCCCAGAGATCGCGCCGCGTGCGCTGATGGCCACAAGTAGCGTCGCCGTGTTTGCCATTATTTTCCTTTTATCTTGTTAGGCCCCTTTTCCGCTTTTCGCTTCTTCTTGGGGTCATTGATATACAGGGACATCCAGGTATCATCGAGGAAGGTGATCAGCTGATAGAGCTCGCGCCTCACATCCGGATTGTGAAACCCCATGATTTCCATCCAGGCCGTGATCGCGTTCACCGCCAGAGGGTTCGCATCGAACCCGAACTGCCTCCGGTTATGAAGCTCGACGAACCCCGACCAGGCCGGCCGAAGATCCAAACGGATCTCCGGCCGCTGATCGAGAGCTTTGACTTCCTGGCCTTGAGCTTTTAGCGCCTCGAGCTTCTTGATGTACCAGCCCCACTGGTATTCCCACTCGAGGCGCTCGCTCAGTTTCCCTCGGCTGCGATCCGGTCCTCGGTTCGATAGAGTTCGCGCTCCTGGGCGAGCGCCATGATCTCCTTGTAGAAGTCCTCGATCTCAAGCGCTTCACGGCATGCCTCTTTCGAGTATTCGATCGGCTTGCCATCTTCGCCTATAAGGTTCTTCCATCCCAGGAGAACGGTCTCAGCGATCGCTTCCTTCATCAGCTCGTCAGCACTCTCGCTGTCGAGGGTTCCGGAAGTGACCCGCCGCATATGCGGCTTGCCGTTTTTCATCATGAACTCCTTGAACCGCCGGTTCCCGATCCGCGCGATCAGAAACTCGCAGCCGCTCCCGTAAGGGACCCAGACGCCTTCCTCTTCGAGTTTGTCGTCTGTCTTAAACTTCGAGAGCTTGAAGCCCTTCACCTTCGTCGTCTTTTTGTCGTCGGCCATTGTATGTCCTTATTACCAAAGAGCCAAAAAAATCACGGAGCGTCGAAAAGAGCGATCCGCATGGTGATGTCCTCGGTGGCGTTCATGAACGCCTCGAACGAGATGCTCTCCACGAGCTCCGTGTCGACTCCGCCGGCCACGGTTTCGTCGTCGGACATCTGAAAACTGGGTACCTCGAACACGATCACCGCGCCGTCCGTCGCCTGGATGGCGACAGCGAAACCGGCTTCAGTGTGCGCGAGGTACCGCGACTTCTGAGTGTGGTCCTGGAACAGCAGCTCCAGGTCGCCGGTCACTGCGAACCGGCCGATCCCGAGATCATGCGGCGACAGCTCGCCGGCACACCTGATCTCCCGGAGGTTATTCGTCACCTCGATCGTGCCAGAGAACAGGCACACGGAACCGTGGCTGATATTGATCCAGCGGATATTATTCGCTGAGCTCAATATCTCGTTATCGTTCGCAGCGTTCGGGCTGCCGTCTCCGGCAGTGGCCGTGGTGGCCTGTTCGTCTTTCCCCATGAAGGAGAAGGAGCCGGTGATCCGGCCGTCCACTGGTATTTCCAGAGACATCGAGGCCGGCATGAGCCCGCGATAGAGCTCGAAGATGTTCGTGAGGTCCGTGTGCTCTCTCTCGATGGAGAAGGACTTCTCAGCGACACCGTTGACTGCCTGCTTCGCGGTCTCGGCGTTGATGGTCACGCCGGCCTCATCGACCAGGCCGTCCTTGTTCGAGACCGTGATCACGGTCGCGCTCGCGGCGGATACTTTGAACACCCCATTGTTTCCGGCGTTCGTCGGGAAGCCACGGAAGCGGACCCACTCGCCGACGCTGGGGGTATTGTCCCAGGTGCCGGCTCCCAGTGTGAAAGTCCCGGCCGCAGCTGCTACTGTCACCGCGACGCCACTTGCCACTGACACGGAGGCACTGAAGGCCGAGGCCATCAGGACCGCCAGGAAAAACGGGTCATAACTTGCATACGACAGCTCGAAGTTGAGATCACCCTCCGCTCCGATCCCGGTCCGTATGATACCGGGAATTTGACGGTCCGATCTGATTTCCTCAGATACCTCCGTCTGCTTTGTGCCCTTCAGCCCTTCGCCCGTCTCCCGCAGATTTGTGAAAGTGGGCGGTCCGGCCGGCACTTCACCCCACGCTACTTCTTCGACATAGCGGAGGATCGTCCTGTTCGCATCGCTCATTGCGTGCCTCCTACAAAAAAAAGGTTTCTAAGTCTCTTGGAAGTCGGCATCCCACGGCGCGGTCACATTGACCTGATACTGCCCGCCGACCAGCCCTATCACATTCGGGAATGGTGCCAGGTTGAACTGCACGACAGTTCCCTCTGCATCCCCGACATTGATGTTGATATAATCGAATGACTTCATCGCCAGCTCGACGGCATCATTCACATCCGCCTCACTCGTGCCGATCGGTCCGAACACCTGGAGGTCCAGGATGCCGCTGATCCTGTAGGTGTTCTTGGCACTGATGCACACGGTATTCCCGGCAGCCGGCCGAACCCAGGCATTGATCCAGACCGCGTTGTCCGGCTTCGTGAATCCCGGAGCGTTCGCATGCTGGACAGCATAGCCAGCACCACCAGCGCCGAGAGTGCTGTCCACCTCTGCCTTGATGGCTTCGACTGCTGCCTTGTATCCCATTCTATACCTCTCAGCTCAGCGACGCCGTGACCTTCGAGAGCGCGGTCCGGAGCATGGCGAACGGTGCCATCTTCGGAGTCCCGAACTCGACATACACAGCATAAAAAACATTATTGAAAAAATAGATGGTTTTGCCGATCAGACTCCCAGAAGCCCGTCGCGCTGCCGTCAGCTTTGACAGCGCATTCGCTTCAGTCGTTCCGCCGTTCTCATCCCGTCGACCGTTCTCTTCAGTGTCGAACCGATCAATATCCAGGTCCCAGCCGCCACGCAGCCGCCCGGAATTGTCCGGAGTATCAGAGACCGGCGTCAGCGCGATCGTCTCCGTCACGATGTCGGTCACGATCTTCACCATGCCCTGGTCGAATTTCCAGGGGACGGTTTTCTTCGCCCATTTCTCGATCGCAGCATCGAACTCCTTCGCGTTTACGAACTTCGCCTCGACCATGATCAGCTCCCCATGTTCAGCCGCCAGGCGGCAGTATTCTCGCCGCTGTCGAGCGGCTGGATGCTGATGATCCGGTACGACTTCGAGTCCTTACCATCCACCACGCGATTGACCAGGTCCGGCGTGAATTGCAGCTGGTAGCCAGGGATCAAACAGACGAACCGCTCTTCCCTCGCGCTTGACTGCGCGATCTGGTCCTTGCTCTGCCTGGGCGGTGTGATCCACTCCTCTCCCAGGCTCGCGCCGGCAGCGTCAAAGAACTCGGCCAGGCGACCATACTTCTCGATCTTCGCCCGGACCTTTTTCCCGAACCGCGTCTCGTTTAATCCTTTGCTCACAGCTATCCCCTGGACACTGGAATGTTCGCCCCGCCGCCGGCTTCCTGGAAGGGAGCCATGAGCGCGTCCACTTTGCTCGAGACTTCGCTGCCGGCGTTCGTGCCGGCATACTCTTCCTCGATCTCCAGGACATCGATCTTGATCCGCTCCATCTTCAGCGCGCCGCCATCGTCCAGGTCTGGGAAGGCGTTGTCATTGTTCGACATATACACCGCGACCTCGACGACCGCCCGCTTCAGATTTATGTGGATCACATCGCTGTCGATGAACACGCCATCGACCTCGACCTCGACGCGCGGAAAGTAAAGCGCCTGATTGTATACGGTCCGCTCGCTCTGGAACGGGTTGTATTTACTGTCGCAGTATTGAGTCGCTGCGTTCAGCTTCTGCCGTTTACTCTCGGCGTCCTCACCGGCAGCCCATTCCAGGCCATAGTCCTCGACGATCTGATCGGCGTCCGTGTCGGATATGTAGCTCGTGGCGTCGGATTTTCCGGTTCCATCTTCGACCACAAAAGTGACAGCCATGAGCTACTCCTTCGGCTCTTCAGCCGGATCTGTCTTGGTTTTCTTTTTCGCCGGCTTCTTCGGCGCGGCTTCCTTCTTCGGCTCCGGGCGTTTGATGTCCGAACCGTCGGCCATCTTATAGCCCCGGGACTTGTACTGCGCGAGCTGCTCTTCAGGTATCGCGCGCGGGCCGCCGATCGGCTTCCCGTCTTTTCCGATCTTAGTCACTTCGACCATGATCTCCTCCTCATAATGCGAGGATGGTACAGCGGGCCCGAGACCTCGGCACCCGCTGCACCCGTTCCTCTTTGTCATTGCTATTCGTCCTCGTCCTCATCGTCACCGCCCAGGACGGCGTCGATGGCTTTCTGCTTCAGGACTTTCAGACTGTCGCCCTCGTCGAGAGCGTTCCCTTCTGCGTCCACGATGCCGTATTGTTCGGCGAGCTGTATGACCTGTTTCTTCGATTTCAGCTTGTCAAATTTCGCGGCAAGCTCATCGGGTTCCAGGCCGTCGTCGTCGTCCTCTTCGGCATCGAAATCGGCTTCCTTCTCGAGGACCCACCCGGCCTTTCGATATTCTCCGACCTCGTCGGCATTTACATCGGCAGTAACGGGACCAGGCTGACCCTTTACTTTTTGGCGTACCATCTTGACGGTCTTATCCGCCAGAGCACAGAAGCCGAGGGCTCCCACGCTCACCAGTCCGACGGTCACAGGAGAGAGAGTAGCATCTTCGCCGGTCCCGTCAAAGACCGCAGCGACCGCCACAGGAGAGAACAATACGCTGACGAAAACCGCCAGCAGGATAATGTGTACGAGCTTCATGATGTCCCTTTATGGACAGAGAAATCGGCGCGAGTGGCTTCCCTTCTTGTCGGCCATTTCGTGCCTCGCTTTTCACAGCGAAAGAAAAGTCGGAGGCGGGCACAGCGCCCGCCCCCTGTCCTTTGCCTTCACACCTACCCCTGCAAGAGGACGCAGTGCTCAGGCTTGATCATCTGGTAGCCCCAGGCGATCCCGACCTCGAAGGCCACGCGGTGGTACTGCCGGTACAGCGCCACATCGAAAGCCAGGCCGCTCTTCGGGTCCTGAATGACGGTGCGGTCGTCCGCATCGTCCCCGCCGTCCGGGATGGCCGGCGCGCGGGTCGCCAGGGCGATCGCATTCCGGGAGAATCCCATGTGAGCGCGATACGCGGCGGACAGCGTGATCGCGTTGTTGTCCGGAATCACCGTTCCGATGATCCCCGGGTCCTGGATATGGGTGACGCCGGCCGCGAGCGCCGTGTCCACCACATACCCCTTCGCGGTATCCGCCGCGAAGTTCAGGATGTCCCCGACCAGGATGGTCCCGGCCCCGGTGTCGACATCGACCTGGGTGTCGCCGAGCGCGAGACCCGCGACATTATTCACCAGGTAGCCCGCACCCGTACCGGGAGTGTGAGCCTGAATGCCGGCGGACTCGCCGACCATGATGCCGAACAGATCAAGCAGCAGACCGCGCCGGAGCGTCTCGTCTGAGCCTGCCTGATTGGCATTGGTCAGCTGCGTCAGCGACCGGAGATTGAGGCCCGCATCCGTCCCGACCACCAGGTGGAGATCGGTCAGCGGCGCGCCGTTATCCTGGAGCTCTTTGAGCACCTTCGCCGCGTCCGAGATGTCCGAGCCGAAGGGAACAGTCCCGGCCGTTCCTACCGCGCGCGAGGCGAGATAGTACAGGGACGCGATGTCCGTTTCGATCTCATTCACCAGGGAGCGCATCGCCTGGGCGAACTGCCCGGCCAGCGTGCTCTCGAACTCACCCCCGGACTTCATGCCCATTTCTTCTTCGCCTTCCCAGTAGAAGCCGTTGGCCTTCGACTTCGTGATGGCGATCTGACGATTCGCCACGGTCTGGGCGGACGGGTTCGGACCCGTCGCGGCGGGGGTGATATTGTACGGGGTCTGCGCGGCCGTGATCGGCACACGCACGGTCTGGCCAATGGCTGCGCGTGCGGCTTTTGAGGACCGCGCTACAGCCGGAACGAACCCGACGAGCTCCCGGGACACTACATCCAGGGCTTCATACATGTCGGGGAACAGATCGGTCAGTGTGTTACTCATGGTTTTTTCCTCAGGTGTTTGTAACCTTGCCGCCGTCCTTCATGAACGCGGCCTTTTCAGCCGGGGACAAGGCATCAAATTCTGCGCGGGTTTTCGTTTTGCCGCCTCCTGCTCCAGGTGCTCCCGCGCCAGGCGCACCACCTCCGGAGCTTGCGGCCCCTTTGAAGGCCATCGGATACTTCTCCTCGAAGCCCTTGATCAGGGCATCGATCCCGATCCCGTTCCCGGCACCGTCGATAGCCGGCTCTCCCGACTCGAGCAGCACCTGAACGCCGAAGTCCCCATCCTTCTCGATCACCTTCACACGCTGGCGAACATGGGGGAGCAGCAGCTCGACATTGCCCTTCCGGGCTTCGATCGCTTTGATCGCTTCATTGTCGATGAGCAGAGTCCGGAGCTTGCTCGAGAGCTTCTCGTTCGTCGAGACCAGCCCGCTCTTTTCAGCTTCATGTTCTGCGACCATCTGCTGCTTGACGCTGTCGATCCGTCGGACCACTTCAGCCTCGTTGTCGATGTTTCCTTTGTCCCACTCCGCGATCCTCTCGACCGCTTTGAGGGCATCGTCCACACCGATCCCGCTCTCTTCAAATCTCTTGAAGGGAGCCAGGGCTTTCTCCAGGCTTTCAACAGTCCCGCGCTCTTTTACCAGCGCGCTCTTCAGGTTCCCGGTGTCTACCAGCTCGAAGCTCCCGACAGCTTCAGTCGACAGCTCAAAAGCGCCGCCTCCTTCGACTTCGGCATAAGCCCCTCGATAGTTTTCCGGCACAGCGTCCAAACTCTCCACGCGTGTTTTCAAAATGTCAGGCATCTCGCCTCTCCTACAAAAAAAGGTCTATTTCAGAGTCTCTCTGACGGCGCGCCTCTCGCACTGCCAGACCCTTATCGTCTTTATTGCCGCAGCCGTCGGCGGCCGAGGGGAAAAAGATAAACCCTCGGCCGCTCTCGGCTTTGTCAAGGAGCAGCTCGTCAGCTGCATCATAAAATTTCACAGTTTCACCCCCGTCCTGGAGTAGCCCAGGTCCTTCAGTGTCGCGAACGATCCGTCAGCTGCTGCGAAGCCGCTGATGTCCGGGATCGCTCCCGATCGATACAGCTCTGCGCGCACCGGGCCCAGGAGTTTGTTCTGCCGCTCCGGGCTCTGTGTTTTGATCCAGTCGTCGAAGCTCTCCGGCCGCTCGATCACTCCGTCCATCCGGGTCGATCCTTCTGGACGGAAGGCCTGCTGCTTCACGATCTCGTTCCCTTCCATCTCCAGCTCGTCCCAGGACTTCGTCACATAGCCCATAGTCGACCGGCAATTATAATGCTGGGGCGGGACTGCGCCGATGTCATTCACCGGGTACACAGTGCCGTGGAGCAGCATACATATCTCACTCGTCCGATCGTCCAGGACGGCGATGTATTCCACGCCCTTGATCACATCGCTGTTCTCGACAGCGAAGGCCAGGCGCGACTGGTTCGATACATAATTGGCTGCGGTCCTGGCCACGGCCTTTGCGTTATTGACGGCCTTGTTCACTCCGCCCGTCGTGAAGGCGTCGTAGTTCTTAGCCAGGAGATCGTTCGCCATCTGCGGGATGTTTTTCCCTTCGATCATACCGACGCGGAAAGCCTCGAAGATGTCGGACTGAACAGTCTCGCCGAGCTGGCTGAACCACTCGCTCATAATCTTCCCGTTGAAGGGCTGCTCGAAGATGATCGCGTTCAGCATGTTCGGCCCGGGCATCGTCAGCCCGAAGTTCACCGGCAGCGCTTCAGTCAGCTCATCGAATGCCGCCTGGACAGTGTTCGACGCGATCGCTGTCAGCTGGGCCATCGTCTCGGAGGTGATCTTCTCGATCGACAGGCCGCGCCTGATCTCTTCCTGGAGCCGCATCAGTCGGATGTCGTTCAGTCTTAGATCGCTCAAGTCGGCCGCCATAAGGTGACGCCCCAAATCGGGCAGCACTTCATCGCGGAGGACTCGAGCGATCTCGAGGGCCATCTCTTGAGCCTGGCCGTGAAGGATGAGCTCGTTCACGATCGCAGAGTCAAGCAGCTCCTGATTGACTGATCTCTTCGCCATGTCTTATATTCCCGGTGTTCCGATTGCTTCTGTCTCGCCCGCCTGGTCGATCGCCTGGCCGGCTATAATATCCGCAGCTGCCGACGTGCCGGGCTGCGAGGTTCTGTCCTCTCCGAACATACCGATCCCGCGACCCTGATCTGTCTGGGCCCGGGCGGCCAGCTCATTCACATCGCCGTCCATGAGGACCGCGTAGCGCTGCATCTCTTTCAGGAAGTCGACCTGGCTGATGTCGCCCATCTTCCGCATCTCGATCAAGCTCTTGATCTCGTTCGCGATCGCGGTGCCGAATACGAAGTCCTGGTGAATATTGTACTCGATGTCCTCGAGCCTTACCTCATAGCCCATCCAGCGGAGGTCCCACTGCATGAGCTTCCGCATCCCGAGGGAAAGAACAGAGACCCAGCTCTCGGCCTCGCTGCGACTCTTGTCCTCGTTCGCGTTGATCCCGGCCGCTTTGACATTCGCCATGCGCTGGATCATCGGATCGGAGCCCTGAATTTCCAGGCGCTCCATGATGTCGCGGATGTCCTTCCAGCCATTCTCGGCCGGCGCGCCATTCGTCTCGATCCGCTTGCCGTTCGCCTTCTCGTTCGCGGTCGACAGCGCCTGAGTCGGCGACACCTTCACGCCCTTCTTGATCTCATCCTCATCGAAGCCGGTGAACAGTAGAATCCCCAGGCGGTCGAAGCGGAGGATGTTTTTCTGATCGCTCGCTGACTGCCAGAGCTCGAGGTTCGTCCAGGCCATGTCCAGGAAGGGAGGCAGCGCCATCAGCTGGGCCCACTTCTCGGCGTAGATCGTGACCAGGGGGATGTCCGTCGGTTCTTCGCCGTTCATCTGGATCGTCCCGGACTCTGTCGGCGTGGTACCCCATTCTGAGTTCTCGATCTTCTTGCCGCCCTTCTCTTTTTCCTTCCGATAGAGCTCCCACTTCGTCGCGGTCACGACTCTGATCTGTTCGTAGACCGTCTGCTCCCAGTTGTCTCCGTCCTCGACATAGAGCTCCTTCACTCTGATCTCGACGATCTTCTGCGAGCCGTTCGGCTGCTCTTCGGTTTTCCATCCGATGAGCATCGGCGCGCGTATGATTTTATTAATCGGCTTGATGTCATTATCCTGCTCGTCCTTCTTCGTCGTATTATTCGGGTCGTCGATCTGAGGATAGTCAGCATACGAATGAGCCGGGCCCCACTCGAGCATGGCCCGCAGCCATTCGCGAGCGTAGTCCTGGTGAGTCTGACCCTCGCCGTCCATGTCGTCCATGACTGGCTCGATCGCTGCCTTCGCCTCCGGGTTGTTCTTGACATCCCAGGTGGCCGGCCGGCTGAACGGTCTGCTCACATACTTGTCGATCGTGTTCCGGTAAGCATTGAACAGGAACGAGCGCGAGACGCGGACCTCGTAGTTCTTGTCCTCTTCTTCGCTCTCCTGGGGAAGCCACTTCCGACCGGCTGCGCGCATCGCTTTAGTGCCGCCGAGGAGATCAGAGCAGAGGTCCCAGCTTCCCGCCTGCTTCATCGCATTGTATTGTGAGCTTTCCGTGTTGACCGCCATTTCGGCCTCCTGTTATATTGCCTTGTTTTCGATTTTCTCGGCGCCAGCGATCGGGTGACGCTTCCACACATAAGCCCGGAGCGCGTCCGAGTGGTGCGTCCGTTCGCTGTCTGCCTTCTTGTCGATCCCGCCGCTGCCATCTTTGAGGACCTGAGTCTCGTCCAGGTCGTCAGCAGTCTCGGCAGCGTTCGCCGGATCGACGAACAGCCTGATATCTCCGTTCGCGCTCATGAGCCGCGAGTTCAAAGCATTGATGCCGGCACGGACTGAAGGGTTCCGCCTGGGAACTCTGAAGTGAAGCCGGGCCCCGAACACTTTCCGGAGCATGATCTTGATTATGTCCCAGTCCGATCCCTTTACCTTCGCCGATCCGCGCGCGCCTCCGGAGGCGTCACCGTAACAATACACCGGGCCCCGGTGAGCCTTCCACTGCTTGATGATCATCTGGCAGATCCGCTGCGTGTTCGAGTTCTTGCGGATCGTATGGTCAGCGATCACCAGAGTCTCGTCGCGCTTCTTCTCGCGGCGCTGCTCGCGTCCCTCCTGAACAACCACGGCCACACCCGGCTCGACATTGAAGTCGAAGCAGAGATGAAGGGGAGCGGCCGGATCATAAAGCAGCCGGCGCGCTGCATGGAGGGCCCGATCGAACTCATAGTAAGCCCGGCCGATGAAGTGAATGAACTCCGCCTCGTATTCCTGGCGGAAGGTGATCTCATCCATCCGCCGGCGCGCACTCTCGAGCTCGGCCTCAGCTGCTTCGTCTCCCAGGTAGAGCGGCATGACATCGCGAGAGCGCCACCAGTGATAGGCCCATTCGCTCATGTGCTTCTGGACTTTTTCTTCACTGATCGCGAACTTCGCGTCCTTGTAGTAGTGATTATGACCTTCGGGCACACCGTACTCATCCATCCCGCCCAGGCGCTCGGACAGTGCCGGGAGGATGTGCTGGACGATGGCCTCCTTCTTTGTGTTCGGAGCTTCGTCCACGAATACCCAGTTCCAGCTCGGACCCTCGAACCGGTCCGGCTTATCCATGCCGATCATCCAAATCTCGGAGCCGTTGACCAGCTTGATCATGAGGTCCGTCTTTGACTCGTCGGCTATGATCCCTTTATCATGAGCCTGGAGGATGCGGTGAAGGTCGTCCCAGTATACGCGCTTGACCTGTGCGTATGTCGGACAGGTGAAGGCGATCCTGAAGTCCGGCCAGTATGTGTTCATCATGGCCATCTTCGAGCCGCGTCTCTTCGCGATCCAGGTCTTGCCTGAGCGTCGGCCGGCCGGGATCACATTGAACCGGCAGCGGCTCAGCTCATAGCGTGCCTGCTTCGGGTGAAAGTTGAACGCCAGGGGGTCCGTCGCGGTGACGGACATCCGGGCAGCTGCTCCGATCGGAGGAGGTGCCGGCATAGCTGCGAGCGCCACGCTCATCCTGTCGCCCTCTCGAAGCCGATGGTGTCGATGTCATGCTCGCGCAGCCAGGCCCGGGCCTGCTCCGGAGTGAACCGGCGACGCGGGAAGCGATAGCTCTGCGCCTGGACAGGTCCAGACGGATCTGATTTAAGTGGACCGCCGTATATCATGATCCCGTTCGGCAGCGTCCGGATCACCCTGATCCGCTCGAAAGCGTCGGGGGTCCGGACCCTGGCGGCGTGCCAATTAGGAAACGGCATTTATAGACTCCTCGAGCTGACCGGTCTCAGCTTCTTTTTTTTCTTGATCGGAGGAGGCGAAGAGACCGCTGATTTCTTTGAGCGTTTCTTCGCTGAGGCGGATGCCTTCTTCTTTTTCGCTGCGGCTGTCGCTGCTTCCGGGTCCCGGAAATTTCCGTCCTTGTCCAGGAACTCCGTGAGTCCGCTGTTCATTTTGTCCACGGTCTCGCGGATCGCCTGAGCCTTGTCCGCCACATCGCCGGTGAGGTCCGGCTTCTCGGTCATGCCGCAGAGAGCCTTCCCCATAAAGATCAGCAGAACGGTGTCGCCCTTCCCCTCGGTCGCCTTCTCGAACATCTTGTTCATGATGATCTCGCGGGCCTCGGCGAACCCCTCGTAGTACGCCTTCGACAGTGCCGTGTGTTTCTCGGCCAGGCGCGAGGATAATGTCTTGCGACTGATCCCGAAGTGTGCCGCGATCACCTCCTGGGGGACAGCCTTCTCGGCGAGCTCTTTGACCTTCTTGATCTGCGCGGCAGTCGGCCGGCCGCCCTTGAAAAAGCGCTCCGCTTCCGGCTTCTTCGCGCGGCTGCTGGAGTCGTATTTCCCTTTGCCTTTTCCTCGTGATTTCGGTGGTTTTTTCGGCGGGTTTTTTTGTGTGGGTTTCTTCTTCGGGGACAGCCCAGGCTTCGCGGTGGTTTTCTTGTTTGCTTGCCTGGCCGTTCACTCGTCCCTTCAGCTTACATTAAACCCTCTTTTCAAAATACATGCGAGGCGTAGCCTCTGTTTTGATCCAAAGGTAACGCCTCGCAGTTATTTGTCAAATACTTTAGTCAATCTTCTATTTGATCAGAGGCTGCACGGAAAATCCGCATTTTTGTTCCGCCCGTCCATCTTCGCCAGGTCGTGCCTCTTGAACTCCTTCCGGATCGCGCCGATCGAGCAGCCGAAGTGGTCAGCGATCTGCCTCCAGGAGTAGCCCTTGACGAACCGCTTCAGCTCGCTCTTCGCGATCTCGACACGCCGCCGGCCGCGTCCCGGGAGCTTGATGTCCAGGTGCTCGCAAATCTTCTGCATCGTGCCATAAGAGCAGCCGATTATCTTCGCAGCTCCACGCACGCCGCCGGCGTCTTTCAGTGCCTTCATCGCATCCATTCGGGTGACGACATACTCGTCGCCCTTGTATATTCTCTTGCTCATTCGTAGTCCTCCCGGCTCTCTTTATCGAGCTCAAAATCTGGCAGCGGATGATCGTCCCCGGCCAGCTGTTCATTCATGGCGGCCACTGTCCTCCGGATGCACGCCGCGCACCAGTCACACTCGGCACACTTGTCACAGAGTTCATGATGGCCGAAGCAGTTAGGCCTCTTCATCCGGCACCTCCTTCTCCAGACCGACGGTGTTGACACCTGGACCATGCCGGCCGGTGAGATCGTCCCACACCGGGCACATCAGGCGACAGCAGCGATAGACCTGGCCGGCCGCGCCGTGGTGACAGATCGGCCGCTCATACATGGCGTCGACTCTGCTGCTGGCGTGGCGCGTGATCCCTTTGAACTCGCAGATCGTCGCGAGCTGCCGCCAGATGAGCGCGGTCTGATCATCGGCCAGGCGCCGCTCGCAGCTGCGGCACTTCGACACCATCAGCTGAGCGACCGGGTCCAGGTGATGGCCCTCGCCGATTCGCGGGAGGGGCCCCTTGACGATCCCGCCCTTCGCCGGCGGCTTTCGCTCCTCGTATTTCCGGAGCGATCCCTCGATCTTGTCGAACTGAGTGACCGCGTCGGCGAGGTTCATGCCGTCGCCTTCATCACACTGAAACATGTCCGCCTCAGTGGACAGCCGGCGGCCGGCGATCATGAGCGAACGGAATGCCTCGTAGTCAATCGAGACGCGGGTCCCGACCTTGCTCAGTGGGATGATCAGCTCGCGGTCGTCGTTCGTGTCGGCCAGGTCGACCCGCGCTCGTGCCAGGACCCGAGGCATCTCTGCCTTGCGCGGATCGGCACCACGATCGAGCTCGGCACAAGCGTCGGCATACGCCCAGCCGATGGCCTCGATCGCGTCCTTTGATAATTTACTCATTCGCTTCTCCTCTCGTTCCTTTGACCAGGCCGAGACCGTGGCAGCTTTTACAGCAGACATACACGGCTCGACGCTGTTCGGTTTTGAAAATCATCCCGCGACCCTCACACGATCGACAGGTGACGGCGACCGGAAAGCGAGACGAAGCCATCGCTCGCCCGAGTGCTTCGGCCGCCTTGTTTACTTTGTCCGCCTGGCGCTGCATCGCTTCAGCCGCCTTCTGCCAGTTGACATTGATCCGGAAGCTGGCCCGCCTCATCGCTTCGCCTTCTGGATCGGCGGCGGCGCGAAGATCGATCCCTTCGGCTTTGCCTGACGGCTGACCAGGTAAGTCCCGGTACCATCGAACACCTCGGCCTCGTCGAATTTGAACTCAGTCCAGGCATCGCCGCCGGTCCGAATCGTGACGGTCGATCGGCCGGCCTTGTGCTCGCTGACCTCGGCCTCGATGTCCAGGTCCTCGAGCAGCTCGAGCATCTTCTCGCGGTCACTCTTTGGCATCGTCCACCTCCTCCGGCTGAACCGGGACGCCGCCGATGTCGAGCTTCTTGACCTCGCCGCCGTTCCACTGGATCGTGAGCAGCACGGACTTGTCGGCCGGATCGTCCTGGCGCTCGAGGATCGTGAAGCCGCAGCTGTCACTGTTCCGCGCGAGCTGCGAGAGCCAGGTGGCCGCAGCACCGGCGGAAAGACTGACCCCCTGGCGCTTTAGTCCGAGCTCGTTCGTGAGCCGGTACTTCCTGATCCCGTTCTCATTCTGCTGCGGGACCGGCGGCTTCATCGACGGCTTCATCTCCTTCAGCTCAATCCACACGGACGCGACGATCGACAGGACCAGCTTGTGGAAGTGGCTGTTCTCATCGACCAGTTGATCGAGTCCGTCCAGGGCATTGATCCCGCCGGCGACTTCGGGCGAGAGCTGTCCAGCCAGGAGAGAGTTCTGTAGCGACTCCTCGATCCGGTCCGCGACTTCGATCGTGTTGAAGCCCTTCATCCCCGGCGTGAACAGATCGATCCCGACAGGCGTCCCGATCCGGATCGTCGCGGTCCCCTGGTCGTCGATGCCCTCGAACTTGAACCAGATCCCCTTGTCACATTCCGGGCAGTGCTCGCGGGCATAATCTTCGCCCGGTTTGAACCGGACCTCCATGCTGAAACTTGTGCCACAGTGAGGGCAGTGATCCGCGACGCTCGCGGTCCCTCCTGGGAGTATCTTCTCGGTCATATTGTTCTCCTTCTTTTTGACGGTTTGAACAGGCGGAAGTCGGCGGCCGTCGGGTGAAGGCCTCTGCGGCCTCTGAGGCCTGTTCCTGTTACCTGTAATACTCTTCTTAACTGATCATTAAAAAACGTGAAGAGCTCTTCATGTGACTGGGGAAGGGGTCTAAGGCCTGATAGGCCGCAGAAACAGCGGTTTACTATCCGATTTTTTAAGATTTGGGCCTTTTTTATCGTACAAAAATGATCAGGAATGCGGTCCAATATCACTTTTTGGCATAGCCTAAGGCCCCTAAGGCCTACCTTTTCGGCAAAGTTGCGCCGCTTACAAAACACTAAAATCTCCCAGAATAGGGCCACGGCTCTCTGTGCGCTCGCCTGTGCGAGCTTCAGGAGGCCTCGGTAGGCCTGGGTCCTCTTTTCGTCCGTGGCCGTGTGCTCGAAACAGTGACCTCTGAGCCCCATCAGGAGCCCTCCCTGAGGTCATAGATTTCCGGGCATTCAGAGCCCTCGTGAGGTACTGCCAAGAAGGCGGCCGCGACCCTCATCACGCATGCCCGGCATACCCGGACGAGGCCGTTGCCTTTGACCCGTCCGAGCGTGGCGTATTGCCGGCCGACATGGTGGCGGAGCCGGTCCCCGCAGCCTGAGCAGAAGCGGTCATCGGGATCGTCGTTTTGGTTGACGGTGTGGAGTTCGATCATGGCGTCACCTCTTTTTCTGTAACAGTATTCCGATCGTCGCCGCGTCCACCTTGTCCTCGTCCGTCCCGATGTAAATAGAGAAGCCCTTCGAGATGCGGCCGAGGATGAAGGCGACCAGGCAGAAAAGTATCAGCTTGTAATCCATCAGCTCCTCCGTTTCTTCTTGGCTGCCGGGCGGCGCTTCTTCTTCGTCACGCCGTCCGGTCCGAGTGAGATATTGCAACCGTTCAGCATACCATGATCTCCGCCGCTCAGCTGAACACCCTGGCGAAGGCATGACAGCGCGGCCTTCTTCGTGTCCTGGTCGTTCGTCGTGAGCAGGATGGCCATGATCGCCTCCTTGAACTCTTTGATCCCGTCCGCATCGAGCGCCGGGCCCATGACAATACAGTTCTCCATAATTAGCTCCTTGACTTGCAGCATTTTTTATACTTCCGACCGCTGCCACAGTGACAGGAGTCGTTCGATCCGGGTCTCGGCGCTGCTTGACCGAAGTCCCGGATTGTTTTAGGTCTCGGCGGCGGGCTGGGATTTGTGAGCTCGAAATTGATGCCAGCCATCCGCAGCTTCTCGATTGTGTTGAGGCCGCCGGGTCCGATGTTCATGATCTTGACGGGTTTCTCGGCCGGCGCCGAATCGGGAGCCGTCACCTGGTCCCAGCGATACCTCCGACAGTCGACATTACAGGACCCGATGCTGCACTCGTCCGGGATCGGACAGTGCCCGGCATGATAGCATGATCTCTCTCCCCAGCTCATGACTCCCTCCGATCTAAAAAGTCCAGTTTGTTGTTCCGGATCGTGGCAAAGAGGTTCGAGCAGAGGACCGTCAGAGTCGTGTGCCCGAGCCCCAGATTGTTATCCTTGTCGATCGCCTCGAATATCTCATGGAGAAAAGTCTCGGCACGCACCGCCTCGCTGACATCGTCGTCTTTTCTGATCCGGATGAGCTTGTGGTATTGATTGTATTCCCCGGGCCCGTCGATCTGCCGGCAGTTCACGATTTTCACATCGATCGGGATGGCGTTGATCGTGATCTTCTTCGGAATTTTCATGGCGCCACCTCCTTCTTGATTGTCCTGGACGACCTGGTGCCGACCTCGCGCTCTGCGATGATCAGCTGCTTGTTCGTATCGAAGTTCTCCCCCTGGCGCGGCGCGGGTCCGGACCTGATGATCCTGAAGCCGCGCTCGAATAACCAGTCGTGGACCAGGCGATGGTCCGGGTCATGCTTGTATGTGATCCTGATCTTCTCTATCTGTCGGACATAGCCCTTGATCATAGCAGCTCCTCCACCTTCATGATCGCGGCCTCTTCCTGTTCGCTCAGGTACCGGAACTCGATCCGGTTGACCATGACATCCGGAGGCGTTCCCATCTCCCGGCAGAACATATCGATGAAGTCCATGCGGCTCATCTCTGGGAAGCCCTCGCGGACCACTTCTTCCTTCGTGATCTTGTTCAGCTTCTGGGCCCAGGCACTCACGATCTCGATCGGTCTGATCTTCTCGATCGTCTCACCCTTCGCCAGGCCCTGGCACTTGACGCATGCCATCACCAGGTCGCCGCCGTGGAGAAACCACCAGCCGAGCCGACGGGTCACGGTTTTGGTCTTGTTCCGGATCTGTTCTGTCGTCAGCATAAAACTCATATTTCTCATGGCTTCCTCCTCGGCTTAAAAACCCGGGAGAGGTTCGCCTTCATGTGGACCGCGATGTCGATCTTCCGCAGCTCTTCGACGAGTTCCTGGATTTCATGAGCGAATGGCTCGATCAGGTCTGAGCGCTTGCTGTCTGCTCCGATGCTGACCCAGTTCGGGCCGACCTTCTTGATGTCGCGGATCAGCAGATCAAGATCGAACTGCATGATCGGCTCGATGGTGATGGTCGTCGTAAATCCCCGGGACTTCATCTCCTTCATCGCGTCAATTCTTTTCCAGGGAACAGGTGCATCAGAGACATCCCGGACCAGGTTCCGGCGGTTCGTTTCGATCGTGGTGCAGAGCGTGGTCCGTTCAGGAAACCATTCCGTAAAAGCAATGAAGCGCTCCGGATTTTTCGACTGAAAAAGGTACTGATTGTTGAACCGCTCGCAGTGCTTTAAGACGGCCAGGATGTCGTCGGCATCGATCCAGCTGCCCCACATATCAGTCGATGATCCGACGAAAATGAAACGGCCGCTCCCGAGCTGGGTCCTTAGCTCGTGCTTGATCAGCTTTGCCTCGTGTTTCCAGCCGAGCTGCCGGCCGTGTTTGATGTAGCAATATTCGCAGTCATGAAGGCAAGTACCCCGGATGGCGTTCCAGGTGTGAGTGACCCAGGGGTACATGTTCCCCTTCGATTTATTCATTCCCATAATTATCTCCATTTATCCAGGAAGTAAGTCCGATCGGAGCGGCGCCGGATGATAAACTCATCGACGGGCGCGTCCTTGTATTTGCCGAGGATCGACTGGCTGAAGATCGTCAGCCGGCCGTGATTTCCGTATCCCCTGGCCAGCGCAATCTCGAACAGGTCATTATCCTCCGCGATCCGGAAGAGGTCCTTCGCTGTCAGCGCAGCGTTGCCGGCATCGGCCCACCAGAGCGAGCAGAACACCTTCAGGTCCTCACCTTCCGGATCGGTCTCGCGAACCCATGCGCGCCAGTTGCTCATCCACTTGTCGGCGTTCGCCAGGTGCATGATCCCGGACATCGCACTGATCCATCCCTCGAAGCCGCCCATCTTCATCTTCGTGCTCGGCCGGCCGGCCTGTTTCCACTCTTCGACGAGGCCCATCATAACGCTCCAGACTTTCGGCCGGCGCTTCAGGATGTGCTCGAAGAGGTGCCGGTGCTTGAAGTTGTCCCGCAGCTCCGGAGCGTCGTCCTCGGGCTGGAGAGTGATCGGGACCACGCGCTTGACGATCTCGCCGGTCGCTCGAGGATTGTTCGCTGTCGCGACGACGGTCAGACTGTTCTCGAGTCGCATCATTTGAGACTGGCCGAGGACCCGCCCCTGGTAGAATTTGGAAGTGACCAGGGAGGCGAGTGCCGGGCTGTCCATGTAGGCAGCGACATTGTCCACATGGAGGATCGTGTCGCCCTGCTTCAGGATCGAGAGGATGCGCTTGTCGCGTTCGTCCTCATTCGATGACCACTGCATGGCCGGCGTCTCCTCGCCGAGGTATATGCCGCCGGTGACTTGCTCCGCGAGCTTCGTCTTTCCGGTCCGTGGCAGCGACGACTTGATCAGGAACATCGGAACATTCCCCAGGACTGCCGGCCGGATCATCGGAGTGAGGAGTAGGCTGATGAAGTTCTGCTGATCCGCGTCGTCCTGGAAGGGGAAGTCGACCAGGATGTCGTCCAGGACGCCCCAGTTCCCCCCAGGTGTTACGCCGTGCAGCTCCGGAGGCTCATCATAGTACACGCCATCATGCCAGCCTGGAAGGGCCAGCTCCCAGCTCGGAGTGTAGACCGGGTAGTTCGTGAGCAGCTTCATGTCCCGGACCCATGAGCTGTCGCCGGCAGCTGCCAGGACCAGGCTCGCCAGGTTGCGCGTCGTGTTCCTGTAGAGCTGCATGAGCCGCTTGCTCTTCCGGGTTGAATGGATCAGCCTCAGGTGTTCGTCCATGATCAGTCGCATCCGATCGGAGCCCAGTATCTGGAGCTTCGCATGGCCCGGCTCTCCGATGATCTCGACCGGGATGCCGCCGCGCCGATAGATCACGCCCTCCGGAAGGTTCCGGAGAACATCGTCAGCGAAGTCGTCGTTCCCGACTTCTTGATGTCCGAAGGCCGTGGTGTGAGTTCCCGGGATCATGATCGGAGCACGCTCACGAGATACGGAAGCGGGACCTGGCGGATCATCCCCGCCATCACCTGGAGGAGGAGGGCAATCCTCTTCAGGTGAGTCTCCGACAGTCCCCTCTTCCGCATCAGTTTCCTCTTCTTCATCCTCTTCGATCTCGCGCGGCTTCGCTGTGCCGGCATCGAGTCCGGAGCGGATCGTCGCCCGGACAGAGCTGGCTCCGTCGTCGTCCACCAGGCCACAGGCCTCAGCTGCTGACTGGAGCTCACTCTCTGCTTCAGCTCTGTCGATCGCGCCGGCTCCGACGAGCGTGCCGATCGAGAAGGCTGCGCTGTTCAGTGTCTGATTCCGTTCGCCCTCGTCTGCCTGTTCGACACTCTCCAGCTCGTAGGCCATAGCGGCCGCAGCATACCGGGAGACTTTGCTCGAGCGCTTCTTCTTTTTCTTCTTCGCCGGCGCCTTCTTTTTCGGTTTCGCCAGGCGCTTCACGATCCATGCCGGCAGCTGCGCGATCTCAATGTCGCCGGGTCCCAGGTCGTGCGCGTATCGGTACACCTTGCCCGTCTTGTCATGGACTGATCCGACAGCGACCACCTGGCCGCCATCACCTCGGACATCGATGTGTTCGGCGATCTTGCCGGCAGAGTTTCCGAGTTTCCCGGTGTGCTGATAATACAGGTGCATCCCTCCGTTGCCGGTGATCACTGTCACCGTATCCGGGAGATCGAGCGTGGAGATGTCCGCGCCTTTGTCAATATCGACGACGACCAGGCCGCCGGAATGCTTGCCGGTTCTGATCCCGACATTCCCGCGCTCGGCCCATTCCCGGGCCTGGCTGCCGTCCTCTTTCTTGCGAGCTGCCCAGTTCTTTTCGATCGGTCGCTTCCCGTTTAATCGAACATAGGACCAGCCCATGAGCACACCGCTCTCAGTGGCTGCGATCCTCTTCTTCTTGCTCATTCGGTCCTCCGTTATTCCCAGCTCATCAGCTGATTGACATGTTCGACTGCCTCCGCCAGGCTATGAAACACCACATCCGAATGGTGAACAATCCAGCGGCTCACCTGATCCCGAGGTGTGACGGTAACGACTTTTTTGTTCATCTGGTTCGCGATAAAAATCTCCATTGATGTCCCGGGACTCGGCTTCCAGCAGTTCGCCAGAACGACCTGGCAGCTCGCGATGTCCGCCTTGTCGATATTGACGAAATCCTGCGCCGGCGTCAGCCTGGAGGGGTCGATACATTTCCCCTTGATCACCGGGATCACTTCGTCGCGCCAGTTGTGGACCTCGCTATCCGAACACTCCATGATCGGGCCGGCCAGGTAGACAGTCGAGACGACCGGCTCCGCGTCGTACATCTCCGCGATCTTCAGGAACAGAGACGCCGCCTGGATGGCTTCAGCTCTGACCTCGAACCTCGAGCCATGCTCGAACTCACAGTTCAGGATCGCCTTCGCGACCTCGCCGACCTCTTCCATTGAGATCGTCGCCCATGTCGGCCCGCTGTGAGTTTGAAGTCCCCATTTTTCCAGCTGCCGATCACTTTCTTCTTCCACCATTCGATACAGCTCGTGCCGAATTTTCAGCAGCTGATCCGTATACTGTTTCATGCTTTGCCCTCCTTGATAAAATTGTATATTTCGTCCCCGACATCGTCGACTTCACGCGCCAGGATATAAAGCCCTCCCTTGTTATTGATCATTCGCTGGTACCGCTGCTGGTCCTCAGTCTGCCGGCCGCCTTCACCTTTGACTTCGATCTCCAGGCGCGTCCCGCCTGGGAGGATGCCGGTGAGATCAGCCTGGCCCTTCACGCCGAAGGAAATCACCGGCGCACTCCGGAGCAGAGTGAGAGCCTCTTCCCGGTCGCCCAGGAGGAGGGACTTTTCGATCTGCTTGACATAGGAAATCGGCACGGCGGTCCCGACATTCGCGCGCCAGAGCCGCAGCTCCGGACGGGTCGCGAACTGTCTCAGGATCGCGTTCTGTAGTTTCTTTTCTGTCGCCATATTCTACTCCTCGAACAGCGTCTGCTGACCTTCTTCCTGTTCGGCTTCAGTCAGTCCGCTCTTGTATGATTCGACTCTCCGGATTGACTTCTTCACATATGCCTCATCGATTTCGATCCCGATAAAATTGTGCCCGGTGCTGCATGCCGCCAGGAGCGTTGTCCCTGATCCGATGAACGGGTCCAGGATGCGCGCCGGCTTCGGCGTGACAGCTCCCAGGATGTACTCCATGAGCTCCAGCGGCTTCTGAGTGGGATGAAGTCCGCCCTGAGGCTTCGGGCCTTGCCAGGTATTGAAGCAGCTCCTGTGAGCCAGTGGTCGCGGCTTCCCCTTCGTGAAGATCGCCGCCCACTCGTGATTGTTCCGCCAGTATGAACCCATCGCGCCGCCCTTCGCTTTGTCCCAGACGAACGCGCCCCGGAGTGTCCACCTGGCGGACTCCCAGGTATTGACGAGCGTGGTGTATTGACGCCAGTCAGTGAACACGAAAGCCATCGAGCCAGGGGTCACGATCCGGATCGCCTCCTGGGCGATCTCTCTCATCCACCAGACATAAGAATCGACGCCCATATTGTCGCCCATGAACCACTCGTCCCGGACGGATTTCTCGATCTGATTCCGAGCTCCCTGCTGTTGCCGACCGCCGGAACAGTATGGCGGATCAGTGACCAGGGCCTCGGCCGAATCGTCGGCCATCTCTTTCATGATGTCCAGGCAGTCGCCGTGATAAATTTGGCCGCGCCGGTTCTTGTAATATGGCAGCCTCACGAGTTCATCTCGTCGATCTGTCTCCGGATGTCGCTGAGCTTATAGCGGCCGTCGACCATCGCCTCCGCGAGCCACTTCGTCCAGCAGCGCCAGTGTGGATGGATGGCGTCGCCGATCTCGGGCTTGCTTTCATTCATGCAGCCATCGCACCAGTCCTCCGTGAGCGGCTTGTCGAACTGATGGCCAGGACATCCGCCGTATGCATCTTCCAGCGCGCGGCCGATCACTTCCCACATCACGCCGGCCGTGTCCTGGGCTCCCTGGATCAGTGCCTGGGCTGCGGCCGCTGCCTTCGGATCGGCAGCTGCTCGGTACCCGCATTTTTTACAGATCGGCAGCACTGGTTTATCTCCGAATTTTCTTTTTTTTGACATGATCATCTTCCTCCTCTCAGGTGGAAATAAAAGTTTGACAGGCGAGGCACTCCATGATCGGAGGCTTCTCGGTTTTGTATTCTTTCACGAGCCACATCTTGCACTCCGGACAGCGCAGCACGAGGGTCCCGGTTCCGCAGTGCCGGCACTCCCAGCTGTCGGCCTCATTCTTGATCTCGATCCGGAGCCCGCAGCCCGGGCACTTCTTGAACTTCATCTTCTTCATGATCTCCATTTCTTGTTCAGGAATTTCGTCACCTCATCCTGGAGGCGGGACCCGGGCCAGTGGCCGAAAATCTTCTTGTATATTCCCCGGGCCCAGCCCATCGCATAATCGCGGTCCCATGCCTTCTGGACATAGTGAGCGTACACGATCCGCTTGCTCTCGGGTTTTGAGATGTCGATCAGCTCGCCGTCGATCACGACGGGCATCTCTCCGAAGATCGCCTTGTATTTTGCGCGGTCCCCGTTGACTTGGTTCCAGACTGCCATCCGATCGCTGAAGAGAACGAGCTCCCCTGCATCGGCTTTTCGGATCGCCCGAGAGATCGGGCTCATGTCATTCCCGCAGTCCGGACAAATCCAGACGCCGACGCGGACCATGAGCAGGCACTCCGGGCACATCTTCAGGCCGAGCGGCTCGGGTTTCTGGCGGCCGCCAGGGTCCAGCGTGTACCGGATCTGTCTTGTCGGCGATCCGTGTCTGATCGCGTTGCCGGCATGGTCCAGGATCAGGGCCTCGCCCTCGTCCCGCATCACGCGGCCGCACATCTGAAGCCAGAGGCAGAGGCTCGCCGTCGCCCGGGCCATGATGGCACAATCGAGCGCTGGGAGGTCGAAGCCTTCCGTGGCGATCCCTACATTCGACACGAGCGCCGTCTCGCCAGTTCGCAGCCTGGCCAGGATCGCATCCCGTTCCTTTTTTGGCGTCTTGCCGTCGAGGTGTTCGGCGTCGATCCCTTCCAGGAGGAAAGACGAGACGAGCGCTCGCGAATAGTCTATTGTCGGAGCGAACACGATCGTCTTGAGCCCGAGCGCTTGGCGCTTCCAGGTCTCGACGATGTCCGCCATGAGTTTCGGCTTTTGAAATCTCCGGCCGAGTTCTTTGAGCGACCAGTCTCCTCCGATTTTCTTCGCGCCGGTCATGTCCGGAGCCGGGTGTGAATAGATCACCGGCTCCTGGATATATCCCTGGCTGACGAGCTGCCTCGGAGTAGCAGCGACGACGAGCCGGCCGAACAAGTCCCCGAGGCCACGGCCATCCAGTCGGAAGGGAGTGGCAGTCGCCCCGACGACCGGCACACCGGCGTCGAATAGCTTCTGGTATTGTGAGTCTTTGATCGCGTGATGGCACTCGTCCACCACGATCAGGTCGACATCCTCGAGCGGCCGCCTGGCCTGCTTCTGGACGGATGTCGCGATGTAGTTATCGAATCCGATCTTGTCAAGATGCGCCGCCGCTTGGCTGATGAGCTCGCGACGGTGCGCGACCCAAAGGACGCGAAGGCTCAGACGCCGGCAGAAGCTGGCGAGGATCACCGTCTTTCCCGATCCCGTCGGCGAGACAAGGATCGGGTTATCGGCCAGGCAGTCCTCGAGTCTCCTGATGGCGCGGCGGCCATAGTCACGCATCAGCGGCGGCGGCGCGAATCTTGACGAAGCAGGCATTAGAACGGCGTCTCCATATACTGCTGGACAGCTTCCCAGTCAGACGCCTCGAAGTCCTCTTCCTCTTTGTCTGGAACGGCTTCAGAGATCAGAGTCGTCCACTCCATCACGGCCTTCGAGCTCTTGCCGTCCTCCAGCATCTCGAGAGCCTTCTCCGTGATCTTGTGTTCGATGAAGGCATCCCAGGCGAGCTCGCGCGGAGTCTTGCCGGCGTCCTTCTTTGCTGCGGCCTTCTTCTTTTTCTTGGCCGGCGGAGGTGCAGGAGTCTCCTCCTCTTCAGCTGCGGCTTCAGGCTCTTCCGGTTCCGGATCGTCGTCCTCATCCTCCGGAGGAGGGGGAGGCATCGACTTCTTTTTCTTCGCCGGCGCGCCCATCTCACGCTTCCATTGAGCGTTCAGGTCCTTGACGGTTTTCTTGTCCGCGTCGTCGATGCCGGCACCGCCCCAGCGCGCCAGGTCCCACTTCTCGCGATCCTCTTCGTCACCCGTTTCCGGGTCCTCATAGGGCTCGTGTTTGCAGCGGAGCTCAGCGCTCTCCAGGGAGCACTCCGGGTTGTCAAAATCACCATTGAAGCCGACGAATTTCAGCTTCTTGAAGGTGTTCTTCTTGGCCTTCTTTGAGAGGTACCAGTAGCTCGTCCGGTATGTGTCCTCTTCTTCGATGTACCATTCGATCGCCACGCAGGGGGTCTTTTTCTTGCCGGACGCGCCGACCTCGATCCCCTGGAGCGTACCGGTATAGATTCCCGGTTCAATCATGTCGTTTCTCCTATTGGAAAACAGTGAAAAAAAGAGAGAGCGGCCAGAGAGCCGCCCTCCGTTGACTTGCTACTCTTCATACTCCGGCGGGTTCGTGATGGCGTCCCAGAGGAAGGCCCAGGTCCCGGCCGGATCGTCGGGGACCTCCAGTTCTGACTCCATGCCGTACCTGTTCTTGGCGTCGTGCGTGTCACGGTGCTCAGTGTAGAGCACGCGCTCATCGCCGCCGATCCCCTTGCCGCTCTCCTCGTCTACAATGGAGCGGAAGGTTCCGAACAGACAGGCATCAGCCCAGCGCCTGGTCAGCCCCCACATCGTCTTGTGGAGTGCGCTGACATAGCGGTCATGGTCGTCGCTCATCGGGTCCTTGAAGGTCTCGATGGAGCAGTGGCTCAGGGCGACGATCATGATCCCCAGGCGTTCGAGCTTGGCCAGGAATTTCAGCCACTCGGGAGTGACCAGCTTATAGCCTCGGCCGTAGCTATCGAACTTCTTCCAGTCGTTGCCGAACTCGTTCCGGCAGATATACTCGAAGCACTGAGCCTGGAAGCCGCTCAGCTCATCGAGGGCCAGGGCCTTCGCGTCGCCCAGGTTGTCCAGGGCTGCGAGCGACTCCTTCCACTTTTCAGTGACAAGCGCCGGCACCTCCGGCACGCGGCCGGCTCCGAGGAGCGTGAGGTACCCGGTTTCCACGGACGGCATCAGGATTGCGATGTCCGGGATATTGGCAGCCAGGGAAGTTTTGCCCCAGCCTTCCACGCCGACGACCACCAGCTTCGGCGGTCTGAATTTGCCCGTCGGCTTTTTGAATTGCAGCTGCTTCGCTGCGGGCTTTGCCGCTGATTTCTTTCCGCTCTTCTTTTTCGGCGGAGGAGGGGGCGGCGGCCCCGTCTTTTTCGCGTTCATTTCTGTCTCCTTGACATTATAGAATGAGATACGGTGCGGCCAGCTTACTCGTCGTCACCTCCTTCCCTTTCAGCCAGTTCCGCGTGTGCTCTTTTGAACTCAAATCCGAGCGGCGCGTGATCCTCTTCGGGGTCGACCCCTTGAGTGCAGAGCTCGAAATAATCGCACGGTGAATTGTAGAAGATGCAGGCGCTGGTGTTTCTGAACCAGGCGCCGAGATTGTAACAGGTCCCGACGATCCGCTGCTGGGCCCAGAGCTCCCAGGCGTATTCATTCAGGTCAGTCTCCAGGCGGGGAACTTCCCGCCGGCAGAAGTAGCGATCGGGATCGTCGAGCATTGACTCTTTGACACGGGCCTTGAACTCCTCCGGAGTCTCGGGTCTCTTCTGGACAGTCATACCCTTCCCGCCGGTCTGCCTGGGCTTTGCTTCTTTGCCTTTGGCGGCTTTATTGTATACCCGCTCACCGGTCTCATCGTCCAGGACGATCTTCAGACCGTCCTCGTCCAGGACCTCGATCCCCTTCGGCTTCTTGTCGGATCGCCTGGTGACATCATACACGACTGTCTGAACTTCAGGGAGGTCTGAGCTGGCAGCTGCTCCCATCATGTAGTGACTGATCTGCTGGTCCATCTTCAGGCGCTGCCAGTAAGTCCCTGAGGGGTCCAGCTCGTCCGATGTGGTTTTGTACTCGAGCAGCGCGACGCAGCCGTCAGGGAAACTCTCAAGCACTCCAGCGGGCACCTGGACGACCTTGTCAATCTTGCCGGCAGCCTGGAAAGTCCTGGAGGACCGTCCGCTCTCCGGATTGACGACGGGCACCTGGAACTCGACCTCAGAAGCGAGGACCTCCAGGACATCGCCGTCCCAGTATTCCAGATAAGCCTCGACCATCGCGGCCGCCAGGGCCTGGTCGCAGTCCCACTTGTACCGATCCTCTTCTTCTTCGCACCAGGCGGGATAATCAAAATGCTCGGCCGGCTGGCCGAGTTCGACGCCCAGGTGGAACAGAGTCCCGACCCGGCGCGGCGTTGTGTCGCGCTGCTTCACGAGCCCGCGCACATAGCGGAAGTAGAACTTCCGCAGGCATGTTTTCGCACAGGTCATTGACGAGTGCGTCAGCAATTTCTTGTCCATTGTTTGCCCTCCATTTTCGGCAGTTCGTAAAAAAGGGAGAGGCGGCACCCCGGGAACGCTCTGTTAGCTGAAGCGCTCGCCGTGATGCCGACTCCTTCCCCAGTGGCTAAAGCCAGAGGCTAATCATCGTCCCCATGGCTCACTTTTTTGGATTTCACTTTCGCGGAAGTGTCGAGCTCGAACTCATAATCATCACCCTCGAGCTCAATCTGGAAGCGAGTGAATTCCTTCTTTGCCATCATCAGGCAAAGGTCCTCCCGGGCATCCTTCTCGATCGCGGCGAATTTTTTCCGCTCGATCTCTGCCGCCTTCATCTTGCGCGCCAGTTTCTCGATCGGCTTCGGCACTTTCATCCCGGGGAAAAGGCTGCCGCTGTCCGGGTCCCGCTCCTTCTTGAGCGGCGGCGGCTGCTTCGCGGTTTTCTTCTTAGCCGGCCGGCCCGGCTTCCGCGTCGTGCTTCTGACCATGAATTCCTCCTATTGTCGGCCAGTTCGAGGGTCTGCCTCATCAGTGCCTGGAGACCATTCCAGACAGTCGCGGAGCGGCGAGCATCTCGCTCGGCTTCATCTCGGGTGGTGAAGCGCGTCCGATTCCCGAACACGGTACCCGCTCCGCGATTCGGCTCAGGAGTGAAGGACTTCTGTGAGCTGGTTAGTCGCTTCGATGAGCGAGTCTCTCGCCGCCTCGAGCTTCTCCTTCTGCTCTGAAGGGACCTTCTCGTCCTGGGCTTTTTCGTAGACATCATTCGCACAGTGAATGATCTTGTCCTTCGTTTTCCGCAGTTCTTTCTTGAATGACTTCGGCATCATTTCGCTCCTCCATTCTGGACCAGGGCACGGCAGCGCGCAGCCTGAGCGCGCAGTCCCCGGGCCGGGTTATCTGATACACATCTGCCGGCAGCTTTGTCCCAATACTCGGCCGCCTTCTCCAGGTCTCCCTTGACCTCCTCCTCGATCGCTCTGTTCGCCCAGGTGGACGGACATTTTTCGTCTGGCATATTGCCCTCCTTCTTTCTCTTGCATCGCTTACAGAGGCCGCTGGCGGTCCTCCGGCCCATCAGGGATGAAGTTGACCGCCTGGAGATTTCCCTCTTGCAGCTGACGCAGATATATGAAATTATTCCCATTACTCAGACCTTCGCCTTCTTCTGCTCCACGCCGAGATCATAGCCTCGCGTGTAGGCCTTCTGGATCGCTTTCGACTTGTCGCTCATGTCGCGTCGGTCCGTCCCGTTGCAGGCGTCCGCATGGCCGCGCATGAAGAAGTGGTGAGCCTTCGCTCCTCGGTTCCCCGGTAGCCCGAATGCTTTACTCATGGATTGCCCTCCGTGAAAAAGTAATTTAATAATCGCCCCAGCTGCACAGCACAGCTTCGGGTTTGACATTATTCTCTATATCCTCTTCGACTTTAGCCAGGACATCCGCCAGGCTCTCGTCGATCTTGAAGGTGTGGCCGATCTGCTTTTCGACTTCGACATACTCGCGAAGAAGCTCCTGATTGTAGTGACCGGCGACGACCAGCGCCTCGAACGGTGCATAGATACAGAAGCAGCAGCTGAGTCTCGGCATGCCGAGATCGTAGGCTTTGTGATACCGGACACCGCTCTCTTTGATCGTGTCCCAGACTTCCTGGATCAGCCAGGAGTGGATCGGCAGCCATACATCGACATGTCGCCGGCTGTTCGTATTCCGCTTATCTTCTTTGAATGGCGCGAGCTTCTCTCGGGCCTTGCTCTCCTGAGCTCTCATTCCCATACAGTTCAGAATCCGGGCCTGACGATCAATGCCTTGGTCCCGGAGTTCCTTCGCGAGACGAGTGAATAATTTCGCGACCGGCGCGCGCTTAAATTCTGAAGTACACCAGCGGGCATTGTAGCCCGGCCACTTGTTCCGGCTGGTCGCATATTCGAGCATGTCGTCCTGAGTCCGTTCGACGATCTCGAAGCGGATGCCATAGTGAGCAGCCTGCTCGGCCGCGAGGTCTTTCGTGCCTTCCCATTCGACTTTGCCGAGATCGGCATGAACGGCGACGACGCGATCCAGAACTCCCTGGCTTTCGGCCAGATCACACACGAAGTCCATCATGGTCTGGGAGTCTTTGCCGGCGCTCGTGTTGATCACGATCCAGTCGTAGCTCCTCAGGTCTCTCTTCTCTTTGGCCATGTTATTCTCCATCATAGAATAAAGGCCGGGCCGGCTGGTCCAGGGACGAGGGTGATGATGGCACACGACGCCCCAGAGAGACCAGCGCGGCCCGATATGTTTTCGATTTGTATCCGTGTGCCATCATGGAGCTAAATGGTAACAGATAACGAAAACCTGTCAAGAACTATTTTCAAAAAAGATCACACAGTATTCATAAAAGGCCAGTATTCGCCCAAAAGTGCCAGATTTCGGGGTCGATTTTAGGCAAAAAAAAAGAGGGACAGGATGGCCGACGACCCCTGTCCCTCGCAAAGGCGAGCAGCGACGCGCGCGGCGCCAGGTTCTGCTCACCTCATCTTCAGCCTCCGGTGGAGATAGCTCCGCCCGTTGATCCGCTGCCCTTGTTCTTGTCCGAAACACTACCAGCCGAAGAGCCGACGGCGCTGGACTCCTTGCGCTTGACTTCACTCCAGATGTAAAAGCAGCCGACCACACAGAGGCCGACGAACTTCACACGGTCCAGCTCGCTGATCGCGAGCCAGGCCAGGAGCGCGATCACATAGGCCCGCTTCGAGCAGATCGACTGGAGAGCGTTCTCGACGCTTCCGTATATCTGCGTCAGCACGGCGATGATCTTCTCCTTCATGCTGTTCTCCTTCATGTCTGATGGCTCTGGATTTCCCGCAGAGTGTCGGCCATCTTCTCCTGGGTCTCTGCGAGTCGCGACATGTGCATCGCTGTCTGTTCTGAACTTTTGGCGATCCGTTCCTGGTTCTTTACAATCGAGCGCGGAGAGTAGACCATCGGCAGCCCGTCCCCGTCCGTTTTGGAATGCTGCTCATGCAGGCTCTTCACCTTGTCGTTCGTGTCGATCGTGATGGCCTTGATGTCTTTGACGGTCTCGGTCCCAGGCGTTGACCCGTTCCCGTTTCCGTTCTTGCCTTTGAGCTTGATCATCAGGTTCACGAACTCCCGGATGATTAACACGGCGAAGATGCCGCCGGCGCTCAGCTGTACGATCCAATTATCCATGCGTCCCTCCTCTTACTGCTTCAGCAGTCTCTTCTCAAGTATCTCCTTCAAAATGCGAGCGCCGAGCCAGAGCACCGCGAGCACAAAGAGGAGGACCGTGCCGACCAGGCCGATCCCATACAGTGCCGAGTTCATTGACTTGCTCGTTCTTGTCTTAACATCTCCGCCGACCTCCCCGATCTTATTGCTGACGCTGTCCTGGAAGGTCTCGAACTTCTGGTCGATCTTCGTGATGATAGTGTTCACGATCTCGCTGAAGTTCTGCTGGATTTTAGTCAGCTGACCGTTCAGCTGCTCGATATTCTCCTTCATGGCCTGCTGGTTATCCAGGGAAGTCTTGAGCCGATTGTCCAGCTCCGTGTTCGGCTTCACGCTGGCGCTGTTCCCGTTACAGGAGCACTGAGACAGAAGCACCGCCAGGAGAGCCACGAAACAGAGAACTCCCATCACCAGGCGACCTTTCGGTCCGAGGCTGTCGCGGTCGTGCTGACTCACTCCTTCGCCCGTTCATGAACGACGCTGTGAACGAAGTCCAAGACCGTCAGCTCGGACAGGACCGGAGCCTTGCCGAGATGAGTCTCCAGCTCTCCGAGTGCCGTCTCGACGGTGAGCTCGGACAGGTCGACGACCACGCCGCCCCGATCCTTCTCCTCGTGTTCGGTTGACGACAGGACCACATCGGCCCGCAGCTGCTCGTCTCCGATCTTGACGGCGCTCACTGCGCGCCGGTTGAAAGCCACGGACTTCACGGCCTTCACTTCTCTGGTCTCACTGATTTCTCGTGCCATTGTTTTCTCCTTTATGGCTAAGACTTATGAACATAAAAATTGATATTTCTCGGCGTGACATCTGCCGCGCTGCTAAGGTTCATAACGGCGAGCCAGATCCGATCATTCTCTCCGAGTCGGACCTTGCCGGAAAGACTTTGCGCTCCGGTGTCATTGATCGCGAACCGGCGCCGGCTGACGACCTTGTCCTGGGCCGTCGCATTTTTGAACACCTTGAACTCGAAGTCCTGGTTCGTGCCGGCAGTCGATCCGGAGATCGAGACGATGATCTCGAAGTTCCCGATCGCTCCGTATACATTGTCATTGACAGCCAGGTATGAGGGCTCGTCCCAGGTGCCGGTCCTGGTGACATTCCAGACGGCCGTCACATTGAAGTCGTTCACATTCACGGAGTTGATCACATAGGCGCCATCGTAATCCGTGGTATTGGTCAGCACGACAATGTCGCCGGCACTGAGGCCATGAGCTGCGGATGTCACATCGATCGTTCCACCTCCGCCATCCGCGACGGCCGTGATCGCTCCGGTCCCTCCAGCTCCGAAGGTCATGAGGTCCAGGAAGCCGCCAGAGGCCAGGCCCCTCACGGCGTGCCAGGCGTTCGCCACATTGATCGTGAGGGCGGTGGCGTTGTCGTGGTCCTCCATCTCGCCCTCGATATGCTCCTCGACATATATCCGGCCGACCGCAGACCCGGAGATCACGCCGCCGAATTTGCAGGCGCGGAGGATCACATCCGAATGAGTCGCGGCATGTGTGATCGTACTCTTGAAGTCGCAGCCGGTTCCGTGGAAGTTTCCCTCGTTCAGATTGACCGCTCCGTCAATCTGGCAGTTACTCATCAGGATCGTCGTCCCTCTGAAGGTGGCCGTGCTTTTGAAGTGGCAATTACTAAACCACTGATCGCCGGCGCCGGTGACGCTCCCCACATCGGAATCGAACCGGCAGCCGGTGAAGTGGAAATCGATGGCTGTCGTCGGGATCACGATATTCCCCCGGACCCGACTGTTCGACATGCGGAAGCCGCTGATCGGATTGCTCATCGTCAGAGCAGTGAGGTCGCAGTTGTTTACGGTGATGTCGTCGGCGTCCGCGTTCAGCTGCCCCCTGAATGATTCGACAACCGCGTCCGGAGCTTCCAAGTTCAATAGCTTCCCGGTGACGCCGTGGCAGTTCGTCAAATATGCCTCGTCGCCGTTGATGTCCACCGTATCGTCGAAGAAGCAGCCTATGAATTTCGGTTGATCGATTCCGGTGTCCAGGAAAACGATCTCCTCAAAATTGCAGTTTGTAAACATGGGAGAGGTGTGGCCGGCGCCTGTCATATAAAGCGAATGGTTCGGGCTGCCGCTGTCGAATTCACAGTTCTCGAACCGGCTCTCAGTTCCATATGTGCCGTCAATATAAGCACCGTACAGATAGCCACCATACACTCCGCCGAACGAGCAGTCACTCGCGAAGATGGTCTGATCAATAACCCAAAGGCCATGCCTATATCTGTATGTGTTGCTTCCGTTGATCATCTTGCAGTTTGAGAAAAAACTTTTACCCTGGCCGCTGGCTCCGAACACCCCCCAGAAGCCATCGGTGAGGACATTGTTCAGATACCCATAAGTCTCGACCGATATATTGCTGAAGTGAGCCTCGGCTCCGAAGTGGACGAACATCGCCTCCGAAGCTGCCGGCGTGGTATGATTGACATCGTGCAGCGTGCAGTTGAATACATTGATATTATCGACGACCGTATGGTTCGAGTAACTATACAGAATTTCATCGAGGACCCAGTTGAAATGACAGTCCCGAATTGTGACCAGAGGATCAGCATCCAGCTCGTGCGTGTTGATACTGATCGCCCGACTCCAGGGATGAATCGCCATAGCGTTCTCGCCGCTTTCAGTATCCGATGCGGTGCCAACGATCGTTGCGTTCGTGTCGTCCGTGACTGTCGCGATCTCATAGGTCCGGTTGTCGATCTGGATGAAGCTGCCGACGAAGAGCTCCGTGTTGAAAGCTGTCCCGACACCAGTCAGAGCTGAGAGTCCGGAGGTGATGCTGACGGTCCCGGTCATTTCCTGCATCCCATGAAACTCACACCGCTGGATATTGATCACGCCGTGTGGGTTCGCCTGGACACCGGCCCCCAGGCCTGTCGGATCGTGCCAGATTGCATCCATGTCCGGCGTACTGTTCGGCTTCCGGACTGGCGAGTTCTTGGTTCTGAATTCAATGTCGATCAGGTCCCAGGTGGAGGCGTTTGAATTATCGGGTCGGCTATACACCGGCATGATCGCGCAGGCGCTCGTCCGGTCCCCGCTGTATTGCACCTGGACAGTCATGTCGCGAATAGACCAGCGGCCCTCCCAGCTGGCAGAGGCGACGAGGCCGTAGGTTGTTTGATCAGTATAATCACAATAAGCGAACGCGATCCTCGGAGCATATTCCGGGTCGCCGGTCGTCGAGGTCCTGATCCAGTAGTTCGTCGCGTCCTCGTTCGTCCGGTCGAAAGTGAGGATCGTCCGCCCCTTGCCGGCTCCCTGGAAAGATACCGGGACCGTGTTGATGATCAGCGAGCGCTCGATCAGATACTCGCCGGGCCCGAGGAAAATAGTGAACGGTGCTTCGCTTGGATTTGCCTGAGTATAATCGACCGCCTCGGCTACATCCTCGAAGGCGCGGCCGTTGACCACGGCCAGCCCAGGAGCTCCAGCTGAGACGCTCGGTATTTGACTAATCTGTGTCATTTCAATCTCCTTTTATGTGAAGGCCCAGGTCCCGATATTCGCGACCGCGACCCAATCGTCGTTCCCCATATATTCCAGCTCCAGGATGCTCCACTGTGTGCTCGATTTTACATCGCCGGTTCCGGTCGTCGTGCTGTTCCCGTTGCTGTGAATTGTTTGAGCCGTCACGCAGTTGATCTTGATCTCCTGGGCGGCCGCCACGATGAACCGGGCCCGGAAGCCGATGCTCACCTGTTCACTGGCCGGGTCCGGAAGATCGAAGCCGATCCCGCCGACGGCGCCGGTGTTATCATACTGCCGGCCACCTTTGATCGCGTTCGCCGCTCCAGCGGTCACGGTTTGCGGGAAGTACGGATCGTTCACGGTATCCTGGCCCGAGTCTGTCGCCCAGGTCCCGACCGGTGTGTGGATCACTCTGGTCTTTTTCGCGCTGCTGCTGTTCGTCAGGGTCCCGGATATTTCACAGCCGCTGAATATCGTATCCTCGGCATCCGTCACGATGGCGTTCGTGATCCGGCAAGCGCTGAACATGGTGTGCTGACTCGTGGCTCCGGTTCCGACATTCAAAGAGATCATATAGCACGATGAAAACATCGCCTGATCAGCGCCTTCGATGTCGAGATCATTGAAGAAGCAGGAGCTCCACTGGGTCAGACTGCAGGCATCCTCAATGGCCACGGTCCCGCCGAAGTGGCAGCCCGTAAATTTCGAGTTATTACACTGCCAGTCCAGGTCCATATTGTTCACGGTGCAGCCTTCCATCTCGAGCCGGCTGTGACCATCGAACAGGACATCGAATTGGCTGGCCGTGATCTTCGCGTTGCCTCCGCCGTCCCATGAGTAGACGCCGCTCGTATTTTCGGTCACGATATTCGTGAAGATATTATCGTCTCCCTCGTTCAGGATCGCCCGGTTCGTGGAGTTGTTCAGATGGGCCCCGATCACGCTGTTGTGCTCAGCTCCGGACTCAAAATAAAAGGGCTGGTATATCGTGTCCGTGTCAATACTCTCGAACCGGTTGTAATCATTCCGGACCCAGAAGAGGCCGGCCGTCGCAAGCTCGGCGACAATATTCCGATAGGTATCATGCTGCCCTTCGACTCGCCAGAGCCTGGCGGTGACATTCGTCCCGTCGATATACCAGTCCTCGAACAGGTTCCACTTCACGGTCCCGCCCAGGTCACGGACATATACGACCTCCGAGGAGCTGGCGCTGAGCCCGTCGATCCGGAAGCCTCGGAAAGTATTCCGAAGCGAGTCAGCTGCTACGCTGACCAGGTAGTCGCTGCTCGACTGGCCGCCGGTGATATTAAAGCGTTCATATAGCGAGTCGTCACCCTCCACATGGAGCGCCTCCCGCGAGTTCGTATTGTTCACGATGTCGATGTCGATCCACTTGTTCCGGTTCCCGTAGTCTCTGATCCCTGAGTGCTGAGCGACTCCGCCGAAGGAGAAGATCAGACGCTCGAAGTGGCAATCATCAGAAGAGGCGTCCAGGTCGATCTTGAACTCATCAGTGACCGGAGTGAAGAGGAACTTCAGCCCCTCCATGTGTACCTCGTCCTTGTTTGCCAGGAGGACCTGGAAGTCCCCCATCGTGATCTCGATATTATCGTTCACTCCGCCCATGCCGAGGATCGACTGACCGGTCGCCGGCACGATGTCCGCGATCTCAGTGAAGTCCTCAGCGACGCCAATGATCCCCGGGCCCGCGAGCGCGGTGATCGCCTGGCTGACTGTCGGATAATCAAAAGGCACGACCAGGTCATAACTTGAATCCCCGCCTTTGAGCGCGAAGGATACCGGCTCCGATCCGGACACGAGCGTCTTGAGGAAAACGCTGGCGCGATCGTAGAACACCGTCACCTTGCCGTTCGGATCAGTCGGCGATCCTGGAGGCGTTGCATTGTTCCAAATACCATTGACTCCGGTGTCCACGATCCGGGAGTGCTTGACATCCACATAAACAGACGGCGCGTTGCTGTCCCGATGGACGAGCGGCCCGTCGATGTCGCTGGCGATCACATGAAGATCGACCAGCTGGAGATCAGTGTGTGCCACATTCGAGCTGAAGCCGACCAGGTAACACGCGGCGGATGCTGTTCCGAATGCCGTATTATCCCAGTCGCACTTCTCCATGAAAACACGACACCGGCCAGGAAAGGCCTGAGCGACGAAGCTATAGCCGCCGGTCCTGGTCAGCGTGTCGAATGTGCAGCTCTCGAAGTGGACCTCGAGCGTCGTATTCGGCTCTCCACCTGGGCCGCCGTTCGAGTAGAATGAGCGGCCGGTTGTCCCGGTCATTTGAAGGTTGACATTGATCACGCGAACGATATGACCGTCCTCGTCCCAGGTGATTTGGAAGCCGTTCCCATGCTCCCAGGTGAACTGGCTGCCGGTCGCGCAAATAAAATCGACATCTTTGTTAAGCGCACCAGTCGGATCGTGTGATCCAGTCGTCGCGATGTTCGCCGTGATGGTGATCACACCTTTGACATAGGCGCTGGCCTGGAGAGCATCGATCGCGGTCTTGAACTCTGCGGCCGTGGCCACTGACCAGAAGCCGACAGAGCCGCCTCCGTTCGCCATGCTTGTCCAGACAGCAGCGCCACCTGAAGGATCAGAACAGAAAAATATCTCCGGTGTCGCGGTGTTGATCCAGAAGTCTCCGATCCGGAAGCCATCATTCACATCGTCGTTTACAGTGGGATCGACGGCGGCATAATGTACGCGCGCATTGTATTTCGTGAAGGTCCCGGAGTCCGTGATCGAAATCCCCATATTATTCCCGATGATCGTCCGCGCAGCTGTCGCTCCGATTGTGAGCGGCGTGGCTGATCCGTCGTTCTGATCTATGACACAATCATCGCCTTCGATATTCACGCCGACATCGAGACCGCAGCGCGTTATCACCCAGCGGTTATCATTGAGATTTGTGTCGATGTCCCAGGTGCCCCCGATGTCCTGGAAGTGAACACCATCCACTCGGACATTATTCGATCCGAGTCCCTGGATGCCGGTACCGCAGTTGCTGATCACACCGTCAGAGATGTTTATCCCGATCTTGCCGACCGTTACCTGGATGCCAAAGCCATCAGTCCCGGAGCCGGTCGCGGTGTTCGCGATTTTGAAGTGAGAGAAAACACAATAATGACCGTTAAGGAAAGCGCCGAGCACTCCCTCGCCATTGATGCATTCGATGTTCGTGATGAGGTTATTAATTCCGGCGTTTTCAATTCCGGAGATTGCACTCGATCCCATGTCCAGGTTCACATTGACGAGCTTGCAATCATTCCCGATTATCTTCAGCAGTCGCTGAGCTGGATCACCGGAGGAAGGTGCTGAAATATAGAGCCCGCTGACGACATTATTCTCGCCGCCCAGGTACATGATGTCGTCGCTGAAACCGTTGCCTCCTTGTATCCGCACATTATTCACATCACACCCGGAGCCGAGCATATCGAACGGCCGCAGCGTCAGACCATCGGCGAGGATGTCCAAGTTCACGAAGCGAGTCCAAGCGACGCCACCATCGACATCGATGCCCTGGTGAGCTGAGCCTCCGGTAAAATCGAAGGTACAGTCACGGATCAGTCCGTTGCTGCCGTCAATGTCCACCTTCACCTCGTTCGCGACAGGTGTGAAATCGAACACGATCCCCTCGATCCGGTAGTCGTTATTCGGAAGGATCAGCTGGTAGTCGCCCATCAGGACCGTGACACTCGGATCGTCTCCGGGCCCAGGCGTTCCGTCGTTATGATACCCGCCCATCGCGATTATGCTCTGGCCTTCTTTGACCGTGATGTCTCCGACCTCTGTCAGCGCGTTCTGTTTCACGCCGATGATCGTCCCGGGGTTTTCACCGGTGCATGCCTGGGAGATCGTCGGGTAGTCGTCGCCGGCATCCGGGCCCACGGTAACATGAGCGATCCCGCCGCCGACAGCCAGCAGCTCGACCTCGCTCGTGATCTGGATGTGGAAGGTCTCCGTGTCCTGATCAGCGCGGCCCAGGCGGATGATGTTTCCGCTCGTCGGCCGTGTCGTAGTCCATGCGCCCGGCGTAGTAGGATCGAGCCAATAATGGGTATTAACTGCGAGGCCCCAGCCGGTTTTTTTCCAGTTTCCTTCCTTGAGGAATTTCCCCTCCAGGCCGGCGCCGGTGTCCTCGGTCAGCATGAACACGATCCGGCACTTGTCATTATCCGAGGCATCGGCATAGATGGCCTTCCCTGTATTGTCGAAGGTGTACCACTGCCCCTCGACTCCGCCGTGCCCGGTCTGTATCTCAGCAGTGACCCATCCGCTGCCTCGGTCCCAGATCTCCTGGTTCAGGTTGTAATCCTCCTGGGGGTTATTGCCTGTTCCCTCCGGAAGGTTTGCCTGTGCTTGTTCGGTGTAATTGTCAGCCATATTATACCCTTATTACTCTCTGTTTTCTGATGTCAAAAACGCCGCGACCCGGGCCCCGACCTGTTACGACCGGGCGAATCCCCAGCCAGAAATCATTTGACGCGACTCCTCCGAAGTCTGCGGCGTTTATCGCATCCGTGTATGTATAATTATCGACGAGTCCGATCCCGAGATGTTCAGCCTGGACGGTCACACCGTCGGACTGGTACACGATCACATCATAGTCGTCGACATCTCCAGGCTGCCAGCCATGCCACTCCCAGGCGTCCAGGGTTGCCTTCCCCATTCCGTCGTTCCTGTTTGTGTATTCCCAGACGACTTCGACATCGAGGTCCGTGGTCTTAGTCCGCCGGCCGAGACCGCCGCGCACGCTGTCATTGATCTCGAGCCGATCCGTGTGCGTGGCCTTCCTGGTGTAACCTTGAATTTCATACTCAAAATAATCGACCTGATCCAGGGAGAGGGTCTCGCCTCGAACATTCCCCGGGACAAGTTTCATGTAGACCTTCTTCCCGACCATCATGGAGTTCAGGCCTTCCTCTTCTCCGATGGTGTCGTATGACATCCCGACATGCAGCACCAGGACGCCGTCAGCTGGATCGTGATCTTTGCCGAGCGTGTAATCTTTCCCGCGCACGCAGTTCTTGAGCACTAAATCAGATCCGGATACCTCACTCTCGCGATAGGTCATGAATTCCAGCTCATTCAGTCCCAGGTTATCCGTCAGCGTTCCGATCAAGCAGTAGCTCAGATTGTTCCGCTGGTTCGTCCTGGTATATGTGACGAAGGTGCTCCCCTCGTATCGATCGGTATTGACGACGATCGTCCGATCATTGTCGTCGATCAGGTTGACCAGGTCCCCGACATTCGCGAACTGACTCATCCGGCCGATGAATACGAAATCATCCGGAGCGTCCAGGCTGATATACATGTCACACCATGCGGTGTCGGAGTTCTGCCGGATCGCAGTGATGCCGATCCGATAAGTATCATTATTGTATCGCGCATCCTCTTCCCAGATGATCGGCTGCACTTCAAGCGGCGGCCCGACACTGACATCGTCCGCCAGGCTCGGCTCGTATGCGATCTCCTCGAAGCTCGTGAGATAATCGTCGTCCATCTGGAAGGTGAGCTTCACGGCCGCGCCAGTGTCCAGGGCCGGGTCGTCGATCGAGAAAATCCGGACGCGCCGGTTGACCAGGTCCTCCTCCGGTATGTTCAGCGTGATCACATCCCCGATCTGAAGCCAGAGCCAGCGGCCGTTCAGGAGTATCTCGTGCATCTGATTCTGGAAGCGGCCGATCTTCCAACCCTTCCAGGCCAGCTTCGCGATCACTGCCGGATTGCTGAACATCTGGTACTGGAGGTCCTCCTCCACTGCCTCCGCATCCTGATCGATCGCGAGCATATCGTTCAGCTGCCAGGTGGCGTCCTGCTTGTAGCCATTGAGCCGGTTGATATAGCTCACATTGAACCAGTTCGGACAGAGGCCGATATCTTTGTTCGTGGTCTGGATGATCGCCATGTCCGGAGCGCCGCCGTTCTGGATCGCGGCGACATCCGCGAGGGTCACAGTCGCGACCGGCACATCATCCTCGCTCGGCATGTAAAAGGAAAATTTCCCGGTGTTATCACGGAACACCTGGCCCTGAAGATGGCCGAGCACATCACGGACTACCGCGCCGACATTTTTCTTCGCGATCAGCGAGAACGACATCCCGATCCGGTTATCGAACGCACGCTTGCCGACCAGCTCGAGCGCGTCCGTATTGACTCGAGTGATGTCGAAGCCCCGGGCCTGCTGAAAAAGGTCGTATATAATATTCGCCGGGTTCGCGTCCACTATCAGCTGGAGAGTCGCAGAGTCTCCGCTAAAGTAATTTTTTCCACTGATCAGGATCGTCCCGTCCGGACCTTCTTCCAGGGAGATGTTTGTCATCTGTCCTTCACGGAATGGCGACTCATCTCCGTCCCACCAGTCGGCATTGAGCTCAAGATAGTCGACAGCACTCGTTTCGAAGAGAGCAGTGAGCCGGTCGTATGTCACGAAGCTCAGCCAGTCCCGATATGGAGAGGTCCCGACAGTCGGAACGCCGAAAGCGACAGCGATCACATGCGGGCCTCCATAGAGGGCTTCGATCCGCATGCTATTCCCCCAGCCATTGAACGCGCTGGTCTTATAGTCTTTCATCACTCCATTGAAGTCGAAGATCGTGAGGATGTTGTTCGGGTTCATCCAGAAACAAAAATCCTCATTGATCGTCCAGGCATCCGGCGAAGCCATCGAGCCATGTGCGAGCGTTACATCATACCGTGCGACGGAGACGAACGGGTTCCCGACCGCGAGCTTCTGAATCCAATACGGTGAAGTCCCGCCGCGATAGGCGAGCATGATGTACTGGCTGTTACTGTCGGCAAAAAGGTCATTGATGAATTCATCATCGACAAGTCGGCGCTTCGTCGTGTTCGGCCGAACGACAGAAGGGTCATCGATCCGGACCTCCGTGATCCCCTTCGCGAATCGATAGACATCGATCGCCTGCTTCGTGGTTCCGGTATGGATCACGAAAAAATTCAGGTATGTCGTGCCGTTCAGGTATGAGATGCACATGTCCCACTCTTGCTGGGCCCCGGGACCGTTGTCCGTGATGTTCAGCGCTGAGATGTCGATGGTCCGCTTCAGCTGCCAGTCGTTATCGAACACCTTGACCTCTTGATGATTCGCGACGATCGTCTCGTCGTATTTATCCTTCTTTATGACACCGCCGTAATCGTTTTCATTGACCCGGTTGTAAACATACGGACTGACCTCTTCCATTGTAGTCGTCCAGGGGAAGCGATGAGTCTCATGGCTGATCGTCGGGAAGCTGTTGTTATCCTTGCCGAGATAAAAATTATTGTAAAAGGTATAGGCCAGATTTTTCAGCGGGACGACATTGTCCGCGAGGGCATCCCAGTCCGGGTCGATAGTCTGCTCCGGAGTTCCCCGGTGAACTGTTACCGCCGCGCTATTTTCATGGACGAAGATATTGTCATTTTTCCACATTCGAGTGACATCGACGATGCCCTTGCAGATACCGATCGCGGCGTCCGTCCAATACTTGTACCCGGTCGTCACTTCGCCGCCGGTGCCTTTGCCTCCGGACTTCACGGCCTTCGATCGGAGGGTCCCCTTGAACATGAAGTTCCCCTTCGATTTCGCGACGCCGTAAGTCAGCGGGACCGGCACGCGCTCGGAAGATGTGTTGAGATTGAGCTCGCTGTACGGGTCCGGCGGTTCCGGAGCTTCCGGAGGGAAGAGGACCGTCCCGAGGACGCCCCCGATGATATACCCAGGAGCTCCGAACGCAGCCCCCAGGCCGAGGGTCAGACCGGTTTTTGCGAGTGCTTTTCCTGTCGGCGTACTCATTTCTTGCTAAACTCCCCCATTTTGCCCTGTTCTGAGCCCGTATTGCCCTCGCCTGAGCCGTTTCTCTGATCCTGCGGCCATTCGGACCCGTTAGAAGTTAGGGCCTTACAGA
>Ga0180433_10001098_pt1 | contig 45842 bp, 41 predicted proteins | sample SS_ome_8_FD_132980 | JGI IMG/M metagenome (GOLD analysis project Ga0180433, IMG submission 132980) | Hypersaline lake sediment archaeal communities from the Salton Sea, California, USA - SS_1_D_1 metaG | ecosystem: Environmental > Aquatic > Non-marine Saline and Alkaline > Hypersaline >...
CCTTCAATTGCATCCGGGGGAACAGATCTTGACGTTGAGTTTCAATCGGACCCGGACGCCGACTCTTTTTTCGGTTTCCGGTAAATAGATCGTTCGGTCAAAATCCTTTTCCGCCACGGAAGTGTTGCTTTTCACTGCAACCGGCAGCTCGAAATATTCGATGTTTGGATTTGAAATTTTACTGACCCGGGTGAAGAACCATTCGGCATCCTGCAGCGGGAAGGAGAAGTCCCCGGGGACTGGAAGGTGGTAGGCGGCGCTGGAAAGCCTCACGTAAAAAGCCGTCGATTTGAGTTTGAAATCCCGGCCGGTCCGGGTGTGCTTCAATTCGATCCGGTCATCGGCTGCTTTTCCCTCCAGGTACAGAAGAAAGGAGCGGCTGGAAACCAGGGGGGTCGCCGCCAGGCAGTACACGGGTCCGATGGTATCCGGGGATACGAAGGGAGCCATGGTGACGGAGCAGGTGAAATCATGGGCGCTGCCTTTGTACCGGCCCTTCAATTCAACCTCCGGGTCTCCCGGTTTCCTCTTCTGAAAAGTGAGTTCCATTTTTCCGGAAAGTTGATAGGACATGGTGTAAAAAACCATGTCATCATGGATCAGTTCAGCCTGATATTCCCCCCGGGCCTCGCCGATGTAGGTGGTGCAGTTTTCCAGCAATCCGCTGTACACATGCTTTCCAAGGTCGGCCATTTTGTCCATGATTTTATTGGCGATCCCCACCGGGGTTTTGGGCGAACCGGTCAGCCTGTCGACCACTTTTGCAATCACCCCCCCAAGCCCGGGATCCAGTCCCTCTGTGAGTTTGGCCTGCAGCAAATTCCCCGCAATGCCTTTCAGACTGTCCGCTAAAAAGTTGTTATAAAATTTCAATTGCTGCGACCGGTCATAATAGGCCATCCACAGGTAACACCACTCCGCTTCCCCCTGGCTCTGTCGGAAGGTTTCCTCAATTTCTGCAATCTGCTTTCTTGTTTCCTGAAGGGCGTGGTTGGCGGTTTCCCCCGCCTTTATCAATTCCTCTCTCGCCGGTACCGGCAGTTCTTGGATGGCGGATAACAACAGGTTCATCTGCTTCACGGTGGTTTCCAGATTGACAAGCGCGGTTTGCATCTCATTCAGTTGCGAAAACAGATCTCCCACATCATTGATAATGTCCTCTTTTCCGGGAAAATCAGGATAGTGAATGACCAATTCTCTCAAATAAGCATAAGCATCCCGCATTGACTTACTTTCCTGTTTGATCGCCTGGCAAAGGGGGTTCAGGAAAATCCTTCGGCTGACTTCAAAGTGGGCTTCTCCCTTGATGCGGGTTCCCGCCTTTTGGGCCGTTACCTTCCAGGTGCCGGGTTCATCGGTACCTGTAAAGAGAAAAGAATACTCTCCCCGGGAATCCGCCTGGACCTGTTCCCGGATCATGTCGCCCGAGACCGGTCGGGTGAACTCCAGCGTGATCAGGGTTTTCCCCGGGTGGTTTGGTTTCACCCAGCCGAATATCTCGATGCTTCCGCCCAGAAAACAGCGGTCAGGCGACACATTCACCCGGTCCTCTTCAGCCGCTGGCTGCGAAAAAACCATGACCGAGAGAAAAAACAGAAAAACAAAAAAAGAGCGGTGTGCATGGCCCGGTTTCATTCTCATCATTTTCTTCATATTCATTCCTCTCCTCCGGCCCGGGTCAGGCCGATTTTGGCCACGACCTTTCCCCAAACCGGTTTGATCATGTCCGGCAAAGGTCCATTCCGTTTCCAACCGTCTTCAAGGTCATCATACCGAACACGGGGAAAGGGGTCAAACAAAAATGAGGGGGAAGGCCTGCGGTTGACCCTGATCGGGTTTCGGGTGACGGGTGATGGGGGAGGTGGGGTTCTGGATTTTTGATTTTGCCTTTTGGGTTTAAAAAACCTTTACTTGGAACCCTTGAAGTTGTAAAAGGTGAGATGCGATTGGAAATTCGTCCGTCTATGGTCAATCGAAGACCTGCCCCGTTTGATCACAGGAGGGGGCCGGTGGTACTGCCGCACCGGATTTGTTTTCAAAAATAAATATCCGGTTGAATTCCGGGAAAAAACAGGGTATGAATGGGTATATGAAAACAGAAATCAAGTTTTCAAGGGATCCCCAGCGGTTCATAAAAGAAGATCTTGGGCGCTACCCGGACACCCTGCCCGGACTTCTGGAACACTGTGTCCGGCAGTACGAAGACCGCCCCTTCGTGGGAATGCACGGAGAATCCATGATCTCCTACCGGGATTTTTACCAACGGGTTCGGGCCGTGGAGGATTTGCTGAGAAAGAAGGGCGTAAACCGGGGAGACCGGGTTTCCATCCTGGGTGAAAATTCCCCCAACTGGGTCATCTCCTTTTTTGCCCTGTTGTATGCCGGCGCCGTGGCGGTTCCCATCCTACACGACTTCCCGGAATCCGACATCCGGCACATACTGGGGGATTGTGAAGCCGAGGTCCTCTTTACCACCCGGCAGCAGTGGGAAAAGCTGAGCCATCTCAGACATACCCGGGTCAAGACGGTGATCATGATGGACGATTTCAGCGATCAGCCGCTGGGTTCAGGTTTTGAATTTCTGTCGGAATTGAAGGAATGGGCCCGGGATTTCATGGGTAAATTCCCCAAGCCCGCGGCCTCCGGTCCGGGCGGGACCGACCGGGACGATGTCTGTTCCATTATTTATACCTCGGGGACCTCGGGTCATTCCAAGGCGGTCATGCTTACTCACCGCAACCTGGTTTCCAATGTGGTGGCCGCTTCCCTGCTGATGGAGCTGGGGGCAACGGACAAGTTTCTCTCGATCCTTCCCATCTCCCATACCTACGAATTTACCGTGGGTTTTCTTCTGCCCATGTTTCATGGTTGTCATATCGTCTATATCGGCAAACCGCCCACTCCCCGGATCCTGGAAACGGTGTGTCGAAAGGAGAAACCCACGGCCATCTGTTCGGTTCCCCTGGTACTGGAAAAGATCTATAAAAGAAGGGTGCTTCCGGTGCTGGAAAAGAACCGGGTGGTAAAGCTCATCGCCCGGATTCCCGGTATCCGTTCCCGGCTCCATAAGGTGATCGCCAAAAAGTTGATGGATTTCTTCGGAGGAAATCTGAGGGTGATGCCCATCGGGGGCGCCTCCTTCAATATTGCCGCAGAGGAATTTTTCAAAAAGATCGGATTTCCCTACCTGATCGGATATGGATTGACGGAAACCGCCCCCCTGCTGGCGGGAGGTCCCATGGGGAACGATACCATCCGGACGGGGTCCACGGGCAAGGTAACCCCCGGATGCGAGATCAGAATCGCCGATCCCGATCCACGGACCGGAATCGGCGAGATACTGGGCCGGGGTCCCAACGTCATGAAGGGGTATTACCACAACCCGGAATTGACGGCGGAGATGGTAGATGAAGACGGGTGGTTTCGGACCGGAGACCTGGGATCCTTCGATTCCCTTGATAACCTTTACATCCGGGGTCGCTCAAAGAATATCATCGTTCTGTCCAACGGGGAAAACATCTATCCGGAAGCCATTGAAGGCATGCTCAACGCCTGCAGCCATATCCTGGAGTCCCTGGTTATTCTCAACCAGGGGCGGCTGGAAGGCTGGGTGTATATGAATTACGATCTGGTGGACGAGAAGACCGCCGGCCAGCCGGAAATACGGCGTTCGGAGTACATTGATTCGGTATTGAAGGAGATACAGGACCGGGTCAACGCCAAGATGCCCTCCTATGCCAGGATTTCCCGGCTGGTGGAGCAACCGGAGCCATTCCTCAAGACCGTGACCCATAAAATCAAGCGGTATCTGTACACCCACCGGCAGGGATAACAGGGGCTCCGGTCTGCGACGGGCTCTCCTTACACTTCCCTTATCCCTTATCGCCGGCTGAATGATGGTTTTTTACCGGGCGGAAAAGACAGAAATTTCAGTAATCATCGGTCAAACAAAGGTGGGATTCACCTGCATCGGCCCCGGTAAAAATCAAGGGTGTTTTTTTGGGGGACATTTTACGCGCCTTCAGCCGGCATTTCACTTGCTTGTATTGTGAGGATATCCGTCATGCAGAGTGGTCGAGGGAACTGGCCCGATGACGCCACGCCAACCCGCGCAATGCGCAGGGTGGCAAAACCAGCCTGACCCGGGAGGAACCATGACCGTCAGTTCCAATGATTTCACTTCCGGCCTGATCCGCGCACTGTCCGGCCGGGGTCATACCATTACCCGTGATTACCGTCAATTTCAATTCCTGCGGACTGTTCTTGAGAAGCGGTATCGATCTCTGAGGAATCATGCTCCCCATCGCGTCCGGTGGTTGCAGGAGCACCTGGGGTATCAAAAGACCATGAAATTTCAACGACGCATCCAGCAGTGGCTGGCACTGAAAAAGCCCGTTCCCGGTCCCCTGATGGAAACGCTGGGGGTCTCCCGCCGTGATCTTGTGCGCTGGATGAAAGTGGAGCAGACACTTTTTTGCAGGGCACTGCAGTTCACCATAAATCCGGAGTTTTTCACCTGTCGACTGATACCGGCCGTATCCGTATCCATCCCGCTGCCGGCGAACACCTCCCGGTCCGACGCCATCTTGATCGTCCGAAACTACCTGATGGCCATCGGCAAAAAGAATCCCTCCGACTATGCCCTGATATCGTACCGGGACCTGAAGGATATCCGGGTGACGCTTGACGGTTTCAGTACTTTTATTTACCCACCCGCCATGTCGGTTGAACCAGGGGAAATCAGATTTTTCTCCCGCGTCATACCGCTGACGGGTCCCGGATTTTCCGGAGATTTCAATGGATGAGATCAAAACAATCCGGTCGATCTGTAACCAGGGATTCTGGGGATATCCTGCCTCCAATCTATTGGTTCCGGTTTCCTGCAGCCACGTGAAATCGATCATTCATTCGCCGCTTTTATTCGGATTCCAGGGAAAGGAAGAGATCTGGGAATATTACCGGAACCATCGTGAAAAAAGGGGAATCGAGGGGAAGGCCCGGGAGGAGCTGATCCGGATTGCGGTTCAGAGGGGGTGGATCCGGATCCGTCATTATGGAAGAGAGAATTACTATTCGATCAACTGCGGAGCGTTTTCGGATCAGAATCGACACTTCATTCAATCATTTTTTATGGGTTTGCTGGAGGGGCTGGACCCGGAACGGGACGGAGTGGTCCTGGTGGAAAGGGATCCGGGGGCCCGGGTCAAGATCGACTGCTTTGACCGGCCGGAGAGGTGGTTTCAGGTTGGGGATTTCATCCGCGGGGGTCGGATCCGCGACAGACTCTTGTAAAGAGGGCCAAAAGGGGCCAGTCTACCGGTGGGGGGATTTGCAAAAAAGGTTTGATTTGATTACAATCATATGCATGCATAAATAACGGATCTTCGGATATCCCGGAGACGTTCTCCGGGCCGGCTTTTAAAAAGGGGAATAAGTTCTTGCAACGAACAAAACTTTCCCCGGCGGAAAACGGCCGGGCATCCGAGGGCCCCAAAAAAAAGGGAGGATACACCATGAGTAAAAAAGAAACCAAACATACCACCAACGACGCGGGCATCCCGGTGTCCAGCGATGAATATTCGCTCACCGTCGGACCGGATGGTCCCATCCTGCTGCACGATCACTACCTGGTGGAGCAGATGGCCAATTTCAACCGGGAGATGATTCCCGATCGCCAGCCCCATGCCAAGGGATCGGGGGCCTTCGGGTCTTTCCAAGTCACCCGGGACGTCAGCGCCTATACCCGGGCCACCCTCTTTCAGCCGGGAGTGAAAACCGAAGTACTGGCCCGTTTCTCCACCGTGGCCGGGGAAAGCGGCAGCCCGGATACCTGGAGGGACGTGCGCGGCTTTGCCCTCAAGTTCTATACCACCGAGGGAAATTACGACATGGTGGGAAACAACACCCCGGTGTTTTTCCTGCGGGATCCCATGAAATTCCAGGATTTCATCCACTCCCAGAAACGACGGGCGGACAGCGGACTGCGGGACCACGACATGCAGTGGGATTTCTGGACCCTCTCACCGGAATCGGCTCACCAGGTTACCATCCTGATGAGCGACCGGGGCATCCCCAAAAGCTACCGACACATGAACGGGTACACCAGCCACACCTACATGTGGGTCAACGATAAGGGTGAGCGGTTCTGGGTCAAGTACCACTTCAAGACCGACCAGGGAATCGAGTTTCTGACCCAGGCGGAAGGGGACCGGATCGCCGGCGAGGATGCCGATTACCACCGGCGGGACCTTTTTGACGCCATCAAGAGAGGGGATCATCCCAGCTGGACATTGAAAGTGCAGGTCATGCCTTTTAAGGAAGCCAGAGACTATCGTTTTAATCCCTTTGACCTGACCAAGGTCTGGCCCCACGGCGATTACCCGCCCCTCGAAGTGGGACGGCTGACCCTGGACCGAAATCCCTCGGATTTTCACACCGAGATCGAACAGGCGGCCTTTGAGCCCAACAACCTGGTGCCGGGCATCGGGCCCAGTCCCGACAAAATGCTGCTGGCCCGACTGGTGTCCTATGCCGACGCCCATCGGGCGAGACTGGGGGTCAACTACAAGCAGATCCCCGTCAACCGGCCCAAAGTCCCGGTACACAGCTACAGCAAGGGCGGCGCCATGCGGATGGATAACGTTTCCGATCCGGTGTACAAGCCCAATTCCAAGGGAGGACCCGTGGCCGATTCCGGCCGCTACCCGGAGGACGCCGTCTGGAGCGCCAGCGGCGATTTCATCCGGGCCGCCTACTCGCTCCGGAAGGACGATGATGACTTCATCCAGCCCGGAACCCTGGTGCGCGAGGTGATGAACGATGACGAGCGGGACCGACTGGTATCCAACGTGGTCGGGCACCTGAAGAACGGGGTGTCGGAACCGGTTCTGCAGCGGGCCTTTGAATACTGGCGAAATATCGACCGGGAGGTCGGCGACCGGATCGCCCGCGGGGTCAAAGAGGGCTGACCGGATCCCGTCGCCCCACCAGGCCCCGGGGTATCACCGATCCCATTCGGTATCTACGACCAGGCGGGATGATTGGAGAGAATGGGCTCGGGCGTATAATCTGTTCTCATTGCGGTTGAATCGATGAAAATTGCCAATAGTCGGATGCGGGGAAAAGGAAAGTTCAGTTCACTTTTCGTATCACAGTATTTTCGCCATACCGATGATCTTCTGACTCGATTTCCCCGGATCCATCCCGACTCCGACCTGATGGCTTCCTATCGTGACTGCAAGAGGAAATTTAAGGCCCGTGGGGATTATCTGCCGGTCCCGGTACTGCTTAATGATTGAAATCGCGATTTTTTCTATCGACTCAAGCAGATAGAACGGCCCTATCCTTTCAAGGATTTTATGATCGGATATCTCTCCGAGGTGGGTTTCCCTTCGAATGTCCTGCTTTTATTCAGGAGATATTTTTGGAAATTACACTTGGTATTTTTAATTGATGGCTACCTGGAATTCAGCACCACTGAAGAGATCAAACAGAACTTTCTGTTTTTTTTTGAGAGCTTGAAAAATCCCCGATTCAGGAACTGGCGATTTCTATTCTCCTATCGTTCTGTAAGGGAGGGGAACAGAGAAATCTCCGGGGAGTTTGAGGTGTTTTCCATAAAACGGGCTTTTCCTTATCTGGACGCTTTTTTGGAAAGTGTCCTGCCGGGGAGGGACCGTCACGCAAGCAGACAGGCAATCGCCTGGTCAGGGGCAAAGCGTAATCGACTGGGTAAACGCTTGATGAACAATGGGGGGTTGGTTCTCGTGATTCTGGCCTTTAGCCTGCCCCTTTTTTGGTTTGGATTCAGTAATTTGGTCAGTTTTTTAAGGGTGTCCAATTGGGAATCGGTCCCAGTTACCCTTCACCATCTGGACCTGGATGATCCTGAAAGCAGGGTGGAAGATCGGGGAGAGGCGAGGGTTGATGCCCGGTACACCTATCACTACAGGGGGCGGCAGTATACCGGTACCTCCTTTGATAATTTGCCGGCTGGCTATTTCGGGTCCGACATGTGGTGGCTGGGCTTTATGCAACGGTCTGCTCAAGAAGCCAGGTGGCAGATTCAAAACTACCTGGATGAAAACAAACACTACTGCTACATCAATCCCAAACATCCCAATGAATCGGTCTTGGTGAAACGAATCCATCAATATACCGGTCACTGCATATCTTTTGCCTTGATTGGATTACATCTCTGCTTTTTGGTGCTTTTTTACCAAAACCTGAAATCCCTGGATATCCGAAAACAGAAAAAAAAGGTATTCTTGAATTGGGGACCTTACCGGTTTGTGGGAATTGCCCTGCTGTCTGTCACCATCGTGTTATCTTTCCTGAATGTCACCTTCTTTCGCTGGATGCTGGAGGTTGAAACCGCTGTCAGTATTACCCTGGTAATCTATTTGCTATCCCTACTGGCGGGGGTGCAGGTTGCCAGAAAAATGTGACAATAAGGGACGGTGCTTGTAAATTTGTATTTATTTTGTAAGCGTAAATTTATGGGGGATGGGGAAAATCAAGATGAGAACAGGAGCACTGCCTTTAAAAATACAAAAATACAAGCACCGTCCCTCTAGAGGGGGAGGGGCGGGAGGAAATTTGCGAAAAACATAAAAAAACGATATGATATATTTTAGAATATCATCAGCAGGAGGGGAATGATGCGTAAAGGATGGTTCTTTTGCCTGGTTTTACCGGTTATCCTGTGGGCTCTTTGCTGTGACACCGGGGAGATGGGTGACGATCTGGGGGGAATTGCACCCCTTTCCTTCACCACGCCCCGAAAAATCTACAGCAGTATCCCCCCCGGAGAGGGGGAGGAGTGGAGCCAATACCTGGATCCTCATCTGGCCGTCGGTACGGGGGGAAACCTGTACCTGGTATTGAACAAGAAGGGATCCGGGGGTACCCAGCCGGGCCGAATCGTATTCGGGCAGTCCGGCGATCAGGGAGAGAATTGGCACGGGTTACGGGACATATCTCCCGGTTACGACGCGGCGATTGCCTTACACCATTCGGGCAGAGTCCATGTGGTCTATCCCCAATGCTGTCCATGGGCCCTGTTCCATGTCCAGTCCGCGGATGACGGGGAAAACTGGGGACCTCCGACCCGGATCACCGAACCCGGCATCAACGCGGATTGCCTGGATCCGGTGATGTTCGTCGATGGAACCGGGGATATTCACGTCGCCTGGAATCAGAGAACCCTTCCCGACGGGAATTGGGAAATTCACTACAACCGTTCCCGGGATCACGGCAACACCTGGTTCACCCTTCCGGTGAAAATCTCCTTTGCTTTCAATCAGGATTGTACGGATCCCACCCTGGTATCGGACGGGAACGGCGGGATATACCTGGCCTACAGCCAGGTCCAGGTGTATTTCTGCACCTCCCAGAATTACGGGAACAACTGGTCGGCCCCGGAGGATATTCATCCGGAGGAAACGCAAACCGAGACTCCCCAAATGTCGGGATACGGAACGTCATCCCTCGACCTGGTATGGGTGCGGAATCGTCACTGGTCCAAAACCAGTGATATCATATTCACCCGATCTCCGGAACAGGGGCGCAACTGGACCGGGACTCTGAATATATCCGACACCCCGGGCCGTCTTTCCGAAAGGCCGGTTACCGTCGCCGGTGACAACGGATATATCTACGTGGCCTGGATGGAACAGATTGGGGAAAACTGGGAGATCTTTCTTCTTCATTCAGCTGACGAGGGAAAAAACTGGAGCGATGCGGTCAACGTCTCCAACACTGCGGGGAATTCCAGTGTGCCGACCATCGGGATCGATGCCGATGGCACGGTCTATCTGGTCTGGGACGAGGAAACCGCCGGCCGGCACGACATTTATTTTGCCCGGAGCCGGTAAACAACTGCAGGTCGCGCACTTCTACTTGACAGGGATTGAAAATTATGATATCATTTTGGCATAGTAGATGGGAAGAATTCATCATATCAAAGAATAATCAAATATCCTGCGATTGAACAATTCCTTCAAATCTTACTATTAATTTAAAAAGGAGGCATTTGATCATGAACCAGGGAAAAGTAAAATGGTTTGACAGCCGGAAAGGCTATGGCTTCATCGAAAGAGAAGACGGCGACGACCTTTTTGTCCATCACTCGGAAATCAAGATGGATGGCTATGCGACCCTTAACGATGGCGATGAGGTTGAATTTGAGATCAAGACCGGTCCCAAGGGTGAACAGGCCAGCAATGTAGTCAAGAAGTAAACATTTCCTGACCAGAATAAAAGCCGTCATTCCCCGGTATTCCCGGGGAGGGCGGCTTTTTTTTTATCCCGGGATAAGACATGATCCCGATGATTGGATCCCCATTGCTTACCGGGTGATTATGATGGGTAGTTTTTCCAGTTCCCAGGTTTCCTGTTCGATATTTTCCACCAGATAATAGTACGTTCCTTCCAGAATTCCGTGAAGGGGGGGCTGATCCGTATAGAAGTTGACAGCCGGCAGCCATACTTCACTGTTGAGATTTCCGGCAAGATCAAAAACCAGCCACTGGATCTGGTCGCCTTTCAACCGGTAGGTCTGCAGGTACAGAAGATCTCCGTCAATAAAGAAATCCCGGACCGCCGGAAAGTAATCCGGAAAGGTCAGGTAATCCTTGAGGTAATTCCAGTAGTTTTTCCAATCGGGGCTGGTTTTGTAATGGTCGGTAAGTTTCCGAATATACCCGGAGGGGACTTTAATTTTTTCTGCCGGGTGGGATATGCGTGTCAGCCGGTTTCCTTGCAGGTCAAAAATCCCGATGGAGATGGATCCCGGGTCTTCGGAGAGGTAGATCTTATCTTTATATACCAGGAATTTGTGACCGGGCGCCGGTACGTATACTTTGGCCCCCATGCCGGTGGCCATCGAGGTCTTGAGCAGGATCTTTTTTCTCTTCAGGTCCGGATCGAAGAGGACGGTTCCCTGGACCGGAAGGCCATCCTCTACCGGAAGGGAAGTGTGGGCGAGATATCCTCCCTTCACCGGGACAAAACGGGAAAAGGAAGGAACCCGGATTTCGGAGAGCGGATCTCCGGTGGGAGTATATAGGGAGAGCTTGCCGATACTGCCGATGACCAGCTGCCCGTCGAGGGTGTCGATGGTCAGGGTGTGGATCCCGTGGCCCAGTTTGAATTCCCAGGGCCCCTCACCGGCATCGCCGAAACTGCGGACCCATTCCAGCTCCGGAAGAGTGAAGATGCTTACCCGGTGTTTCTCACCGATGTAGAGATGGTTTGCTCCGAGGTGGAAGGTGTCGGGTTTCAGAACCCCGGGTACAACCTCGGCGGATACGGGCATCAACCCGGGGATAAAGATCATAACGGCCAGTAAAAATATAGAAAATTTTTCCATGGTTTTTCTCCTTTATGGTTTTCAGATGGCAGGTTTCTCTGAGTCCTGCAAAGTGCGGAGAACCGTATCCAGAAAGGTCATTTCCAGCCCGACGGACTGATGGATATAGTCCACCGCAAGGGCCAGGCCACCGGCGTGATCCTTGACGGTTGCCGGATCTTCACCGGATGCCCCGTGTGCCTCCCGTATGTAATCTTCAATCCGGGATTTCCGCTTTTTCAGGAGGGAAACCGCTTCCGAAGGGGGCAGGGAATCGAGGAAACAGATGCTTACCATGTCCGGGTGTTCCCCGGGGGTGAAGGTGGACAGCTGCTGCCTGAGGAGATCCAGGAATGCTTCATCGCCCTGTTTGGTGAGACGGTATACTTTCCGTTTTCTTTTTCCGGTTTGTTCGGTATGGTGGGTGATCCAGCCGTCTTTTTCCATCACATCCAGTAAATGGTAGGCGGTGGGTTTCTTGAGGGTCACCGGCACGGTGGTATCCAGGTGGGCGTTGAGCATATACCCGTGCATGTCGGTTTTTCTGAGCAGCCCCAGGAGGAGCAGTTTTCTTTCGTTGGTCATGGTCATTATGACTCCTTATAATCAATTTTGACTATCTGCATTATAGTCAAAACTGACTATAATGTCAAGGGGCCGGGGCGGGTGCAGAATTACACGTTTTCTGGTATGATGCGTGGGTGCAGGGAGGAAACATGAAAAAGAGCAGAATTGCGTTCGCGCTATGCCTTTTGTTTTGGCTGCCCGCTGGTACTGATTGTGCAGTGGCGGATGAACAGCGGGCCAGGGTGGATGAGATCCTGGGTTATTTTGACAGCACCCACCGGCCGGGGGTGGCGGTGGCGGTGGTCCGCCGGGGAAAGGTGCTCTACAAAAAGGCCTTCGGCATGGCCAGCCTCGAACTGGGGGTACCCAATACCCCCCATACACTCTTTCGTCTGGGTTCGGTGTCCAAGCAGTTTACCGCCGCCTGCATCTTTCTGCTGAACCGGGAAGGCAAGCTCAGTCTCGAGGATCCCCTGGTCAAATACTTTCCCGAGATGCCCGCCGGGGTGTACGGAGGAGTCCGGCTCCGGCACCTGATCCACCATACCTCGGGGATCCGTGACTCCGAGGCCCTCTACCCGGTCCTGGGCATGGAGTATTCCCAGTGGTACACCCACGATCAGCTGCTGGAACTGCTGGCCCGGCAAGAGGCACTGGATTTTTCACCGGGGGAGCGCATCGAGTATTCCAACTCCGCCTATACCCTGCTGGCCCTGATCGTAGAGCGGGTGACGGATCAGAAATTTGCGGATTTTGCCCGGGAACGGATCTTTCAGCCCCTGGGAATGGAAAACACCCGGATCCAGACCCGGTATGATACCCTGATCCCCGGCCGGGCCGGCGGGTACCATCGGGTCGGGGAGGCATATGGCAACTGGATGACCCATAACCAACTGGTGGGTCACGATGCTGTCTACTCATCGGTGGAGGATATGACGTATTGGATCGGGGCTTTTTTCGACGATTCTCTGGGCCGGGAACTGATGGATGACCTGACTGCCCGGACTGCTTTCAATGACGGATCCCCCAACCATTACTCCGGCGGCATTGTGGTGGACCACTACCAGGGCCTGCCCGCCTACAGCCATTCGGGCTGGTACGTCGGGTACCTGGCCTTTCTGGTGATCTTTCCGGAGCAACAGCTGTCGATCATCTATCTCTCCAACGTCACCGAGGGCAGCCCCTCGGAAAAATCCCTGCGGATCGCCGAGGTCTATCTGGAGAAGGAGATGTCGGAATCCCTGGCGAGATTACGGGCCCGTTCGAAACCGGCGGATCCCCGACTGCTGAAAAATCTGCCCGGGGACTATGCGGGAATCGATTACGGGGGACGATATACCCTGGAAGTAGCGGATGGACGGCCCCGGCTCGAGGGAGCCGGCTGGGATTTTGAGCCGTCTCCTTTCCGAAAAAACGAATTTATCAATTATCGTCGTCGGTTGCGGATTAGAATCCTTAGCTCTCTTACCGGCGAGGATGTCTTCACCATCGAGCTTCTGAATTCTATGGGCAGCATGGGTCGGTTTCAGAAGCTCCAACCTTTCTCCCTGATGGAAGATCAGCTGCCGGAATACTGCGGAAAATACTTCAGCCCCGAGCTGCAGGCCGGGGCCACCGTATCTCTGCGGCAGGGCCGGCTTTTTCTGCAGGCGGGAAGGGTCCAGGGCCCGCTTCAGCCCTGGAAAAAGGATGCTTTTCAGGGATTCGGCGGCATCCTGGAGTTGATCCGGGACGACGACGGACCGGTCCGAGGCTTTCACCTGACCCAGTATGGATACCGGGACATCATTTTCTTGAAGAAATAACCGGGAAGGAGGGCGGATGGACCCGGCGGAGTCTGAATCCCTGACAGGAATTGAGACCTGTGGAATCCGATTTCTGACATGATGGATATCCCGGCCATACCCCCGCGGGTATGGGAGATACCTGCGGGGGTATTCTTTTTCACAACGTCCGCACGACCGTCGATCATTTTTTCTGGCAAAGAGGATGCCTGTAAGAAAAACAGAGACCGGGCGAGGGGAACCGAACGATTCCCCGGTCCCCGGAAAAGGAACGGGCAGGATGCACCCGCGCAATGCAAACATCGCCGGCACAACCACCGCATGGGGAGTACCGGAGGAATTGCCGAAGTCAGCGCGATATCTTATCAAACAGGAGAATATAAATGATGACTCAGGAAGAAATCAAAAAGACCATCGCAAAAAAGGGCCTGCGGCCCCTGGGGAACAAAATTCGTCTTACGAGGACCGACGACCAGTACAATGCCCGGCTCTTTTTATTTGCCGACCCGGCGGATGCCCGGTTGTACTATCAGGCTTTTATCCACCATGCCCTAAAAAATCCCCCGCCCTTTGCCTTCGAGATTCTGTTCGCCCGCATCCAGACCATCTACGACGAACCCTACGGGCTGGTCTTTCCCTACGAGCGGACGGAAACCCGGCCCGGCTACGCCCCCTGGTTCCGGGAGGCCACCCTGACCTGCAATGAAACCATTCGGAATTTTCAATCTGCCGACCACAATTACGGGATGCTGGTCCGGTACATCAAGGAGCTCTTTGACTGGACCATACTGGTGCCGGCGGATTTTGATCTGGATTCCGATGAAGGAGCGGGAATATTCTCCGATCCGGCGGACAACGGGTATCCCCCCATCACGGCGGTATCGGGATCCTGATCTGAGGGGCGGAGCGCCGGTTTTACCGGGGCGAGCCGATCTCTCACTTCTCCTTTCCCATCGCTCCTCCCTCTTCGCTCATCGCCAAACTGTGGTATAATTCCTGTCTTGAAAGGAGATATCCGAATGCCGGAACCGAAAATCGGGAACCGCTGGTGGGTGGTCATCGGTGCCATCCTGGTGCAGTTGTGCCTGGGGGCCATTTACGCCTGGAGTGTCTTTACCAAGAAGATCACCATTCCCCTCTCCGAAGGCGGGACCTACGGGTTCAGCGCCAGCCAGGCCGCCTGGATTTTTTCCACCGGACTGGCCGCCTTCGCCGTCACCATGGTCCTGGCCGGTTCCTGGGCCAAGAAGAAACCCCGCAAAGCCACTATTACCGGGGGCGCCGTACTGGGGCTGGGGTATCTTTTGGGGGGGCTGCTGGGAAAAACCTTTGCCCTGCAGCTGGTTTGTATTGGCCTGGTGGGGGGCGCGGGGATCGGCATCGCCTACGTGGTGCCCATCGCTGTGGGGTTGAAATGGTTTCCTGATAAAAAAGGGATGATCGCCGGCCTGGGGGTGGCGGGCTTTGGTTTCGGCGCCACCATATGGGTCAAACTGGCGGGCAGCTGGTTCGGGGGGCTGTTGAACACCACCAGCATCCTGGGACTGCCGGGGGTGCAGAGCGCGTTTGTCATCTACGGTTTCCTTTTTTTCCTGATCGTGCTGGCGGGCAGCCGGGTCATGGTGGATCCTCCCGAAGGCTATGTTCCCGCGGGATGGATTCCCCCGGAGCCGGGAACCAAAGGGGGGGCGGCCACGAAGGAGTATACCCCCCGGGAGATGCTCAAATCCTCCCGCTATTACGCATTGCTCCTGATGTTCGTCGGTTCGGGCCTGGCGGGCCTGATGGTGATCTACTGCATCCGGCTCTTTGGCATCGACGCCCTGCAGGCCTCCGGCCATGCCCCGGATGCTACTTCTGCCGGGGTGATCGCCGGCTCGGCCATGGCCTGGTACGCCATCTTTAACGGCCTGGGACGGATCGCCTGGGGAACCCTATCCGACCGGGTCGGACGCAAAACCGCCCTTTTCGCCATGTGCCTTTTACAGGGGATCATCATGCTGGTTTTCCTGCCCCTGGGGGCCAGCGCCACCGGCCTGATCATCGGCGCCGGTATCATCGGTTTTAACTTCGGCGGCAATTTCGCCCTCTTTCCGGCGGCCACGGCGGACTATTTCGGCACCCGGAACCTGGGGCAGAATTACGGCTGGGTCTTTCTGGCCTACGCCGTGGCCGGCATCGCCGGTCCCCAGGTGGCGGGATTTTTCAAGGACGCCGCCCGGGTTTCGGGCGCCGGGGCCGAGGCCTGGTCCACTCCCTTCCTGATTGCCGGGATCGCATGCCTGGCGGCTGCCGGGATCGCCTTGACATTGCCACAACCGAAGAAGGAAAAAGGTAACAGTAAAAAATAGTTACCAATTACAGATTCAAAATTGTCAGCGAACGATTGTGGTATAGCGGCTTTACGGTTTAAATCCGAAATCCGAAGCACGAAAAGCGAAACAAATCCGAAGGTTCAAAAAACAAAAAGATTGATAAATTGAAAATGGTAAGCAGGTTTCCGTCAACGGAACAGGTCTGTTTTTCTATTTCGCCAATCCTTTGATTCTGTAATTGTTCAATAAAGGATTTCAACCCGCCAACTGAAATTTTTGCACTTTGAAACCTGCCTCCTATCTCCCCTCTACTTTCTATTTTCTCCCCTCTTCACCAATCCCTCCTTATTGACAATTTTTTCCGGACTTTTCATAATAGGAGGGAAAAGGGAGGGGCATTATGACGCAGCCAAAATCCGCTGGCACCATGAGTTCACACAAAATTGATATTCCGGCAGGGCCCGGGCACTGGATTACCCTGTTTGTCTGCCATCTGATCTTCGGTGTGGCCATCACCTGGCTCTACCTGGGGATGAGGGGGGTGATGCGGCTGGGGGGATTTGTGGCCTCCGGGGGCCCCTATGAGATTGCCCATCCTGCGCCGGGCTGGATCTGGGTCCTGTTTGCCGGGGCCTTCGGGGGGATTGTTGCGGCGCTGGTCTCCTTTACCGCATCCCGTAGAATTCCCGGTCCCAACCTGATGATCCTGGCCTGGTCCGCCCTTTTTATCTCCCTGGGCTGGAATTTTCTGGAATTCGGCCTGCGTCCGCCGGTGGGGGAGGGAGTGGTCTGGGGCTGGCTGATCTGCGCCTTTGTCTTTTTGCCCATGGGACTGCTCCCGCTGCTTTTCCTGATCCTCCACGGGCTCAGGAGCCGGCGCAGACGGCTGGAAATAGAGCAGAAGCTGCGGGAGAAGGGAGATCGGTTGCCGGAGAAAAAATCCCCGTTCCCCTCCGTGCTCTTCCAGCTGGCGGCCGTGGCCATCGGCGTATACCTGGGCATCCACACCTTTGCCCGCATATCCGCCGGGGATCAGGCCCGGGGTTTGCAACCGGCGCGGGAGACCCGGGCCTTTGCACCATCCGTTATCGTCCCCTCAAATGCGGGCAGCGCACAGGATGTGATCAGAGGCGGGTACCAAAACGGAAGGTTTCTCTAATTTTTCTCTGGAGGTGAAAAATGCCCTGGATTGATCAGGAAAGCTGCAACGGATGTGGAATTTGTGTGGATGAGTGCCCGGTGGACACCATATCCCTGAGAGACGGGACAGCAGTGATCGACATGGAAAACTGCATTCGCTGCGGGGTCTGCCATGACGTGTGTCCACAGGAATCTGTCCGGCATGACAGCGAAAAGATCCCGGAAGAGATCGAGGCCAATGTCCGGATGACCCAAAGATTCATGGATTCCTGCGCTGAACATCTGGGAAGAGAACAGGAGAAAGAGCGATGTTTGAAGAGGATGAAGAAGCATTTTAACCGGCAGAGAATCGTGGCGGAAAAAACCCTCAGCGAACTGTCGAAATTGTAAAGGGACCGGACCTTTGGCCCGCTGAATCCCCGGCGGAAGGAGCGAAACGACGGGTCCTTTTTTTCTCCCTGTTTTTCAGGGGAAACGCCCTGTTTACCCTGGGTCTCAATCAACTGGGTTCCAACCCTTACCAGGTCCGGGGAAACCCGGGATCGATGGAGATCGATGCGGCCGCCAAAACACTCTACCTGATCCACCGGGGCCGGCCGGTCCCCTTCGCCGATTTATCCCTGGAGACCCGCCGGAGCCGCGGCGGAAAAATCCTGAAAGTGACCCTGGTGAATCCAGGCGAAATGGTGCTGGACCTGGGATCGGGAAGAGAGGTACCGGTGACCATCCGGTTCGGGGGAGAACCGGTGCTGCGGATGAAGGGTGAGATCATCGAAGAGAACCAGAAGGAGGGATAGCGGTTGAAATTGACGGGCAATACCTCCCGATCCATCCACATGAATATCCTGAAAAAGTCGATGGTGAAAACCCTTTTTTTCCTGGATGACCGGGGGATCATGAGGGGAATATTCGCCTACCTGGAGGAAATGAAAAAAGATTAGCAGATCCGTCGATTTGCCCCGAGCACCCTGCCTTTCCTCCTTTTCTGCACCGGAGGTCATTTGTTTTTGGATTTCAATCGATACTTTTTTAAGCTCCCGGGTCTCCTTACCCTCCCTGAAACGGCCGGGGATCAGAGGGCTTCAATTGCTTGACATTTGAATCCGGGTCACCTACCATGGAATCCGGATGGAGAGCGGACCCCGATCACCCCACTTCGCCTTCCCCTGGTTATTCCATCGAAACCATCAGTGTAGGAGGAATCTTATGACCATCAAAAATCACCCGGGCATTCTGCTGGCGATCGCCGTACTGGTACTGGCCGGCACCCTGAGCCCGGGAGTGGCAACAGGGCCGGTCGCGCAGAAGGACGGGGTTCCGGACCTCGAGGCGGCCAGGCTGTCGGTACAGAAGGTCACCCAGGAGCCCAACAAGACCCAGGGAGTGACGGTCCGGGCAGTGATCCGCAATATCGCCAAGGGGATCAGCAAGACCGGCACATTCAAGGTAAACCTGTTCTTTCGGGACGGCAAAAGCGGGACGTACAAGTTCAAGGAGAGCCGGCTGATCAAATCACTGGACACCCGCCTGCAGGCCACCCTGCCGGCCCGTACCAGCCTGAAATTTTCGGATCAGGTTCCCCCCGGAACCACCCGGTATTACAAGCTGGAAATCGATCCGGAACGGCGGATCCGGGAACTGTCGGATCAAAACAACATCGTATACGCCGAGTACATCAACCCCAATCCCCGGACGATCCAACCGGGGGACATGCAGATGCAGGGACAGATGAACATTCCCCCCTGCGAGGGAGTGGACCTGATTGTGTATTCGGTGGAGATCAACCGCAACGACCGGGGGCAGATATTCCTGCGGGCCCGGATCAAGAACCTCTGCGCCGACACCTGCAACGGTCCCCTGGAACTGGTGATCGACGAGTCCGCCACCGGGGGGGTGGGGATCAGCACTTCCCTGGGTTCCGCCATCAGCGGAGAGACCCTGGCACCCTGGAGCGGATGGCTGGGGGTGCATTACCGGGACAGCGGCGACAACACCTACACCGTTTCCATCCGGGTGGGCCCTCCCTGCGTGGACCGGAATCCCGGAAACAACGACCTCCCCGTCACTTTGCGGGCCGGGGAAGACCGTAAAACCGTGAATTACGGAGATTGAGGAAGAACCGGATCGGCGGCGGATCATCATGGCCGCCTGCCGTCATTGCCTCGCCTTGCTCCGTTATTTTAATACCGTGGCATAATAATACTTCAGGGCGGAGGTCTTTTGGACCGCTCCGCCCCAATTCACCCATTCATGGAGGAATCATGAAAAAATACCCCCTTATCGCCATTGTGATCCTGTTCAGCTTCTTGGGCCTCGGAGAAGTGGAAAAGATCGACCCGCCCCTTCTCCAGGAGCTGCACCAGTCCCTGCAACAGGATGTCCATTTTCAGTTTGCCCGCACTGTGGCGGCCAATGCCGAACTCTCAAATCTGGTGGTAGACCCGGACCGGATCCACCGGATGGACTCCCATTTTTCCCACCGGATTCCCGGTCAGAAGATCACCGACCAGAAATCCACGGGACGCTGCTGGATGTACGCCGGTCTGAATATCCTGCGGGCCCGGGCAGCCAAGAACCTCAATGCCGAAGACATCGAGTTTTCTGAAAATCACCTGTTTTTCTTCGACAAGCTGGAAAAGGCCAACCTCTTTTTACAGGCCATGGAAAAATACCGGGACCGGGACCTGGATGACCGTTACGTCACCTTTCTGCTGGGCAGTCCCGTGCCCGACGGCGGACAATGGGTGGGGATGGTGGAGCTGATCAAAAAGTACGGGGTGGTGCCCCTGAAGGTAATGCCCCAGACCTACCATTCCGACCATTCGAGGACCACCAACCGCATCCTGGCCCGGATCCTGCGGAAAGCCGGACTGGGGATACGGGAGGAACCCGATCTCCAAAAGCGAAAAGAGCTTCGTCTCGATACCCTGAAAAAGGTGTACAAGGTGCTGGCGGTCAACCTGGGGATCCCGCCCCAATCCTTTACCTACCGGTACCTGGACCGGGACGGAAAAATCGTGCAGACCCGGGAATATACTCCCCAGTCCTTCTTTACGGAGGTGGTGGATGTCGACCTGGATGATTTTTACGCCCTCTATTCCATTCCCACCCGGCCCTATGAACGGCTTTACCAGATCGACCTGGATCAGGCGGTCTACGAGAGACCCAGCATGCGCTTTGTCAACCTGGCCATCGGGGAACTCAAGAAGATGGCCCGGGCCAGCGTACTGGCCGACCAGCCGGTGTGGTTCGGCTGCGACGTGGGGGAGGATTCCTTCAAGGACCGGGGGGTGATGGTCCCGGACCTGTACAATTACGCAGCGGTTTATGATTTGGACCTGTCCATGACCCGCAAAGAGAGCTTCCAGGCCCGCACCAACAACCCCACCCATGCCATGGTCTTTACCGGGATCGATATCCAGGACGACCGGGTTCGAAAATGGCTGGTGGAGAATTCCTGGGGCAAGAAATTTGGCAACGACGGTTATTACCACATGGATGACGCCTGGTTTGACCGGTTCGTCCAGGTAGTAGTGATCCACCGGGATTTCATCTCCCCCCGGATCCTGAAAATATTTGAAGGCAGGGCCCAATTGCTGCCCCCCTGGGATCCCATGTACCGGGTGGTCAAGATGGTGCGGTAATTCCGGAAATCCCGGACCGGTGCGTTGAAACGTCGCACGATGATATCGGATCGGAGCGGGATTTCACCCTTCGCGGGTCGATATGTTTTTCTTGACAAGCGGAGCACAGACTGGCATATTGTCAAGGAGAGGGTCCCCGGGCCTGGAAGAAAAAAGGGCCCGGTCGAATATGAATCCACCGGGAGGTATTTTCTCATGAAAAAATTCTCTTTTCTTTGCATGGTATTTTTGCTCCTGTCCCTGATGATCTTCTCTAAGGTCCGGGATTCGGCAGGTCAGGTCCCGGTGATTCCCCCGGATATTCTGCCGGTGGTTTTTTTGCAGGGCAGCGATCATGAGATGGGTCTTCAATACGGCAAACAGGCGGGGGAGTATATCCTGAAGGTCGTGGAAAGTTACTGGGCGGAGGCCCTCGAACGGTTCAGCCGGAAAGAAGTGATGAAGGCCCTCAAGGCCAACCAGTATTACATCCGAAAATATGCCCCGGAATGCATCACCATCATGCGGGGGATCGCACAGGGAATGAACGAGGATGGACATCCGGTCCAATACGCGGATATCCTACTGATCAACGGCACCCTGCCCCCACCGGAGTCCTCCCATTACCCCAGCGAAGCGGCGGCTGAGACCCTCTTTTCCAAAAAATGCTCGGTTTGCTCGGCTTGGGGCCCGGCCACCCGGGAGGGCAAACTGATCGGGCTGGACACCCTGGACAGCGGAGAAGCCCATTACGGCGTACTGATCGTCGCCTTCCCCCGGGAGGGCCACGCCTACATGACCGGGGCCCAGGCGGGCGCCATCGGATCTCATTTCCTGATGAACCACCGGGGGTTGTTTATCGGCAACAGCGGGGGAGGGGGATCGGTGCGGGAGCGGGATCAGGATTACGGGATTTCCTGGTTCTGCGGGTTGCCCCATATGATCCGGTTCTGCAGCAATGCCCGGGAGGCCAGAAAGATGATCACGGACTGGCAGATCGATATTCCCGAGAATTTTCATCTGGCGGATACCCGGGGAAACGCCTGGGTGGTGGAAAAGACCGCCGCGTTGCAGGCGGTCCGAAAATCCGGGGATTTCGGCGAAAGAGACTTTCTGTTCTCCACCAACAATTACCTCTGCGGGAAAATGAAGGTGACCAAGAAGGGCGGATTTATCGGGGAACACGGCGGATACGGCGCCTATTCCGCTCCCCGCAATCACCTTTTCTGGGATATGCTGCACAACTACCACGGGAACATTGATGAAGATTTCATGAAAATGATTCTACGCTTCCCCGGGAATCCTCCTCCGGTTCCCCCTTCGGGGGGCTGGTCCGCCAAGATCTGCCGGCCCTCCAATTCCTGGGTGGCCGTGGCGGTGCCCGATGACGGTGACCGGGGATACGCCTGGCTCTGTACCGGCCCGGCGGGAAGGGTGATCCATTCATCCATGGCCTTTGACGGGACCACCATGCGGACCAATTATCTCTACCCCGGGGGCACCCACACCTTTTACCAGATGCACCTGGCCAAAAATCCGGATTCTTCCACCCGCCTGGCAAAAGGATCGGCGGCCGATGCCATCGCCACCGCCTACGAAAAACTCATGGACCTCAAATACACCGATCCCGGGTATGCAGCACTTGAAAGGATCCATGACCGGGCGGTCTCGGAGTATTTCCAGGGCAACGCCTGGTACCACCGGTGGGCTTCACGCCCGGGGAACCGGCCGCTCCAGTGGCTGTCCAAAGCCGCCACCTTGTATACCCGGGCCCAGGCCCATGCCCGGCAGGTTTTTGAAGCCCTGGTTTCGCCGCCCACCGCTCCTTCCGACCTGGGATTGAAACCCTTTGGCGGCGACTGGGCGGAATGGGAAACCCAGACCGGGAAAAAGGAATAGAGTCGCTGGTAGTTACCGACTTCTACCCTTCAGGTGGATGCAAAAAGCAGTGGGAGTAAGTTTTTGAAAAGTGATTTCCTATGGGGATATTCGGCTCTTCCCCCGGGACTTGACAAGGGATGAAAATTATGTCATAATACTCCCATAGTAGATGGGAAGAATTCAATAAGTCAAAGTATACTAAACTATCCTTCGATTGATCGATTCCTTCGTTTCTTACTATTAATCCAAATAAGGAGGCAATTGATCATGAATCAAGGAACCGTAAAATGGTTTGATGCCCAGAAGGGATATGGCTTCATCTCAAGAGAAGATGGCGACGACCTTTTTGTCCATCATTCCGAAATCCAGACCGATGGTTACGCGAGCCTTAACGATGGCGATCAGGTTGAATTTGAGATCAAGACCGGTCCCAAGGGCGAACAGGCCAGCAAAGTGGTAAAGAAATAAACATTTCCTAACCATAATAAAAGCCGTCATTTCCTGATTCAGGGGAATGGCGGTTTTTTTTATTAAAAAAAATCCGGCCGGCTGTAAGTAAAATCAGGAGTGGGAAATTTGTAATAAAAAGGCAATTGTGCTACTCTTGATTTGCATTTCCTGCATAAATAACGGTATCTCAGGCGGGAAATAAAAAACCTGCTGACTTTTGCATTCCTTCACATCACCGGCCTTTGCTTAAGAAACAGGGAGCCTGAATGAAAAAATTGAAAATTGCCTTTATCGGTAATTACGTGCCCAGGCATTGCGGGATCGCCACCTTTACCCGGGATGTGGTAGAGTCCATCCTGAACAACGAACAGATCACCAGGGTGGAAACAGAAGGCTTTGTGGTGGCCATGAACGACAACGATATTTCCTATGATTATCCGGAGATTGTCAAGCATGAGATCCGGCAGGATCACCAGGCCGATTACCTGCGGGCAGTCAAATTCATCAATTACAGCGATGCGGATCTCTGTATACTGCAGCATGAATACGGTATTTTCGGCGGGAATAACGGCCACTATATCCTCTCCCTGGTCCGGCGGCTGTCAAAACCCCTGATCACCATCCTGCACACCGTGCTGGAGACCCCATCCTACAACCAGAAAACCATTATCCAGGAAATTGCCAGGATATCCGAAAAGGTGGTGGTGATGAGCCACAAGGCCATCGAATTTTTAACCGACCGGAACGGTGTCCCCCGGGAGAAAATAGCGGTCATTGAACACGGCGTGCCGGATTTTGACTACATGCAGAAAAGCGACTTTAAGAACAAACTGAACCTGGGAAAGAGAAAAACCCTCTTTACCTTTGGTCTCCTCAGCCGGGATAAAGGGATTGAAACGGTGATCAGGGCTTTAAGAAAAATTGTCCCCCGCTGCCCGGATACCCTCTACATCGTCCTGGGAAAAACCCACCCGGCGGTGGTTCGCGATTCCAAGGAAGAGTACCGCAACTCCCTGAAATTACTGGCCCGCAAGTACGGACTGACGGAAAATGTCTACTTCGACAACCGCTATATTTCCAACGAGGAATTATTCCGCTACCTGGTGGCCACGGATATCTATATCACGCCCTACCTGAAAAAGGCCCAGATCACCAGCGGAACCCTGTCCTATGCCGTGGGTGCCGGATGCATGATCATCTCCACTCCCTACTGGCATGCCGAGGAATTGCTGGCCGGGGGAAGGGGGAAACTCTTTGATTTTCATGATTCCGAGGCCCTGGCGGATATCGTGATCGACCTGTTCAATCATCCGTCCAAAATGCGCAGCATCCGGAAAAAAGCCTACGATTTCGGTCAAAAGACCCTCTGGCCGCAGACCGGGTTGCGTTACCTTGACCTGATCATTACCGCCCTGAAATCAAGGGAAAAGCCCTCCCCCCAACTCCCCGGGGAAACGGTCATTGATCCGCTGGTCCTGCCCGATTTTAATTTGAAGCATGTGGAAAAACTGACCGACGAGACCGGGATCATACAGCATGCCCACCGGACGGTTCCCAACCGGAAAGACGGATATTGTACGGATGACAATGCCCGGGCCCTGTTGATGTCCGTGATGGCCTACCGGCAGATCAAGTTGCCCCGGGCCCTTAAATTGATACCGGTTTACCTGAGTTTTATCCATTACATGCAGAACGGTGACGGGACCTTCCGGAATTTTCTCAGTTACGACCGGAAATACCTGGATGAAAGGGGCTCGGAGGATTGTTTCGGCAGGACCATCTGGGCGCTGGGATATCTGATCCGATTTTCCTTCGATGATGCCTACCTCCAACTGGCAAAGGCCATGTTTCTGCAATCCGCCGGTCATTTTAAAGAGCTATCATCCCTGCGGGGGATGGCCTTTACCCTGATCGGTATCGCCCATTACCTGCATTATGCGCCGGATGACCAGGGAATGACCAGTGATTTGCGTGAGCTGACCGCCCGGATAGTGGGACGGTACCAGGAGTCAAAGAGCAAGGACTGGGACTGGTTTGAGTCCCGGCTGACCTATGCCAATGGAATCCTGCCGTTGGCCCTGCTTCATTCCCAGGAAATCATCCATAATCCCGAGACTCTCTCCACCGCCCTGCACACCATGGAGTTTCTGGAAAAAGCCACTTTTTCCCGGGGCTATCTGTCACTGGTGGGCAGCGACCACTGGCAGGAGCGGGGGGGCGGGGCTTCGCGGTATGCCCAGCAGCCCCTGGATGCCATGGCCATGGTGTTGATGGCCTATCAGGCCTATACGGTACTTAAAGACCCGGTATACATCAACCGGTTATCCGCCTATTTCATGTGGTTTTTAGGGGAGAATGACCTGGGCATGCCGGTGTATGACTTTGAATCCTTCGGTTGTTGCGACGGCCTGGAGGAACACGGCGTAAACGCCAATCAGGGAGCCGAGAGTACCCTTTCCTACCTGATCGCCCACTTAACCGCCCTGCTGGCCCATGAATAAATCCAGGAGAATAACGGAGGAATCCCATGACCCTTATTAAACGGTACCCGGGCAACCCGATTTTGACTCCGAAGGATATTCCCTATCCGGTGGCCACGGTGCATAACGCCGGGGTGACCCGGCACCGGGACCGGTATGTGATGATTTTCCGTTCTCACCTGCACAACGGACGATCGATCCTGGGACTGGCCGAAAGCGGTGACGGATTTCATTTCGTCCCCCGTAAAAAACCCTTCATGGTGCCGGCCGGGGAGGGGATTTTCAAAGAGTATGAAGAATACGGGGTAGAGGATCCCCGGATCAGCCGGATAGAGGGGGAATACCTGATCACCTACAGCGCCTATTCCCGCCATGGCGTGCGGATCGGCCTGGCCAGAACCATCGATTTTAAAGAAATCGAGCGGGTCTCCCTGATCACCGAGGCGGATTTTCGAAACGCGGTGATCTTTCCGGAGAAATTCAAGGGATTGTACGCCCGGCTGGACCGGCCCCATTCCCAGATCAATCCCTGGTCCATCTGGATATCCTATTCGCCTGATCTGATTTACTGGGGAGAGTCCCGGGTGGTCCAGAAACCGGTAACCTACCACTGGGACCAGATGAAGATCGGACCGGGCGCACCTCCTTTCCGCACTCAGGCCGGGTGGCTGAGTATTTACCACGGGGTTTTTGCCACCATGGACGGCTGCATCTACCGACTGGGGGCGGCCCTTCATGATACGGCGGATCCGGCCAAAATCATCGGGGTAGGGGACAGCTGGATCCTGCAGCCGGAAGCGGAATACGAGGTGACCGGTTATGTACACAACGTGGTGTTTTCATGCGGAGCGGTTCCCGAGCCGGATGGCACTGTTAAAATATACTGGGGCGGGGCAGACCAGGTAATGTGCGCGGGAACCGCACGGATCGAGGACCTGGTGAATCTGTGCCTGCATGACAGCCGTCCGGCCCTCTGATATGAAGGTTGCCCTGCTGTCCCCCATCTGCTGGAGAACCCCGCCGCGGCATTACGGCGCCTGGGAGCAGGTGACCTCCAATATCGCCGAAGGCCTGGCGGCCCGGGGAATCGACGTGACCCTATTTGCCACCGGCGATTCTTACACCGCCGGGAAACTGGAATATGTATGCGAACGTCCCTATGAGGAAGACCGCACTTTGAACCCCAAGGTCTGGGAATGTCTGCATATCGGAAATATGATGGAGCAGGCCCATCGGTTTGATGTCATCCACAACCATTATGATTTTCTGCCCCTGACCTATTCCGGGTTGATTGAACCCCCCATGGTCACCACCATTCACGGATTCTCCTCCCCCCGGATCCTGCCGGTCTATCAAAAATACAACCGGATCGGGCATTACGTTTCCATCAGCGATGCCGACCGTTCACCAAAACTCGATTACATTGCCACCGTATACAACGGGATCGATCCGGAGGGATTTACCTTTCAGGAAAAATCGGGAAAGTACCTGCTTTTTTTCGGCCGGATTCATCCGGACAAGGGAACCGGCGAGGCCATCCGGATTGCCCGAAAGGCGGGCATGAAAATCATCATTTCCGGGATTATCCAGGATCAGCGGTATTTTGACCGGCAGGTGAAGCCCCGGCTGAACGACCGGAACGTGGTCTTTGTCGGAGCATCCGGTCCGTCGCAGAGGGACCGGCTGATGGGAGGGGCGTACGCCCTGCTTCATCCCATCGGTTTTGAGGAACCCTTTGGCCTGAGCGTGGCGGAATCGATGTTCTGCGGTACCCCGGTTATCGCCTATAACCGGGGATCCATGCCCGAATTGATTGTCGAGGGCCGCACCGGGTTTCTGGTTGGCGGGGTTGATGAAGCGGTGGCGGTGCTGCCGAAAATCAAGAACATCGACCGGAAATACTGCCGGGACTGGGCGACGCAAAATTTCAGTCAGGGCCGGATGGTGGAAAATTACCTGCGGGTATATGAAAAGGTGTTGGGAGCCGGGTAACCGGCCGCTTATCCGCCGGAACTTACCAGGGCGTCCAGCAGTTCGTCCAGGGGCACCGTCGCATAGGTGGAAGCGGTGTCCGAGATGCCGTAGGGGATTACCACCTCACCCTGGTGCAGGAGGGAGCCGCAGGAATATACCACGTTGGGAACGTAGCCTTCCCGTTCATTTTCATTGGGCACCAGCAGCGGTTCTTTCAGCCGGCCGATAATTTTTTCCGGATGTTCCAGTTCAAGCAGCATGGCGCCGATGCAGTATTTGCGCATCGGTCCTACCCCGTGGGTGAGCACCAGCCATCCCCGGGGGGTTTCCAGGGGGGAACCGGAATTGCCCACCTTGATGTATTCCCAGGGGGCCCGGGGGTAATCAATCTTTTGCGCGTTTTTCCAGAGGTTGACGGTGTCCGAATACATGAGATAATGATTGGTCCCGTCGTGTCGGGAAAGCATGACGTATTTTCCGTTTATTTTTCGGGGGAACAGTGCCATTCCCTTGTTCCGCGCGTATTGCCCGTTGAGGGGAAGGATTTTGAAATGGTAAAAATCATCGGTTTCCAGTAACTTGGGCAGAATGGTGCCGGCGCTGTAGGCGGTGTAAGTGGCAAAGTACCGGACGCTGCCGTCATCATCCACAAACCGGACGAACCGGGCATCCTCGATCCCGTTGACCTCGGTGTAAGAGGTCGGGAATATGATCCGCTCGGACAGCGCGGTATCCAGGGAAAATTCGGTCTCGTAATGGGAATCCGCCAGCCAGTTGATGGATTCGATTACCCGCCGCTCATTGAAGGAAAGATCGGGTTTTTCCAACGCCTGCAGGACGCTGGCCCTCAGCTCTCCGTAGAGGAATTTTTCACCCAGCCGGTCCATCACCCTGCTTTTGGCCTCCCGGATCACCTTATCTATGGCCACCCGGTCCTTTCCCCGGGCGTTTTTATAGAGATCCATTTCCTCTATCTTTTTCAGGAATCCCTTCTTGTTATAGACATGCCGCTTTACCTTCTGGGGTACATCCACCAGTTTTCCCTTGGGTTTGATGGTGATATTGTTCTTTTTATCGATGATACCGCTTAAAAAGACGATGGAGGAGATATGCCCCTCGCCGGTGGCGCGGAAGCTGATAATTACCCTCTTCTGCTTCTCCTGATATAAATTCCCCTGGTCCGGATCTTCGACGATGGAGGGGTTGAAGAAGGCGGTGGATTCAATGGAATACTCCATGGTGAAGTACGAACCGATCAGCAACCGGGTCTTGACCGACCCGTCTTTACCGGATTTGGCCAGTTTCTGCAGTTCCTTCTGAGTGTTCTTCAACCTGGCGGCGATGTTCGGCGGCAGCTCGCCGTTTACGCGGTTGAGGTGGTCTTTTATCCGGGTGAAATTCTGTTGGAATATTCTGGAGATATTACGGTGGCGCCGGGCAAAATTGCGCAACACCTGGTTGAGTACCAGACATATTTCCTGGTGGGACAGATTCAACACCTTCTCGATGATATCCAGGATCATCGGGGGTTCGCCGGGGATGAAAAAACGGGTGATGATCCGCGTGGGATCGGGATCAAAACGGACTTTTTTCCGATTGACGGTGACGGGCATGTCAGGTACCTCTCATGTTGAGATGAAAGATCATGTTCTCCCCTTATTCTATCATCATTCTGCGCCCACACCTAATGAATTCGCAAAACCCGCTTCGATCACAGTCCCGGAATGTAAATGAATTGGGCAGGGAACCTGCGATCATAGGTGCATCGGATCCCTCCGACCTGGGATTGAAACCCTTTGGCGGCGACTGGGCGGAATGGGAAACCCAGACCGGGACGTCAAAATAAGCCGGAAAACCTATCCCCCGGGTGGATCGGCCGGTCCCGTAGGGAACGGAGCCTACTTGTAATCCATCCCGGATCGGTGGTACATTGATATCATGGTTGTGTTTTAAAATTCTCGTTATCTAAAGGAGGAACCGATGATGAAAAAAATTCCGGTGATGATCCTGCTGCTGTCCCTGGTTTTCTGTGGACCGCCGGTGCGCATCAAGCGTTACCCGGTATCCGCCAGCTTTGCCCCCACCGCCGCCGAATCGGTCACCATCCTGAGGCACCAGCCCCGCCGGCCCCATATACAGCTGGGGGAGGTGATCGTGGATCCCTCACCCTCTACCCCCCGGGAGGAGGTACAATGGATTCTCAGGCGGGAAGCCGCCCGCCTGGGGGCCCACGCCGTGGTTGTGGTGGTGGACAACGTCTACCGTCGGCAGGTGGTGGGACGGCGCTGGTGGCGCCGCGTCCGGGTGGTCCGGGACCGGGTGATCGTGGGCATCGCCATCCGATACCGGTAATTCTTAAAAGCCCCTGCTGCGACCGCGACGTTTCTTGGCGGCCGGAGGGAAACGGGGTAGAATGGACCGTATCCGCAAGGGAGGACGACATGACGAAGAAACGGGAAACCAGCAAAAACGCCTGGAACATGACCGGCAAAACCGTGGTGGTCACCGGCGCCAACCGGGGACTGGGACGGGAGATCACCAAAAACCTGGTTCGTGCCGGGGCCCGGGTGGTGATGGCCTGCCGCAGCGTGGACCACGCCCGCCGAGTCCGGGAGGAAATCTTCTCCAGGGAGGAACCGGGCGAAGCGGAGGTGTGGGAGCTGGACCTGTCCCGCCCCGAATCCATCCGGGAGTTCGCCGAGTCACTGAAAAAGGACCATCCCCGCATCGATGTACTGATCCACAACGCCGGAGTTTCCCTCCATCAGCTTCAACGAACCCGCTCCGGGCTAGAATTGACCTTTGCCACCAACGTGCTGGGTCCCCAGCTGCTGAACGGGCTGATGGTGAATTCCCTGAAGAGAGCGGCGCCTTCCCGGGTAATATTCGTGGCCTCGGATTTTGCCGGGAACCTGGACCGGCGGGACCTGCAGTTCGAGCAACGGCGTTTCAGCGGAACGAAGGCCTACCGTCAGTCCAAGCAGGCCAACCGGATGCTGACCCGGGAATGGGCCCGCCGGCTGGAAAAAGGGCGGATCGGAGTGAATTCCATGACCCCGGGACTGATGGCGGACACCGACCTCTTTCGTGATTCTCCTCCCGGTGAAAAACGCTTCATGCGCCTGCTGGGGAAACTGATCGGGGTAACCATTGCCCAGGGAGCCGACACCGTCCTCTGGCTGGCCTGCGATCCGAAACTTGAAGGAGAAACCGGGGGGTTTTACCGACGCCGAAAAAAAATTCGGTGCAAGTTTGCAGACCCGGAAGCGGAAAAAAAGCTCTGGCAAGGATGCGAAGAATTACTCCAACACCCGGAATGGCAAAAACCGCAATGCAATCATTCGCCGGATAGGGATATCATCGAATCAAAGAAGAAAGCGCCATGACCGGGAACGATCCTTCCAGCGGGGAATATCCGACTGGACGGTATCTCTTTGTTTTGCTGGGTGGTTTTGCCCTGGCCTACAACATCGCCATCGCCTGCCATGAACTGGGACACGGGCTGGCTTACTTACTGGCCGGGGAGCGGATGACCGATTTTGTTCTCAATCCATTTTCCTGGAGCTGGTCCACCGGGGAACGGTTCAACCTATTCGTTTTGTGGGGCGAGGTGACTTTCGGACAACTTTTTGCGCTGCTGCCGCTGCTTCTCAGTCTCAAAATACGAAACCCCCTGGTGGCGTATCTGGGTAAACTTTTGGCGGCCTGCGCCTTTTTAATCAACGGAATCTATCTCTCCATGGGGACAGTCTTCGGTTTCGGCGACGGGGGGAGCCTGACCTCCCTGGGGGTGAACCGGATCTTCGTGCTGGTGCCGGGGGGATTGTATATCCTGGTTTCCTTTTTTTTCTGGTCTTCCCTGCAGAAACATCTGGGGCTGGGAAGGCAGACCGGTTTTTTCCAGAGGATCCGGTTGATATGCGGGGGTATCTGGCCCTACATGATCCTGATCTTCCTGTATAACCGGATCCATAATCCCGGTCAAATGGCGATGTGGGGCGGGCTGGCCGCCGCCGGCATGATCGCCGCGGTACTGATCGCCCTGGCCGGTCATCTCCAAAGCCGGCCGGGCTGGAAGGCATCTTTCCCTGATCCGCTTCCGCCTGGCCATGCAACCGGATTGGTCATCGCGGCACTGCTGATGATCCTGGGAGAGTTTTTTGTCTTTGGTACCCCGGCCAATCCATTCTGAAGTAGCCAAGGAAACAGGTTACAGAAGACAGGGAGGGGGGCTGTGATCCGCTCGAAGCCCAACGTCCAATACTCCCTTATTCCCCGGACAGCTGTCTCCCTTCACTGACATTGCCCGCTTTCTGACCTGGTTTGTTGCTGAGGTCTTTTATATGCAGTTCCCAGATTTCTTCCTCCATATTCTCGATCAACTCGTAACTTTTAGAATTGTGGTTCCCGGAGGCTCCGATTAACCGCACCTTATCCTCCTTCGGTTCGGGAAATTTTTCGATTTTTTTTTGGATGAAATTTCCCTTCAGGTCCAGGTGAACCAGGATGTTTTGGTGGGGATCGAATTCCAGTACATAGATACCCAGGATAATGCGATCATCCTTTATCCGGAAATATTGAAATCCGGGTAAATAGGCGGAGAAAACATTTGTGGTCTTTATTTGCTCATTTTCGGTGGGTATAAACCTTTCTACGTATTGCTTCTGGAACTTTTTGGTGATCTTAACCTTTTCATATTTGGCGTTGAAATGGTACAGTTTGTTTCCTTTCGGATCAAAGACTTCAAAATGAATCCCATTTCTGGGATCGCCAATGAATATTTTGTCCCGATACACAACGGCCATGACCGGTGAAATGGGATGTTTCCAGATGACGGATCGGTTTGTAAGATCGAATTTCATGCTTTCGTCCACATATTCCAGCAGGATTTTTCTGGATTCAAAATTCCTGGAGTATATGCAGAACGAAATTTGTCTTCTGGCGGTGTCTCGATCAAAGTAGGAAGATCGGCATAAATAGCCTGCGGGAAGCAGATCCAGGAGTATTGCCTCCATCGGTTTTTTCAATTCCCCAAGAAATTTTCCTTCAAGGTCAAAGATCATCAGTTATCGAAGGTCTTTCATGATGATTTTTCCGCCTTTTACCAGGATTGAGGGAAAAAGGTGGAATTCCCCCGGGCCTTCGCCTTTTTTCCCAAATGATCGCAGGAATTGAAAATCCTTCAGGTCATAAATCAACACATTTTCCTTCTGGGTGATGTACAGGTAGTTCTTCGAGAATTGAATGGAGCCGTTGGGCCGGGTTACCTCCGGCAAGGGAATCACTCTATCGGTTCCCTGAGATAATCCGGAAATAAGTATGAATGGTAAAAAGAAACCAAATGGTTTCATCTTCTTCTCCTGCTGGTGTTGATTGTAACGAAATACGAATCTTTCTTCAACTACACGCAAGAATGCCATACACCCGCAGTTTGGTTACCGGTAATTCCAATATTTTTATCGGAACCGGTATGGGGCAGGCAGGTGTGGAAGGGGAAATCGGAGGAGTAATGTACTAACGTACAGCACCGTCCCCGGTTGACTTGGGCGGACAGAGGGGGGCGAGGCATTCTCCGATCAGGTCGATCCTGTCATCCCTGATCTTGAACAGGGCGGCCACTTCATCGCCTATCTTCTGAATGTTGACCGTCCCCTCTGCCCCGGTGTTAAAATAGGGTCCCAGGCTGGTAAAGAACATCACCCCGACATCCGAGTACTCCCCCTTCTTGAATTTCGGTTCCCCGGTGCGGACGGTGATGCGGAGGATGAAATCCGCATCTCCCTGAATATCGATCATGTCATTTTCGCAATTCAGTCCTTCCATGCTGGACATGGTCAGGGTGAGCACCTTGCCTTTTATCCCGGCAACCGCGCTCTGGATGCGGGCATTTTTCCCCTCCCGGAAATCGGCCAGCTCCGGGTTGGTGGCCTGAAATTCAATCCTCACTTCATTCTGGATTTCGATGGGTTCGGTACAGTGCCACCCTGCCAGGGATAAAAACAGGACCAGCACAACCGGCCACAGTTTTTTCATGGTTCACCTCCTTCCAGGATTATAATACCAGGGGGAAAAAAAGGGAAATCACCATCCGGGGAATCCTTCCACCGGGAGAAGATGGTAAAAACGACCGGGACATAGTATGATATATGGAAAGGAACGGGTTTGGGACCATGAAAAAACAGCTGGCCGGACTCTGGCGCGGGATCGGGGTGAAAATTCCCCCCCGATATGCCCGGTCCTTCCTGGAGGGCATTGCCGGAGAGGACTTCCGGCGGGTGATTATCGGCGGCGCGGTGGTGGCGGCCATTGAAATCGGGGTTTTTTTCAGCCGCGGCCATTCTTCTCTCACCCAGATCTTCCCCGTCGCCCTGGTGCTCTTCAACCTGCTGACCATTCCGCTTTTTATTCTGTTACTGAAACAGGATGCCGTCCCCCGCCGACGCCTGCGGTACCTGGTGTACCTGGTGGTGGGATTCTACCTGGTATGGGCCTGTTTTTACAGCTGGTCGGCGCGGTTTGTCATGCCCCTTTCGGAGGTGATGATCTCCCTTTACATCCTGATGGTGTTCGGCGCCGCCGTTTTCATATACATGGAGCCCCTCTGGAGCGCCTGCCTGTTCACCGCCAGCCTGGGGTTGTTTATCATCCTGCTCTACCAGGGGGACTACAGCCAGGTGCAGGTGATGGGCCATATCTGGAACGCCACGGGGCTCAACCTGATTGCCTGGGTGACCTCCCGTCTCCTCTTCGGATTTCGGATGAAGACCTTCGTTGCCCGTCAAGAACTGGAAAAGGCCCGTGCCCAGTCCGATGCCCTGCTGCTCAACGTCCTGCCTGCCAAGATCGTCGAAGATCTTAAACAAACCGGCACCGCCGTTCCCCAGCGCTTCGATGAAGTGACGGTTCTTTTCTCCGATCTGGTAAATTTTACCGAAACCGCCCGGAGCCTGTCTCCCGAAGTGATCGTCGGCGAGCTCAATGATCTGTTCGGGGCCTTTGACCAGATCGTGAAGGAGCTTGAATGCGAGCGGATCAAGACCATTGGCGACGGGTACCTCTGTGTCTGCGGAATGCCCCGGCCTCACCCCCGCCATGCGGAAAATATTCTGAGGGCCGCCCGAAAAATGCTGGATTTCCTGGATCGGCGCAACCGGGCCGATTCCCGTTTCTGGCAGGTTCGAATCGGCGTGCATACCGGCAGCGTGGTGGCCGGGATCGTCGGAACCCAGAAGTACATCTACGATGTCTTCGGCGACACCATCAATATCGCCTATCGACTGCAGCAGCACGCGCCGCCCATGCAGGTCAACGTCTCCCGGGCCACCTATGAGCGGACCCGGGAAGCCTTCTTGTTCACCCCCCGGAAATTGATCGAGGTCAAGGGGGTGGGGAAGATGGAGATGTATTTTATGAGCGGAGATCAATAAGGTCATCGCCCGGCTTTTGAAATATTCCCGGGGGTCTGTTATGATGGAACTTTCCAGGAGGAAATCATGAAAGTGAAAAGATACGTTTGCGGCCTGATCTGCATCTTTTTCTGGAGCGGTCTTTGGGCAGAAGCCGGAAAGGTCCTGCAACCGGAAGATCACCTCAAGCAGGTGCGGGTGGGGGACGCCCGGGTATCGCCGGATGGCAGATATATGGTCTATTCCCGGTCCCGGTACTGCCCCGATCGGGAGAAACGGGTCAGCGATCTTTACCTGGCCGGGGTTCGGGAAGGGGAACCGAGGCAGCTGACCGCCACCCCCGGGGGAGAGGGCGGGTATTCCTGGAGTCCCGATTCGAAAAGGATCGCCTTTTCCGCCCGCCGGGAGGGGGACGAAAAGGAACAGGTCTACGTGATATCCATCGGGGGAGGGGAAGCCCGGCGTCTGACTGCTATTGAATCCGGGGCTTCGGATCCGCTCTGGTCGCCGGACGGACGCTGGATCGCCTTTTATTCTTCCGTCGGGGAACTGTACACCGAAGAAGAAAAGGAGATACTGGGGGACGTGCGGGTCTACTCCCGGCTGCGTTATTACCACCTGGGCCGGGGCTGGGATGACGGCAGGAGGAGGCGGATTTTTGTCATCCCCGCCGGAGGGGGAGAGGCAAAACAGCTGACCGACGGGGAGTGCGCCGACGAGGGGGATCACAGCATGGCCTGGCATCCCGATTCGAGGACCATCGCCTTTGTCTCCAATCGTTCCGGGGAGTGGTGGAATACCATCGACACCGATATTTACACCGTGGATGTTTCAACCGGGGAGATCAGGAGACTGACCGGCAATCCCGGTCCCGATCACAGTCCCGCCTTCAGTCCCGACGGCCGCTACCTGGCGTACCGGGCAAGCTACGAATACAACTACGAGAGTGAGAATTACAGGATTCACCTGATGCCGGCAAAGGGCGGCAAAGACACCGCCCTGACGCGCAGCCTGGACCGCAGCGTCCGGGCCATCGCCTGGGGGCCTGATTCCCGCCGGATTTATTTCACCGCGTCGGATTCCGGCTATCGAAATCTTCAGATGGTTTCCATCTTTGCCCCGGATGACTTCATCTCCGTCACCGCAGGCGACCACATCGTTTACAGCTTTGCCGTCATTGACCACCACACCTTTGTTTTCAACAAAACCACCGATACCCTGCCCACCGAGATCTATACCATGATCCGCGGCCGGCTGACCCGCCGCACCCATGCTGCGGGAAAATCCCTGGAAGATTACCCGATCCTTCCCTCCGAGGAGATCCGCCTGAAGGCGGAGGACGGTTCTTCTCTGCAGGGCTGGCTGATCAAACCCCGGGATTACCGCCCGGGCCAGAAGGCGCCCCTGCTGGTGAACATCCATGGAGGGCCCCACGGGATGTATTCCCCCTCATTTGGGTTCGAGTACCAGCTCTATGCCCATCACGGCATTGCCGTGCTGTACACCAATCCCCGGGGGTCGGACGGATACGGGCAGGCCTTTGCCGACGTGATCCATGAGAACTGGGGAGACAAGCCCATGGCCGACGTCATGCGGTTCGTGGATTACGCGGTCAGGGAGGGAATCGCCGATCCGGATAAGATGGCGGTGAAGGGCGGATCCTACGGCGGGTACCTGACCAACTGGATGATCACCCATACCGATCGTTTTGCCGCCGCGGTCAGTGTCGCCGGCCTGTTCAACATGGCCTCCTTTTACGGGACCACCGACGAGCAGTTTTTCCCGGAGAAGGAAATGGCCGGGGTGCCCTGGGAGAAAAAAGAAACCTACCTGAAAAACAGTCCCCTGTGGTATGCCCGCAACCTGCAGACCCCCACCCTGGTGATCCACGGTCACGAGGACTGGCGGGTCCGGGTGGAACAGGGAGAGCAGCTCTTTACCGCCCTGCAGAAGATGGGGATCCCCAGCGTCTATGCCAACTTTCCCGGAGAACAGCACGGGGTGCGGGGTGACACGCACCGGACGGTCTATTACACCCTCATCCTCGACTGGCTGAAACACTGGCTGAAAGGGGAAGAGATCTCCCTGGCCCGGTACCGAACTCCCCGGGCTTTTGTCTATCCCCCCCGGTCTGCTGAAAAATAACGAACCGGCGGAAATCTCTGTTGCCGGGGATGTGACACTTTTGGTATCGAACCATTCCGCCAGGGATTCCGATGGGCCGGCATCCCGCAGGATCCGCATCCCCGAAACCGGATGAAGGCTGCAGGGCCGGGGATTTATCGGCGGGACCGGACGACCCGGGCGATGCTCCGTATAGCCGACGGACCCAGGCGGCAGCAGCCCCCGATGATGTCCGCTCCCAAATCCAGCCATTCTCCGACCATCTTTTCCAGGAAGACCCGGTCGGAGGAATCCGACCAGGTCCGGGTTCCGGCATGGTAAATCTCCCCGGAGTTGGGATAGATCACGATCCGCTTCTGCGGATTCTGACCGCGGATGCGGCGGATTAATTCAGATATGTAACGGGGGGCGGTGCAGTTGACGCCCAGGGCGAAGACCCGGGGGTGACCGGAGAGTAATCGGACACATTCTTCGATGGGGGTACCATCGTGCAGGTGCCGGCCGTCCCGGCAGGAGAAGGACATCCAGGCGGATTTTTGGGTTTTTTGAAGCAGGCGGGCCAGTGCCCGGGTTTCCGGAAAACAAGGGATGGTTTCGACGGCGAAAAAGTCAGCGTCGGAGGCATCCAGCAACTCCAGCCGGGGGCGGTGGAAATCTTCCAGGGCCTGATCCGTGATTCCGTAATTACCGGTGTACTCGGAGCCGTCGGCCAGGAAGGCCCCGTAGGGTCCGATGCTGGCGGCCACAAGGGGGGCTTTGTCGACTGCTCCCCTGGAACAGAATTCCGCAACCGCCTGCCGGGCCAGGTCCACCGTACTCAGGAGCAGTTTTTCGGCCTTGTCCGGATCGTATCCCCGGGAAAGGAAACCCTGGACCGTGGCCTGGTAACTGGCGGTGATCAGGCAGCGGGCGCCGGCATCCAGGTAGGCCCGGTGGGCCTTTTGGATGGCCCCGGGTTGGTCCGCCAGCAGCCGGGCGGTCCAGAGGGGATCGTCGAGGGTATGGCCCTGGCTTTCCAGCTGGTTGGACAGTCCCCCGTCGATCACCAGGGGATATCGGACCGGAAGTGTCATCCTCCTTCCCCCGATCAGCCTCGACCGTTACCCGGCACGTACAACCCATCCCGCATCACTCATCACTTATTCAATGCGATACGTATGGATCTCCCATTCCTCGTCCTCCAGGTTTTCATGGAGATAATAGACGGTGTCGTTGACGATCTGGTAGAGCCGGGTCTTTTTGCCCATCAGCCGGGCCAGGAAGGAGGATTTGGGAGTTTTCATGATAAAGGTCTTTTTGAGGACCTGGCCTTTGAGGTCCATGACAATGCACTTTTCCCGGTCCCCGTCGGTTTGGTAGGTGGTGACGTAGACCTTTCCATCGGAAACATTCATCTCCCGCAGGGGAGGAAAGATCCTGGGGTATCGCATGGTGATCAGCTTGCGAAAATTGTCCCAGCCGCCGGCCCCCTTGGTCTGGGCCGTCACCAGGGGATCGTTTTTGAAATCTTCCAGAATCCGTTCTTTATCAGCGGCGGTCACCGGCAGGGGGGGCGAATCCTTTGTAATCTCGTACAGTTTTTGACCCTTGGTATCAAAGACACTGATGACAAATCCCCGGTGACTCTCTTCCACGAACAGCCGGTCGCTCTCAACGTCGTAAAAGATGGAATCCGGTACCATGGAAACCTCCGGCGGCTGTCCCTGCTGGCCAAAGGCCGTCCGGGTCAGGACCTTATTGAAATTCAGCTCACCGTCATATATGCATAGCTCCATCATCACCTTCCCTTCATCTCCTTCAGCCGGGGGCGCCACCCGCAGGACCACGAAGTTTTCCCCCAGGGGCAGGGTCTGGATCAGGTTGCCCTGCTTCCTAATCTCACGGACCAGGTTTCCCCCCGGATCGAAGAAAATTAGCTTTTGTATTCCCTCGGCGAAGTAACCACCGGGGATGATGGTGATGGGATTGGGGATAAACCCGGCGTCCACCAGTTCACCGGGGCCCGAGCCCTTCTTGCCGAACTTGCGGATAAAGGAGAGATCCCGGGTGGAAAAGACGTAAAAAACCGAGCCTTCGCTGACCACGATTTTTTCGCGGTCGAGGTCGATATAACCGGGCCTGAGCACCTCGGTAAGAGTGCCCAGTTTTTCAGCGGTGAGCCCAAGGGGCAGAAACAGCAGTAAGGCAATGATTGGCAATTTTTTCATGGGGTTCTCCTTTGGGTGTTATTCATAACACATCCGGGCGCCGGGAATGGTGGCCTGCAGGATCGTAAGAACCGCCTCACGGGCGGAGGAAGTGAAGTATGGTTCCGGGCAGATTACCTCGCCGTCCCGTTCCAGGCTGAAATCCACGTGGGCCCCGCCCCGGAAGTACAGCAGGTTGCCGATGGTCTCGCCAGCCTGAACCTCATCGCCTTTTGCGATCCGGATATTGTCCAGCTGCCGGTTGCCGTCAGCTTCGGCAGAGGAAAAGGGCTCGAATCCATACCGCACCCGGAAATTTTTATTGTATTTGATCTCGATGTTTACCTGCCAGTACCCGTTCCCGTCGTTGAATTTCTTCTCCACCTGCATAACCAGCCCGTCACAGACCGCCTGGAAAGGAACCCCGTCCGTGGAGATCATGAAATCGATCCCCCGATGTTCAAATCCCCAGGGGCAGTTGGAATGGGCGCTGTAGGCTTCGTTAATGGAGGTGATGTCGGAGGAATTGACGAAAGGGGCGAGCATGACGATCTCGCCCTCCGGCCAGTCGTACAGGATACAGGCAGGAAGGCTCATGAGCATTGCCGCCATTACCAGCAGGAGGGGGATTTTTCTCATGTTTTTTCTCCTCAATTATTTTACTCCTCCCGGCCGGTAAATAGCAACCCGATAGGGGAGGTAAAAACACTGTAAGACTTCGAGGAGAACTTTCAGTAGTGCGGTTACGTTTCCCAGATGTTACAGAAATATATAAACGGCGATTTTTAATCAGCCGGAATCCGGAGGTACCATGAAGAAAAATGCAATATTATTGGTGTTTTTACTTACGCTGGCCGGGGGGCTGGCCGCCGAGAGGGTGGCGGTACTGGGGGGGGTGTTCAAACCGTCCATGATCGATATCGCCGGGGATCGGCTTTTCGTGATGGACGTGGACAAAGTCCGGGTCTATTCCCTGAAGGATTATCGCCACATCATCTCATTTGGCCGCAAGGGCTCGGGGCCCGGGGAGTACAACGTCACCCGGGTGATGCCACTGCGGATCCTGGCCCACCGGGACTACCTGATGGTGGAGGCCATTAATAAGCTGCTCTTTTTTACCCACGACGGAGAATATCAGCGGGAGATCAAGAAATTTCCCATGCTTAATATCGTACAGCCGGCGGGAAACGGATTTGTCGGCCGGCGGATCATCCAGCCGGATGATGCCTCCCTGTCCACCTCTTCGGTGTGGCTGTATGACAGCCAGATGCAGGAGATCAAAAAGATCTTTCAGCAGGATTTCATTCAGCAGGGGGGATTTCCCAACCTGACCTTCAAGATGGGAAGGGATTTTCTGCTCTTCAAGGTAGCCGACGATAAAATCTTCGTTGATGAAAGCGCCCGGGGCCCCCATATCGGGGTCTACGATTTAAAGGGAAACCGGCTCTATGAAATCACTGTGCCCTACCAGGAGATTCCGATAACCGCCGTGGACCGTAAGGATATCGTGGAGGAAATCAGCCGGGATCCCCATATCCAGTGGCAGTTGAGTCAGTTCAATATAAGCTGGGAGGGTTTCAGCGAATTTTTTAAATACGACTGGCCCAAATACTACCCCGCCATCCAGACCATGGAGGTCAATAACGGGAAGCTGTATATCAATACCTTCCGGGTCAAAGAGGGCCGGAATGAGTACATTATCATGGACTTTACGGGCAACGTGCTCAAGACTCTTTTCATCGAACCTACGGTGGAACGGTGGGTAATGTCCACCATGATGGGGGTCAAGCTGGAAACCATCCATGACGATAAGATATATTTTATTGCCGAAAACGATGATGAAGAGTGGGAGCTGGGGGTGGTAAAAGTGGGGGATTAGTGATGAGTTTTGAGTGAAGGGGGATGAGTGAAGAACTGAAGAAAGTAGAAACCAGACGGGAGAGAATAGAGAGGAGAAGATAGACAGGAGGTCGACAGAGAGCCGCTGCTTCGGAAGCCGGAAGGGTACCCGGTGAATTATTTTACCGTGAACTCCACCGAGACCCGGTTGTTTGCCCGCAGGGGAGCCGGTTCCTGTTGACGACGATCCGGATCGAGGGTGATGGCCAGCTGATAGGTGCCCGCTTTCAGCCCCATGGGCCGGGTCGGGGCCTCAAAGACCAGAAGATAGGGGATATCCGGCCGGACAAAATCAATGGTCTGCGGGGCAAAGGCGTATTCCACCAGGCGATCCCCGGCGAGGATATCGCAACCCACCACTACATCGCCCAGGATCTCCCGCCCCCTCTGAAAGACGGTAAGCGTCACGGTCATGATCGTGCCGGTCTTCAGCAGGTTGGTCACCTCTACCGCCTCGTTGATGCTCCAGGTGATACCGCCGGTGAAGATATCCCCGGCCACTTCCCACCATTTGCGGGGACGGCGCTGTGGCAGACGGTAGGTAATCGAGGGACTGCTGCAGATCAGGTCCACTCCGGGCTTCAGGATCGCGAAGGGATCGGAACGGGCCTCGATATCTACGTCCCGCAGGGGCCGGAGCAGGATCCGAAGGTCATGGCCGAAAAAAATTCGGGGATAGGGGACCGGATACATGTATTCCCCGGTATTCTTGACCTTGCCGATGATCATGTTACCCCGGGTGCTGATCCGGTGCAGCACGATGATGATTTCGTCTTCCCGGGTCAGGCCGGTGCTTTTCCACCGGATGGGGATTTCTTCGAATAGATCCCACTGCTCCCGGTATCGGGGGGAAGTCACCTGCAGGGACACCGGTTCGTCCGGAGCCGCGTCTTTGAGGGTCAGGGTGCGGCGGACCGGTGTGTACTGCTGCAGAGTTGCTGCAGAGTAAGGTTCGGTGATGGAAAATTTTTCACTGGTGCGGGACTGGCGGTCGGCCAGGGTGGTAAGCCGCACCTGGTAGCCGGTGCCGGGAACGATCTCCCTGCCGGACAGTTTCCACCGGTAAGATCCTGCAGATACGGGAATGGTGCGGGAGATTACCCGGATGCGGTCCCGGTCTTTGAAGAGCTCCAGGGCCAGCCGGCCCCCGATGCCCCTGCTGTTCCAGTATACCACCGCCTCACCGCCCTTTTCCCAGCTGGTTTTCGGCCCGGGAGCCACGATCTCAAAAAACGGGGAGGAGGCGGGTTGTTGCAGCCGGGTCCGTTGTGATTTCTGCGGTGTGTGCCGTCCGGGGGTTTTTTCGGAACCCTCCGGTTCCATCGTGGCGGATACCGACAGCACCTGCAACTGGCCCCGCTCCCCGGTGAACCGCACGGACAGTTCCGCAAGCGGATTCTGCCGATTGACAAAGGTAACCGACTGGTTCAGACCCCGGGGAAGGGATTCGGAAGAGATCACTTTTCCATCCGCCAGCCACTCAATTCCCAGCCGGGAGATCGCCATGTGATAGTCGATGGTCACCGATTGAATTCCCCGGTCTTTCTGCGCAGGGAGTTTCAGCACCCGGTTGATGTGCAGCACCGACCCGGCCCGGTAAAAGGATTGATGGGCAACGGTGATGGTATCGCTGGCGGTTATTCCCGGGACCGGTAACAAAAACAGCAGGCATACTGCGGCCAGAGCACAGGAAAAGATGGTTGATCTCCCCATAATCGCCTCCTAATCTGTCACTATTCTACCAGATCAGAAAAAAAAACCAGAGAAAGAAAAAACTCAGAGGGGAAAAAAAATAAGAATTGCGGACCGGGTCAGCTGAGGGCCACGATGAGGCTGGCGATCAGTTGCAGAACGGTGACCGGAACCCAGATGGACCGTTCGATTTTGCTGGGGGTGATGGAGTTTAATATGACCGAAACCAGGGAGAAGGCCACTGCCACCCAGATGGCGATGGCGGAGGCCGGCTGGAAGCGCGGCAGCAACAGGCCGGCCCGGACCAGGACGGTCAGTGCCAGCAGGATCAGAAAAGGGATGAAAGCCAGGGCCGCCATCCGCATTCTGGGCGGGTATTGGCCGGGGTATTTTCCCCCCATGGAGGCGGCGCCCCAGGGCAGACCGAGTGCCAGGCCCAGCTGAAAAAGGGCGACGCAACCCATCAGAATCGCGTACCCCACCGCGGACAAATTGACTGGCATCATTTCCTCCACCCCATTATTCGATTATACCTGTTTTCCTGGTAGAATAAAAGCCAATAATTCCTCCTGGAAAAACAAAACCGGTTAATAGTCAACAACAGGAGGGAAACATGAGAGATTTGCGATTCGGGCGGCACCTCCGGTACCGGGACTTTTGGAAGCCTATTACCAGCCGGGAGAAAATTTCCACCCGAATCCATCTCAGGGGACCTGACACTGCGGCCTGAAATTGAACGATGACTGCGGTGGGCATTCATCGACAGACTGGGTTATGAACTTCGGTGTTAGAAGCCGGATCACCTGAACATGCTGGCCGTCGGGTGGCGGGCTGCCGGCAATCGGTCCGGGTTTCTCCGTCCCGGAGAGAAATCGATCCAGCAGAGCCTTTTTTTCTTTGTTTCTCCAGCGGGCCTGGTGGGGGTAGCGGACGTAACAGATCAAAAGGTCCGCCCGGTGGGCATACTTCACCCGGTAAAGTCTGATGCGGGCCTGGTGGGGGTAGCGGGTCTCAAACCACCGTCCCCGGTTCCCGTCGGCCTGGTGGGGGTATCGGCAACGGATCACCAGCAGGTCCGCCCGGTGGGGATAGGTCACCACGTAAACTTTGAGATCCGCCTGGTGGGCGTACCGGGTAAAGTATACGGTCTGCGCCCCGAGTTCGGCGCCTGCACCGGTCAGGAGGATCAGCAACAGCAGGGTTCTGGGCATCATCGGTCCTCTGCCATCATACCATGATGCCGGAAAAGGGAAAAGGCCCAAAATCAAAAAGGATTTTGGCCCCTTGGGGAGAAAGACGGGATTTGCCAGGGGATGCGGTCAGGCGGGTGGACGGGCGCTCCCTGATAGGGTACAATGGCCGATGAGAAAAAAAATCATCTGGTTTCTGTCCGGCGTTTTGGGGCTGGTGGCGATGATCCTGTTCATCCTCACGGCCGTCAGGCTGGATCTGCTGGTGGCAGCCGCCTCGGTGGATCCCCCGGCTCTCACCCGGCAGGAGATGCTCGAGGATTTCGGGTATTTTTACCGGCTGGTCCGGGATTACTACCCCTTCGTGGAGGCCATTGAAAAGGAAAAGAGCCTGGATGACTTTTACGATCTGGAGGATCACTACCGGGGTCGAATCGAAAACTGCCGTACCAATCGGGAATTCATCGGGGTGATCGGCGAAATGGTGCAGCGGCTTGAACAGGGAACCGCCCACTGTGACGTACTGCCTCCGGGAAGAGAAATGCGGGGCCTTTCTTTATGGAGTGAATCCGTGGTGTACAACGTGGGCAAGAAGGGATTTTTTCTGCGGGGATACTGGTGGGACCTGCTGGACCTGAAAGGAAGACGGACCCATGCCCGGTTGGAGACCGTCTACCGGGGCGGCAAGTACGTGGTCATCTCCCCCATGAAAACTCCCGACGGGACCATTGCCGCCGGCAGTGCCATCGAGGGGATCGACAGAATTCCGGTGGATGCCCATGTCCAAACCCTGCAGGACCGGATCTGGCTGCGCTTTGATGTTACGCTGGGCAAGGTATACTGTCACCACAGTCCCTTTCTGGCCGACTCGAGTCCCAACCGGCGGGTATGGGAAGCGGAACTGACCGATCCGCAGGGGAAAGCATCGACGGTGACACTGCAAAAGCGGGCCGGATACCAGCCTCCTCCCGGGGTGGAATACCCGGAAGAAAACGTGACCTGTGTGGAACTGGACGACCGGACCGGATACATCCGGATCAATGCCTTTACCATGAGGAAAGAACGACCACCGGATGAAAAGAAAATCGAACAGTTCTTCAACCGGTCCGGGGGACGCTACCGACGGTTGATTATCGATATCCGGGGCAACCTTGGGGGAGCTCCACGGTACTGGCAGGAAATTTTTATGGAACGGCTCCTGACCGAGCCCCGCAGCCATGCGCAATACTCGATGGTGAAAAAAAAGGCCTACGATCAACTGGGCTTCTACAACCGGCTGCTGGCCCTCAAATACCGGCATGCCATTCGCTATGGCCGGCAGGAAACCGTTACCCGGTCCGAGTGGCCCCATCCCTTTCCTTCCTACCTGGATCCAAAGGATTACCGGCTGCTGAAAAACACCCGGATCTATCGCCCGAGAAAGCCCTTTCCCTTCGAGGGAGAAATTTTCCTGCTGGTGGACCATGATACCTTTTCCGCCGCCGAAGATTTTGCCAAAACGGCCAGGGAAATGGATTTTGCCACCCTGGTGGGCGCCTCTACCATCGGCGGTGCCGCGGTCTCCTTTGCCCCCTGGGTGTTCGAACTGCCCCGCAGCCACATCCTGCTCGGAATCGAAATCGAAATGGCCTTCAACGAGGATGGCAGTATCAACGAGGTCTACGGCACCACCCCGGATTACCGGATGCAGCCTTCCGCCTATCCCACCGAGATGCCCCGGGCCCATGACCGGGAGGCCCTTCTGAAGGATGCCTGGATCGGGTTTATCCTGGATGAATTTC
>Ga0180433_10001099_pt1 | contig 45838 bp, 37 predicted proteins | sample SS_ome_8_FD_132980 | JGI IMG/M metagenome (GOLD analysis project Ga0180433, IMG submission 132980) | Hypersaline lake sediment archaeal communities from the Salton Sea, California, USA - SS_1_D_1 metaG | ecosystem: Environmental > Aquatic > Non-marine Saline and Alkaline > Hypersaline >...
GACTTTCAGTCGGTCTTCGGTGATTAATTCATAAATTCATTGAAATAACAATTTTTCAACAATAATGGAGTATTGTTTTATATATCAGCCTCTTATATGTTTATTACTGAAGTTTATAAATTAATCGGTTAAGATAAAACAGAAATTATATCAAAGATACATCATATTTGGTTATTGTTCAAAAACAAAGGGGGAATTATGGTAAACAGCCAGAACGAAATGGCATGCGGTACAAACGCGCACCGGCATGCGAAATGCAGATCACCTTAAAACTGTATCCTCCATGTCATCATTGGGAAGAATCCTGTCTGGTAAAGGCTGCTTGTTTCGCCTGTCTCAGGATCAAATTTTTCCATAAAGACATTCTTGTTGTTGGAAAGGTTAAGCAGGTCAAGAGCCCATTCCTGGCTGGTTTTTCGGCTGTTCAGTTTATAGCTGATACGAAAGTCGAACTTGAAATAATCAGTATATTTCTCCTCGAAAGCATGATCAAAATCATAAATAGCATATCCTTCTGCCACAGACTGTTCAATATCAACAGGGATATACCGTTTCCCCCCTGCCCAAACAGTCTTTACATCAAAAGCCAGCATGTTGTTCTTCCCTGCTTTCAACTCATAGCCCCCAAGAAAATTAAAAACAAAATTGCCGTTAAAAGCCGTATTTCTCTCTATCTTGTCATATCCTGAATATTTCGATTCAAAAAATGATGTGGTCAGCAGAAAGTAATAATTTCTACTGAAAAATTTCTCAAATGTAAGTTCAACACCGTAATTCGTTCCTGTTCCTTCATTTACAAGGCTGTCCTCACGCATTATGTAAAAGTCCGCACCGGAGTTCAGCAGTGAATATGACGGCTCTGCCTCTTCAACAGGAATATCATATAAATACTGATAATAAGCTTCAGCTTTCAGACGCATGTTCTCTGTTATCAGGTAATCATATCCGAGAATATGGTGAATGCTTTTTGACATATCAAGATCTTTGTTAGTGCTTATATATGATCCGTCGGGCATTAGTGACTGTGCAAAATATATCATCCTGGGCTGTATCTGGCTGTGCATTCCGAATCCGAGGTTAAAGGAATGGAGGTCGGCAAATTTCCATTTCAGACCGATCCTGGGTTCAACAGACCAGGTATTGTTCAGTGTAAGGATCTGGCTGTGGATCCCTGAGAAGGAAATCAGCTTGTCTGAGAATTTATGCTGCCACTGAATGTATGCCCTGCAAAGGCTGAGATATTCATTTGCATCCGTAACGATCCTGTAATCAGGCGCGATATAAGCGCTATCCAGATAATCCATCCTGTACAGATCAAATATGACACCTGTGCCCAGGTTGTTCTTTGCATTGAATTTTTTCCTAAGGTGGCTGGATGCCGAATATTTTATTTCTGAAGATGTTTCTCTGTACCAGGGAAACGGATCGGTACTTGAAATATCAAAAGTATCAATATGAGTGGTAACACGCGATCCCAAAACAGCAAGGTTATTTATGAGCCTTGTCTTTTCATTAATATAAAACATATATGATAATCCCAGGACTCCTATATCAGAGCCATTTGTCAGGTCTTCGCCGGAACTGGTATATGTCCATTCGGTGCTGTCCTTTTCGGAATCCAGCATTTCGATATAGCTGATCCCCCCGATCCCGAATATAGAAAGCCGGCTGTAGTTTTTTCCCGGAATATCTATTTTAAATGTCAGATCCTGGTATTTGGGTGCTATTCCCATGTCAAAACCAACATATTTTAATGCATCGAGCATGGAATAGCGGTAACTTACCAGGTATGTTGCTTTATTGCTTTTTTCGTCAGACCTTGAAAAAGGGCCTTCGAGCCCCAGCTCAAAGCCATTGAATCCCATCTGTCCCCAGTATTCCCTCTTCTCATTATTCCCGTGCCTCATTTTCAGGTCAAAGGCTCCTGAAAGGGCATTGCCGTACTCTGCAGGGAATGCACCTGTAATAAAGTCAGAGTCAGTAAGCAGGTTGCTGTTCAGGATAGTAACAGGACCGCCTGTCGTTCCAAGCGCTCCGAAATGGTTAGGGTTCGGGATCTCAACGCCATCGAGCCGCCATAACAACCCTATTGGGGAATTCCCTCTTATGATAATATCATTCCTTTCGTCACTGACAGGTATAACACCGGCATAGTTGGCTGCCATTCGTGCAGGATCACCCCAGCTTCCGGCATAGCGTTTTGTCTCTTCAACAGTAAATGACCGTGCGCTAACAGTCGCTATCTCATTAATAGGCTGATCTTTCTTCCTGTCAGCTTTAATTACCACTTCTTTAGTCACGATAACCTTCTCTTCCAAAGCAATATTAAGCACCAGCTCCTTGCCTGAATTTACAAGCAGGTTATTAAGCGTTACGGTCTGAAAACCTATAAAGCTGATCTGGATACCCTGCCGTCCAACAGGCACATTCTCCAGCCGGAAATTACCGTCGGCATTTGTTATTGTGCCCCTGGGCGGATCTGTATTAAGAAGAATTATATTAACTCCCGGCATAGGGACTCTGGAAACCTTATCCACAACCGTGCCCCTGATAGTTTGTTTGTGAGTCTCCTGTGATAATAACAGTACAGGTAAAAACAGAAATAATGTTATAATAAATAATTGTTTCATGATAAATGATAAAATAAACTCGAAATCCGAAATTCGAAACAAACATTAAATTCAATGGTAAAAATACTTCTGCTTTGAAAAAACACAAACCATTAATCGGTAAATTACGGATAATAACCGGTATAATTATATATTTTTACTAACTTGACAATCTAATCTAAAACAATATACCAATGAAAAAAGTATTGATCTTCGCAGTATTGGCATTACTGTTATTCTCATGCAATCCGGGCAGGATGTATGAGAAACATCTGGGCACTCCTGGCCTTGAATGGGAAAAAAGTGATAAGAAAAAATTCAGTGTCGATATCACAGACACTAATGTCAAATATGACATAATAATTGCAGTAAGGCATGCACAGGGATTTCCTTATAAATATCTGCATGTTGATATGAAAAGCATTACTCCTTCGAATAAGGAATCATCCCGCATTTACGAGCTTGAAGTTATTGATGATGGCAATCAGTATAAGGGAGAGGGCATGGGTGATATCTGGGACCTGGAGGTCCCGGTGGAAAAAGATGTTACTTTCAAAGAGGCAGGGACTTATGTATTTGAGATAGAGCATAAGGAGCAAAACGATCCTGTGGCATTCATCATGGAGATCGGGTTGATCATTGAAAAAACAGGGGAATAGAGGTATTACGAAAAAAGGGGCCCCTGTAAAAATTACACCGGGACCCCTGAAATGTACTGAATGACCTCGTTTAAATACCGCAAAATGCTATTCCTACAGTAAAAGGATACAATTCCGGACCTTCATTTTCTTCAAATAATGTTGACATGTGATACGTTGCAAAAAGATTCAATCCGCTGTATCCCACCCTTGCAGTAAGGCCGTACCGAAAAGGTGATAAATGAAAATCTTCACGCACTTTATCTTTGTGTCTCCTGTTATTATCTTCATATACCTGCTTGGTATGCGACCCTAACTTTATGCCGCCCAGCACACCTGCAGCAAAATGAATGCTTTTATCCTTCCTGCCGACCGGGATCTTAAATTCGAGAATAACGGGCAGATTAAGATATGTTGCAGTAAGCTTATTTTTCTGAAAATCAAGGATAGTATCAGTTACATAAGTAATATAGGACGAATCCGGGTTCAGTGTGATATTTTTATCAAACCGGTAGTTGTTTATCTCGAATCCCAGTCCTGTTACAATACCGATATGGCCTTTATAAAGGTTAATGCCTTTTTCAAAAAAATTAACACCTACTCCCCAGGATTTTCCTGTATTAAGCTCAAGAAATTCAGCATCAGAAGGAAGGTCCATGGTATTCTCATTATTCAGGAATGTATTAAGTCCAAGATCCAGGCCTGCCCAGTGCCCCTCAAAGCCTTTGTCACTGTCACATTCATCACCATCCTCTTCATCATCGGTTATACTGTCTGATTCACTATCAGTTTTTTCTACAGATACAACTTCATCGTCCACAATAAGTATCTCTTTTTTCCCAAGCTTGAACCTTGTTGTATCCGTTTCCTGTGAATAACTGCTCATTATTAAAGTTACGGCAATTATAGCTAATATTATTTTTTTCATCTCTAAATAGTTTTTATGTTATACTTATTCTTGCCGGTACGGCAAATCATATTATCTGAACGTAAGACGAAACAGGTGGTTAATTTGTTACAGGTGGTTAGTTATTTTTTAAGTTGGTTGAAAACCCTATGCCTTCGGCATTGATTGCCAGCGTTTTAACTTTTCCGTTCTCATCATATTTATTATTCATGTGCACATCCCATCCGGTAAGTTTTCCAAGACCTTTAACACTGAGGTCAGCTATATCCCAGGCAGAAATATCTTTAAGACCTTTGATAATATTTTTATTTTGGCCAAAATCTCCATTTATGCTTAAAAGCCCGTTATTATATTCATTGATCTGATCTCTGGGCAGCAACTCCTGTGGCAGAGTTTGGGAATTATCAATAAATACCTGTCTTCTGTTGATTCCTGTGATCAGGGGATTGTTTTTTTCACTTTCCGGAACACCTGCATCAGCTACCTCATCCTCTATATTAGCAATGGCAAATGGCTTTTCAATCCTGTCCTCAATATCTATTACCTTTATATTTTTTTGATTTTTTCTTTCCCTGCCTGAATTTTCCGGCTTATTATCTTCAGTAGTTGTTAAAAAGTCTTTTTCTTCTGAAATTTCTTTTTCTTCCGGTGCTGTATTTTCAACGATCATCTCATCGTTGCCGGTTTTATTATCTGCTATATGGATCGCATTACTCTGTTCATTGTCCCATAAGGTATAAATTACTGAAAATAATATAATTACTGATGCTGCAGCGGATGCAATATAATATATTATCCGTGACCTTACAGTTTTTATTGAATATCTTTTCAATGACCTTTTATTTTCGAATATATCCGATTGATCGGGTTTTAAAACCGTTTGCTTAAACAGGTCATATTCCTTTTGCTTTTCGGGATTTTGCCCCAGGTAAGTATCAAACGCCTCTGCTTCATCTTGTGTAAGGTCGCCTTCCAGCCTTGCGATACAAAGATCATCAAAATTACTTTCATTAATAATAAGGTCGCTAATCTCAGGTTTAAAAAGCATTTTCTTTTCAGTAAACACTATATTTTCCGGCTCCAGTGATATTTCCTCAAAACCCTGTAATTCTTCTTCCAGGTCAGGATTCTGCAATAAAAACAGTTTCAGTTCAGCAACAGAATCAGGATCCAGATCTCCTTCAAGGTAGTCCAGAAAATATTTTTCATAATTGTCTCTACTGATATTCATAACGGTTTAGCAATTTTTCCTGATCAATAAATTTTATATTAATGCTTCTACCTTTCCCAGGTAATTCTTTAAAAACAGTCTTGCACGATAAATATATACTTTCACCTGGGATTCATTCAGTCCGGTGATCTCAGATATCTCTTTATAGGAATAACCTTCATAATCCCTTAAAAGCACAACCGAACGCTGATCTTCCGGTAATTTACCCACAGCCTCATGCAGGATCTCGTTAAGATCTGAATACTGCTCGGTATGCGAATATTTTTCCATTCTCACATTTTCGAAATCCCCTTTTTTCTTATCTCTTCTTATCATATCTATCATAGTGTGATATGCTGTGGTAAAAAGGTATGACTTTGCTTTGGAAAAATCTACTGAGCCTGCATTCAGCCACATCTTCTCATAAGTATCCTGCACAATATCCTTTGCCTTCTCCGAATCCCTGATATTCTTATAAATAAAGCGATAGATACTATCAGAATATTTATCAACGCTAAGATTGAACTCTTTACCGGTCATTCTTTTACATTAAATTCAATACTATGACGAACAAGGTATATGCAAAGTTACAAAAGAATAAAAAAAAGTAACTTCACAGGCAAATTCTCGTAATACGTAAATATAAACTGGTTTAAATGTATTAAAATTCCTGATATTTCTTATATAGCATAAGTTTTCACATGCTAATAAAGATGATCAGGTTACTGGCAAATAGAATTTTACGTTTTGATATTTGCAAAAAACCTAAAATAAATATTATCTTTATAAGATTTTTTTCTGATAATTATATCAATGGCTAAAAAAGAACCTGATAATGATTTTGCTTTTGATCTGTTTAAGGCGATGCAGAAAGATAACTTAGGTTATATTTACAGGGGGCGTTTTTCACAGGAGATAACCGATAATATTCTTTCCCTTACAGAAACGAGTCTTGAAAAAACCGAGCAATCGTCAAAAATAAAGAAGCGGGTATATTCCATAATGGTTGAATGCCTGCAGAACATCACACGGCATCAGGAGGGCACAACCGACAGCACACCCGACAATTACGGGATATTTGTTATACAAAGAAAAGACGAAAAGTATTACATTACAACAGGCAATACTATAAATAAAGAAAACATAAAGCCCATAAAAGATTTAATTGAAAAGATCAACAGCCTGGAAAAAGAAGAGTTAAAATTATATTACAAAGAAGTACTTAATACAGGGGAGTTGTCAGTTAAAGGAGGTGCAGGTCTGGGCTTAATTGATATGGCAAGAAAATCGGGCAACAAATTATTATATAATTTTAAAGAGATCAATAAAAGCTTTTCATACTTTTATCTGCATACGATTCCGACACTTTCCAGCGAAGAAAAGCCCGGGATGAACTCAGAAGAATCTCTGCATAATATCATTGATATTCATGAAGTACTGAATGATGAAAATATTTTACTGATCTTTAACGGTGTTTTGAACCAGGAAAGCCTGATGACTCTCTTGTCAACTATCGAAGGACAAATGACAGGTTCTCCGAATTTCAGGAAGAAATTATTTTACATTGTGGTTGAGATGCTGCAGAACATTGTAAAGCATGCAGACAATAAAAATGAAGAACTTGGGGGTAATCCCGGCATCTTCTTTATAAGCGAAAAGGACAATGAGTACCTCCTTACAACAGGAAATTATATAAAAAACAGCAAAGTAAATGAAATGCGGGACAGGATCGAACAGGTTAATAAATTGAGCATAGACGAATTGGATGGTTTTTATAATAAAAGATTGTTTAACTTTGAAAAGGAAGACAGTAAAAAATCAGGACTTGGCATCATTGACCTGAAAATAAAAAGCGGGAAATCGTTAAAGTTCAATTTTCATCATATTGATGACAATTTTACCTTCTTTACTTTTCAAACAAGAGCTGCTATTAATTATTAAAATATGGAGAAATTATATATAGAAGCGACAGATGATACTCCCGGAATAAATTTCAATCCTGATGAGAATACTTTTATCATTTCCGACAGGTCACTTCCGGAAAATGCCATCGAGTTTTACCTGCCCATTTTTGAATGGTTAGACAAATATTGCAGTAACCCCAATAACCAAACCGCATTTGATTTCAAGCTGGACTATTTTAATACTGCATCTGCCAAGCAGATCGCAAAGATCCTGTTAGTATTAAAAAAACTTTCTGAAAATAATGACGTTGCAATAAACTGGCATTATAAAGAAGAGGACAATGACATGCTGGCATCAGGATTAAGGTATTCCAAGCTAATTAATATCAATTTCGAATTTATCAAATACTGATCCTCGCTCCGATAACCAACACATCATCAGTTTGTTTTCTGTTTCCCTTCCATTTATCGAATTCTGAATTCAGTATTTTATATTGTTCCTGCATATCCATATCATGGATATTTTCGAGTAATTCTTTAAACCTGGCAGTCATGTATTTCTTGTTTTCATCCCCTCCCAGTTGATTATAATAACCATCAGAGAATAAATATACTGAAGTTTGTTTCTCTATTCTAATAAAATGATCCACAAATCCGGCATCAGGCTTTTTAGCAAAAATTCCGCCTATTGAATACAGGTCACCTTCTATGGATATTGCTTTTCCGTCATTAATAATAAAAACGCACTGGTTGGCAGATGCCACATGTATTTCTCCTTTTTCTTTGTTGATCCTGCATAGCGAAGCGTCCATGCCATCATATCTGACATTTTCATCATCTTCGCCTTTATTTAGTGAATCAATTACTTTCCGGTTAAATTTATCTAATATTCCGGATGGTATCAAACTATTATTTTTATCTACTATTTCATTAAGCAATGTTGTCCCGACAAGAGACATAAAAGCACCGGGAATACCATGTCCGGTACAATCAATTGCTGCAATGAACAGGTTATCATCATATTTAGCATACCAGTAAAAATCCCCGCTAACAACCTCTTTCGGGCGATATAATACAAATGCATCAGGACAATACTTTTTAAATAATGTAACCGAAGGAAAGATCGCTTTCTGTATTCGCTGTGCATAATTCAAACTGTCGGTGATCTGTATATTCTTCCATTCCAGCATCCTGTCGGCACTTTCTTTTGTTTCTCTTGCCATAAGCGACAATCTTTCCAGCTCCCTGCCAGCCCTGTCAATATGTTCCTTCTGGGTAATTATTTCTTCCTTCTGCTGCTTTACGGCTTCCTCCGCCAGCTTCAAAGAGGTAATGTCCTGGTCTATTGCCACAAGGTTCCTGATATTCTCGTTTTTATCGATCACCGGTGTCAGGATCGTCTGTACCCAAATATTTTTCCCTGACTTGGTTGTTGACGGCATTGTATAGGCAACAGGCTTTTTCAGTGATATGCATTGCTTTATTACCTGTTTAATATTTGGATTATAACTGGCTTTCAGCATACTAGTGCCTTTGATCTCTGTGAATTCATCAATAGTATAACCAAAAAGCCTGGTGAAACCGTCATTTGCCCACTGGATCTCAGCCTGATCATTTGCTATTACCACAGCATTTTCTGTTTCACTGGCAACAACTGTTAGCCTTTCAATCTCCGTCTTTGCTGTATTTAACTTCCTGGTTAGCCTGCCGGACCTTTCCCTGTGAGATTCCAGCTCGCTTTTCATGGACGATAACATTAAAAGATATTCTATACGAATTAACAATTCTGTAATATTAGCGGGCTTCCCGATGATATCCGTGATCCTTGTACCGGCCGCATTTTTTATATCATCCCATAAAGAAAGATTACTTGTAACAAAAAGGACAGGTACTGATCCTGATAATTTATTATCTTCTATGCTATGGAAAATAGCACGAATATTTATTTGTGAATTATCAGGATCGGCAATGATCAAATCAGGCAATTCCTTTTGTACGATCTGTGATATCTGCCTCGCATCAGCAGCCGTATATATCTTGTACTTCTCAGTGACACTCTTTACTGTGCCATCCGTTACTGATTGCAACATCCTTTTATCAGGTATCAATAAAAGACTATTGCCTTCACACTGTTTTTCAATCATTTAAATTAAATATCAGGATTAACCTTATAATTATTTGAAGGCTCTATATTAGTAAAATAATTCAAATTTACCATACTAAATAATTTAAAATAATTGTAAAGTCTGTCTGCCAAAAACAAATTCTTCCATCTTCAGTGTTAAAGACCTCTCTGCCAATCTTCCCTCAGTATCCCGGGATGATTAACAGCATAGTCTATATTGTCCAGAAATTTTTGTTTATCCCTGTTTAAATTACCTTTCAGTACAAGATAATTAGAAGCATGGTCACTTCTGAATACGGTTTGATCAAGGTTGGTATTTTCAATCATTTGTCTCATCTCCATTAGCAGGTCTTTTTTACTCATTTCAATATATTCGCCGTTAAACCTGTCTATATATCTTTTTATACCGAGGGGGAAACTTAGGACCAGAACAGATGCATATTCCGGTTGTGTAAGATTCAGTACTTCAGCAGAATTTACCGCATGCTGCTCACTGAATTTTTTCCCGCCCAATCCATTCAGGATCATAACCGAACATTTGATGCCGGCCTTCCTGGCTTTCTGCAGTCCTTCAACGATTGTTTCTGAAGTTTCTCCCTTACTGATCATCCTTAAAACTTCATTATCTCCGGATTCTATACCAAGATATATTAATTTAAGCCCTTTTTCCCTAAGGGCATTTAGCTCATTATCCGACTTTGTCAGAATGTTTCTTGCGTTAGCATAAATAGATATTCGCCGGATATCCGGGAAGCTTTTATTCAGTGTATGCAATATCTTTAAAAGCTTGTTTGTTGGCAATACCATCGGATCTCCGTCTGCAATAAACACTTTTTTAATCCCGCTGTTAATACGGGCAACGGCTTTTATATCATTTATGATCTCTTTTTCGCTCCTTACCCTGAACTTTTTTGTCGAATACATTTCACAAAATGCGCACCTGTTCCAGGAGCATCCGAGAGTAACCTGTAATATTAATGAAAATGCCTCGCTGGGTGGACGAAATACGGGTTCTTGGTAATCAATTGGAAGGAAATACATAATTAGAGCTTTTATCGGGAAAGCAGCCATACTGCTAACTTCCCTTCAGAACGTATCCTGTTCATATCACGAACAGCAGAATCCCTGTTATTAAACGACTTTGCCGACACCCTGAAATAACCTTTCTCTTCTTCAAGGACCTTTGCCGGATACCCCTTTTGTGATAACTGACTGCATAGCTTATCTGCACCATTCTTATTTTTAAAACTCCCGGCAATAAGAAAAAAATTGTCGTCTGCCACTGTGATCTCCGGAACAGCCTGATCTTTCTCCGCGGGCTCATCCCCCCTGACATCAGTTGTCAACCTCTCATCAATATAATCCATGATCTCCTGCTTAGACACTGTTCCGAAACTTCTCTTAACAGCTTCCTGATAAAACAAAGCATTACGCTTATCTGTCATCCGGTCTATTACCTGACCAACCATATCCTGATCACCCGGTGAATATTCACTTCTGTCATTTATATTTGCCTCAATAGTCTTTTGTGTTGCATTGACCGGTGACGTATTTGAAATATTGATATTCGTACTTCTGAACATATTTGTACTTAACGGGATCAGGGCAAGAGCTGCGATCAGTGGCATGCCAATTAAAACTCTTTTTACTGCTGCCGACCTGAGTGCATTCTTTATAAACTCATTATCCCGGTATGCGTCTTTAACGGCTCTTTCTGCTTTAAGTTCCCCGATAGCAGGAAACTGGAAAGATGACAAGCCAAAAGACTCCAAAAGAAAATTTATACTGGCTTCAGGAATAAATTGTAAGACATCCTCCTCATTATACCTGAAAACGCCTATATTTTCAAAAATAACCGTCCTGCCATTTTCAAGCGCCAGCAATATCTCTCCTGTATATTTCTTCATTCCCGACATGGCATCAGTATAACTGATACCCTCGGTTTCAGCAATATAACTGGCTAACAAACCATCATTCCTGGTCAAACCGGAATTAAAAGCAACCTCTTTGGCCGGTGGCAGAAAAGATTGCTGAACAGTATTTATTATCGCTGACCTGTAATTTGCAACAAAACCTCCGAAATCAGGAAGAATAACACAATCATGAACCAGCAATAACTCATATATATATCTGCTTATATTATTTCCCATATATTATTACTATACCTTTATTATAATTTGTAATAAAAATAAGCATTTTACCTGTCTGCCGGATAATAAGTTTTCAACATTATTATAACAATTTATTATCCTTATATCACTACTCCTGCTCTTTAATCTGTTTAATAAAATTAGTAATTATTATTAGTAATTATTTATCTTCGCATGTCGTTCAATAAACTATACCGGTGATGAAAGAGATCCGCATGGTTGACTTAAAGAGTCAGTATTTAGCAATAAAATCTGAAATAGATAATGCAATACTCAACGTATTGGATTCAACTTCATTTATAAACGGGCCTGATGTTAAGGCGTTTCAAACTGATCTTGAAAAATATCTGGACATTGATAATGTCATAACCTGCGCAAACGGAACCGATGCATTACAGATCGCATTAATGGCACTGGGGCTAAAGCCCGGGGATGAAGTGATCACAACAGACTTTACATTCATCTCAACAGTTGAAGTAATAAGCCTTCTTGGGCTCACTCCTGTGCTAATAGATATTGATCCTGACACTTTTAATATTAATGCTGATCTTATTGAAAATGCTATGACGGAAAATACAAAGGCAATAATTCCGGTTCATCTTTTCGGACAGTGCTCTGATATGGAAAAAATATGTAAACTTGCCACAAAGTACGGACTATATATTATTGAAGATACAGCTCAGGCATTGGGAGCCGATTATTTTAACACTAATAATACAATAAAAAAAGCAGGTACTATCGGTAATATAGGTTGCACATCGTTCTTTCCGTCAAAAAATCTGGGTGCTTACGGTGATGCAGGAGCTATCTTCACTGATGACAAAGACCTTGCGGAAAAAGCTGCCAGCATAGCAAATCATGGCACAAATATTAAATACTATCATGACCGGCTTGGGGTAAATTCCCGGCTTGACAGTATCCAGGCGGCTATTTTGCGTATCAAGTTAAAATATCTTGACCGGTATAATTCAGCGCGCAAAAAAATTGCTGATCGCTATGATGATTATTTTTCAGACAGTCCGAAAATAAAGATCCCGCACAGATGTCCTTTTTCAACCCATATTTTTCATCAGTATTCAATAATTATGGAAGGAACGGACCGTTCCGGACTGCAGGAATTTCTCAGAACAAATGGCATCCCTTCAATGATATACTATCCTGTTCCTCTGCATCTTCAAAAAGCATTTTCTGACATAAATTACAATGCAGGCGCATTTCCCGTGACAGAAAAAATATGTAAAAAAATCCTCTCTCTTCCAATGCATCCTGATCTTGACAATGAACAACTCGAATATATTGCTGAAAATATTATTGACTACCTTAATAAATCCTGATCTTTATGAGTAAATCCGAAAATAGCTATTTTGCACATGAAACTGCAGTTATTGATGATAATTGCGAAATAGGGAAAGGCACCAGAATCTGGCATTTTTCTCATATTATGACAGGTTGCATTATCGGGGAAGGATGTAATATTGGACAGAATGTTGTTGTTTCCCCGCAGGTTGTTCTGGGCAGGAATGTAAAGATACAGAATAATGTATCCGTATATACAGGCGTGATCTGTGAAGATGATGTTTTTCTTGGTCCTTCAATGGTATTTACAAATGTAATAAATCCAAGAAGCGCAGTAGTAAGGAAAGGTAGTTATGCTACTACCAATGTAAGGAAGGGGGCCTCCATTGGTGCAAATTCTACAATTATTTGTGGTATTGAGATAGGCAGGTTTTCTTTTATCGGCGCAGGAGCTGTTGTAACAAAAGACGTTAAACCCTATTCGCTAGTAATAGGCAATCCTGCACGGCATGCAGGATGGATGAGCGAATATGGCCATCGTCTGGATTTTGACAGCAAGGGAGTGGCAACATGTCCGGAGAGTGGAGAAAAGTACAGGATTGAAAACAATGCTCTCACAAAGATACCAGCAAAAAAAATAAAAAAACAATAATATCTGATCATATTTAAATTAATTTAACACTTATGTATAAAACCATAAAAGCAAAAAAAGCAAAAATAGCAGTTATCGGGCTCGGCTATGTAGGGCTGCCAATAGCCCTGGAATTTGCCCGTAAGATCGACGTAATTGGTTTTGATATAAACAAAAAAAGGATCGGGATGATGCAAAACAGGATCGATCCGAGCCAGGAGCTTCCACCCGAAGCTTTTAACAATACTAAAATTACTTTTACAGCTTCTCCTGAAGACCTTAAGGATACCAGTTTCTATATTGTTGCAGTGCCTACTCCGATAGATGAATATAATCTGCCGGATCTTACCCCGCTTTTCAAAGCCACAAGGACTGTTGGCAAAGTACTTAAAAAAGGCGACTATGTGGTTTTTGAATCAACGGTATATCCGGGGTGTACTGAAGATGACTGTGTTCCACTGCTGGAAAAGGAATCCAAATTAACATATATCAAAGATTTTAAGGTTGGTTTCTCCCCAGAACGTATAAATCCCGGCGATAAAGAACACACTCTCCAGAAAATTGTCAAAGTAGTGTCAGGTTGCGATGAAGAGTCGTGTGAAAATATTGCAAAGGTATATGAAATGGTTGTCACAGCCGGTGTTCACAAGGCAGAATCCATTAAAGTGGCTGAAGCTGCCAAAATAATTGAAAATACACAGCGGGATGTTAACATAGCGCTTATGAATGAGCTATCAATGATATTTGACCGGATGAATATCAATACATACAATGTTTTACGTGCAGCAGGGACAAAATGGAATTTCCTTAATTTCTTTCCCGGACTTGTTGGCGGGCATTGTATAGGTGTTGATCCATATTATCTGACTTACAAAGCAAAAGAATATGGCTATCATGCAACAATGATCAATTCAGGCAGGGCAATAAATGACGGCATGGGATCATATATTGCCAAACAAACTGTAAAAAAGATCATTGCTACAAATAAAAATATCAGGAATTCCAAAGTGCTTGTAATGGGGGTCACATTCAAGGAAAATGTCAGCGACATCAGGAATTCAAAGGTCATTGACGTAGTTAACGAACTAAAATCCTATATGGTAAATGTTGATGTTGTTGATCCTCATGCTTCACCAGAAGAAGTAAAACAGGAATACGGGATTGATCTGTGCAAAACAATAGGCAATAATTATGACGCAATTATCGTTGCTGTTAATCATAATGAATATATTGGTCTGGATAAAGAATATTTTCAATCCATCAGCGCAGAAGATGTAATTCTTATTGATGTCAAAGGTATATATTTGAATGAAAAAGGTAATCTGAATTACTGGAGTTTATAGTATATGAAAACAATACTTGTGACCGGCGGAACAGGTTATATTGGTTCCCATACAGTTGTTGAATTACAGCAGTCGGGGTTTGACGTTATAATTGCTGACAACCTGAGCAATTCAGATATCAGAGTGCTGGACAGGATCAGTGATATCACAGGAATAAAGCCGGCATTTGAGCAATTTGATCTCTGCGAAAAACAATTGACGGAAAAATTCTTCAGATTAAATAAGGATATTGATGCGGTAATACATTTTGCAGCATATAAATCAGTAGGCGAATCCGTAAAGGATCCGCTAAAATATTACTATAATAACCTTGTATCACTTATCAACCTGCTGGAAAACCTTATTTCCGGAAATATAAAAAACCTGGTCTATTCTTCTTCATGTACGTTATACGGGCAGCCCGACATACTACCTGTAACAGAAAATTCACCATTAAAAAAAGCAATGTCTCCTTATGGAAATACAAAAAAGATATCTGAAGAAATTATTCAGGATGCCATAAACAAGGGAAATAATTTAAAAGCAATATCATTAAGGTACTTTAATCCTATTGGAGCCCATAAATCTTCTCTTATAGGCGAATTACCCATCGGCACACCTGATAATCTGGTACCATATATTACACAGACAGCAATAGGCAAAAGAGAGCAACTTCGCATTTTCGGCAATGACTACAACACTCCTGACGGCACATGTATCAGGGACTATATCCACGTTGTTGATCTGGCTAAAGCCCATGTAGCTGCTTTAAACAAAATGGCAGGAGAAAAGAACGATTTCGGTTTCGAAGTGTATAATCTCGGAACAGGCAAAGGATATTCTGTTATGGAAGTGATAAACACCTTCGTTGAAGTCACCGGTACGGACCTGAATTATATATTTACAGATCGCAGGCCGGGAGACGTGGAACAGGTCTTTTCCGACACAAAAAAAGCGAACCGCGAATTAGGATGGAAAGCGGAAAAAACCCTCGGGGATATGCTGCTTTCTGCATGGAACTGGGAAAAGCAATACAACAGGAATAACCCTATAAGTAAAAATATATTATGAGCAAAACAATTCTTATCACCGGAGGAGCCGGATTCATCGGTTCGCATGTTGTACGGTTATTCGTTAATAAATATCCGGATTATAATATTTTTAACCTTGACAGCCTCACCTATGCAGGTAACCTTGAAAACCTGACAGATATTGATAAAAAACCGAATTATAAGTTTTTAAAAGGAGACATTTCCGATGCAGGATATATAAATGACATTTTTAACAAATATCAATTTGACGGTGTTATTCATCTTGCCGCCGAATCCCATGTTGACAGATCGATATCTGACCCCATGCTGTTTATCCATACGAACATTATAGGAACGGTAAACCTACTAAATGCGGCACGCCAGATATGGAAAAACAACACCCAGGGTAAAGTGTTTTATCATATTTCCACAGATGAAGTTTACGGCTCACTGGGACGGGAAGGATATTTCTATGAAACGTCCCCCTATGATCCAAGAAGCCCCTATTCTTCGTCTAAAGCAGGGTCAGATCATTTTGTCAGGGCATACTACCACACATATAAAATTCCGATAGTGATTTCAAACTGCTCCAATAATTACGGGCCTAACCAATTTCCTGAAAAGCTGATCCCCCTCTCCATAAACAATATAAAAAACAACAAAACAATCCCTATATATGGTAAGGGTGAAAATGTCAGGGACTGGCTATATGTAGAAGACCATGCCTGTGCAATAGATCTTATTTTTCACAAGGGAAAGCCGGGTGAAACATACAATATTGGTGCGAAAAACGAATGGAAAAATATTGACCTGATTCGTCTGTTATGCAAAATAATGGACAGGAAACTAAACCGTCAGGACGGGGAATCAGAAAAACTCATTACCTTTGTTAAAGACAGGGCAGGGCATGACCTTCGCTATGCAATAGATCCCAAAAAACTACAAGACGAACTGGGCTGGGAACCGTTGGTAAGTTTTGAAGCAGGTATGGAAAAAACTGTTGAATGGTATCTCGCTAACGATAATTGGCTGAAAAATGTTATTTCAGGGGAATATGAAAAATACTACGAAAAACAATATAAAGCCCGGACAGACTGAATAAATTATAATCTTTTATGGTGCATATCAGGTTTCCCCGCAAAAATAACAGCATGCCGATCACCGACCTGTCATCTATAGGTACGGACATACATTCACATATTTTGCCGGGGCTTGACGACGGGGCACAAAATATAAGCGAATCTCTTTTTCTGGTAAATGAATTATATAAGCTGGGATTTTCCAGACTGATCGCCACTCCTCATGTAATGAGTGACTTTTATCAGAACACTCCTGAAATGATCCTGGAAAAAACAAAAGAATTATCCATTGCTGCAAAACAAAATAATATTCCTGTACAGATCACTGCCGGAGCCGAATATTATATTGACTTTGAATTTCAGGATAAGATTAAAAATGAGGGATTACTTACATTCGGAGATAATTACCTGCTGTTCGAACTATCACTTACCAACCCGCCATCCGAACTGTTCAAAACACTTTTCGATCTGCAGGTAGCAGGATACAAACTTATTATCGCTCACCCTGAAAGATATATTTACTGGCATAATGACATGGAAAACTATTATAAGCTGAAAGACCGCAATATATTGTTGCAGTTAAATATTATATCCTTATCAGGAGCATATTCAAAACCTGTAAAAAAAATGGCAGAAAAGCTAATTCGTAATAATCTGGTTGACCTGCTTGGTACGGACACCCATAATCCTGACAATATAGAACAAATAAAAAAAGCTCTCTCAAACAAATATCTTCAGAAATTATTAACCTCGGAAAGACTGCTTAATAATAAATTATTATAGCACCGGAATTACTACCTGAACAGGCGGTTAAATACTTCTTCAACCCTGCTTACTTTCGTTATTTTAATATCAGGGTTTTTATTCTTTTGTTGAATACTATTATATTTTGAAATAAATATCTGCTCAAATCCCAGCTTTGCTGCTTCATTGATTCTTTGATCTATACGACTAACAGGCCTTATCTCGCCTGTAAGGCTTATCTCCCCTGAAAAACAAATAGTTTTATCAATATAAATATCCTGATCAGAAGATAAAACAGCGCTTATTATTGCAAGGTCTATTCCTGTATCATCCACCCTGAGTCCCCCTGCAATATTCAAAAATACATCTTTCGCAGACAATCTGAACCCTGCTCTTTTTTCAAGAACGGCGAGCAGCATACTTAGCCTTCTGAGATCAAACCCGGTTGATGATCGCTGAGGCGTTCCGTAGGCAGCGGAGCTTACCAGCGCCTGTGTTTCTATTAAAAAAGGGCGGTATCCGTTCACAGTAGCACATACCGCTGTACCGCTGATATTTTCATCACTTTGTGATAATAACAGTTCCGAAGGATTAATTACTTCTCTGAGACCACTTCCATGCATCTCATAAATACCTGTTTCCGAAACTGAGCCAAAACGATTCTTCGTCACTCTCAATACCCTGAATATATTAGTATTATCACCTTCGAACTGCAGTACCGTATCAACAATGTGCTCCAATATCTTGGGGCCGGCAATACTTCCCTCTTTATTTATATGTCCGACAAGAAATACCGGCAGGGATGTTTCCTTTGCAAGTTTCATTATTAACGAAGTACATTCGCGAACCTGGGATACGCTTCCCGGAGATGACTCCAAAACGGATGAATACAATGTCTGGATAGAATCAATAACAAGAATATCGGGATTTACTCTGGAAATATGCTCAAAGATGCTTTCAAGGTATGTCTCTGTCAGCAAAAAACAATTATCATTTGACAACTTCAGCCGTTCTGCACGCATCTTTATCTGTTGCATGCTCTCTTCACCGGAAACATACAACGTTTTAATGTCAGCCAGGTTTAACACCACCTGCAAAAGAAGTGTAGATTTACCGATCCCCGGTTCACCGCCCAGCAGAACAACAGATCCACGCACCAGGCCGCCTCCCAGTATCCTGTTCAGCTCCCGGCTTTTTATATCAATTCTTTCCTCCTGTGATGCTGACACTTCAGTCAGTTTCTGAGGCGATGCTGTTGATGAAGATAATAAAGGTGTTTTCTTTTTCCGGCTATCCTCATGCAACACTTCCTCAATATATGTATTCCATTCATTACATGAGGGACACCTGCCGATCCATTTCTGAGCCTGGGCGCCACAATTCTGACAAACAAATACGCTTTTGCTCTTTGCCACTGGAATTATTATTTTTTCTGAAATTCAATCCTGAAAAAAGGTGTGCCTGACTGATCATGCTTAATCCTCTGAAGGATCATGATCTCCTTATTATTCTTAAGAACATCATAATTCCCGTCCATGTCCGCTATTCCGTAAACTTCCTGAAATCCTTCAAAATCTATCATGTAACCAACCCAGTTTCTGTTAACAGTATATATTGCATCAGTAACAGTAACACCATCAACTTGCTGAATAACAGAATCATTGTCATAAAATGTCCATGTTACTGTCTGGGTAGAAGGACCTAATGGTACAATTTCCCAGGTTCCTAAAAGTTTTTTCTTGGTAAAGCTATCAACCAGCATTTTCTTACAACTCACCAGGGTTGTTAATGAAAATATCATTAGCATGAACAATATCTTAGAAGAAAGACCTTTAAGCATTACTAATATTAAAATAAAAACCGTGTAAATACCTGATATTCTGCACAGTGTTACTGTTTCTTAATGAATTCATTCCTCAAAAACGGGGTTTCCTCCAGCTCTCCCTGAACGCGCTGAAGGATCATCTGACTGCTTGTTAATTTCATGATCTTATGCTTCCCGTTTTTGTCCGGGAGACCTGCCAACTCCTTCATGTCAGAAATAACTATAAAGGAACTAAATAAATTATTCTTTGTTGTATAGCTCGAACCAAGGTCCTCAATAATTCCGTCCGGATATTCCCTGACCCTCTCAAGCCGGCCGTCAGCATAAAAAGTCCAGACTATCTCTTCATCTTCCAATGGTTCAATTTCCACAAGCTCCCATTCGCCAACAAGATATGACTTGTTTACCTTTTTACAGTATTGAAAAACGAACAGCAACAATAACAAAACTAAAAATATTATGCCTTTTGGTAATTTCATAAAATAACAACAATACTTTTTACAAAATTATGAATTAAGAATTTACATCGCAAACAGAATCAAAGAAAAGCTGTTGGTTCACATTTTATTTGACAATTTTTCTATAATATCAGATGTGGAATAACCTTCAATCAGTTCAATTGTAACAACGTCCCCTCCCCTGGAAGCTACTATATCTCTGCCTACGATCTCTTCCGGAAAATAATCCCCTCCCTTAACAAGAACGTCTGGTTCAATAAATTTTATAAGGTCATAGGGAGTATCTTCCCCAAACAAAACTACAAGGTCAACAAAATACAATGATGATACAGCCAGGGCACGAGAATACTCATCCTGAGCAGGCCTGTCATTGCCTTTTATCTTTCTTACTGACTCATCGGTATTTACTCCGACTATCAATCTGTCACCAAGACCTGACGCCTTTGCTAGATATTCAATATGCCCGCGATGCAGTATATCAAAACAACCGTTTGTAAAAACCAGTTTCCTGTCCTTAAACCTCCATCTCGAAAGAAGTGGTAACAACTCATCCCTGTTCCTGATCTTATTTTTTATTATTTCCAGCTTATCCATAAAAAACAATATCTGTAACTTAATGTGCCTTCTTCATATAAATTCTATAAATACTATCGGCAAACGGGTCTGCGGTAATTTCAAACAGGCTTATCTTTCAAGTTTATTTGTTTCTGTATCAGGAAATACAAACCAGGGAGAAAAACTTTTGGCTTCTTCAAAATCCATACTGGCATACGAAATAATAATAATAATATCTCCAATGGCAGCCTTTCTTGCAGCAGGGCCATTAAGACATATCGTTCCCGAGCCCTTTTCTCCTTTAATAACATAAGTCTCGAATCTTTCACCATTATTAAGATTTACAACCTGCACCTTTTCATTCTCAATAATGTTTGAAGCTACCATTAATTCTTCGTCAATCGTAATACTGCCTGTGTATTGCAAATTTGCATCCGTAACAGACACTTTATGAATCTTTGACTTAACGACCTCGATGTTCATTCTCATCATACTTTTAAACAAAGCTAATACAAAATTAAAAAATAAGCGTAATAATCCATGCTAAAATAAAATATTATCTATTAACCTGACATCCCCAACCTTAACGGCAATACACCCAACTTTTTGCTTTTGCTCCGACCATTTCGTTATTTCTTTCAGCTCCACACTGTCAACAATCTCAAAATACTCCAAATCAAACTCCTTGTTAGAACTAATCCTGTTTATTACCCATTCTCTAATTTCATCAACCGACATATATAACGCTTTATCACGGGCTTCAAATAATACATCCGGTATCAATGACGCATCCTTTCTTTGCTTTTTCGTCAGCAATCTGTTCCTGGAGCTTAATGCCAATCCATCATCCTCACGAATAGTCGGGCAGGATATGATCTCAACCGGTAATGCGTAATCCTGTGTCAGCTTATTGACAATAACAAGCTGCTGAAAATCCTTTTCTCCGAAATATGCCCTATCAGGTTTAATGATTTCAAACAACTTATGTACAACAGTTGCAACTCCATTAAAATGCCCCTTGCGAAACCTGCCCTCCATAATATTCCCAAGATGACCGAAATCATATATAATCTGCTTATGCCCACGGTATATCTCTTCCTCAGATGGTGCATACAACAGGTCGCATCCGGCTGATTCCAGCTGCTCTATATCTTCATCTATCGTCCTGGGATAATTTACCAGGTCTCTTTTATCATTGAACTGCAAAGGATTAATAAAGATACTTGCTGCAACTATGTGATTTGCTTCCCTTGCACGATGCAAAAGCGATAAGTGCCCCTTATGCAATGCGCCCATAGTAGGAACAAAACCAATTGTCATTCCGCGTTTTTTTAACCCGTTGATCTCCCTGATAACCGGGTCAGTCTTATTATAAATCTTCATTTTACCAAAAAAAGTGGTTAAAATTAAATAAATTTCTATCATACAAAAAAAACTTTACACAAAAATCAATTAACCTGACAGCACAGACAACATATATATAGATAATGGTTGAAAAATATGGATATTTTTACTACTTTTGTAAGATTTTAAAAATTATTCTGTTTTATGGAAAAAACCAAGGTATTATTTGTTTCCCAAGAAATAACTCCTTACCTTCCTGAAAATGAAATGTCAATAATAGGACGCCATCTCCCGCAAGGTATCCAGGAAAGAGGTCGGGAGATCAGGACATTTATGCCAAAATACGGATGTATCAATGAACGAAGAAACCAGTTGCATGAAGTGATAAGACTATCGGGAATGAACCTTATAATAAATGATACAGACCACCCGCTCCTTATTAAAGTAGCATCAATACAGTCTGCCAGGATGCAGGTTTATTTTATTGATAATGAGGACTACTTTCATAGAAAATATATTCTTAACGATGATGAAGGTGATTTTTTCCCTGATAATGATGAACGTGTGATCTTCTTTACAAGAGGAGTGCTGGAAACTGTGAAAAAGCTGCGCTGGGCGCCTGATATTATACACTGTCACGGATGGATCACTGCTTTAATCCCGTTATATGTGAAAAAAGCCTATAAAGACGATCCTTTATTCCAGAACTCCAAAGTGATATACTCAATATATAATGATGAATTTAAAAATCCCCTGAATGAATCATTCAGGCAGAAATTAATGGTCGAAGGTATTTCAGATGAAGATATTTCTGTTTTAGAAGCCCCCAACTATTTAAATCTCAGTAAATTAGCAATAAATAATTCGGATGCTCTTATATTAGGGAATAAAAAGATCAATTACAGGATACTAAATTATTTAAGTAAAACAGAATTACCTGTTTTGGAATACCAGTCAATCGACAACTATATAAATAAATACTCGGAATTCTACGACATAGTACTGGAGGACTCTTTTGTTGAATATAATCATAAGGAATAGTTGTTAAAAAAAAGAAATATATACCTGTATTTACTGTTTCTGTTTATTATCATCTTACAAGGCTGTGAAAAAGAATTCAGTCCTATTGGTCTTAATACACAACCTCCGGAAGATAAAATAATCATAAAATACGATACAACAGAACTGATCTTATCCTATACTTTCTTCCATGACTCTGTTAGAAGTGATGAACAGGTAATGAGCAATAACCTTTTAGGATGCTATGTTGACCCTGTTTTCGGCACTGCAAAAGCAGATATTATAACCCAAATACGGCTTCCATTCAGTGATGTCAGTTTCGGTGACGACATTCAGGCGGATTCTGCTGTTCTGTACCTGAAAAAAACCGACTATTACGGTACATCTTATTATATTGACAATATCAAAGTATTTCAGATATCTAACAGTTTTTCCGCAACAGACACAATATGTTATGACTCTGCCTATTATTCAAATTTCAATGTGGAAAACTACTACGATCCTTCAGCCGATCTTGTTGTAGCCACACACCGGGACAGTAATATTTTAGCCATAAAGCTTTCTCCTGATTTTACTAACTACCTTATCAGCGCCGACTCAACAGACCTGGAAGATAACGACTCCTTTTTGAAATATATGCAAGGCTTTTACATTGAAAGTAAAAGGGTTTACAGCGGCGGGACCATTGATGTATTCGATCTTCTGTCATTATCATCAGGGCTCACCTTATACTACAGGGATTCTGTAAGTTCCGGACCAGACAGGATCGACACATTGGAGTTCGACTTTACTATAAACAACAACTGTGTCAGAATAAATAAATTTGATTTTGACTATAGCAATACATCGTTCTATTCAACAATGGACGATACCACTATCCAGGACAGTGTCGTCTTTTTACAATCAATGGGTGGAGTAAGAGTAAAAATCCATTTGCCGGAAATATTCCACTGGAATGACTCTTCCATTGCGGTTAATAAGGCAGAACTGGTACTTCCCGTTGAAAACAATGACCTTACTATAAACGAATATACACCTCCGGATAAATTATCATTATATGCCCTTACCAGCGATGACATGTATGAAACTCTTGCTGATGCATCAGATGCCGAATATTTCGACGGTAATTATCACAGTGATACAAAAACATACAGATTTAATATTGCCAGATATTTACAGCAATTAATAAACGGGGAAAAAGAAAATTATGGAATGGTATTAAGGTCGCCCTATATGAGTAAATCCCACAGGGTTGTACTTACCAGCGGAAATAACTCGGAAAGAATGAGATTGTATATTATTTATACACATCTTTGACACTGTAAACGCTATGAAAAAATAAATATTAACATGCGCAACCTTCATACCGAATTATTCATCTATAGTACTTAAGGGTTATAACATTGTCAGGTGTAGAATAGAAAACCAGATCATACATGTGCGGGATTATTGGTTATATTGGGAAAAAAGAAGCTTATCCGATACTGATAAACGGCCTGAAAAGGCTTGAATACAGGGGATATGATTCTGCGGGCGTTGCAATTATTAATAAAAAAGCCCTCATTTACAAATGCAAGGGAAAGGTAAGCGATCTTGAAGATCACATACAGGACAAGGACATTTCCGGGTATATTGGTATGGGGCATACACGGTGGGCTACACATGGCGAACCCAATGATACCAATGCTCATCCTCATATTTCAATGAACGGTCATTTTGTTCTGATCCATAACGGGATCATAGAAAATTATGCGAGGCTTAAAAAAAGACTTGAAGACCGCGGCTATGTATTTCAAAGCGATACTGACACTGAAGTGCTGTTGAACCTGATAGAATATATATATATAAAAGGCAAGATAAGTGCCGAACTTGCAGTCAGGCTGGCATTGACAAAAGTGATTGGCGCTTATGGCATTCTGATCGCCTGTAAAGACGAGCCCAACCAGTTAATTGCCGCAAGAAAAGGGAGCCCCCTGGTCATAGGCATAGGTGATGGTGAATATTTTCTTGCTTCAGATGCAACTCCAATAGTTGAATATACCAAAAGTGTAGTATATCTGAATGATGGCGATATTGCGATAATAAAAAAAGAAGAGCTTTCCCTTAAAACTATAGATAATGACATCCTTACTCCAAAAATCCATAAGCTGGATCTCGATATAGGGGAGATTGAAAAAAACGGGTACGATCATTTTATGTTAAAGGAAATATTTGAGCAGCCCAGATCTATTCTTGACACTTTCAGAGGCAGGATAAAACAAAAATCCTCAGAGATAGTACTTGGTGGATTATACAGTGTGATTGATCGTTTAACAGATGCTAAACGCATCATTATTATTGGGTGTGGCACATCGTGGCATGCAGGGCTTGTTGGAGAATATCTGCTGGAAGACCTTGCAAGGATCCCGGTTGAGGTTGAATACGGGTCTGAATTCAGGTACAGAAATCCTGTTATTTTCAAGGATGACATTGTGATCGCAATCAGCCAGAGCGGCGAAACGGCAGACACCCTTGCAGCAATACGACTTGCTAAAGAAGCAGGAGCACTGGTGCTTGGAATATGCAATGTGGTTGGATCAAGCATTCCAAGAGAAACAGATGCGGGTGTATATACTCACGCCGGACCTGAGATCGGGGTCGCTTCAACAAAAGCTTTCACTGCCCAGGTAACTGTTCTTGCAATGATAGCCATTCTGACAGGAAAGAAAAAAGGCTATATAAAAGACGACGAATACCAGGATCTGTTAAACGAGTTGACTAATATTCCGGAAAAAATAGAAAGCATATTAAAAAATAATGATAAAATCATTAAAATATCCGGCCTGTATAAAAATGCAAACAATTTTCTCTATCTCGGACGCGGATATTTATACCCTGTTGCACTTGAAGGAGCACTAAAACTAAAAGAGATATCATACATTCATGCCGAAGGATATCCTGCTGCGGAAATGAAACACGGCCCAATTGCGCTGATCGACGAAAAAATGCCTGTCGTTGTTATTGCCACAAAAGACAAATCCTACGAAAAGATAGCAAGCAATATACAGGAGGTAAAAGCCAGAAAAGGAATTGTCATTGCGATAGTCAGCGAAGGAGATAATGTTATAAAAAATATGGCGGACCATTTTTTCGAAGTACCAAACACACTGGAATATCTTGCACCTCTGCTTGCAGTTATCCCGCTGCAATTATTATCATACCATATTGCCGTAATGAGAGGATGCAATGTGGATCAGCCAAGAAATCTTGCAAAATCAGTGACAGTTGAATAATATCCTGCTCTACAGAAAATCATCCTGCATACCAAGCCCTTCATTATTCTGCCTCACCTGTTCATCATATTTTTTACAATCCAGCTCTATTGACAGTTTCTTCAGGGGCTTTTCAAACCTGTCGCTTTCGGAATAGCCTAATGTTGAATCAGCATATACTTTTTGCATATATTTAGCCCATATCGGCATTGCCATTCTGGCACCCTGCCCATGTTCCATGCTCCTGAAATGAATGCTTCTTTCTTCACCACCAACCCACACTCCGGAAACAAGATTAGGTGTTATCCCCATAAACCAGCCATCTGAATGGTTGTTTGTTGTGCCTGTCTTACCGGCAATCTCACCTTTGAAATTATACATATACCTTAATCTTATGCTTGTCCCGTACTGTGTCACACCTTTCATAAGATCTATCATTATATAAGCCGTTTCTTCACTAATCGCCTCATGTCTTGCCGGCTGGAAAGTTGCAAGAATATTACCATTCTTATCCTCAATTCTGGTTACAAAAAGAGGTTTGGTATATACGCCCTTGTTGGCAAAAGTACAATAAGCTCCCACCAGCTCAACAAGTAATACTTCAGGTATTCCCACACAGATTGACGGATAGGGTTCCATATCGCTTCTTATTCCCATACTACGGGCTATCTGTATAGAACCCTCGGCGGCAGCATAAGTCCCGAACCGCTTGAGTATCCTGGCAGAAATCTGGTTCATGGAATGAGCCAGACCAAATTTGAGGGTAATCATCTTTCCTTCTGTCTTCTTCAACCATGGCGCTGTTGTAAACTGAGGTGTGTATGGGGGCTGACCTTCCGGCATTTCAAATGTAACCGGGACATTAGGGACTTTTGTGCATGGTGATAAACCGTTCTGCATGGCAAGAGTATATAAAAAGGGTTTGAATGTCGAACCTATCTGGCGCCTGCCTAACGATACCATATCATATTGAAAATGCCTGTAGTCTATACCCCCGACATAAGCCCTTACATACCCGGTATGAGGTTCCATTGACATAAATCCGGAACGAAGAAAATGCTTGTAATACCTTATCGAGTCTATAGGGGTCATTACGGTATCCCTCTCTCCTTCCCATGTAAATACAGTCATTTCAACAGGCTTGTAAAATGAAGCTATAATAGAATCTGCCGGCAGCCCCTGCTCTTTTAATATACGGTAGCGCTCACTTCTTCTTACCGTATTATTCATGATCTCCTGTATCTGCTTCTCTGTAACATTCCAGGCAAAAGGCGCTTTTTTACGACCTTTTTGCTCTTTAAAAAATGCCGGCTGTAAATATCCTTTTAAATGATCGGTTACTGACTCCTCTGCAAATTTCTGCAGCTTTGAATTTATTGTTGTATAAATTTTTAAGCCGTCCCTGTATAAATTATATGGCTCTCCGTCCGGCTTCCTGTTCTTATTACACCAACCATATAACGGATTCTCCGCCCATTCTGCAGAATCATCACGATATTTCTGATAATCGAAATATTCTTCCCTCTTCGGCTCGTGTGCATTAAGTGTTGTCCTCAGGTATTCCCTGAAATAAGGTGCGACACCTAACTTATGATCCACCTTCTGATAGTCCATCCCTAATGGCAGGGCAGTCAGTGAATCATATTCCTCTTTAGTGATCCTGTCATGTTCGTATAACTGCCATAATACAACATTACGCCTATGCAACGTAGTGTCAGGTCTTCTTAAAGGATTATAAAAAGAAGGATTCTTGGCCATGCCAACAAGCATGGCTGCCTGTTCTATCTTTAGAGAGTCCGGTGTTGTATTAAAATATACCTTTGATGACGATTTTATTCCCACAGCAAGATTAAGAAAATCAAACTTGTTAAAATACATAGTGATGATCTCCTCCTTTGTGTAGCGCTTTTCAAGTTTTACAGCAATTACCCACTCATTGAGCTTTTGCGGGATCCTCTCCAGGATACTTCTTGCAGGATCATGAAATAATAATTTCGCCAGCTGCTGGGTAATAGTGCTACCCCCGCCTCTTTTACCCATAAAGACCACTGAACGCATCAATCCCCTGAAATCAATCCCCGAGTGATTATAAAATCTTTCATCCTCTGTAACTATCAAAGCTTCTACCAGAAACGGTGAAAGGTCTTCAAATTTCACATTACTCCTGTTTTCGAAAAAATATGTACATAATAATTTCTGGTCAGAAGAATATACTTCGGTAGCCAGATTGCTTTTTGGATTCTCGAGCTCCTCAAAAGTAGGCATAAAGCCCAAATAACCCTCTGAGATCAAAACAAATAACACAGTAACCGCAATTACAGGAAATACTATTAAAATCCAAAACAATCTTATAATGGCCCTGTATTTCTTTTTCTTTTTTTGCATAAATCTGATTCCTTTGATATAAACATAAAAATAATATTTAATTTAAAATTTTGAACTATACCACCGATTTTTTTTACTTTGTGGAAATTTTTAATAAATATCTGATGGCAGAAAATTTAGTAATTGTTGAATCCCCGGCTAAAGCAAGGACAATTGAAAGGTTCCTGGGAAAAGAATATCTTGTAAAATCCTGTTTTGGTCACATCAGGGATCTGGTGAAAAAAAACCTTGGAGTTGATATTGATAATAATTATGAGCCCGTTTATGAAATCTCTCCTGATAAAAAAAAGGTCGTTTCCGAGCTTAAAAAAATATCAAAAGATGCTAACAGGATACTGCTGGCGTCAGATGAAGACCGCGAAGGAGAGGCAATAGCATGGCACCTTGTAGAGACCCTGAAGTTAAACCAAAAAGAAACTAAGCGCATTGTTTTTCATGAGATCACAAAAGATGCGATCCTGAATGCCATTAAAACACCCCGTGATATTAATAAAAATCTTGTTTATGCACAGGTAGCAAGAAGAGTATTGGACAGGTTGGTTGGTTTCGAACTTTCACCCATATTATGGAAAAAAATTAAACCGGCCCTTTCTGCCGGCAGGGTACAGTCAGTTGCAGTAAGACTGATAGTTGAAAGAGAAAGGGATATCCACTCTTTTGAAAGTACCAGCTCATACAAATTGAATGCTTTGTTCAATGTCCTGAACGGAAATGACAAAACAGAGATCAAGGCAGAGATCCCATCAAAATTTAAAAGTAAAGAAGAAACACTGGCCTTTCTCAGGTCATGTGCTGATGCAGAATTTGAAATAACAAATATTGAAGTAAAACCAACCCGAAAATCCCCGGCACCGCCATTTACAACTTCCACATTACAACAGGAAGCAAGCAGAAAACTTGGATTTTCCGTTGCACAAACAATGGCTATTGCCCAAAGGCTTTATGAGTCAGGAAAAATTACCTATATGAGAACCGACTCGGTAAACCTGTCAAATGCGGCAATATATTCTGCTAAAAAAGAAATATCTGATGGATTCGGGGAAAATTATATAAAAATCAGAAAATATAAAACAAAAACCCCGGGTGCACAGGAAGCACACGAAGCAATTCGTCCGACATATCTGAATAATCACAATATTTCCGGAAGCAGAGAAGAAGAAAGACTGTACGAATTAATATGGAAAAGGACTATTGCTTCCCAGATGAGTGATGCTGAATTCGAAAAAACAACTGCAACCATAAGCATTTCAGGAATTGACGAATGCTTTATTGCAACAGGAGAAGTTGTGAAGTTCGATGGCTTCCTTAAAGTATATATCGAATCTGCCGACGATGACAATGACACAAAAGAATACGGATCAAAAGATATACTGCCTCCGGTAAAGATCAATCAAAAATTATTTCCGCAATTAATAAAAGCTACTCAAAGGTTTTCCGCTCATCAGCCAAGATATACGGAAGCCAGCCTGGTAAAGAAACTCGAAGAACTCGGTATAGGAAGACCATCAACATACGCACCTATCATTTCCACGATCCAGGCAAGGGAATATGCCATTAAAGAAGACCGCTCCGGAACAGAAAGGCAATATGAATTAATTACCCTTGCTGATAAACAAATAAATGAAGAAACAAAAACCGAAATGACCGGTGTTGAAAAATCAAAACTCTTTCCTACTGATATCGGGATTGTTGTCAACGATTTTCTGGTAGAGCATTTTCAGGATATCATGAACTATAATTTCACTGCTTCTGTGGAAAAAGAATTTGATGATATCGCTCTTGGCAATACCACATGGAATGATATGATAGACAAATTCTATAAGTCTTTTCATATAAAAGTTGAAAATACACTTAAAACTACCGAGCGGGCCAAAGGAGAAAGAATTCTCGGTAATGATCCAAAAACAGGCAAACAGATATCGGTAAAAATAGGCAGGTACGGCCCCATAGCACAACTCGGAAAATCCGATGAAGATGAAAAACCCCGGTTTGCCAGTCTGCTGAAAGGGCAACACCTTGAAACCATAACTCTCGAAGAGGCCCTTGAACTTTTTGAACTCCCCCGGGTTCTGGGAAAATACGAAGGAGAAGATGTTATTGCATCAATAGGCAAATTCGGGCCTTACCTAAGGCATAAATCTAATTTCTATTCATTAAAAAATCCGAACGAGGGTCCGCTGACAATAAAACTCGAACGTGCAATTGAGATCATAAAAGAAAAAATAATAAAAGAACGTAATAAAATAATAAAAGAATTTGCAGAAAACAGCGATATTAAAATAATGAAAGGACGCTGGGGACCATATCTGCATTATAAAAACAATAACTACAAAATCCCAAAATATCTTAAACCTGAAGATCTCAGTGTTGACGATTGTATGGATATCGTGAAAAAAGCTCCTGACAAACAGTAATCCTTTACTTATGAACATTTTTTCTTACTTCGATCAAGTCAATGAAAAAATATGTCGTTCAATACAGAACAGATCAACTTTTGGATATTCAATAAAAATTAACTGGAAAAATTCTACTGTTCATGAGCTAAAACAATATGACCTGGCATTAATCGGGATTTCCGAACAAAAAACTGAAAACCCTAACAATATCTCATCAACTCCCGACAAGATCAGGCAAAAACTGTATAACCTCTACAGTATTGCAAAAAAACCAAGCATTATTGACCTGGGAAACCTGCGTCATGGCAAAACAGAAAAAGATACCCTGATAGCCTTGCGCGATATTATTTGCGAGCTATATAACCACAATATCCTGCCCGTTATTATAGGTGGCACACAAGAGCTGGCTTATGCCTGCTATCTTGCATACGAAAAGATGGAACAAACAATTAATATTGTATCCGTTGACTCAAGGCTGAATATCTCAGAGCAGGATAATGAGGACTGTCATTTTTCTTATCTAAGCAAAATTGCCGGGCAACAGAAAAACTTCCTGTTCAACTATGCAAATATAGGTTACCAGACATATCTGGTATCCCTTGAAGAAACAGACAAAATGAATAAACTGATGTTTGATTCGTACAGGCTCGGTTCTTTACGCCCAAACATTGAAGAAGCAGAACCGGTAATACGGGATTCAGACATAATGTGCTTTGATATACATGCAGTAAGGCAATCTGAGGCTCCGGCACAAAAAAATCCTTCACCAAACGGACTCTACTGTGAAGAAGCCTGCAGTATAGCACGGTATGCAGGTCTCAGCGACAGGCTGTCATGTTTTAACATCATCGGTATTGAGCCTGACCTCGATATCAATAATATGACAACTCACCTGGCAGCACAGATAATATGGTTCTTTATTGAAGGTTTTTACTACAGAAAAAACGATTACCCCTTTACTGATATTGATCAATATACAAAATTTATAGTTACCCTGAACAATATCAGTCATGATCTCACGTTTTATAAAAGCAATGCAAGCGGCAGATGGTGGATTGAGGTGACAGGAGGAAATAAAAATGAAAAAAAATGTAACCTTTTTATCGCATGCTCGTACACAGATTACCAAAAAGCATGTAATCAGGAAATACCAGACAGATGGTGGAAAACTTACCAAAAAATAAACTGATAATCAGCCGGTTAATTACGGGCATTTATTTAATTGCCGTAAATAACCTCAACCCGTAAAGTATTAATCAACATTAATCAATTGTAAAAACTTTTTAAAAGTTAAAGAATATATAGGTAATATATTATATTTTTATTATTAACTATAAATTGTTGATAAAATTTGCACGAAACGAATATTTTTATTTATTTTACTTTTTTGTATCCCTTGTATAACTATTTTTTTACGATAATATGAGAAAGATTACTACACTGTTAATTAGTATTTGTTTTAGTGCGGTTTTATCATATGGGCAACAAGATCCACAATTTAGCATGAATATGTTTAATCATATGTTCATAAATCCCGGATATGCCGGAAATAGCGGCTCAATCTGCGGAACCCTTCTGCACAGGGAGCAATGGATGGGATTTGACGGCAGGCCCAAAACAAGCCTTGTAAGTGCAAATATGCCGTTTGAATTCCCGGATGATGTCATGAGCGGAGTAGGGCTAAATATATACTCTGATGGGCTGGGTTTCGAAAACAATTTTGGTTTTAATGCTAATTATGCATACAGACTTGAAGTTGGTCCCGGGCAATTGGGACTGGGTTTAAGCGTAGGCATTTTAAACAAATCCCTTGATGCAGAATGGATTACACCGGATTTTCTATTATCAAGCGGACAGGTTGGGATCACAAGTGACCCTGCCTTGCCTGAAAATGACAGCCACATGTCTTTGGATCTTGGATTCGGAGCTTTTTACGGAGCAGACAATTTTTATGTAGGAATATCAACCACACACCTAAACCAGGCAGAGATAAAGTATAGCGGAATAGATACTGTTCCATTCATTAAAAGACATTTTTATATATCAGCCGGATATTTTTATCAATTACCAAATCCATTATTTGAATTACAACCTTCTCTATTGGTCAAAACGGATGGGCCAACAGCACAAGTTGACCTGAATGCACTTTTATTGTATAATAAAACATTCTGGGGCGGATTGTCATACCGGTTCGAGGAGTCTGTTGTGGTTATTGCCGGCGCCACATTGCCAATGAACCTTAAAATTGGTCTTGGCTATGACATAAACATCTCGGATATAGGACGTTACAGCAATGGCACCCTGGAAATAATGATTAATTACTGTTTTGATATTGTTAAAGACACAAGGCACGGAAGTTACAGAAGTGTCAGATATTAATTACGATAATAGGTACTATTTTAATATAAATACCGGAGGTATTATGAAAAAGATAGGTGTTTTACTTTGTTTCATTGCCATTATTAGTAGCTGTAGCTACTATGGAAATGGTGAACTGGAAGGTGTCCGGGGTCGTGAAGTTTGGTACACTGAAGACCCTTATGGTATGCTTTTTATCCCTATGGGTAGCTACCAGATGGGCCCTAATGACCAGGACGTCCCCTGGGCAATGACTGCCCAGTCGAAAACTGTTTCAATGCAGGCATTCTGGATGGACGAAACAGAAATTACCAATAATGAATACAGGCAATTCGTTTATTGGGTAAGAGACTCTATTGCATATATGCTTCTTGGGGAACAGATGGAAGAGTTTCTCATTATGGAAAATGACTATGGAGAGGAAGTTGATCCGCCATTTATTGACTGGTACAGGAGAATCAGGTGGGATGGCGATGATGAAAGGGAAATTCTTGCAGAAATGTTTTATCCCGAACATGAAAGATACTACAGAAGAAAAGAACTTGATACCAGGAAACTGAACTTTGAATACTACTGGATCGACCTCAGACAGGCAGCTAAGAAATTCACTTTCGAAGATGACAATAACAGTCAACGCAGACGCTTTAATTTTGACGAAATGGAATATGACGGTGATGTGATAAATTTCAGCGTTGAAAGGAAAGGAATTAAAACAGACCGGAGCGAAGTCGGAAAAACCGTGCCTGTAAAAGATCGTGGTTCTTTTATTATGAAAGATGTTATTAATGTATATCCCGATACTCTTTGCTGGATAAGTGACTTTACTTATTCATTCAATGAGCCCATGACAAATATGTACTTCTGGCATCCTGCCTATGACAATTATCCTGTTGTAGGGATAAGCTGGATGCAGGCAAGGGCATTCAGTGTCTGGAGAACACAGCTTCTTAACGGATATCTTTTAGAAAGCGGCATGACTATTGTCCAGGACTACCGCCTGCCAAAAGAATCCGAATGGGAATACGCAGCAAGGGGAAACCTAAACTCGTCAATGTACCCTTGGGGAGGTTATTATACTAGAAACTACTCAGGATGTTTTATAGTTAACTTTAAACCCCTGCGTGGAAATTATCCGGCTGATGGTGGCCTGCATACTGTGATAGTCGCTCATTACGGACCAAATGAATTCGGGCTCTACGATATGGCAGGAAATGTCGCCGAATGGACAGCAAATGCATTTGACGAATCAGCCTATAGCTTTACCCATGACCTCAATCCGGACTATGCCTATGATGCATTGCCCGACGACCTTCCTGTAATGAAAAGAAAAGTTGTCAGAGGAGGATCATGGAAAGATATTGCCTATTATTGCCAGTGCGGTACAAGAACCTATGAATACCAGGATACAGCGAAATCATATATCGGGTTCAGAAATGTTCGTACATTCCTGGGACGCCGGCACGACAGGGATATTACACCTGATGAATCAGCTATTTATTAATATAATATATATAATGACTTAATAATTTTCTAACACTAAAAAATCATATACTATGGGATTGAATATTAATGAAATCGTACAGACCACAGGGTGGAAGAAGTTTATGGCAAAAGTTTATGGCTGGGGAGCAGCTGTTGTACTTCTTGGTGCTCTATTTAAGATTCAGCACTACCCTGGTGCAGGAATAATGCTTATTATCGGACTTAGTACTGAAGCATTTATCTTTTTTATGTCAGCTTTCGAACCACTTCATGTCGAATACGACTGGACACTCGCTTACCCGGAACTGGCAGGGCTCGACATTGATGAAGAAATAGCACCAAAAGAAAAGAAAAAATCTCCGATAGAAAGACTTCAGGAACTGCTTGACAGCGCTGACATAACACCGGAAGTGTTCGATAAGCTCGGACTGGGATTGAACAAGCTTAACGATACAACAACCAAAATGTCTGACATTGCAAATGCACAGGTGGCAACTGATGAATATATTTCAAAGATCAGGGGCGCCTCTGAATCTGCCGGTGTACTGTCTGATTCATATAACAAAACATCTGAACTGATCAATGCATCAGCCGTTAACCTTTCAGATTCTTATCAAAGAACCGCAGAATCCATTAATGCGTCAGTTGAAGGGCTCGCAGATTCTTATAAAAAATCTGCCGAGGTAGTAACAAATTCGGCTGCATCTTATGCTGACAAAGTAGCTCAATCTGCTACAAATATTAACGATATCGTCAGCCAGTCAGGACAACAACTGGCAAATACATATAAAGAACTCGCCGATAAGATGCAGGGAGAATTGGAAGCTACTACAGATGCACCTAAAACATACAGTGAACAACTGGAAGTGATGAATAAGAACCTGTCTGCACTGAATGCTGTTTATGAACTCCAATTGCAGGGGGCAAACGAACACCTGAAAGCTTCAGAAGAGTTGTACAGCGGTCTTAGCCATACTATGGATTCTCTTAAGGAATCAGCACAGGATGCTAAAAAATACCAGAGCGAAGTTGCTAAGTTGGGAAGCAATCTGTCTGCACTTAATACGGTATATGGCAATATGCTGGCAGCAATGAATATTAATGTTAACAACCCTGATAATTAAATAATTCTGACCTATGGGAGCAAAAAATTGTCCGGAAACCCCGAGACAGAAGCTGATAGGAATGATGTACCTCTTCCTTACGGCTATGCTGGCGCTGAACGTGTCAAAAGACATTCTGCATGCATTCGTGATCGTTAATGACGGGCTCGAAGCCTCCAATAAAACGTTTGTGAAACAGAACGAAAATATGTACAGCGCCATGAACAACGCATGGGTGAACGATAAACTTAAAGTACAGCCCTACTATGATGCCGCTCAGAAAACAAAGGAACTGACACAGGAAATGTATGATTATGTTGACCAGATAAAAGACACTCTCATACATATGATAGAAGGAATCCCCATGCCGGAAGCTGACACTATCCCACTCGCTGACGTTGAAGCTAAAGACAATTATGATAAACCTACAAACTATATGGTGGGCACGGGTGAGAATCCTGCTGTAGGAAAAGCCAGGCAACTGAAAGACAGACTTAACAAATTCAGGGAAGACCTTAAAGACCTGCTGAGAGATAAAAAAATCGAGATCTACCAGAAAGAAAAAGCTATCGAAGCTTTAGGATCCTTAGGTATTAATACTTCAGATCCCGAACACTATGACCCTGACCACCCGGAAGAAGCACACTGGGAAACAGGAAGATTTTATCACCTCGTCCTGGCAGGAACTATTACTATGCTGTCCCAGATCCAGGGAGAGATAAGAAATGCCGAGGCAACAATGCTGAACAAACTCCTTAACTCTATTGGAGCCACGGACATCCGATTCGACAGGATCGAGGCAAGAGTGATACCAAAATCCAACTATGTCATTGCTGGCGATAGTTACGAAGCAGACCTGTTTATTGCAGCTTCAAGCAGTACTGCCAAGCCAAGGATCATTATCGGTGAAAAATACGACACAGTAAATAATAAGTTGCTTGGCGATACCACAATGGTACCGGTGAAAGAAGGTGTTGGCAAATATATTGTGCCCGCTTCAGGTATAGGACCAAGAAAATATGCAGCTATTATTGAAGTTAAAAACACTTCAACAGGTGAAGTTTCAAGTTATCCCATAAAAGACGTGGAATATGTAGTTGCAAAACCAAGTGCCGTGATCTCGCCAACCAAGATGAACGTGCTGTATATTGGTGTGGACAATCCCATAGAAGTATCTGTGGCAGGATTCCCGGATGAACAGGTAAGAACCTCGATAGGTGGTGGCGGAGGATCGCTGAGAAAAGTGGGCTCAGGAAAATATATTGCCAGGGTTAAAAAGCCAGGTAAAGCAATAATAAGAGCATCTGTATCTTCTGAAGAAGGAAAGTCCAGATCAATGGGACAACAGGAATTCAGGGTCAAAAGAGTACCTGACCCGGTAGCTAAAGTCGCCGGCAAAAAAGGCGGGCTTATAAGGAAAAATGTCCTTCTCGCCCAAACCGGGGTTAAAGCAGACCTGGAAAATTTTGACTTCGACCTTAAATTTAATGTTACGGAATTTGTCGTCTCCGCTACCGTTCAGGGATTCGTTGTTAACAAAAAAACCAGGGGAAGCAGGTTCTCTGCAGACCAGAAAAACCTGATCAAACAGTTAAGAAGCCAAAGTAAAGTATATATCGAAGATGTAAAAGCAGTCGGACCTGACGGAACAACCCGTAAATTAGGAACCGTTGCTCTTAAATTACAATAAATCTAATATATATGGTATTATGAAAAAACTTCTTTTATTAATTGTCTGTATGTTGCTCCTGTTGAGCACATACAAAATAAAAGCACAGGTCCTGGGAGGATCACAGGTTCGTGATGATATCTATGACAAGGAACACGTTCCGGCAAGAAAACCTGTTCCTTATTACTATCTCCGCGAAGCCGATGTGATGTGGAAAAAAAGAATATGGAGGATGATCGACCTGAAGGAAAAGATGAATCATCCGCTGTACTATCCCACAATACCCCAGAATGACCGTTACAGCCTTATTGATCTTATCCTGTACGGTATTCAGTACGAAAACCTGGAAGTATATGATGCTACTATTGATGATGAATTCAAGGTGCCGCTTACATTTACACAGGTTAAAGAAGAAGGATTCGGTGCAGTAAAAGATACACAATACGTGGAAGACGTTGTCACAGGAGAGCTTAAACCCCAGATAATCGAAGGTGAGATGAACTCCTGGACAACAAAAAAATATATGCTGAAAGAAATATGGTACTTTGATAACCAGAGATCAGTGATGAAATGCAGGATCGTCGGAATATGCCCGATCAGGGAATATTTCAGACCCGAAGACCTTGACCAGGAAGACGTACAGATGCAGAAGATCTGTTGGGTGTATTTCCCCTCACTAAGACATCTTCTGGCAAGTCATGAAGTCTTTAATCCTTACAATGATGCGGAAAGAAGAACATTTGACGATATATTCTTTAAAAGGAAATTCAGCTCATACATCTATAAGGAAACAAACGTTTATGATAACAGATACATCGGCTCATACAAGATCGGGCTTGATGTAATGTATGAATCCGAAAGAATTAAAGACTTCCTCTTTAAAGTGGAACATGACCTCTGGGAATATTAAAATACTTATTATAATACTTATTATAAAAAAAATCCCGCATGCAGCGGGATTTTTTTTGCCTGAACAAATCATTTTTAAATATATTTTTCTCCCTTTCCCATCTTTACATCATTTACATACTGCCTTATCTGTTGCTCATCCTTTTTTCTGCACACAAGCAGGATATTATCAGATTCAACAACAATATAGTCATCCAGCCCCTGTAGTACAACAAGCTTACTGTCAGGCACATTTACAACACAATCCTTTGTGTTATACATCATTACATCTTTTCCTCTTATAACATTGCCATTATCATCCTTTTCGGAATTCGCATACAACGAGCCCCATGTGCCGAGATCCGACCAACCGAAATCAGAACAAAGAACAAAAACATTAGATGCTTTTTCCATAATTCCGTAATCAAGGGAAACATTCCTGCACTTGGAATATGTCTTTTTTATAAATGCCTCTTCCTTATCTGTATTATACAGGGCTTCTCCTTCACCAAACAGGGAGCACACTTCAGGAAGATGCTTCTCAAATGCCTCCATAACTGATTTCAACGACCATAAAAATATCCCGGAATTCCAGTAAAACTCACCGCTCTCATAAAACACTTTTGCAAGTTCGTAATCCGGCTTTTCTGTGAAAGTCTTTACCTTCCTGATCTTATTGTTTTTGGTTTTCACATTACCATTACTGTTTATCTGTATATACCCGTAACCTGTATCAGGCCTGCTCGGTTTAATCCCCAAAGTTAACAGCCCTTTATTATCCGCAGTAAATTCCAATCCCTGCTTAATAACTTTAATAAATTCTTCTTCCTTCAGTATCAGGTGGTCTGACGGTGCAACAACAATATTTGCGTCAGGATTCTTTATTACTATCCTCTGGTTTGCATAAGCTACGCAAGGCGCCGTATTACGCATCATAGGCTCCCGTAATACATTGTCAGGATTAATTTCCGGTAACTGGTCCACTACATGGTCTTTATAATCTGCATTTGTCACGACATATATATTATCCGGATCACATATTTTTATGAACCTTCCGAAAGTCTGTTGTAAAAGAGTCTTTCCTACTCCAAGTATATCAAGGAACTGTTTTGGTCTGGACACCCTGCTTAACGGCCAAAACCTGCTGCCAATCCCCCCCGCCATTATTATACAATAATTATTTTTGTTCATAATATTATTATTTTTCCTTCGTTTGGTTTACAAATTAATCAATTATTTAAACATATACAATTTTAACGGTAAGATATTATCTCTGCATAGGGACTCACACTGTAAAACCTACCATTACGGGCATCCCTGCATCTGTATCTTTTTCGCAATTTCCTGATCTTAACGAATTCCCTGCCTCCTTTTAGAATGAAAGTACACTTTCCGGGTATATCCATTACCCTCAACATTTGTTCTCCCTTATTATACAGCCTCAATACATCATTCAGTCTGTCTAAAGAGCTTCTCGTGAAATTCCCTTTATTTACTAAATATTTATTGATAACCGATACTATATCCCCGGGGAAAACCTCCAGTGCAATTGTCTGTTCCAGCAACCGTGAGAACTCATATTTCCATTCTTTGCCATGTGGTTTTACCCTGCCCCTGTATTCTATCCATATCAGGGCATGAGCGATCTCATGCAGCAATGTTATCAGAAATGAAAACTTATTAAGGTCACTGTTTACAGATATCCGGTGATAACCCCTGCCGGCAGGCGGCATATAATCACCGGTCTTTGTCAGCCGCGGCTTCGAAATGATCAGTTGTATGTTAAAAGACAAAAGCTGTCTTGCTATATAATCAACAGCATTTACGGGTAAATATAACCTGAGAATATTATTACTTTCTATGTCATTATTTAACACAGGGTAAACTTTTTTATTATAAAAAGATAAATATAAAATTAAGCACCAAATGACAAAAAACAAATTACAAACAAATTCAAAATAATCAATCACTAAAATTCCAAACAAGTCTCATACCACATTATCAATTAGCTGTTTAGGTCATTGGATTTTAATTATTTAATATTGTTTGAATTTTGATAATTGTTATTTGTTATTTTATGAATTGTTATATTATTTAAAATATTTGTAATTTTATACCAAACAGAAATAACTTGGTATGAGGTTTTTCTTTCATCTGGGCAGGTATTTTATATTGATATATAAGTCATTCTCAAAGCCTGAAAAAGTTAAAATATATTTCAGGCAGATAATCAATGAGATTGATTTTATCGGGATTGAGTCACTCGGAATAATTGCTATCATATCAGTTTTTATGGGTGCTGTTGTTGTGATACATACGGCATTTTCGCTGGAAAGCCCGTGGCTTCCCCTGTATTATATCAGCTATGCGGCAAGAAAATCAGTGATCCTTGAATTTTCCTCTACAGTGATAAGCCTTATCCTGGCAGGAAAGGTCGGATCACGAATAGCATCAGAGATAGGCACTATGCGTGTGACAGAACAAATTGATGCTATGGAGATAATGGGTGTTAACTCTGCTGCATATCTTATCTTTCCAAAAATAGTGGCCGCAGTATTTATTTTCCCCTTCCTGATGATCCTCAGCATGTTCATCGCCATCTTCGGAGGATATGCAGCAGGTGTTTACGGGGAATTGCTTACAGCCACGGATTTTTTTGCAGGACTAAGACTTGATTTTGACACTTTTGAAGTAACATATTCAACAATAAAAATGGCATTCTATGGCTTTGTGATAACATCTATCCCTGCTTATCACGGATACTATGCTTATGGCGGAGCCCTGGACGTGGGCAGGGCAAGCACAAGAGCCGTTGTTTACACAAGTATAGCAATACTTATTATCAACTATGTGGTCACTCAAATCCTTCTCACATGATAGAAGTAAGGAACATATCAAAATCGTTCGCCGACAATAAAGTGCTGAATAATGTATCTACTACTTTTGAACAGGGACAGACAAGCCTTATTATCGGAAGAAGCGGTTCCGGTAAGACCGTACTTATTAAATGTATAGTCGGCCTCCATAATGTTGATGAAGGAGAAGTGATCTTTGACAACCGGGTATTTACCGATATGGCATTCCGGGAGAAGAAAGAGATAAGAAAGGAAATAGGCATGTTATTCCAGGGAGGCGCTTTGTTTGACTCTATGACAACTGAAGAAAATGTTGTCTTCCCGCTTAACATGTTCACAGATATGTCTTATGAAGAAAAACTCGAACGTGTGAATTTCTGCCTAAAAAGAGTGAACATGGAAAACGCAAATGACCTGTACCCTTCTGAGCTTAGCGGTGGCATGAAAAAACGTGTGGCTATTGCACGTGCCATTGCACTGAATCCCAAATACCTCTTCTGTGATGAACCGAATTCAGGCCTGGATCCAATGACCGCCATTGTGATTGATAACCTTATCAAAGAGATCACGGACGAATACAATATAACCACAATAGTGAACACTCATGATATGAACTCTGTCATGAGGATCAGCGATAAGATCATCTTTATTCACGAAGGCAATAAATGGTGGGAAGGCACTAAAGATGAAATACTCCATACTGATAACAAGGAGATCAATGACTTTGTATTCTCACTTGAATTTATCAGGAAATTAAAAAAAGAACAGGAATAGCCTCGTTTTACCGGCCTTATGAACAAATTTGCAAACATCAAAGCAACCTTATTGCTTTCGGTATTGTCTTATTAACAAAGACCTGTTCTAAACTTACATAATCTTCGTTATATTCTTTACCTGATTTTTATATTTTTATACATTAATATGATTAAATATTATATATCTATTACCTATTGTATAATATGTAACTTTTTATATATGGTAACGTATAATCATAACTACTAAAAAAACTGAGATTATGAGGCATTTTACAAGGCTTTCCGGGCTTCTTATTCTCCTCCTGCTTTTTTGCGGCAATTATTTTGCAGCAGATAAGTATTGGGTGAAAGGAAGCGGGTCCTGGCATGACCCAATGCACTGGTCGGCAACCAGCGGAGGACCCGGAGGATCATCAATCCCTGCATTATATGATAATGTGATAATCGATGAGAACTCCTTTTCCGAAAAAAATCAATACATCCTTATCAGCGGGGAAGCATACTGTAATAACCTGCAATGGGAAAAAACCGGATTCAGCCCGGTTCTGAGAAACAAAAATAACAGTTGCCTGACCATTTCAGGCTCACTCATGATCAAAGAAAATATAATTAACGAATTTAACGGAAACATAATATTCAACTCAGAAAATGCCTTAAATGCCATATCTTCAGTTACACAATTCCATTCAAACCTCATTTTCAACGGAAAAGACGGATCGTGGAAGCTTAAAAAAGACCTCCTGACAACGGCTAATATCCGTCTGAAACAGGGAACACTGGAAACAAATGACTTCAATATATCCTGTAACGAATTCAACGGGTGCAGTGATCTTGACAGGTCGCTCTTCCTTGGCTCATCAACTATAGCTGTTGACAAATGGGATTTTTCCGGAGCAGACAACCTGCATTTTGATTGTGGCACTTCAAGGATAATATTAAGATCGGGAAAACCTGACCCGGTACTTTTTCACTTTTCAAAAATAACATATCACAGTATTACAGTAGAAAACACAAGGTTGATCTCAAGTCTTGATATTACATGCTATGATGTAAAATGTAATGGAGATAATAACGGTTCTGTTGCGGTAACGGTCAACGGAGGGACAGGGCCCTTTACTTTCGACTGGTTTCCCAAGCCGGTTGACGGTGATGGCACAGACTCCATTTATAATCTGGGAGGGGGACCATACACGGTAGTAGTTACCGACGAAAGTGATGGAACCTGGACTTGGGCATCCTGTAATGTTGAGGAGCCTGACCCAATCTCTCCAACAATAATAAAACAGCATGTGAATTGTTACGGTGAATGCAATGGACAGGCACTGGCGCTGGTACTTAGCGGAGGCACACCTCCTTTCGAATATTTGTGGAGTGACCCCGCAAGCCAGACCGATGCAATGGCAACCGGACTTTGCGCAGGAATATTTTCTGTTACTATAACCGATTCCGAAGGATGTAGTGTTGTTAAAGGAAATATCGAAATTACCGAACCCGAACTGCTTGTAGTTACAAAAGATTCAACTAATGTTCTTTGTTCTGGAGATTGCTCCGGGACTATCACCCTAACACCTTCAGGAGGTACAACACCATACAGCTATGAATGGTCACATGATGCCGGGCTAACCGATTCCGAGGCAACCGGACTATGTGCCGGATGGTACAAATATACTGTTACTGATGACCACGGATGTATTGTTGTGGACAGTGTTAACATCACTGACCCGATAGGGGGATCATTAAATATTGACTCTGAATCATCAACTGATGTAACACCATGTAATGGCGATGATAATGGTACGGTTTCAGTGTCCGCATCAGGGGGAACAGGAATACTGACTTACGATATAGGTATCCCTCCTACAAACAATGACGGTAACTTTACAGATCTTGACGGCGGGGTGTATGTTGTAACAGTGACTGACGAGAACGGGTGTACAGGAGTTACAAATCCTATTGTAGTTGGCGAACCTGACCCGATAATAATAGATTCGGAATCAGCAACAGACGTTCTGCTATGCTATGGAGATGCATCAGGAACAGTTACCGTAACCTCTACCGGAGGCGATGACCCGATAACTTATGATATAGGTTACGGTCCACAGGGAACAGGGGATTTTATCAATCTTCCTGCAGGAGACTATCAGGTCACTGTTGAAGATGTAAATGGTTGTACACAGACATCATCCATCCTTACTGTTAACGAACCTGCGGAACTGGTTGTTGACTCAACACAACATGCCGACCTGCTCTGTAACGGAGATGCTGACGGCACAATTATAGTTTATGCTTCGGGAGGAACAGGAAGCCTGTGGTATAATATCGGTTTGGGCCCCCAGGGATCAAACACATTCAATAATCTCGGAGGCGGCACATATACTGTAACTGTCACTGACGATAACGGATGTACTGCTGTGACCAACCCGATAGTCATTGACGAACCTTCAGGAATATCAATAGACTCAGAAGCATCAACTGATGTTGCCCCATGTAACGGGGATGCTAACGGTACTGTCACTGTTGCTGCATCAGGCGGAACTGGCATTCTTACTTATGACATAGGCATTCCTCCTACTAATAATGACGGGAATTTCACAGGATTGTCCGGTGGAACTTATACTGTTACTATAACTGATGAGAATGGCTGTTCGACAGTCAGCAACAACATTATCGTTGATGAACCGCCAGGAATATCCATCGATTCTGAATCCTCAACTGATGTGGCTGACTGCTTTGGTGATGCAACCGGTACTGTTTCTGTCTCAGCATCAGGGGGAACAGGCATACTTACTTATGATATTGGAATTCCTCCTACTAACAATGATGGTAATTTTACCGGACTTCCTGCCGGAACATATACGGTAACCGTTACTGATGAGAACGGATGCACACAAACATCATCAGAACTGCCTGTCAATGAACCTTCCGAGATGTCAATTGACACTGAAGCATCAACTGATGTTGATCCCTGTTTCGGAGATGCAAATGGCACGGTAACTGTCACTGCATCAGGAGGGACAGGATCTTTGTCCTATGACCTCGGCACCGGACCGCAGGGCAACGGGAACTTTACAGGTCTCTCCGGAGGATCATATTTTGTGACTGTAACAGACGAAAACGGGTGTACAGAGGTCAGCAGCGAACTTATCGTTGACGAACCACCATTACTCACTGTAACACTGACAGGTTCTTCAGACGAAACCTGTCCCGGTGATTCAGACGGGACAATTACTGTATCCGCTTCAGGAGGGCAAACACCTTATACTTACGATCTGGGAATACCACCAACCAACAATGACGGCGCATTCACCGGTCTGCCCGCAGGATCATATATTGTTACTGTTACAGATGACATTGGATGTACAGGTATAAGTAACCCGATAACTATCAATGCACCACCGGCAATATCAATAAACTCCGAAGCGTCAACTGATGTTGATCCCTGTTTCGGTGATGCCAATGGAACTGTTACTGTTTCTGCATCAGGAGGAACAGGCATTCTTACTTATGACCTTGGAATACCTCCTACAAATAATGATGGTAATTTCACCGGGCTTTCAGGTGGTATATACACAGTTACAATAACAGATGAGAACGGCTGCTCCGTTATAAGTAATCCTTTGACAGTAAACGAACCAACAGAAGTTACAATAGACTCGGAAGCCTCATCTGATGTTACTCCGTGTAACGGGGATGCCAACGGTACTGTTACTGTCACTGCATCAGGCGGAACAGGAGTGTTAACTTATGATATAGGAATACCTCCTACAAATAATGACGGCAATTTCACAGGATTATCCGGCGGATCATATTATGTAACCGTTACTGACGAAAATGGCTGTTCTGATATC
>Ga0180433_10001100_pt1 | contig 45830 bp, 43 predicted proteins | sample SS_ome_8_FD_132980 | JGI IMG/M metagenome (GOLD analysis project Ga0180433, IMG submission 132980) | Hypersaline lake sediment archaeal communities from the Salton Sea, California, USA - SS_1_D_1 metaG | ecosystem: Environmental > Aquatic > Non-marine Saline and Alkaline > Hypersaline >...
AATTACTTCTGGGTATGTTGCAGAATCAGCTACATCGCTTTGGAAAGTGGTTGTTCCACCGTTACTTGAATAGAAGCAGTCAACTCCTCCATCTACTTCTGCTACAATAACAACAGTGTCATCATGGGCTTCAACAGATGGTCTAGATATTTTTGTAACATCATCTCCAACATAATAATTTCCAATGTATGGATGATGTCCATCACCATCATATATGCCGAAATTGTCTTTTCTTACCATAAGATTGGCATCGGTTTCGTGATCATATACTGCATATGACATTCCAGTTTCTTCATCAATTGCAAAATCAGCGTTTAAATGACCTGTTGGACCATTTAACCATCCAATTGTACCACCAGTTTCACTGGTTGGATAATAGATAAAGGGACATCCATTTATATCGCCAGAATATCCATTATAGCCAGTTGATGCCATCCCACCATAATTCCAATTATCTTCTTGTGAATGACATGAAATTGACATGCTGTTAAAGTCGTCAAAATTATAAGCTGACCAATCCCAAGTGGCTCCAGTTATTGCTAGAGGATCTTCTGCAATTACTAACCATTGAGCTCCATAATTATCTTCAGGCGGTATTCCAAATGTGCCATAATGACCGTTTGCATTAGCATCAACATCTGGGAACATAGCCCCTAATGACGTTCCGAAGTATCCACATTCATCCCATGTTTCCCCGTCTAAAGAATATAAGAACCAAGGATACATTTCGGATTCAATTTCTGTTTCAAAAGCAGCAACAAATAAATCATTTGCATCGCCTGCAACAGTTGGATGAAAATCATCAACTTCTGTATCATATATAATGAAACTGTCACGAGACATTCCCATATTACTGTTTTTCTGAGCAGTACATAATTGTGTAACATCTGTATCTAAATATGATACTTCAAAATTTGCTGGTTTAGCTACATTTGCACTATTGTTTTCTAAGTTAGCAGGCACACTTGTCACACTTGCAATCAACAGCCCCGCAATAACCATTGTTATTGCACTAATACCAAGTCTTTTTTTCATATTTTTTTCACCTATACTCTTTTATAATTTTTATTTGGGTATTTAAATACCTCAATAGAGAGGTTATAACTTTTCCCCCAGTATGTAGAATTATATGAATTTTCTTCTACTTAAATGTTTCGTTTATTATATTTTATAACAATATACATTAGTTTAAAATTTAAACAATATTATTAAAAAAAATTATCCTGAAAATAACTTTGCAACCTTATCTACTTGGTCCTTGTGAGCTAAAACTGTTACTTTATCCCCCGAGAACAATTCTACATCATCTGTTGGAATAATAAATCTATGATCTCGCTCGATAGCAACTATCAAGCTTTTTTTAGGAAGCCCAATTTTTTCAATTGTTTTTCCTGAAAATTTTGATTCTACTGAAACAGGAATTCTAAAAATTTCAGCATGTTCACCTACGCTCATATATTCTTCAATTGTTGGATGTTTTATTGATTTGTAAAGATGTTCGGCCATGACAATGTCAGGATTTTTTACCATTTTTACGGCCTTTTCCATATAAAGTGGTTTACTTTCCTCTTGATTTACAACTGCAACTAAATGTTTAACACCTTTATTTTTTGCAAGAGATACAACAAGCAAATTTGTCGCATCATCATTTGTTGTTGCAACAAGAACATCTGCCTTTTTAATTTCTGATTCATCTAATGTTTCTTCTTGGGTTGCATCAGCACATATTGCAACAGCATCATATTTTCTTGCAATCTCCTCGCATTTTGTTTGCTCTTTGTCAATAACAATAACATTGTGATGGCCATCTTTTAGAGCCAATTCGGTGAGCCGCTTCCCAATTCCACCAGCTCCAATTATAACTATATACATTAATTGTTCCTCAAAGGAAATATTACTTAATTGACTGGGTAAATTTATTTTTGTTATTAAAAGTTTTGTACAATTTAAAATTCATTAATAATTTTATAAACTTTGTATCGCTATTATTTTAAATAATTAAATTATGAGCTTAAATTACTAAATCATGCTATATCATGTCAATACTAATATTAAAATCTAATTTATATTTATTAAAAAACTAATATTGAAATATTTTTGCAAATTTAAATAAACTACTATACTGAAAAAATATCGTAAATTAATATAGTTAATTATTTAAAACTAATACTTAACAGACAATTTAATCATGTTAAATGTTGTTTATCATGATAAATGTTATCTTTTAAAATTAGAACATAAAAATTGAATTACGAAATTATTTAGCTTGATTTTTTAAACTATCTGAAATAGTCCCACTTCTCATAATAATATTTCTTATGGTACTTGGATGCCAACAACATCTATTACCATCTCTTTTTAATCTAGTTTTAATATTTTTTTCGTTTAGATATGTTGCAATTTCGTTGTAGCTCTTTCCCCCCTCTCTTAATTTTTTCATGATAGTTAAAATTTCTTGTTCATCAGGATTTCGTATTAATCGGGTATTTTTTTTTCTATTATCTATTAAATCAGATACAATTTTATATCCATAAGGAGCTTGACCAAACCATTCATTTTTCATCTTTTGCTTTACTCCAGCACGAATTTTTGATGCAAGCTGTTTACGGAAGAATTCACTGAATGCTGCTAGATTTGTTAAAGTAAATCTTCCCTGTTCACTGTAAATATCTATATGTTGTAAATTATGTATATGTAATTTCACTTTATGCTCGTACAAATCGTCCATAATATTCAAAAAATCTTTTGTAGATCTACTAAATCTATCGCTATCTACCATGCATATGCCATCAAAAAGGCCATTTTTTGCATCGATAATCATCTCTTGAAATTTTCCTTTATTTGTATCCTTTGCACTAGATTCATCAAAATAAGTTTTTACCCATTTCCAACCCATGTCTTCTGCCCAAGTCTCTAAAGTAGATTTTTGCCCGTCAAGGCTGTAACCTTTAGTTTGTTCACCCTTACTGACATGAATATAAAAGGCGACAGTATATTTTGACATTTGATTCATTCCATATAAATAAACATCTCAGATATATGACATTTATTACTTATATTTTACTAATTCAAAAAGTTACCTTCGGTAGTCCGAAAGTTACTATATTATACACTATTTTTCAAGTTTTTGAGCAGGTTTCCCACCGCGAGTAGCGATTATCTTTTGAATTTCGTTAAAATCATTATCTAAAATTATTTTTTCATGATTGCCTTTATTTACATACTTTTCCCAATGAAGGTATCCGCAATATATCGGATTTTTAAGTATCGTAGAAATAGTCTTTTTCGCCCAAATACCCCCCTTTTTTGTTGGAATTTTGGCAGAGTTGAGCATTTTCACTATTTCTCCCATACTTTTTCCTTCTTTGTACCATAAATAAATGTTCTTTATAGTAGATGACTCTTCCTCATTGATTATTAAATTTCCATCCAAATAATTATATCCATATGGTATGTTAAAACCTAGCACACCACCATTCGTTTTAGCTTTTTGTTCCATTCCAATGTATACTCGTTCTCCAATTTGCTCAGATTCTAGTTGTGCGATACCTTGAATAATGTTCATGACAAAACGTCCCATTGCTGTTGAGGTATCAAATGATTCACTCATTGAAGCAAATTCTTTTTTATTTTCATTCAAATGTTCCATCATTAACATAAAATTTTTTGAGTTTCTATGTATTCTGTCCATTTTTATTACTAAAATAAGATCCCATTTATCCATTTCAGCCATCATTTTACTATACGCTGGTCGTTTTACGTTTCGTCCTGAATAACCATCATCAACATATTCTGAAGAGATTACCCAATCTCTTGCTTTACAATATGCTCTAAGCTTATCTAATTGTGCATTTAAAGAAAAACCTTCTTTTGCCTGATCTTCAGTCGATACTCTAGTATAAATTGCAACTTTTACAGATTTTGCATCCATCCATTACTCTTAATTTTTTATACAGTTATAATAGTTACGTGTGCTAAATATTATCTGACAAACCCTTTTATTTTCATACTATACTTAATTTAACAAAACACATCGTTTTAATCATGATTCATGTTAACATAAAAAATATTAATTAAGCTTCAGTATTAATAAATTAAGCTAATAAATTATTAAGATTAAAAAATAAACAATAATATTTAATTTATATTAAAGACTTAGCAATTTGTAATAAAATTTTACTTTTTCTGTCTTTTTTATCAACTAAAACCCTTCCGTCTTTTTTGAAAGGTTTAGATGGATGAGAAGCAGATTTTTCAATTATTGGATGTAAACCTAATGATTTTGCCACCTTTTCAATAGAATCAGCAGAAGGTTTATCCAATGCATATTTTCTCGATACTTTTCTACCATTTAATCTTGAGACAGACTTATCAAAGTAAATTGGCCAAATAACAAACTTTTCTTCATCTCTAGAAACCATATCAAAATTCCTATAAATATTTAAGATATTAAAACAGCATTTATATTTCCGGTTTGACCTGGTCTAGATGTTATTCTTGCTTTACCCATTTTCGTTTCAATAATTGCTCCCTTGTTCATAATATTTCTACGTACGTAGTGAATATTTGCTTGATTTTCTACCACACTAATAATTTCAGTTCTTGCTGTCTTTTTGGTCTTAGGATCAACAACAAAAGCAATATTACCAGTTTTCACTCTAATTTTTTGATTAGCACCTTTAGTCCGTACTTTTTTTGTTTTCTGTTCACCGACTATCGTTAGATGTTGTTCTCTACCTATTTCTGATTTTCTTTTACCTCTATGGTATCTTACTCTTCGTCCAGTTTTATTTCTTCTGGATTTTCCTTGCCATAGTGCCATAAAAACTCCGAATAGAGAAGTTATATTTAAAGAATATGTTGAAAATATTAAGATTATTCTATTATTCAATCCATCCTGGAGCTATTTGAGCAGAGACATCGACTACTTCTAAAAACATATCTACATTTGGACTACCTGGTGGAGAGTTAAAATTCACAGTTAATCTATCATTAGTCTTGTCTATCCAATAATCTTCACTATTACCATAGTCTAAATCTTGTCTTGTAAACGTTGAATTTATGTAAGATGCCCAAGCATTTGCATAATTGGTTGTAATTGTTATTTGTTGAACCCCACTTATATTTATGAGTGTAGATTTGGAAAAGTTGGTTCTGATTGGATAAGTACCAAAACCACTGACTGATGATTTTTCACCGCTATCTTTAATATTTGTCAGCGTAAAAGATATATTTACTTGATCAGTTATTTTGTCATAATTTGCAGTAAATGCAGGTCTAATAAACATCACATTACCTTCAGCTTGACTAGATATAATTGCCCCAGCTTCATATGCGTATGATTGATCTAGATAATATGAATTTGATGAGGAATATTTTACAATGCCTGGAGTATATGCATAATAACTTGAAGCATTTTCAGTAATGTTAATTTCACATTCATCCTGAGTTATTCGTAGAAATCCAAAAGCCCTACTGCTTGTAAAAAAAGGTATTTCTTTATTTCCAAGAATAATTGAAGTTGTAATTGGAATATTTTTTTGGGTGGCTGATTGGACATCAACTGCATATTTTAGCATAGCAAATTGATTTCCCACCTCATCTAGATGTTCAGATTCTAATTGTTCCATCCAATCTGGTACAAATACGGTTTGAAAAATCAAGAATATTGCTAATAGTAAACCCACAAGCATTACAGCAACAACTACTCCAACTACAGCTTCCTCATTTTCATTAATTCTACTTGAATTTAGGTAGAGTCTTTTCATTTTTCCTTCCACCTCTTTTCTTTATGAATATTTTATTAATCGGTAAATATAATTTAAGATGTTAAATCAATAAATCGTTGATTGATTTCTGCTGGAGTAATTGCCTTTCTCTGTAGACTAATTTCATCCACATTACTATGCAAAGATCCAAAATATAAATGATTATTATTTGTGTTAATTGTTTGAGTATAAGATGCTTGACTTATTAATGTAGTATTTACATATAGTTTCATTTGATCAGTAGGTGCATTTTTATCATATGTTAATACAACATAATTAAACCCCGGTGATAAGGGCGCAGTAAGTTGTTGACTCCCTCCAGAACTACCATAAATTATTGCAAAAACTGTCGTTGAATTTGCATTTAATCTGTATGCACTACTTCTTGCAACAATATACCCAATTTGTGGTGTATATTTTATCTCTAATGTACGAATCATTCCATCGTAGCTGCTATCTCTAAATGAAATTGCGTAAATGTCGCCATGAATATGAATAATTCTAAATTCATAAGAATCTGCACCATAAAACTCATAATTACTATCAACAGAATTTGTAATTGCACCATTTTCTCCTACTCTAAATGTTTTAATATAACCATCATAAGATGAACCTGTATATACTATAGCATAAGCTCTTCCTTTAATATGGATAACATCAGGTCGATAGCCGTATGATGTATCAAATTCTAAAGTATCTAAGATTCCGCCCACAATTGTTCCATTGCTGTCAATTCTAACAGTTTTTATAAAACCATCTGTACCTGATCCTGTATAGACAATTGCAAATATCTCATCTGTGACATTAATGATACTTGAAAACACACAATATGAAGTATCAAATTCGAGGATATCAATACCTGTGGTTATTACTCCAGCATTTGAAATTTTTACTGTAGATAAATAACCGTCTGTACCCGAACCAGAATGTGATATTGCATAAACATCACCTTTCACATGGATAAAATCTACATAATAACATGTTGTACTGTAAAATTGTTTAATGTCTAATGGAGCAACACTAATTGTTCCAGCATTTGTTATCTTAATTGTACATACATATCCAGTGCTACCAGGTCCCCTATATGCAATGGCATATACCTCGCCGTCAACATGGAGAATTTCTGGCCTTATCCCATATGATGACTCAAAATCTAAATAATCAACAGATCCTGTAATATTTCCATTACTATCAATTCTTACTGTCCTGACATATCCATGCCAACTTGAACTTTCATAATTTGAATAAACAATTGCAAAAATTTCTCCGCTTATATGAATGAATTTAGGATCTAATACGTTGCCAAATTGAAACTTATATGTATCGATTACAGTATCATTAATTGCACCATCATTGTAAATCCTAACAGTTCTGATAAATCCATCATTATATAAACCTCTGAATGCAAGGGCATAAACCTCACCGGATACATGAATTATATCTGGGTACTGGGAATCAAAGATACCAACTTCACCATAATCAATTTCAGGTTTTAATATGGTTCCATTATTAGCAATTTTTATTGTTTTTATTAAACCATCACTATAGCTTCCACTGTAGATAATGCCATAAATGTCGTTAAATATTCTAAATAAATAAGGATCATATGTGTTTGAAGTATCAAATTCATAGCTATCAATTATTCCCTTTTGAATTGTTCCATTACTGTATACCCTAACAGTTTTTAGCCAACCGTCGTTATCTCTTCCCCTATATGCAATGGCATAAATATCGCCACTTAGACGTATTATACTTGGTTCTCTACCATAAGAATTTACACCAGTATCAAATTCATATGCATCAATAATATCTTGTTTTATTGAACCATCTGCGTGTAATTCAATTGTTCTTATAGTTCCTGCAGAGTCAAAACCTCCATATGCAATTGCATAAATATCTCCATTCACATGTGTTATATTTGGTTCATAACCATCAAAAACATCAAATGGGAATTTTCCCACATATTGACCATCAAAATGATCCGCAGCAGTAATAACCCCCGAGCCATCTATATCAATTGTTCTTATCTCACCATCTGAGTCTGGATTTCTATAAACTAAAGCATAAATATTTCCACTGACATGGATCATATTTGGTTCTTCAGCATAGCCAGTAATGGCTATATCATATGATATGGTTGCTAAGCTTGAAATAATATCTCCATTATCATTAATATCTATTGTTTTAACATATCCATCATAATTTGGTCCTGTATATACAACTGCATAAATAGTTCCTTGAATAGGATATATATGTGCCTCTCTATAACATACATCAAAGTTGAACGTGTCTTTAACATTTCGGTTTATATCTCCATTGCTATAGATTTCTACAGTTCTGATATAACCTTGATTTGGGGATCTAAATGCAACTGCATAAATGCTATCATTAATTTGGATAATATCAGGTTCAAAACAGTCTCCCGTGTAAAATTCAAATATATCTAAAATTGTATACGATATACTTCCATCATTACCGATTCTAAGAGTTACTAGATACCCATCATTTCCATCTCCTCTGCAAGTTATTGCATATACTTCTCCAGATATATGTATTAGATCAGGTTCATAAAAATTATAAATACCGAAAGAAGAGGAATCTAGTACTGACCCAGTTGTTGAAGCTCTATGTCCTTCTGCATGATCCAAAGGCTTCATCCATGCTTCAATAGTTATTTCATCAGTTATATCCAAACTTGAGTGATCATTTACTCTAACATAATCATCAATACCATCATAACTTAATGCAGAAATATTTACACCAGGTATCCAATTAGGACCGTAGTAAAGTGTACCATGGTTATTTCTACCAGATGAATCATATGCTGTTGTACCACTACCGGTATCAAAATGCCAAACACCTACAAGCACACCTAGAGTTTTGAATGATTTCGTTTCACCTCCAACTGTTATATTGTCATATTTTAATTCAGCCTTAAATTGATAAACTGTGTCTGGAATTAAACCAGTGATCTGATATCCATATGTTCCTTCGCCTGATTGACCTGTTAACCAAGACGTGTAGTTCCAATCTCCTGTTGATAATTTATAAGCAAATCTAATGTCGCCGGTATAATTTCCTCTAAAATTATACTCCATCCAAAATTTCGCTCTATCACTTTCTACATTTGTCTCGTCTAGAGTTGTAACATAAGGATATTCATAGATTTCTCCTTCTTGTAAGGTCCCAGACATAACTAACGAATCTGTTTCCTTATCAATAATTGCAGCATCTACCTGAAGTCCTGTAATATCTACTCCTATAGTAGTTTCATTAAAAACCAAACGTTCACCTGCATCCCACAAACCATTACCATTTTTGTCTTCAAGATATGGTCCTATCTCCATATTCATTTGTGTGCCAGCAACAGATAGAAAACAGATCATTGAATCAGATGAAAGTGATTTACCACCACGATTTTCAAAAATTAGATTTTTTCCTTCTGTTGTTCCGGCGATAGAAACAGATGGTGGATTTTCTTCTGCAGTAAATGCTTCATTTATAACAAAAACATAAATTACAGCAAATAATGAGACGGCTATCATTAAAAGCATTATAGTTCCCATTATTTCAGAAATTGCATTATTGGATTTTTTAACCATTATGTATACACCCCTCAACCTCAGATAATATATACTCTCCGAATTCAGCTATAAATATATTGTGCGTAATAATGTCAAAATGGAAAAAAAACCAATATAAATTAGTTAAAATAAGAAATGTAATTGTTTTATGTTTAATAAATTGAAATTCAACTATTAAATCTTTAACTTTCATTTTCAAATCTCGCACTTTTTTAGACTCCTAATAAAACCTTAAATGCCATCCAGCTGGTAAATACTAAAATAAATACATGTTTAACACTTGATGAGAAATTTCCATCCTCAAACACTCCAGCAACAACACCCGAACCTAAACCTTGTAAAATTGCAGCATAATAAAATATAGGAACAATTTCTTCCTCTCTTACAGATCCACCACCCATTGCACCTTGCAAACCAGCAGACCCAGACCCAGTCATTGATGGAATAAAACTACTAACTAAAATCGCAATTATTGCCAAAAATACAAAAGCAGCAACATAGATTACCACTACATATGAAGCCATATTAGCTTTTCTCTCTGATTCTAGCATTTTAATTTCACGTGCATCTTTTGCAGCAACATCTAAAACATCAGCTACATTACCCCCACTTTTACTTGCTTCTATAATCAGTGATATTGTTCTTCTTATTGATTTTGTTTTTACTCGTTCTGAAAAAGAAATAAGTGCATCAGTTACACTGCTACCCCATGAAACCTGTTGTGATATTTTTTGAATCTCAGGTGTTAATAGCCCATAATTACCTTTTGATGCAAATAAAATCGCTTTGGTATAGGTCATGCCCGCTCTTTTTGATTCTGCAAGATCACGAACAAAATCTGGAAAAATACTATCAATTTTGTATATTCTCCTGACATGGAGATATTCATACATCCCATAAATACCAGTAACTGCCAATAATGCAAGTATTATAAAATCCACAGCAGTAAGGAATATATTTACAATTCCTAGCATTGATAAAAAAGCAAGTAAAAAGAAAATTGTTGCAGTTGTTGCAGTGACAACCTGAACAATGAATCTTGTAAATTGACCAGTAAGAATTAATTTTTTTACAAAATCTGGTTTTTGTATTTTATTTGCCATATTTATGCTCCTTGAGACATGCCCTTAATAACAACGGCAAATCCCATATGTATCAGAGGAACAACCATGAAAATCAGTACATACAAAAAGGTAGGATTAAAATCACCACTAATAATCATCATCAATGGGATAACGATTAATAGAAGTAATATGCCAGCAACTGCTGCTGTTACATAACTTTCAGCCATAATCCCTAAACTTTCTAATAATTGTTTTTGTTGCTGACGATTTTCCCACATGTATTGATTTGCTTTATTCATAAAATATGATTTTAATGATCCGCCTGAAGTGACTGTAACAATTACTCCTTGTAGAAATTCTTTAAATTTTTTTGAAGGGGTTCTTTGAATATTTGCTCTAATAGCTGAGATAATATCTACCCCTAATAAAGTAACATCTCTATATATCCACGAAGCTTCTTCTTTTATTTCACCATAAATATCCTGTTTTGAAAGACTTTTAAAAATCTCAGTTGGAGTAACACCCGCAGATGACATAGCTGAAATAAAATTAAGTGCATATGCTAAATATAAATCAATTTTTTTTCCTCGTGCTTTTGCCTTAGACCCCGGTAAAAACATCATTATGCCATAAGTCATACCACCTACTAGAATGGGCAAAAGTAAAAATATTAAAGATAAGAACATATCCAATTGAACCCCCATAATGGGTAATAAAACAAATCCAAATGTTATAAAAACTGCAAACAATGTTACTGTAACAATTATTGTATTAAACAATACATAGGATAGATAAGCCCCTGCTCTAATTTCCATATGCGCAGATTGTAAATCAGATTTTAATTTGTTGTTTGCTCTTCTTTCAGTTAAAGTTCCAAACCATCTATAACATACTTTTTGATAATTATTTAGGGTAATATTCATCCCTCCAAAATTTCCTTTTCATTTATTTTCTCATTCTGCTGTTCAGAATCTGAATTTTCTTGTTTATTGTCGTTTTCTTTTGGTGTTGGAGACTTGACGAGTTCCGCCTTATTAGATTCTTCTCTAACTATTGTCTCATTTTTTCTTATCTTTTCCATCAGTTCATCAGGACTTTCTGTATAATGAACTACAGTTCTTGCAACTTCTTGGAATAATCTGATATCCTTTTTCCGCATCCATTGAAGCACTTCGACCCTACGTTTTACTTCTTGCATTATCTCATCCTTGCTCATGTCATATTGAGATCTAATTCTTTCTAAAATATAGGATTTTCCAGAATAGATAAATTTATCATCTACAGGATCCCATCGAAAAACTTCATTCATCAATATTTCTTTGGTTGTAGGATCAATATCTACAATTTCAACAATTTGTTTACATCTTCTAACATGTTTAGGACCTAGTTTTGTGCTAACTTGAATAAATATGATATCTAGACATTTAAGCATCACTCGAGGCACATCAATTGGTTTACCCTCCAATCTATGAATACAGGATTTGGGTGAATCAGCATGAAATGTTGAATAGGTTGTGTGACCTGTTGCCATAGCTTGAAATAGAACGTATGCTTCTTTACCTCTGATTTCTCCAACTAAAATATACTCGGGCCGTTGTCTTAAAGCTGCTTTCATCAAATCAAATAAATCAATTTCACCAGCTAACTTGTCATGAACTACCTCTCCAAAACCTGATCGAGCAATTCCAGGAATCCAGTTGGGATGAGGAAGATTTATTTCTCGGGTTTCTTCAATCGAAACAATTTTTGATTCTTTTGGAATAAAAAGACAAAGAGCATTTAATGTGGAAGTTTTTCCAGCTGCTGTACTCCCAGCTATTAATGCACTAATACCATTTTCAACAGCCATCCACATGTATGCAACCATTTCAGGAGACATTGTGTTATACTCAATCAAATCTGTTGCAGTTATTGGATCTGCTCTGAATTTTCTAATTGTGAATGTTGAACCCTTAGTAGTTACTGCCTTACTCAATGTCATCTGAATTCTAGAGCCATCTGGCATTGTAGCATCTAACATTGGTTCAGCAATTGAGATATGTTTTCCACATTTCTGCGCAAGTTTTACAACAAAAGCAGAAAGCTCTTCCTCATCATCAAAAATAATGTTACTTTTTAGTGAACCATATTTTCTGTGATATAGAAAAATTGGGACTTCAGAGCCATCACATGAAATATCTTCAATATTTGGATCTTTCATTAATGAATCAATTCTACCATAGCCTAAAAAGTCTCTTTTAACAAAATATAAATATTTTTTTATTAATAGTTCATCTGCTTTCATTGCATGATTTGCTATCATCAAATTAATTTGTTCAAAAAGAAAATTTTCTACATAATGGGGATCTAATTCATCTAATCTTACATTTATGGATTCTATTAATTTTTCTTCTATGTTCTTTAATGTTGCAGATTCTTCTGATGAAAGATTAGGTTCTATGATTTTGTAATATTTATCAAGAGTTTCAATTTCTTTGATTATTTTAATGTAAGCAAAAGGTTCATTTACAGAATAAAAATCAAGTTCTGAAAATTTTTCATTTTTCATTAGAGGTGGTTCAATTTTAACCTCAGGTTGAGTTTCTACCTCTTTTTTATCCAATGAATCCAATTTTGTAAGCTGTTTCGAAGCCTCAATTTCTGCTACTGGTTCCTTTATTTCTTGTTCAGGAGATACCTCATTCTGAATAATTTCATCAGCATTTATTTTTAGTTCCTTTGGTTCTCCAATTTGAATTATATTTTTGTCTTTTTCTTGGTTATCTTTGGCTGATGGCTCTTGTATTGAATCTTCATCTTTTTTTATTGAGTCCTTTAGCTCTACTTCTTGTTTTGTAGTATTAACAGTTTGATTTCCTTTTAACTCCGGCTCAATAGTTTTATGCTCTGAACCCTCATGTTCAATATTTGTGTTTGACTTAAGTGGTTCCTCTTCATTTTGTTTTTGACTACCTTCTTCAATTTCAGTTTTAGGTTTTATCACTTCTTCTTGTTTTTTCAGTGGATCAGCAATCTTTTCTGATATCTCTGGCTCTTGAGAAATCTCCTTTTGTTTTATCTTTTCAGGTTGTTGTTTATTATGTATTTGAGATTCAGCGTTTTGAATAAATTTTATAAGACCCTTCTTTCCACAATTACTACATTTTATTACAATTTTTTGACCTGTTTCACCCTGACACATATTTTTTGTTTTGCATTGTGGGCAAACTGCAATTTTCTTCATCATGTTCTAACCGAAATTTTTTTCATCACTTGTTCTGGATTATCAAAATATTGAGAAATTAGGGTTGCAACTTTTTTGAATTCTCTAACATTATTGGTATTCATCCACTCTAAAAGTTTAGCTCTATTCTTGATTTCATTAGTCATTTCTTCTCTTGTTTTATCTTTCTCAGCTCGCACCCGCTCTAGAACATATGATTTTCCAGAATAGATGAATTTATCATCCACAGGATCCCATTTAAAAACTTCATTTGTTAATATTTCCTTGGTAGCAGGGTCGATGTCGATGATTTCAATTATTTGTTTAACTCTTCTAGCTCTTTTATTTTTAATTCTTGAGATAACCTGAATACAAACAATATCTAAAGCCTGTAACATAATTCTTGGGATATTGATGGGCTTTCCTTCCAATCGATGTATTAGAGACTGGGCTGAATCAGCATGTACTGTTGAATATGTTGTATGTCCGGTTGACATTGCTTGGAAAAGAACATATGCTTCTCGACCTCTAATCTCGCCAACTAATATATATTCTGGACGTTGTCTTAAGGCAGCTTTCATTAGATCATACAGATCAATTTCCCCGATGACCTTATTTCCAACAACTTCACCAAAACCTGATCTTGAAACACCTGGAATCCAGTTTGGATGAGGAAGATTAATTTCTCTTGTTTCTTCTATTGATACTATTTTGGATTCTCGAGGGATAAATAATGAAAGGGCATTTAATGTAGATGTTTTCCCAGCAGCTGTTCCTCCAGCAACAAGGGCATTTATTCCATTTTCAACTGCCAACCACATATAAGCAATCATTTCAGATGACATAGTGTTAAATTCAATCAAATCTGGAGGTGAAAATGGATCTTCCTTGAATTTTCTAATAGTAAATGTTGAACCTTTTGTAGTAACTTCAGTACTTAATGTCATCTGAATTCTAGAGCCATCTGGCATTGTAGCATCTAGCATAGGTTCAGCTATTGAGATATGCTTACCACATTTCTGAGCAAGTCTGACAACAAAAGCAGAAAGCTCTTCTTCATCATCAAATTGCACACTACCTTTAAGTGAGCCATATTTTCTGTGGTATAAAAATATAGGCACACCTGAACCATCGCAGGAGATATCTTCAATATTAGGATCCTGCATTAAAACTTCAAGTTTGTTTAATCCTAGATATTCTTTTTCTAAGAAATATATGATTTTTTTCATTAGTTCATCGTCAATATTAATCATATAATCTTCAAGGACTCTTTTGATTTCATCAATAAGATATTTTTTCTCACCACTTTCCTCTATTTCAAATGTATTAATACTTAGACCTGTTAATGTTTCTTTTATAAATTTTATAAGGTGAGATTCTTTTCCTGATAATTCGACTTCAGCTAATATGTATCTTTTATCAAGAGTATCCTTTTCACGGATAATTTGAACATAAGCAAATGGTTCTTGTAGAGGATAGAAATCTAATTCTTCCCAACTACCTTCTGTATAGCCTAATTTGTTAATTGTAGTTTCTTTTAATTCCTGTGCTCTATCTTCTGCCTTTATTCTTCCGTCTGAAACTAAACTATCAATTAAATCTTCTTTTTTCTTAGAAGGAGTTTTTGTAAAACCATCATCAAAAATTGTTGATTCTTTTTGTTTTCCTTTTCTAAATGTCTTCTTAAAAGCACGATCTTTCTTTTTTGTAAACTGAGTGATTTCTCTCCGTGTAATTATTACATTTTTCCCAGATTTACCATCTTTTTTTGATAAAATTATTTCTTTTTTCTGATTGTCTTTTTTCAAGTATGGTAATTCATAAACTTCAGCATGAGGTTTTTTTGAAAGAATTCCTTTTTTATCCTTTTTTAATTTTTCTTTCTTTTCTTTTTTGCTGCCAAAACCCTTTTGAAAGAATTTAGGTTTTTTTGATAATTCTTCTTTAATTTCGGATTTTGAAATTGATGAGGAAACCTTTAGATTATCCTTATCAAAATCAGTATCAAGACCTTTTGTATCATTAATTTTTTTATCAAGCCATTGTGCTTCATCTGTGGTTAAATCTTTTATAAATTCATCAAGATGCTCAAGAGTTTTTTTATCAATTTTCTCTTTTCTTGCATCTTGTTTGTTTTTATCTGTTTCTTCTAATTGTTTTTTCGGCTTCTTTGAAAAAAACCCTTTTTTATCTTTTTTTACTGGTTCTTCCTTTATCTCTTTGGTACTTATTCCTTTACCAAATAATCTCCGCTTTTTAGATTCACCTGTTTTTTGAGTACCTCTTTTGATTTCTGATGTGGTTTTTGCAACTTCATTTTTTACTTCGGATATTGGTTTAGATTTTTTAAAAAACCTAGATTGTTTTGAAATATTCTCAGTAGTCTCTTTAACATTTGTTTCAATAGTTTTTTTTGTATCTTCTTTTTTTACCTCAAACTTAGGTTCTGGTTTTTTTTCTTTTTTTCCTAAATTCTTATCGCCTTTTTTTTGTTTTAACTTTTTAAAATAACCCGATGCTTTTAGATTAAAACTTCGTTTTTTTGTTACTTTTTTATATTTAATTTGGTTTTTAGGCTGTTTTTCAACTAGTTCTTTGTTTTCTTTTGACTTTGATTTCGTTTTTATTTTTTCTTTTTTTGTTTCTTTAGGTTTCGTTGAATGTTTTTTGTTAGATTTATTTGGTGATTTTTTAAATTTAAAATTTTTAATTTTGAATGATAATTTGTCTAAATCGGATTTTGCATTATTTTTTTTATTAGTTACTTTTTTTTCTCTTAAAAAATAAATCGAATCTTTTTGATTATTTTTGGGGGAGATTTTTTCAAAATTAATATCTTTAGTAGAGGTTTTTTTATCAAGAAGTATCTTGTCAACAGCTCTTTCTATTTCAAAATTGTACTTTTTGTTAGAAATGGATTTAGATTTCTTATTAACATTAACTTCTTTATTCAAAATGTTCCTCCTCTAACTATGTTGTATTGCATATGCATCCCATCATCCCACTAAACTTAAGCTAACAGATCAATCTGAACCTACCTAAAACTGGCAATTTAGGTACATCTCATCCACCTGTTTTGAATAAATTATACGTATTTATATGTTTCTTAATAATTGATACAAAATATCAGAAGAAAAAATTAATGTGGTTTTTTAATCTTTAAAATACCTGCAATAGTTCCAAGTGCAAAAGGAAGTAAAATTATATAATAAATTGGTTCAATTTCTCTTAAATATTTAGTAAAATCATATCCATAAACATATAATGATATTAAAGCAACAATTACTATTGGAAATGAAATAACTAATATTAATGGAAGTGCTTCCCTATTCATTAATATCAATCTTTTTTTTAAATGTTTATCTACAATTCACTATTTTTAATTATTGATTCAAATCTAATGAAGAAATCTAAGAAAAATCTTTAAAGCAATATCTATTATCCGGCTGAGCAGGGATAAAACTTGAATCAAAAAATTAAAGTAATCATTATGGGTGCCGCAGGCAGAGATTTTCACAATTTTAATGTTTATTTTAAGAATAACCAGAAATATGAAGTTGTAGCGTTTACTGCCACTCAAATTCCAGATATTTTTAAAAGAAATTATCCTCCAGAATTATCGGGTTCATTGTATCCTAATGGAATTGATATTTATAAAGAAGAGGAACTTACTAAATTAATTAGGGAAAATAATGTCGATTTAGTAGCATTTTCATATAGCGATGTCCCAAATTCCTATGTAATGGAAAAATCTGCTATTGTAAATGCAGCTGGTGCTGATTTTATACTGATGGGTACGAAAAATACGATGCTCCAATCATCAAAGCCTGTTATTGCAGTTTGTGCAGTAAGAACAGGTTCTGGTAAGTCTCAAGTGTCTAGAACCTTGTTTAAAATTTTAAAAAATAAAGGATTGAAAGTAGCTTCTATCAGACATCCGATGCCATATGATCCGAATCTAACAACACAAATTGTTCAAAGGTTCGCTTCATATGATGATTTAGATAAATATAACTGTACTATTGAAGAACGAGAAGAATATGAGCCTTACATCGATATGCAGGGGATAATTTTTTCAGGGGTCGATTATGAGAAAATACTTCGCGAGGCAGAAAAAGAAGCAGATGTTATAATATGGGATGGAGGTAATAATGATTTTTCATTCATACAACCTGATTTATTGATTACTCTTACTGATCCATTTAGGGCGGGGCATGAACTTTCATATTATCCTGGGGAACTTAATGCTAGACAAGCAGATATCGTCATTGTTAACAAGGTTAATACAGCAAAAAAAGCAGACATTGACAAAGTATTACATAATATTGAGGCAATAAATCCACAAGCAAAACTAATTATGGGCGTATCTTCAATAATTGCAGAAAATAAAGACAAAATTTCTGGAAAACGTGTTTTAGTTATTGAGGATGGGCCTACAGTTACTCATGGTGGAATGAGTTTTGGTGCAGGAAAAATTGCAGCAGAAGAAAATAATGCAAAAGAAATCATCGATCCTAGAGAATATGCAGTTGGTTCAATCATTGATACTTTTAAAAAATATACTCACTTAACAAATGTTCTTCCAGCAATGGGTTACGGAAAAACTCAGATAAGTGAACTTGAGCAAACAATAAGTAAAATTGATTGTGATACAGTAGTTAGTGGCACTCCAATTGATATTACTCGCGTAATTAATGTAGATAAACCAATTGTTCGTGTAAGATATGGAGTTGGTGAAAAAACATCAAATGAATTAAAGGCAATTGTTGATGAATTTCTATCAACACATAATTTACTTTAATTTTCGTCCCATTAAAACAAATTGGGCCAATAAAGATTCTAGTTGTATGTGCGAATTACTTCCTTCGACTATTCTGAATTCAATTTCACCAGTTTTTTCAACCATATGAATCTTGTTTTCATCAGGAATTGTTAAATCAAAAATTGTTCGATGAATCTGTTTTACAATATCCTCTCCACTTAGTCCATATTTGATTAATAAATCATATAATTGATTTCTCGCGGTCATAAAGTTTCCACTTATAGCTGCATTAATCATTGATTTTACATCTTCAGGTCGAGCAGTTGATGATGTTTCATACAACAAATCTGCCGTTATTTTCTTGTTTATTGAAGCACCAACCTGAAGGGTATTTATTGCCTTTCTCATATCTCCTCTGGAGATAAAAATCAAAGTTTCTAATCCATCTGGGGTTATCTCTAACTTCTCTTTAGTTGCAATTCTTCGAATATATTTTTTTATGTCTTCGGATTTAATTGGTTTAAATCTGAAAATTGCACATCTGGATTGAATTGGTTCGATTATTTTTGAGGAATAATTTACAGACATTATAAATCTACAAATATGGGTATATTTCTCAATCGTTCTTCTCAAAGCAGCCTGAGCATCTGTTGTTAAAGAATCTGCTTCATCAAGAAAAATAATTTTAAATTTATTTTCACCGATAGGTGCAGTTCTTGCAAAATCCTTAATTTTTCCCCTTATGATCCCTATACCTCTTTCATCACTTGCATTTAATTCAAATAAATTACGTTTCCAGAGTTCTTCTCCAAATATTTCTCTAGCTAAAGCCAATGCAGCGGTTGTTTTTCCAGTTCCTGCAGGACCTGCAAATAATAAATGGGGGACATTTTTTGTCTTTGCATATGCATTTAATCTCTCGACAATATTATCCTGACCTACAATGTCATTAAGTAATTTAGGTCGGTATTTTTCAATCCATATGTTTTGCATCGAATCTCTGGTGTAATACATTTCTTTGATTAATTATTTTCGTGTCAAGCTAAAAATCAATTATTATTAAAAATTGTATGAAAATTTAAAAAATTATACTCTGAAATTATTCAGGATAAATTTCATAAACTACATTTGTTTTACACCCCCACGAGGCTTTTATGGAATTTATACCTAATTCTAAAATTAAAAATGAAATGATAAATGAAATTAATCTAAAAAAAATAGATGAACTTTTTATTGATGTACCCCAAGACATTAGAATTAATAATTTATCATTAGTTGATGGTTTATCCCAACAAGAAACCGAAGAAAAATTACGCAAAATCGGTAAAAAAAATAAACACCTGAAAAAAATTACCAGCTTTTTAGGTGGTGGTATAAAACCCCATTATATTCCAGCTGTAGTTAGGTCTATACTATCTAGATCAGAATTTTATACTTCCTATACACCTTACCAACCTGAAGCTTCACAAGGGTTTTTACATGCAATGTTTGAATATCAAAGCATGATTGCAGAAATAACAGGTATGGACATATCAAATGCTTCTTTGTATGATGGTGCAACTGCATTAGGTGAAGCAGCTCTTATGTGTTCAAGAATAAATAAAAGAAAATATATTGTCATTCCAGCAAATGTATCATGGGATAAACGTTGTATTTTACAGAACTATATTAAAGGGTCAGGATTAAAAATTAAAGAATTTAGTTATGATGGAGAAACCGGTGAAATTGATATAAACGATTTGAAGAAGAATCTTGATAATGATACATCATGTGTTTACATAGAAAATCCAAACTTTTTTGGTATTTTTGAGCAGAAAGTTGATGAGATTAAGGATATAATTTCAAAAAATCAATCATTATTTGTTGTAGGAATTGATCCATTATCTTTAGGTATTGCTAAAAGTCCTGGAGAATATGGGGCAGACATTGTTGTTGGTGAGGGAAGATGTTTAGGCAATTCAATTGATTTTGGTGGATCATCTCTTGGAATTTTTGCATGTAAAGAAAAATTTTTAAGACAAACTCCAGGGCGTATAATAGGAATCACTAAAGATAGTGAAGGAAAAAGAGCTTTTTGTATGACCCTGCAAACAAGAGAGCAACATATCAGACGTGGAAGAGCAACAAGTAATATTTGTACTAATGAAGGTGTTTGTGCTCTTGCTGCCACTGTTTATCTTTCCTGGCTTGGAACTGAGGGTTTAGAAGAGTTAAGCAAGATAAATTTTCTTAAAGGGAAAAAATTAGCAGAAAAAATTTCAGGAATTTCTGGATTTAATAAAAGATTTAATGGCATTCACTTCAATGAATTTGTAATAAAATGTAAAGATGCTAATGAAGTAAATAAAAAGTTGTTAAATAACAATATTCAGGCTGGTTTGATTTTAGATAGAACTTATCCTGAGTTGAAAAATTGTATGTTATTTGGAGTTACTGAGCTACATTCTGATGAAGAAATTAATAATTTGATAGAAATGCTTGAGGTGGTTTAAATGTACAGAAGTGCTAAATTTGAAGAACCTCTATTAATTGAATTATCTGAGAAAATTAATATCAAACCACCAGAGTTATTGCCCAGATCTATTCAAAGAAAAAATAGTTTAAATCTCCCTAATTTAGATGAAACTCAGATTATCAGACATTTTTTAAGATTAAGTCAAATGAATTATGGAATTGATACTGGAATATACCCACTTGGTTCTTGCACAATGAAATATAATCCAAAAATTTGCGAAGAAATTGCTAAATGGGATGATTTTTCTTTAATTCATCCATGTCAGGATGAAATAAACATACAAGGAAATCTCCAGATAATGTATGAGCTAGAGAAGATATTATCTGAAATTACGGGGATGGATCATTTTACACTTCAACCTGCAGCTGGTGCCCATGGAGAATTTACTGGTCTATTAATTACAAAAGCTTATCATGAATTTAATAAAGATTTTGATAGGAATGAGGTAATTCTTCCAGATACATCACATGGAACAAATCCCGCTAGTGCAAGTTTAGCAGGATATAAGGTTATAGAAATTCCCTCAAATGAAGAAGGCACAGTAAATTTGGACATACTTAAAAAGACTGTTTCTAGTAAAACAGCTTGTTTTATGCTCACAAACCCAAACACTTTAGGTATCTTTGAGTCAGAAATATTAGAAATATCAAAAATTGTCCATAAAGCAGGAGCAACATTATATTATGATGGTGCAAATATAAATGCAATTCTAGGAAAAGCCAGACCTGGGGATATGGGTTTTGATATTGTTCATTTAAATTTGCATAAAACATTTTCTACACCTCATGGTGGAGGGGGCCCAGGTTCAGGTCCAATAGGTGTTAAAAATAAATTTGAAAAATTTTTACCAATCCCAAGAATTTTAAAGAAAGATGATAAATTTCATTTTTCATACGATTTCAAAGATTCTATTGGGAAAGTAAAAGAATTTTATGGAAATTTCTCTGTTTTGCTTAAGGCATATGTGTATATCCAGCTGATGGGAAAAAATGGTCTAAAAGAAACTTCAGAAATTGCTGTTTTAAATTCAAACTATATGAAACAAAAAATTATCGAATCAAAAAAGTATTTAATGCCTTATAAAAACTTAAGAAAACATGAATTTGTTATAAGTTGTGAAAATCTACTTAAAAATAAAGATATTAAAGCATTAGATATTGCAAAACGTTTGCTTGATTATGGTTTACATCCCCCAACAGTTTATTTCCCATTGATAGTAAAAGAGGCTTTAATGATAGAACCTACAGAATCTGAATCGAAAATAAGTTTAGACAAATACATTGAAACCTTAATTAAAATTGCAGATGAGGATCCTAAATTATTAAAAAACTCACCTTACAATACACCTATTAAACGTGTGGATGAAGCAGGGGCAATTAAAAATCCAATTTTAACCTGGAAGTCATTATAATTTAAAATGATTTTTTAGTATTAAGTAAGGGGTCCACCTTTCCATAAATCATCTTTCATTTTTTGGCCGGTTTCCTTTTCCCATTGTTTTATTGGAGTTGAATGTTTTTCGCGTATTTTATCGCCAATTCCTAAACCATTGTATGTACAAAATGGTACTATTCCTTCTAAAGTTGTATAATGAATTACACAGCGCTGTAATCTTTCAAAATTGAGATTAAAAGAGTCCTGAAACCACATAGAACCAATAAATAAGCTTTTATAATGAAATCCGCGCAATGAATCGTAACTTCCACCTAAGGCTGCATCTTTTAATAATTTCTTCAAATCAAATCCATGTGGTGCTTTATCTTCATATACGAAATCATTAATATGTCGTAGAAATGATCCAGCGATTCGGATTTTTTTAAGGGGACCTTTTTTATTACTTTGTTTTTCGATAAAATTAAGAAGTCCTTCAACGTCAATAAATCTTGTTATTGGAAGAGGTTTATCATCAACATAAAATAGGTATGTTGCTCCCCCACAACCAGGATGTGCAGTAAATTCAACTTGAGTTTCACCCTTTAGATCTTCAATAAGTTTTGATATTGGAAATACAAAAGGAACCGGATAAAAATCATTTCTAGAGATTTGTCCGTCAAATTCCTTCTCGATTTCTTCCATCATTTTTACATAATCGACTCTTTGCTGATCACGTTTTTCATCTTTTAATTTTGTAACTCTGCCACAAAAAGAAATTGGTTGAAAATTTACACCACGAATAATGTCCATGTTTTCAAGAGCAAATCTAACTATCTTTCCTGTTTCCTGGAGATTTTTTCCCCCTATAAGAACTGGAACTAACACAACCTTCAAATTTACTTTTCTTAGATTTTCTATTGCTTTTTTATTTTGTTCAATCCAAGGATTGGTTTTTTTTGTTATACCATCAAAGCTCATATAAATAGTGTTGACTTTTTCTTCTTTTAGTTTCCTGCAATATTCTTCACTTTCAGATAGTTTAATTCCATTGGTATTTACCTGTACATGTGAAAAACCAACGTCCTTTGCCATTTTTACAATTTCTAATAAATCTTCCCTGATGGTGGGTTCTCCACCGGTTATCTGAATTGCTTTAGAACCTATAGGTTTTTGATTTCGTGCTTGAAGCATTAATTTCCTGATTTCTTCAAGGGAAGGTTCATAAACTGATCCAGATGCACCTGCATTCATAAAACAATAGCTACATCTTAGATTGCATCTATTTGTAATTAATAAATTAGTAAGAACAGATTGGGATTTATGTTCTGGATAAAGTAAAGGATAATCAAATAGTTGAGTTTTTACATCAGGTGCTGCGTCTCCAGTGACTTCATATTTCATCCACTTTTTGTAAAGTTCAGAATCTCCAAAATAAATATCTTTAAATTGACCGTGTAAATCACATTTCTTTGATATCCAAACCTTACCATCATCCTCAACAATTGATGCATCAATTTTTTGTATCTTTCCATCTTGAAAGCAAGCAGGACATACTGATTTTATCTTTTCTAATTCTTTCATTTTTTATCACTTTATTTCAGTAAATTAAATATAATAATAATTATGATAAATATCTATTCTATAAATAAAACATCGAAATATGAACAATACTTTAAACGTTTCTATATTGTAGTTAATAAGCTATCTTAAAATCCTTGAATTCTCCAGTATGTTTTTCTGATTTAACTTGTATATTATTTACCTTAGATAGTTCTGATCCTTCATAACACCATTTAACCATTTGATCAACAAGGTCCTCATTTCCTTCAAAAACTGCTTCTACATTTCCATCAGATGTATTTTTTACCCAGCCATTTATACCTAATTGTTCAGCTTTTTGTTTAGTTGTTGCTCTATACCAAACACCTTGTACACGACCACTTATCAAAACATGAACTCTTTTTTTGATAAAGATCACCTCAAGGTCTAAACCGCAGTAATGTTCTTGGAAAAGGAATTGCATCCTTTATATTGTCTATTCCACAAATCCAAGCAACTACCCGTTCAACACCAAGACCATATCCTGAGTGAGGTACAGAACCATACTTACGTAGGTCAAAATACCAATTGTAATTACTAATTTCTTCCCCCATTTTCTTCAATCTATCTACCATATCATCAATATCTTGACTTCTTTCAGAACCACCAATTATTTCACCATATCCTTCAGGCGCAATCATGTCGAAACAAAGTGCAGTTTCAGGATTTTTTTTATCTCGAGGTTTGTAAAAAGCCATAATTTCAACTGGATAATGTGTTACAACAACCGGTGTTTGAAAATGATCTGCTAATTTATTTTCTTCTAAAGTTCTGAGGTCTTTTCCCCATTTGATATTCATACTGTCTTCTTCATTTAATATTCTTAACGCCTCGGAATATGTAATAGTTGGAAAATCAGAATTTAAAATTTTTATAAGTTTATCAACATCACGTTCAAGAATTTTTAATTCGGGTTTATTTTTTTCAATAACCTGTTTTAATATGAATTTTACTTCGTCCTTTCCAATTTCAATTACATCATATAGATCCATCCATGCTGCTTCCATTTCAGCCATCCAAAATTCGGACAAATGTCTAGAAGTTTTAGATTTCTCAGCTCTAAAAGTTGGACCCATATTGTATATTCGTTCCAAAGAGAAAATTCCAGCTTCAGCATACAGTTGCCATGATTGAGATAAAAAAGTTTTATTTTTATAGTATTTAACTTCAAATAAAGTGGATCCACCCTCACATTGATTTGGCTGTAAAACTGGTGCATCGAATTCAAAAAAACCTTTTTTTCTGAAAAATTGATGAATAGCACCAACGATAGTAGATCTAATTTTTAATATAGATGTAATTTTTCTTGAACGTAACCAAAGATGTCTTTGATCTAGTAGAAATTCCGGACTTTGATCTTTTACGATTGGAAATGGTTCTGCAAAATTAACCACTTTTAGATGTGTTACTTGAAGTTCAATTTTGTTGGGTGCACGTTTATCTTCTCTTAAAACTCCTTTTAATTCAACAGAAGATTCTATCAATGCATTTTTTGCATTCTCAAACTCTGAATCAGTTAAATTCCCCTTTTTAACGGTTGCTTGCAAAATACCTGTCGAGTCTCTAACAATAATAAAAACAATATTACCACTACTTCTAGTTCTATATATCCATCCTCTAATATTTTCTTTTTTTCCTGGTTTATTATTTTGTATTATCTCTTCAATTTTGCTCCAAGTAGTTTTTGACATTTTCCATTCGACAACAATGGGATACAATAATTACATAAATGAATTACGGTGATCATTCTTAATATATGTTTTAATAAAACACCTCCCTAACGCTTATATACAAGGTCTTTTATTAATGGCAATACTTCGTTAAAAAATAAATTAATATTCAAAATAAATTAATCAAATTAAATTGGGGTATAATCTTGGTAGACAATGTAAAAAAAGAAGAAGAAAATAAAGCCACTGAAAAGGAAATAGATACAGAAATAATAGAAGAGAATACTAATACAGAATCTGAGGTATCAGAGATTGAAAAACCAGAAAAAAATGAAAAAGAAACTAAGGTGGAAGCAGATGATAAAAAAGAACCAAGTGATGTCACTCCAAAACCTCCAAAAAAGGATAAGAAAAAAGTTGATGATGGTAAAAAAGAGGCAAAACCTCAGGATAAGAAAAAGGATAGTGATTTTAATTATATTGTTAGGATAGCAAATACCGATATAGATGGTGAAAAAAGAATTATTTTTGGACTAACTCAAATAAAAGGTTTAGGTCGACGTATGGCGACATTTGTTGCAGATTCCGCAGGAATAGATAGAAAAATTAAATGTGGAAATTTAAAAGAACCTCAATTAGAAAAAATCAACAAAGTATTGGAGACCATGAATGAAAAAGCACCAAAATGGATACTTAATCATAGAAAAGATTATGATACTGGTAAAGACCTCCATCTAGTTGGCAGTGATATAGAAATGCGATTAAGAGATGAGGTTAATTTGCTTAAAATGATTCGATCTTATAGAGGTATCAGACATGAAACCGGACTTCGCGTTAGAGGTCAACGTACCAGAGCTAACAATAGAAGAGGACTTTCTCTTGGAGTATCTAAAAAATAGAGTAGAGGTAAAATAAATGGGCAATCCAAAATTTTCCAAAAAAAAATACAACACTCCGAAACACCCTTGGAAGGAAAATCGTATTGAAACCGAACGTGAGTTGATAAAAAAATATGGCTTAAAAAACCATAAAGAGGTCTGGAAGGCAAAAACATATTTAGGTAGATACCGACAACAGGCAAGAGAACTACTTGCAAGAATTGGTACAAAAAACCCCCAAGTAAAAAAAGAAAGCGATCAACTTTTACTGCATCTAACAAAAATGGGAATTCTTTCATCTGGTTCTTCGTTGGATGATGTTCTTGCCCTTGAAACAGAATCAATACTTTCAAGAAGACTTCAAACTTTAGTTTATCTAAAAGGTTTTTCAAATACAGTATCACATTCTAGACAATTAATTAATCATGGTCATATTGAGATTGATGGCAGAAAAGTAACTATTCCTAGTTATATTGTAACTAAAGACGAAGAAAGTGAAATCGATTATACTACCAGATCACCTTTAAATGAATTATCTCATCCAGCGAGACCAAAAACTGATGTATTTGAACCAACTGTTCAATCCGAAAAAGAAGAAAAAGTAAAAGAACCAACAGCAAAAACTACTAAAGAAGAACAAAAGCCAACCGAAGTAAAAAAAGAAGACAAAAAAGCTGAATCTGAAAAAGAAGTGGAGAAAGTAGACAAAGTTAAAGAACAAGAGAAAGCAAAAGAAGAAAACCAATCTAAATCAAACGAATCAGACAAAACAGTAGAAAAAGTTGAGGATAAAGAAGACAAAACACAAAGATCTAATAAAGAAAAAAAGGACGAAAAGGCAGATAAAGGATCTCAAAAAGAAAAAAATGGAAAAATTGAGGGAGGTAAATAATTATGGAAAGAACAGGGGTTGCTCATATTTATGCTTCATTTAATAATATTATAATAACCATAACAGATTTAACAGGGGCCGAAACCATAGCTCGTTGTTCGGGTGGGATGGTTACAAAATCTGCAAAAGATGAAGGTTCACCATATGTAGCAATGAAGGTTGCAAAAACAGCTGCAGATGCAGCTATGGAAAAAGGTATCAATAAGGTAAATGTTAGAATAAGAGGAAAGGGAGGAAAAAAAGGAGGTTCTCCTGGCAGGGGAGCTCAAACTGCTATTAGAGCTTTGGTTAGAACAGGTTTAAAGATTGGAAGCATTGAAGATGTAACTCCTAGACCTCATGATGGTACCAAGATAAAAGGGGGAAAGAGAGGTAGGCGCATCTAAGGTGTTATACAATGAAAGTTAAAAATATAAAACTCAAAGGAAATGAAGGTTCTCTTGATATAGAAGAAACAAATTCACACATATTAAATTCAATTCGAAGAGTCATGCTTTCCGAGTTACCAAAATTAGCAATTGAAAATGTTATTATCTACGATAATACCACACCACTTTTTGATGAAATAATTTCTCATAGGCTAGGTTTGATTCCATTACCAACAGATCTACGTTTACTAGAATTTAAAGATAATTGCAAATGTAAAGAAAAAGGCTGTCCAAGTTGTACAGTACGTTATACATTAAGCAAAGAAGAAGAAGGTGTTGTATATTCGGGCGATTTACAACCTGAACATGAAAGTTGGGCAATTAAAGAAGGTAAAATACCTATTGTTAAATTATCAAAAGATCAAAGAATTATCTTAGAAGTTGAAGCAAATCTTGGAAAAGGCAAAGATCATGCAAAATTTCAATCAGTAATTGCCCCAACATACACAATGTATATAGATATTGATTTTGAAAAAAATAAAATGGAAGATCTTAAAGAATTCATTTCTAAAATTCCTGAAGATATTGTAGAATTAAAAGGGAATAAACTGAATTTAAAAGATGTTAAAAAATTACCTGTTTTAGAGTCATATATAAGCAAAGAGAAGATTGACTTTATAAACATTAAGAGAGATCCAACTAAATTGACATTTAATTTTGAAACTGACGGATCACTTAGTGCAAAAGATGCACTTAAAGAGACAGTTAATATTTTAATTAATAAGTATGAAGAATTAGATAAAAATATTAAGAAGTTAAAATAATCCTTACCAAAAATCTCTTTTACACATTTTTTATTTTAGTTTTAAATATTCGGGCCTGTGGGGTAGCTTGGCATCCTTGTGGCTTCGGGAATAATAATTGAGTTATTTTATCGAAATAGCCACAAACTCCAGTTCAAATCTGGGCTGGCCCATAATTAGAATAATTGAAAACTTATATATTAAAAAATTAAGGGGAAGAATTTCCCCTTATGAAATTGGGAGTTGGAAAATCTCCTCACCGCAAAAAGTAGGTATTTCAATAAATATAAATAGTATTTATGGTACAATCTTTTGTTTTTTATAAAATAATTGATTAGTTATTATTAAGTAAAATTATATCTGATAATTTTTAATATTATAATAAAAATTATAATAGTTAACTAAATTCTATAAATAAAAAAAAGTTAAATTTATATCAATCCCCTCACTGATAATTGTAAGGTAGGATTTAAATTAATTTTTTTGATAATCTTGTTTTTCTTATAGTTTTTTAAACAATTTTTAATTATTGCATAATTTTCATTTGTATTATAAAATAGATCTTTCATCCTTTGTTTATATACAATTATTTTTGCAATATGCTGAATATCATCAAGTTCCTGTTCATCTGAGATCAATCCTACAATTTTTATCTCGACTCTTATCACCTCCATTTGGCTAGAACATAACTAGCATGTTTATATTTGTCATTAGTGTATTATAAATGTTTTGATATGTTTAAATAATTCAAAAAATAAATAAAAAAGGTTAATTAAAATAAAAAGGAAAAAATGGGGATTATAGATTAAGTAATCCACTGATTATTGGTCTTGTAGAAAGTAGTTGTTGTAATAATGGAAAGTGATCCATTATTTTCTCTAGGATTGTAAGCATCAGTGAGTTTATGTAACCTTTTACTACAGGCATTGTAACCGGTAATGGATCTGACCACTCACTTTGTACTCCATGATCATCTTTTGCTTTTACCCTGATTTCATAGTCACCCTCAGATTTCCAACTATGGCTTGCAGATGCAGTATCGCCTGAATCAAATGGTCCTATCCATCCAGAAAATTCACCATCTCCCCAGTCAAAGAGATAAAAGACGTCATCTCCATCAGGATCGGTTGTAGATGCTGTATAAGTATGTTCAACATTAATTTCTCCAGATGTTGGCCCATCTGGCGCATCTGGCTTATCAGGTGCTTGTGACTCTTCACCTATCGCAAGTGTAGGATCGCAAAATGGTTGCCATTCCTCAACAGTCTTATAATCCGAGTCCTGCATACTATGCTTGTTAATGTAATCTATAAGTGCCTTACTATACATTTCTCCAACAGTTAATGCTCCGTCATCAGCATAGGCTTCAAACATGTCAATAGCCAATCTTTCGATTAAACCATAGGTAACACCAGTTCCAATGTATGCATAACCTAAAGCGGTTGGACCAAATGATGCAATACCTCCACCATTTGAATTTGACACCCATGACCACCCAAAGCAACCAGAATCTGAATTATATTTTAGAACCGAACATCCTCCAATTACAACAACAGGCAGTTCATCGCCATTTGAAAGAGATGAAACATGAGTATTTGAGTAATGGCCGGAAGGTGTAGGAATCCAAACATATTTACTACTATTGTGAGGATGTGATGCCCAGACTTGAGGATTTCCATGGCCTGAAAAATCTACAAATCCACATCCAGCATTTATTGCTTGGTCAATTTCTCCTTTGCCGTATGGTGGTAAAGATTTCCCCAATCTTCCGTTAGTAGCCCATATTTTATCGGCAATAAAACCACTCATTACATCAATAACTTCTTGATTTACAACTTCCCCTTCATCAGTACCAGAATCATCACCATAGTCGTTTGTAAATGAGTCTCCTCCAACAACAACTAAATTAGTAAACCAATCTTGTGTATATGCTTCATTTGTCTCATAGGTAATAATTTTGTTTACAACAGTTGTAACTTGGGCTCCATTAATACAAGCAAGTCGCCCTAAGTAAACATCAGGATAAAGATCGACTTCGTCTGTTTTTCCGTTCCATTTATATTCGCCAAATATATCATTTTCATTTGTGTCCCAACTTGAAAATCCACCTGTATCATTATAAATATCAGAAAAGTATAAATCACTTACAAAAAGTTCATCATCACCACTTACATAAACATGAGTCACTCTGTTAGGGAATTTCATACTACTACCGACTAATAAGACATTACTTGTGCCCCAGTTTTCTATTGCGTTTTTAATAAAATATTTTATTTTTTCTGGTTCATCACGACCCTGAACCGGAAAATAAACACTATCGTAAATATCTTCTTTACTGACAAAAATGGTAGAAATTCCTCGGTTATTTTTATGTGTGACAAGATCATCTAGTTCATCACTGAAATCTTCTGGACCAAGAATGATTAGATTGTATTCATCATCAAATAACACTGGTTGATCAGGTAAATCATATTCTATATCAATTTTAATTTCTCTTGCCCAATTAATTTTATTCTGTAATGGATAATATTGAACGGGGTAAGTAGTGACTTTTACAAATACAACTCTCTCATCACCATCTATACCAGTTCCAATATCATAATCAAACCATTTGTTTATCGTCATTGGTATTATATTTTTGTCATTTTCTTTGTTTAATTCTGGTTGACTGATTATGACAGGATCTGGAGAAACTTTTAATTTTTTATCCAACGTTTTCTCTTGAATATTTGTAGGTGTACATTGGACATTATTAATTCTGGTACCAAATGGATATGTAAAAGTTTCAATATTTATCGGCACCATATAATGATCCCTCTTCATCAATACAGAATTAGCTCCAGCCAGCTCCAAAGTTATAGAATCCTCTTCTAGTTTAGTACTAATATTTGAAAAGGAATAAACTGATAGTTCCTCGTCTTTTTCAGTTGTAGCAACAGCTCCAAGTCCACTTATAAGTAAGACTCCCACAATAAATATTGGAATTAATTTCTTCATATTTATCCCATATTAATAATTAATAAAGTGTATATTTAAACTTATCGATTAATTGTGAAAATGTTCAAAAAGTAATAGATGTAATCCGATTTTGAAATTACTGTTATCAAATCTTTTTCAAATTGTTATAATAATTACATTTTTTGTTTTAACCTTAACTACTGTTAAATTCTTAGTTGTACGCTTTTGTTTAGGCTTTAGATTTTTAAAGTATACTTTAGGTATTTTTTTATTAAGGACCGTATCGTTCCAGAAGTTGCAATCGTATGAATAGTGACATCATAATTTCCAATTTTTTTAATTGAATTTAAAAGTTTTATCACATTTTCCTTTTGTAAATGATTGCATTTGATAATTCCAAATTTTTCATCCAATTTAATCAATCTTAAATCAATATTAATAGAATCTTGTTCTAGCTTTATTTTACACTGTGTTTTTATCTCATTTATAAACGATGCTTTAGATATAATGTTATTAGATTCTAATGAAAATCCAATGTACCTATGTCTTTTTTTTAATCTTACGATATTAGCCACCTTGAAAAATATAATAAGAAAAATAAAAAATCTATTCAGATTCGATTCTTGGGGCTAGTAAATATGTAACATGACCTTGTTTTTCGGCAATATCAAAATCAACTTTAATAGGATTATCATTTCCCATAGATATTGTTATCGGATCATCAGCCTTAACTGGTTTAATCATGTTGCCAAAATAATCTATTGAAAAGAGACTTTTAAATTTTCCAGGAGAATTCAATTTAATCAATAGATCTTTAGGAAGTTTAAGATTTACAGTGTCGGTATCTCCTTCTGCAAATAATTCAAAGGAGTCTTTGTCAACAGTAAGTGCAAGATGATCTGAAACAGCCTCTGATGCACGTACCCCTTTACAAAGTTCAGATGCTTTAACTATTGCAGTTGCAGGAAGATCAAGATTGGGTACTTTAGAATCAGGCATTCCTGCCGTATCAATCAAACCCATCCTTCTAACCAAATTACCAATTCTGACTGTAAGGCGATTGGATTTTTCATCATATTCTAATGAGACAGAATCCCCAGAAGTTGCAAGTCTCATAATTCCGCTTAATTTATCTAAATCAATTCCCAATTCCATATTATCTGATTTATATTCTTCAAAAGCATTACTTTTAATCTCTAAATCAACCATTGCCACATGTGCTGGATCAACTGCTCTTAATGTTATGCCTTTAGAGGTGATGTTAAATTTCGCTTCATTGACCAATGGAGATGTAACATCAATTATTCCCTTTATTATTTCTGATTTTACTTTAACATTAAACATTTGGCGTTCTCCCCCGAATATATTCCTCTTGTTGAAGGAATGTATATTATGTTTATAATAATGACGGTATTTTTAAATAATATTTTGTAATTATTTTTATATTTAAAATATTATCTGTTTAAAAAATTAGAAATTAGAGATTTTAGATTTAAATTAATTATTGTCTCCACACATTAAATGGAGATAAATCAAAACCTCTTATAGATCCTGCTCTGCCTAACATGAAAGTATATGTTTTATCTGTTAGAGTGTTATGTCGATAGATGTAAATTCCGACAAAGTTTCTCATAAAACCAGTTTGTCGTCCAGTAAGTGATTTTATACTAAATGGATAGGGATCTACAACAAGAGTTCTACTATTTATATATAGAGGACCTCTGCCAGTATAGTACCATAATTTCATTGGTACGAGTAATTTTAATTTGTTTTCTTTAAATGGATTTAATTTACTACCAAAACCCCAACTCATTACAAAAGCATCTCGTCTTAATGGACGTAATTGTCCAAGAGTATGAGTCATTCTCAAAAACTTGCCAATCAACTCTAAAATTAAGTTAAGGATTGGGAATCTACCCCACTCAATTTTGCTGTTTTCAACCATATTTAGAAGTTGATCATAATCTTCTGCCTCTTCCATATCTTCTGTCAATTGTGCTAATATTCCTTCAACTTCCCTAAGCTTATCAGCAGTAATCGCTATTGTTTGGGCAGAAATTTTTCCATCTTCTCCAATTACTCCAAATTCAAAATTTTCTTTTGGACTGACTTTTGCAGTAATGGGACTAAACGAAAGTCCTAAGAAAAGAAGAATCACTGCGCAAGCAAGTATTGGTTTTGTTTTTGACATTTTATTCCCTCATTATAAATATATTTTCAAATCGTTGCTATTGTATATTATTCTGAATATTTATATAATTTTCTATAATGTTAAAATTTTTATAAAAATATCTAAAATTCATAATTTTGAATAAATAATATATAATCTGTTAGATAAATTAATGTAAAAAAGAAAATAAAAAAGTGAAATTTTTACTTAAATCTATTGTCGCCACACGTTAAATGGTGAAAGATCAAATCCTCTAATTGTTCCCGCCCGACCAAGCATAAAAGTATAAGTTTTATCAGTTAAGGTACTATGTCTGTAAATATATAATCCAACAAAATTTCTCATACAACCAATTTGTCTTCCAGTCAATGATTTGATACTAAACGGGCATGGATCTACAACCAAAGTCCTACTGTTAAGAAATAGATTACCGCGTCCTGTGTAATACCATAATTTTATTGGTACTAAAAATTTAAACCTATTGTTCTTAAAGGGATTTATTTTACTTCCAAATCCCCAACTCATTATAAAGGCATCACGTCTAACCGGTCGGAATTGTCCAATGTTATGTGTTATTTTTAGGAATCGTTGGATTAATTCTATAAGCAAAGAAAGAAGTGGGAATCTCCCCCATTCAATTCTGTAATTATTAATTACATCTAATAATTGTTTATAATCTGTCGCGGTTTGCATATCTTCAGTCAATTGGGCAAGTTTTTCTTCGACATCTTTAATTTTTTCAATAGATAATTCAAGTACTTGCCTAGAAATACTTCCATCCTCTTTCATTAATCCAAATTCTATTTTATCTTTAATATTTAATTTAGCTGTTGCAGGACTAAATGATAAGCTTATAAACAAGATAATAACTGCAATTGCAAACAATGATTTTATTTTCAACATTTTTATGTCCCCCTTTATTATATTAAATTATTTAGTCAATTATAGATTTTACTATATATATAATTTTTCGTTATTATATAGTCAATAACCGACATTTCTAAAAATTATGATTAAATAAAAAAAATAAAAATTAGAAAAAATTTGACTATTTTGAAAAAGGAGAAGTATCTAAAACTTTTATTCGGTTTGCACCGCCGATAAATATTTTATAACAATTGCCGGTAATCTTACTTTGTCTATCAATAAAAAATCCTCTGAATCCTAACATGTAACCTATTTGGGAACCTAAAACCCTATTTTTTATTCCAAAAGGTTCTCTACCAATTACCAATGTTCTGCTTTTTAACAGCATTGATTTTGCAGAATAGCGCCAAAATTCAAAACCCTGCTTGAATAACTTAATTTCATTGTCCTTTCTTGGATTTAAACGTTTATATGATCCATAACTAAAGATAAAATTATTTTTTAGTAGATCTCTAAATCGTCCAATTCTGAATCTCTCGATTAGATTATTTATATTTTTACCTAAACCAAAACCGCCAAATGATGTAACCCATGATAATATTTTGTTTAATATGTATTTAATAATTGGAAATTTCTTCAATTCCATTGTATCATAAAGATTTCTTAAAATTTCTAAAAATTCTTGATAATTATTAGCCTTGTAAGCAGCAGATTCAATTTCATCATATAGATTATCCAAAGCAGATAGTTCAAGTTCACACAATCTGTTTTTATTGGTGGTATTTGCACTTACAGAAGTTATTGATAACGTTAGAAATAGGTATATTACTCCAATTGTAACAATTTTTTTCATGTTTAACATTTCTAATATCCCCAATTTTTATACTGTATACCAATTTAGAATTGATTTGATTCATTTATATAATTTTCTATATTAAAGTTATTAAATCTAATAAATTTAAGTTAATTTATTTTATTTTATTACAACTTTACTAAATTATATTAGTTTATAAGTAATTAGTTTTAATAAGCTCGCCATCTGTGATTACATTTTACACAGGTAAATATCCTCGTTTCAGGTTCGTCACTAGCCCTTGTTTGCCTAAGTATCCAGTAAGCTTCATTATGACCACATTTTGGACATTCTGTCCGCGTTTTTGGTAACAAATCTATCTTTTTTTCCAAAAACACAGTTTCTTTTTTCTTTTGTTTTTCAACTAAAATTGAGCTTCCTTTCTTTTTTTTCTTGTATCCACACTTACTGCAAATAAAATCGTCTTCTTTCGGAAGCATTAAAGACTTACATTTAGGACAAAACATCATTTCAATAACCTCTCAATAACTTTTTCTATAATCTCTTTATGATCAAATGCCAAATCAGGTAGATTTTTTAAGTTGAAATATTTTACTTCAGAAGCATCATCGTTAGCATCCATCTCTCCACCGATAATTTCCAACATATATACTATTGTTATTGTATGGCCCCTAGGATCGCGATTTGGATCTGAATAAACTCCTGCAAGTTTAATTATTTTTGTTTTTAAACCCGTTTCCTCAAAAACTTCTCGTATAACCGCATTTTCTGTTGTTTCTTTGTACTCAACAAATCCTCCTGGTAATGCCCATAAATCTTTGAAAGGAGGATTTTTTCTCTTCACTAATAGAATATCTCTGTTTTTAATAACTATTCCATCAGTGGTAATACTTGGTTTTTTAAAACTCATTATTGTTGAAATAACAAACGACTTTAAATAAATTTAATTATTTATAAAAATTCAGGAAAAACATAGAATTCAATATATTTGGATAAATAATAATTAGCATATCAATTTACTATTTATTGATTTAGATATCTTTTTAGAATTCGTAAATTATTTCTTAAACATAATTTCTATATTTGCTTCTTTTATTTGGTTTACACCCTTTAATGATTTTATCATGCCTACTATACCATTAAGAATTATTTTCGAAGGAAATTCAGATAAAGGTATTATTTTTCCATTCACAGTGATTTTAATATCTTTGTCAATTAATTTTGATTTATTGATTTCTTTTATTAAATAACCATAGATTTCATCGAAGTTTTCTTTATAATCAAAAATTGTATTTTCTCTAATTTTTATATTACCAACTCTTATTTTTGGGATACTCTTCTCGTTTACACCCTCAATTAAAAAAATATCAAAATCATTCAAATTTGAAATAACACTATTTAAAGTTGACAATGATAAGTTTTTTTTATAAATTATATCTGTTTCTACTGGGGAAGATAATACAACAAGGTCTGATCCAGCACTACTATGTTTCCAAGTATCTTTTCCCCTCTGATCGATACCAATTTTTTTATCTGTTTTTTTAATTGATGCTACTTTATATCCATTTTTACATAGCTTGTGTATAAGTTCTTGGACAAGGGTTGTTTTTCCGGAGTTTGATTTTCCATAAACACCTATGATAAATGTTTTATTCATATTAATCTACTAATAGTAAATAAATAATAAATTAAAAAATTATACTGAAATTTTCCCCTTAATTTTAAAAAACCACAAGTTCCAAATACATTATTATAATAAACATAACTTAATGTGGTTTAGTACAAATAAACCTTTTATTGCATTATTTGTTTCAATTGTATCAGTATCTTTTGCAGCAATTTTTATTACAACACTAATTAATGATTATAATGCCTCTCCAATTTCAATTGCTTTTTTTAGGCTTTTTTTTACTACTTTGATTATTTTACCATTTATTTTATTCAATAAAAAAACAAAAAACGAGCTGGTAAAACTTCCATTAAAAACTCTTTTAATAATGGCAGGTATTGGAGTAATATTAGCCACTCATTTCGCTCTTTGGATTACCTCTTTGGAATTCACTTCAGTCGCTTCATCAGTTTTACTAGTGACCGCTCATCCAATTTTTGTAGGTCCTATTTCCCACTTTTTTTTAAAAGAAAAACTTTCTATTTTTAATACTATAGGTTTGGTTTTTTCAATTTTTGGTGTGTTTATATTAGTAATAGGAAACTACGGCTTAGGTTCATTATCAATTGACACTATTGAAGGAAATACTTTAGCTTGGTTAGGGGGCTTGGCTGCAGGATTGTATATTCTTGGTGGTAGAAAAATTCGAAAAACAGTTTCAGTTGCTTCATATGCTTTTGTTGTTTATTCAGTTGGAACTCTTATTTTATTTTTGATGTGTTTAACCTTAAATTCGCCTTTAATCGGTTATAAATTAGAAGTCTATGAGATTATATTGTTAATGGCAATTATATCGGGAATATTTGGCCATACTTTATACAATTGGTCTTTAGAACATGTTCGAGCATCAGTGGCATCAGTAGCATTACTAGGAGAGCCTCTTGGTTCATCTATTTTGGCAACTATCGCCCCATGGATTCAGCAAATACCATCAAACTTTACAATCTTTGGTGGTGCATTTATTTTAATTGGTATTTATTTGACTGCAAAAAGCAATCATTTACATGCAAAGAGTTAAAATATGGTTTTTACATTTTTTTTAAAAGTTTTTTAAAATGCATGATATTGGATATTTAGTTGATAATGTAGAAAAATACAAAAATGCCCTAATTCAAAAAAAATATTTTAGTAAAAAAAATACAGTTGCTTATGTAATTCTCAATAAAAAACCAGTTGTATTAAAATGGTTTGCCCCTGGATTTAAAAATAATATGCAGAATGAATATTCTATTCTAAAAAATTTACCAAGTTCAATAAACACTCCAAATATTATTGAAAAAGATGAAGAGAATAATGTTTTGGTAATAAGTCATATTTTCGGAAAAAATTTATGTAATATAATAAATGATGAAAATATTTTAATAAGTATCAAACAAAACCTAATGATGTATCTTGCAAAATGGTTTTATAAATTTCACAGTTATTTTCATGAAAATAAGAATTATAGAATACGTGGAGATTCCATACTTAGAAATTTTATTTTAACAAATAGAATTTGGGGTTTAGATTTTGAGGAATCTAGGCTGGGAAAACCAGTTGAAGATATAGCAGCTATGTGCTGTTCAATTTTAAGTACTGAACCTATGTTTAAAAATTGGAAGTTCCAACTAAGCAAGATATTTATTAATTCCTACAAGGATTATTCAAATTTAAAACTATCAAAAATAAATGAACAAATATCTTATTCTCTGCTTGAAAAAATTCAATATCGACCAGATGATGAAATAATATTTAGAAAATACAGTGAAAGAATTAGTAATATAGGATTATAATATTTAGTCCTCAATAATGGAATTTTTTCTTAAAATATTGTTTATGATATCAATTTGCCATTCTACACTACAATTTAAACAATACCAAAACTGTATTTTACTCTTTAACTTATCTTCGTCAAGAATTTGTTTTTCTTTTTTCGCTAACTGCATTGATTGTCCGCATGTAGGACAAAAATATTCCTCTTCTAATCTTTTTTCAGCACACATAAAATAACGAATTCCTATTAAGCAATGTCTTATAATATTTTTGTAGAATCTCAATTTAAAGTATATCAAGAATTATTTAATCAATATTCATAATTTTTAAATATGTAAGATAGTATCGGGGCATCGATAACTATGGGGAAGGAAAAAATAATCCCGATATTTGCAATTATATTATTGGTTGTAGCTGGGTCATCAGCAGCATATGTATATACTTCACAAGTGGATAAGGAAACTATCACTTTAAATAATAGAGAATACACAATAGATCAATTATTTCTTCTTTCAGAACAAAAAACCATACAAACAGTTGAGGGTGAAAAAACCGGTAACTCGGTTGAAAGTATTATCAATAAAATAGGGATAGCATGCCCATCGTGTTATAATTATACAATTATCGGAAAAGATGGCTATCAACAAACAGTAGAATGGGAAATAATGAAAACAGGTGTTTTAACAGATTTGAAAAGAATTTATTTTCCAGATACTCCAAAGAAATTTTGGGTAAGAGATATTATAGAAATTGAGGTGAATTAATATGGAAAAATTAAAACTAATAGCAGGTATAGTTTTATTTGGATCACTTTGGGGCTTTTCAGAAGTTATTATAGGTTCAGCAATAAATGATGCTGGTCTTCCTACAGGTGCAATAATGACTGGTTTTTTTGCGTTATTTTTCCTAGCTTTTAGTAGAAAAATGTACAGAAAACCGGGTATGCAATTTGGAATGTCATTGGTTGCAGGAAGTCTAAAGTTGTTTAATCCCTTTGTTGGATGTCATTTATGTTCTGCAATTGCAATAATGGCCGAAGGTGCAATTTTTGAAATTATATGGTATAGGATGTCTTATGATTTTAGAGATTTGAACTCAATAAGAATGAAAAGTAGCATGGGAATAATTACTGCATATCTAACTTACATTGGAGGATATATTGTTACACAAGTACTTACTCCAATAGCATCTGGGGCGACATTTTATATTGAAAACTTGATTGTTTTTTTACCTAATATTTTTGGTAGTGGTTTAATTGCAGCAATAATCGGAATTGTTGCATTACCAATTACAATATTATTAAGTGAAATTGATTTATCTTTAAAAGATACATTATATTATCCAACAACTTTGGGAATCTCAATTCTATGCTGGGTAACTGTCATTGGTAATTGGTTTATTGCATAGGGGTAATGTAGTATGAACCAACCAAAAACAGTAAAGAAATTGAAATTTTATCCAAATAAATGCGATGGTTGTTTAAAGTGTGAACGTGCGTGCTCACAAGTGCATTTTAAGACAGATGAGGGGGGAAAAAAATCAGCTATAAGAATTATAAAAGAAGGAAAATCGTATAAAATGAATGTTTGTGATCAGCGCGGATTATGTCTAGATATGTGTCCGGTTGGTGCACTTTACCGAAGAAAAAACGGTACGGTTTGGCTAGATAAAGACATATGTATAGGATGCCAAGCATGTGTTGGATTCTGCCCAATTGGAGCTATGAGAAAATCAGATGTTAGAATTGAACCATTTAAATGTATTTCATGCGGGGCATGTGTTAGAGCTTGCCCAACAAACGCGCTTGAACTTGAAGAATCAAAAATTGAAGAAATAAAAGAAGTTGTTTATCATAAACATGGGGTGTAACTTTGGTAGAAGGACAAATTACAATTGAAGATTATAAAACTGGTAATACACCACACAAGTGGGATCTTAATAAAATTAAAAAAGCTCACAAAACTCTTTATGAATACTCTTATAAAAATGGTAATGTCGATAGGGGTTATGCAAATAGGACATTATACATAAATCTTTCAGATAAGCAAATTAAAGAGAAAAAAGTAACAGAGGATATGAAAAAGAAATTCACAGGCGGAAGAGGTTTTGGTCTAAAACTTTTATGGGAATCAATTAAATCTTCAACTCGCTGGAATAGTGAAGAAAATGAACTTGTTATCACAAACGGTCCTCTGTGTGGTACGACTCAATATCCTGGTTCTGGAAAATCATTATGTCTATCGGTTTCACCCGCAACAGATACGATATGTGATTGTAATGTTGGCGGATTTTTTGGCCCTTACTTGAAATTTTCAGGCTTTGATGCGCTTGAAATACAAGGCAAAGCTGCTGAAGATATTGTAATAATAATTGATGGTGAACAAGGAAAAATTAAAGTAGAAACTGCTCCGCTTGAGGAGACCAATACACATCTTATTAATGAACAATTAACCCATATTTATTCAACAGAAGATTCTGATAAATCAAGACAAAAGGTATCAGTAGTATCAGCTGGAAAAGGGGCTGAAAACAGCTGGTGGGGCTGCCTTAATTTTTCATTTTATGATATTAGAAGAAAAGTACCTAGGGTGAAACAAGCTGGAAGGGGGGGGCTTGGAACTGTATTTAGAGATAAAAAAATTAAAGCAATAGTTGTCAAAGTGGAAAATATTACAGGTGATTCTAATAATCCTGCTGATCCTATAAAACTTGCAGAAATTGGAACAAAGCTCCATCGCGAGATAAGAGATCTTGATCGTTACCAATGTAATATGCGTGCAGTTGGAACTGCTCACTTAGTAGAAATAATGGATGAGTATGATCTACTACCATGTGAAAATTATAGATTTGGGTCTTTTCCAAAATCTTCAAAGATTTATTCAACGGAATTTTACAAATATTTTACAAAAATAATACCTGATGGTTGCTGGCACGGATGTACAATGGCATGTTCAAAAACTGTTGATGGTTTTTCAGTAAAAACCGGTCCATATAAAGGTCAAAAAGTTACAGTAGACGGCCCAGAATATGAAACAGTAGCTGCATGTGCAAATATGAGCATTTGGGATCCTGAGCGAGTCCTTGAATTTAATTTTTATTGTGATACATATGGTATTGATACTATATCAACTGGTACAGCTATAGCATTTATACAAGAAATGTTTGAATATGGTATTCTAAACAAAGACAGATGTGCTGGAATTGAACTTTGCTTTGGAAATTCTGATGCAGTATTGGAGTTTATGCATAGAATGGCAAAAGGAGATAAAGATGAATTCATACAAGTTGCATCAAAAGGAATCAAGAGAATAAAAGACTGGTTATTAAAAAAGAAATGGGGAGATAAATGGTTAATTAATGAATGTGGTATGGAAAGCAAAGGTCTTGAATATTCAGAGTATGTTACAAAGGAATCTCTTGCTATGCAGGGGGGCTATGGTCTTACTCTTAAAGGGCCCCAACACGATGAAGCTTGGCTAATTTTTATGGATATGGTCAACAATGCAATTCCCACGTTTCAGGATAAAGCAGAGGCCTTACATTATTTTCCAATGTGGAGAACATGGTTTGGTCTGAATGGATTATGTAAACTGCCATGGAATGATATTGAACCTGCAAATAATGCAGAAGCATCAGAACCTGCTAAAGTTCCTGAACATGTTCAAAACTATGTTGAATATCAAAATGCAGTAACAGGTTGGAATGTTACAAAAGAGGATTTAATACTACAAAGCGAAAGATGTTACAATTGGCAACGCGCAATGAATGTATGGATGGGAAGAGGGAGAAGAAAAGATGATTGGATTCCTTACCGCTCAATGGGTCCTGTAACAGAAGTTGAATACACATCTCGTAAAGATCGATATGATAAATTATTGGTTGAAAAATTAGGTCTAAAGGAAAAAGATGTTGAAAAGATGAATGTTAAATCGAAGATTAAAGAATTGTATGAATATCGTCAAGATCAATATCAGAAACTAACTGATGCTGTGTATCATCGTAGAGGTTGGACACCTAATGGTGTACCAACACCCATGAAAATGAAGGAGCTAGGAATGGATGATCCGCAAATGATTGAAATTCTGCAGAAATATATTGATGAGGATGATAAAGCAGGTTTGAATGTTTGGGGCGGACGTTATGATAAAAAGGAAAAACCACCTACTGAGGATCTAAAATATTGGCAAAAGTAATTTTCCCTTTTTTAAATAAATCAAATTTTAACATTTAATCAGATAGTATTATTTAGCAAAAAATTCAACTATATAATTATAATAAAATTTATATAGTAGATTTTATAATATGAATTAGAGAAGGGGGGACAGTAATTTTTATCACATCTCCTCACCACCTCACTTAATCTCCCCTTCTCCAAAAATTACATATAAAATAATTTGTCAAAAAAGTGTATATATTTTTAATTTTTATAACTTTTTAATTTTTTAAAAATTATAAAAAAAATTATCATTTTATTTGTAATATTAATAGAATTAATCTTATACAATTTAATAGATTAAGTTTAGATATCATTTGATAATTAATTTACAATTATTAAGAAAATTTTTTAGTAAATTCTACATTTTATTAATAGACCAATTATTATTTTTCCAAGAGGCAAGCCTAAAAAAATGTTAGTATTGATTTTTGTAAAATTAGATGTATATACCATAAAATCTCCATTTGATTTTTGTCCTATTCCAAGAATATATAATGTATCTTTTTCACAGTCAATGATGATTTCATTATCAACGTTTATCATTGATTCATACTTTCCTATTACTAATCCTAAGTTGAACTTACCTGAACTAATTGCTAAAAAGGTTGCCCCATAAATACCCCAAGTATTGCCACTTGATATTTTTGAAAAGTCATACCAATAAATATTGTGATCCCATGTGTTATAACATGCATAATTATTACCATCATCATAACCAATAGCGGTTATAAAATGATCAGTACTTCCATCTCCATTGAAGTCAACAAGTAAAATTACAGGCCTATTTGCATCAATTTCTTTACAATATTTTTCCCATGTCAATTGACCCCAAATTAGATTGTAAGATGTCGCTTCATATTGAGGATTAATTGATTCTATATAATCTTCTAATGAATCGTCAACGTCACTGAACCAGCTCCATCCATAGTAATTGTCTCTAGTACTTTTTGAAGTATCCATGAAATCAGCTAAACAATTATCGACATGAGGAGTTCGTCCTTTAGCAATACAATCATCTGTTTGCATATGTGGATAGTAATCTTCAGGACTAGCATAATCTTCATAATGTTTCTCTGAGCCCGAAGGATTAGGGTTTGATAAATTTCCACCTGAAGCAATGGCTTGATTAACCAAAAAAGTCTGACTAGATGCATTACCAGATATTAACCCATCATAACCATGTCCATCCCAATATCCAATCGCCATACCTGCTGCTGTAGGTCCACATCCATGCCTCCATAAATATGAGGGAACACCACTAATTACAGTTTGACCTGTTAATTTGTTTGGATCTAATCCTGTATCATAATTTTGGGGAATTGATGGACCTAATTTACTTTGAGAATCCAATAGTAAGGAATTTTGCTTATCAAATTTGTAGTCAATTTCACCAACTGAGACGGGGATTAATAAAACTCCAAATATTATCAAAATTAATACAAATACAATCCAATTATTAAACAATTTAATATTCATATTTTTCCCTCTATATTCATATGTATTAATTAAATATAAATCTTTTTGATATAAATTGTAACAACCGTTTCAATTTTAGTATTTTAAAATAATAAACTTAAAAATTCCATTTTGAATTTTTTATTTAGAATAAACTTATTTCACCTGTAATTATTTTTGCAAGTATTGTTAATGTTGATACAATTATTAACAGGCAAATGAACATTTTTAATTGAGATGTCAATCTTTTACCTCAACAGAATATATGTAAATTAAAACTTAAATAATGTAGTTTAATATTTGGAAAAAGCCGAACAATGAGATTTTAAAAAAAAATTTTTGATTATAAAATAACTATGTTAGTTCATAATCTATAAGTTCCATTTCTAGATTTGTTATGAATGGTAGCAAATCTATTAGTTCTCCAGATATTTTAATTATATTCTTTACTTCTGGTGAATAATAAATTCGTCCCAATGCCTGAGTCAAATTTATAGGTGCAACAGATATATTATACGCCTCAAACACTCCAGCAGTTACATTTACATCGTTTTTTTGGAAACAAGCAAATAAAGCTGGAACTTCAGAGATATTGAAAATGTTGCCTATTCCTCGGGTTTCTAAAGCTTCTTTTATGTCAATAACTGGAAGTAAAGCTGCTAGTTCTTCGGGCAATAATTCATAATTAAATGCACTAGCAATATCATTAATAATATTCAAGATTGTTAGCCAAATAGATTGAATTTGACCATTTACCGTGAAGTTTGTCTCAGGTAATCCCCAGAATTTACTGTCATTCATAGGAAAATCAAGAAATGTATAAGGATTTCCAAAATCTAGTGTAGTTGTGATTTGAGCAGGTATTGGAAATATTATTAAAATATTTGGAATATTCCAATCTTCAGGTAATTCATTAGGTTTGAATGTTAATATACCTGATATTTTGTAATCTATTTTTTTAATTCCTAAATTATCCTTAGTAAAAAGCATATTTCCTGCTATTTGTGTACCCACTAATTTTCCTTGAACATCAATAGTACCGTTTTCTTCTTCAATTATTATTCTATAATCACCTTCTAATCCAGCATCAAATTGAACATCATAATCGCTATTAACTTCATTTACCTCAAACGTAAGTTCTCCAATCTCAAGATGTACATGTATTGTCTTATTTTCATCAACATCTAAATTAATATCATGAATTTTATAAGCCCATTTGTCTCCTTTGTTCCAAACTGGAACATCATCATCAAAGGAGGATATCATAATTTCATTATTTTTTGGTTTATTTAATTGAATATTGTTAGTGTTTGTAGCTACAGTTATAAATGTAGTTGTTAGCATTATACAGACCAAAATACCTATTAATTTTATCTTCATAGTTTTCCCTCTCTATTTAGCCAAATAATAAAACATTATTTTAAAAAGTTATCTATTAGTTTTTTAAAAT
>Ga0180433_10001103_pt1 | contig 45820 bp, 37 predicted proteins | sample SS_ome_8_FD_132980 | JGI IMG/M metagenome (GOLD analysis project Ga0180433, IMG submission 132980) | Hypersaline lake sediment archaeal communities from the Salton Sea, California, USA - SS_1_D_1 metaG | ecosystem: Environmental > Aquatic > Non-marine Saline and Alkaline > Hypersaline >...
CCCTGTCCGCCACCAAACGGGCCCACGACCTGCAAGACAGCCACCGGTCCTTGTCGGTGATTGCCTGCCGGATTGCTTCTTTTATCCCCAGTGGCCGGATCGCAAAAAAATCCGCGGCACTTTGATCCCGAATCACCGTAGAATTGGCAATACCTTCGATCAACCTCCTTCCAATGCGGGCATAGAGAGGCGTCACCAGTCCCAGCCAGAGGCTGGACAGAACAGGAGTCAGCACCGGCAGGGGAATCATCCGTACCCTGAGACCCCTTAAACAGCCGTAAATCCGCATGATTTCGCCATAAGAAACCCGGTCGGCCCCTCCGATTTCAAAGATTCGGGATCGGAAAAGGGGAATCCGAAGACCAGCGGTAAGATAAGCAACCACATCCTTGACCGCAATCGGCTGGGCGGCAGTGGACACCCATCGGGGAGTCACCATCAAGGGCAGCCTCTCCACCAGCGTGCGAATCATCTCAAAGGACAGGCTGCCGGCTCCGATGATGATCGACGCCCGAAATTCCAACACCGGCACCCCGGCCTGCCGAAGCACACTTCCCACCTCATGCCGGCTGCGCAGATGAGGAGAGAGAGACTCGTCTTCCTTTCCCAGCCCTCCAAGATATATAATCCTCTTCACCCCGGCGATCCTGGCCGCCCGGGCAAAGTTGGCCGCCGCCCGCCGATCCCGATCTTCGAAAGAGCCCCGGGCATCCATGGAATGAACCAGGTAATACGCTGTCCGGATACCCTGGAAGGCCGCCGGCAAACCATCAGGATCCAGCAGGTCACCCTTTGTTACCTGCGTACCGGGACCTGCTGCCCGCATTTTTCCGGGATCGCGGGCCAGACACCGAACCTGGAAGCCTTCCCGTTTAAGTACCGGTAGCAGACAGCCACCGATATATCCCGTCGCGCCGGTCAGCAGGATCGGGTCAGGGGCCACCCGCAACTCTTGGTCTTTTTTCTTCATCAATATCTGTCGCCCGATTCCGCTTGCCTTCTCCATTGAAACACAATGTCTTCGGGATGTCAAAAAGGGCACTGACCAATGAACCGTCATGGATCCCTTCCCCGGATTGACTTCCCTGGGAATTCCTCCTACAATATTCTGTATTTCAGGACCATCCATCTGATCCATCCGTTTCCCCGGATGGACAGATGGAAGCAAAAAAGGAGTGACAAATGCAAACCAAAAAATGGATCCCGATCCTGTCCGGCATCCTTCTGTTGGTTACCGGCTTCACCCCGGAGGTCTTCGGTTGTACTTCCATTCTGGTGACCAAGAAAGCATCGGTGGATGGTTCCACCATGATCAGTTATTCCTGCGACGGGGAATTTCATCCCCATCTTCAGATCATCCCCGCGTCGGACCATCCGCCCGGAGATATGGCGGAGATCAGGGGATGGCGCGGCGTGCGGGGAAAAATCCCCCAGGTCCCTCACACCTACAAGGTGGTGGGCCTGATCAACGAGCACCAGCTGGCCCTGGGCGAAACCACCTTTGGCGGCCGGCCGGAACTGGTCAATCCGGATGGCCTTTTCCATTATTATCCCCTGATGTTGATCGCATTACAGCGCGCCAGAACCGCACGGCAGGCCATCCAGGTCATGACCGAACTGGTGGAGGAATACGGTTACGCCAGTGAGGGAGAGTCCATCTCCATTGCCGACAAAGAAGAGGTCTGGTTGCTGGAAATCGTGGGCACGGGACCGGGGGGAGAAGGGGCAGTCTGGGTAGCCCGCAAAATCCCCGACGGAATGATCTGTGCCACTGCCAATATGTCCAGAATTCGAGAATTCCCCCTGGAGGATCGGGACAATTGCCTGTATTCTGAAAATGTTGTCACCTTCGCGGCAAAGAAAGGATATTATGACCCAAAATCCGGTCAACCCTTCAGTTTCTCCGCGGCTTACAACCCGCCCAGCGAGGAACAGTTACGGTACGCAGCCCGCCGGATCTGGAGCATTTTCAGACGAGTGGCGCCGTCACTGGACCTTTCGTCGGATTTCAGCGCCAGCCGGCCCGGGGCCACTCCCTATCCCCTGTTTGTGAAACCAGAAGAACCCCTGGGAGTCCAAGGAGTAATCGCACTGCACCGGGACCACTACGAAGGTACCGAGTTTGACATGACCCGGGATATCACCGCGGGGCCCTTCGGCTGTCCCGACCGGTGCCGGCCCATGAAATGGGAAGTCGACTCAAAGACCTATGCCTGGGAAAGACCCATCTCCACTCCCCAGGCGGGCTTTGTGACCGTATCCCAGTCCAGGGGCCACATCCCGGATCAGATCGGAGGGATCAACTGGTACGGCTTGGACAACCCCTATACCAATTTCTTTGTCCCCTTTTACACTTCTGTTACCGCGCTGCCCAAATCCTACACCACCGGAACCCTGCGGTATTTCTCCCGCGATTCCGCCTGGTGGATTATCAACTTCGTCGCCAATTACGCCCGGATCCGCTGGCGGGACATGATCCGGGACATCCGGGCCGTACAGAAAGAAATAGAAGACCTGGAATTCAAAAGTCAGCCTTTTATGGAACTGGCGGCCCTGCGGATGTTGAAGGAAGATCCAAGACTGGTACCCGATTTCCTGACCCGTCACTGCAATGCCCATGCCGAATACTGCGTGGAAAAATGGAGAGAACTGGGAGACCTGCTCATCACCAAGTACAATGACGGGTACATACAGGAAAGCCCCGGCCGGGCCCGGGAAGTCGGATATCCTCCCGAGTGGCTGCGCCATGAAGTGGAGAAAAACGGTAAGAGAATGCGCCTCAAGGAAAAAAAGGAAATCGAGCGGGAACTGTAATTCCTCGGCACTACCGGCCAAACATTCAGCCATTAAGATTAAAACAGAAAGGGATAGAATGAACAGGCCCGTCCGGGGGCTGCGGTTGCTGCTGATCAGCAACATGTACCCGTCCAAAAAGGATCCCGGTTACGGCATATTCATCAGAAACATTGAAGAGGGGCTGGTGAAAAACGGTGTCCGGTTGACCCGCATCGCAATCGCCGGCCGGGGAAAGAACCTGCTGCATAAACTCGGAAAGTATCTGTTTTTTTACCTGAGGATACTGACCATCCCACTTAGAGAATTTGACGTGGTGCAGGTAGGATATCCCTCTCATTCCTACGCACCGTTGATGTTCAGGCGACTGGAAAAAATCCTGCTGACGGTGCGTCTGCATGGACTGGACCTGGTAGAGGACCGCAGGGAGGAAAAATGCTGGATAAGGGCCGCACGCATCTTTACCCGGCTGGCCATCAACCGGGCAGATCTGGTCGTGGTCCCTTCCCGGTATTTCGCCGGTGAACTCATAAAACGCCACCGGCCGGCCGCTATCCATATTTACCCCTCCGGAGGGGTGAATCGGGAGATTTTTTACCCCGCGGTCCAGGCACACCCTTCTCCCACCCTGGGGTATGTGGGACGACTGGACCGGCTGAAGGGGGTGGACTTAACCTTACAGGCCCTGGCCCTGCTGAACATCCAATGTGAATTCATCATCGCCGGTCAGGGACCGTTTAAAAGAAATCTGACAAAACTGTGCAGTCGGCTGGGTTTGGAAAAACAGGTCCGATTCATCGGCTGGCACCCTCCCCATCGCCTCCGGGAGGTCTACAACCGGATGGATATCCTGGTTTTCCCCACCCTGCGCAAGGCGGAGAGTTTCGGCAACGTGGCCCTGGAAGCCATGGCCTGTGGTGTCCCGGTGGTGGGAAGCCGCATGGCCGGTGTTACCGAATATCTGGAGGAAGGAATCAACGGTTTCTATTTTAATCCCGGTGATCGATTCCATCTGGCAAGGGTTTTGGAACGTTTCTACTCACTTTCCATTCCAGAACGCAGAAACCTGCGCCAGGGCGCCCTGGCCACCGCCGCCAGATTTGAACAGCAAAAGGTATCCGCCGGGTATGTCAGGCATCTTATCCGGCTGCTGAAGTCTCCAGATCTCAACCCGCTGCCCGGAGACCCGGTAACAACCCCCTCCCTGGCCGTCCTACCCCAACCGAAAGAAACGACGGATCGGGGTGACCCAGCGGACCACCCTCCGGAATGACTTAGTCAGGGGACCGTATTTCACAAATTGACCCGTCATCAACCGGTCCCGATAGATGGAACAGGTAACACAGGGAATATCCGCCTCCGATACAGTTCGACCGGAAAGCATCTCCCTTGCCGCCTGCATGCTCTCGCTGTTGACGGCCTCCAACAGGCCCTCGCGAAAAACATTTCCACCAAATTCCCCCCAGAAATTACGGGCACATCCCAGGACCCGGCCATCCCAGTTGATCTGGGGTTCTTCCCACAACATACGACAGATTCCATGTCCCAATTCCAGCCCTGTGGTCCTGTGGTACTCACTGCGGGAAGCATAACCCAGCATCCGACGGATCCGGTCCGGATTTTGAATCGGTGATAACTTCTCATTCCAGGAAAGTTTCAATCTGAATCTCATATTCAATTCCCGGGCCATCCGCCGAGCCTGAGGGATTTCATGTTCATTGTGCCCAAATACGATAAACTGCCAGGTAAGAAAGGGATAAGGGGAATGGGCCAGGCTCTTGTAATGATTGATCAGTCGGATATTCTGAATCACCTGCTCAAACTGCCCCCCGACCCGGTACCGACGGTAGGTTTCCTGGGTAGTCCCATCCAGCGAACAGGTAAGGCTGAACAAACGGTACCGGATCAGGGCCGCAAGTTGTTCTTCCTCCGCCGAGTTCAGATTGGTGCCATTATCCGCCAGTAACCGTACCCCGCGTTTGCGGGCCGCTCGCAGAATACCGGTCAACTCCGGGTTCAGAAACAATTCCCCGTAATTGGATAACTCAACCTGCTTGACATATGGGTTCTGATCCAAAAGACGGACAAAATCCTTCAACTTCAGATGCCCCCTTCCGATTATCGAAGCGGTGGAATCCGAATGGGCGGGGCAGGCGGGGCAGCGAAGCTGACAATTTCCTGAGCCTTCGATCCGAATGGCCCGGGGGCGAATCAGCTTCCTCATCCTGATTGACCCCTACCGGGTCCGGAGCGAGCCAGGAACCGGCGAAGCCGACGCCGGAGAGAAACGGGTGTCAACCATCGGGCAAGCTGCAACAAGGATCGGATCGGCCAGGAGTCAGACACCGGGATCCGGGGGCCGTGAAATTCAAAAACCAGGTAACAGGCCTCGCCCGTCCCCGGATTGTACAGGCCGTGGGGGCTGCCGGCGGGATAAAAGACCAGGTCATGGGGCCTGACCCGCGCATCGAGGGTTTGCAGCTCTCCCTTCAACAACAGAAGCGCAACATCATAATGGTCGGCATGGGGCTCATACCCATGTTTCGGCGGCAGAAATGACAGGTGTGCCTCCAGGCGACGGAGACATCGGGTCTCTCCTTGGATCAACTTGACCGCGTGAAAATGTCTCTCCCCGGTTTGAAACCTTTCCGGAGGGGAAAAGGTCAAAAAGGTCAGAGGAAGCGACTTGCGGGATTTCCCAAAGGGGCGTTCCCAGCGGAACATCAGATAATTCGCCGGTTCTTCCCCCCTTGCCTCAAGGGTATGGGAAAACCCGGAGGGATAAAACACCATCTGACCCGGTCCCAGGGGACGCCGTTTGCTGCCGGTTGAAGAAAATTTATCCCCAAGAGTCAGGTCGGCTTCCCCCGCCAGCATGATCAGGATCTCTTCGTCCTCGTGGCAGTGGGGAGGATGGGGACACCTGCCGGGCATCAGGCTGGAGGCATGGCAGGAAAGGTAGTTGAGAATGGAAGTGGATCCCTGAAACAGACGGGTAGGGCGCCATCCTTTTTTAAGGTCGGTTGGCAAGGGGAGTTTCAGGGGGAAAATACCGCCGGTTAAAGGATCTGACATCTCCCGCAGGATCTTTCCTCTCAAGCTGTCCACGCCATCCAAATTTCGTTTTCAGGCCCGGTAATACCGGCAGCCCCTGCATACTGGGCTCGGGACCGGAATGATGCCGGTTTTGTTCATCAGTCCGAAAGCCGGTGTATGACCAGACCGCTCCTGAGCTTGGGTTCAAACCAGGTCGATTTGGGAGGCATGACCAAACCGGCATCGGCCACCTTGAACAGCTGTTCAATATTGGTGGGAAAAAGAGAAAAGGCCAGCCGGTATTGGCCGCCATTCACCAGCCTCTCCAGCTCTGCGGTCCCCCGGATCCCCCCCACAAAATCAATCCGGTCATCGGTCCGGGGATTTTCGATGCCCAGGACCGGGGCCAGCAGGTTGTTCTGCAGAATCGCCACATCCAGGGAATTAACCGGATCACCAGGGTCATAACTGCCGGATCGGGCCTGTAACCGGTACCACTTGCCATCGATGTTCAGGGAAAATTCCCCCGGTTTACGAGGACTTTTCTGATCGGTTTCCGAATAGATAAAATGCCTTTCCAGTTTTTTGAAAAACTCCGCCCGGCACATGCCCCGGATATCTTTGACCACCCGGTTGTAGGGCAATATTTTCATCTGATGGTGGGGAAATATAACGGACAGAAAAAAATTGTACTCCTCCTGACCGGTATGAGCGGGATTGAGCTTTTTTCTTTTCTGCATGACCGCCGTTCCCGCAGCGGACCGATGGTGGCCGTCGGCCACGTAAAGCACCGGAATCTCTTTGAAATTGTTTTTAATTTCATCCACCAGTGTTTCCTCTTTCACCACATAAAAGATGTGGGTTACCCCATCGCCGGTGGTGAAATCGTATTCCGGCGGACGCTCCATGGCCCGCTCAACCAGCCGGTCCACAGCTTCCTGGCGGCGATAGGTCAGAAAAACCGGACCGGTGTTGGCATCCAGGGTTTCAATATGGCGGATCCGATCCTTCTCCTTGGCTTCCCTGGTCAACTCATGTTTCTTGATTCTGTCTTCCAGATAATCCCGGGCGGAAGCCCCGGCCACCAGCCCTACCTGGGTATGCTCCTGCCAGACCTGTTTGTACACATAAAAACATCTCTGTTCATCCTGAAACAAAATTCCCCGGTTCAGGAATTCTTCAAGATTTCTTTTTGCCTGGGCATACACCTCATCCGAATAAAGGTCAACGCCCTCGGGCAGATCCACCTCAGGTTTTACGATCCTCAAAAATGATAGGGGGTTTTCACCCGTGATTTCCCGGGCCTCCCGGGAACTCAACACATCATAGGGAGGGGATGCCACCTTCTCTACCAGTTCTTTTTGCGGTCTCAATCCTCTGAACGGTTCAATCCGGGCCATGTTTTCCTCCAGCTCAACAACAAGATGCCATTATAGCTTACTTGCCTTTATTTTAAAAGTGCCGGATTTCTCTTCGATCCCCCTCCAATCCGGAACAAAACCGCCGACTTATTCATTCTTTTTCTTGACCGGGAAGGTATTCCATCATAAGATAATTATACCAAATGAGAGAGGGTATGCATGACAGATGAAATTACCTGCTATTCGAAAACAGCAGCGGAATTGGAAAAGGAGTTTTCTACCGATTTCAAAAAAGGGCTCTCACAGGAAACTGCTGCCGACCGTTTCGAAAAGTATGGCCCCAATAAAATAGAACAAAAAGGCGGTATCTCTCCATGGGATATTTTCTTTCGCCAGTTTCGGAATATCATTGTGCTCTTGCTCCTTCTGGCGTCTGCAATTTCCTTCTCTATTGGGGATATGATAGAAGGTATCGCCGTGGTCATCGTGATTTTGCTGAACGGGCTTTTCGGCTTTGTTACTGAATACCGGGCGGAAAAATCCGTCAAAGCCCTGCAGCAGATGATAACCCCTACCGCAAAAGTGCTTCGGGGAGGGGAATATTCCCAGGTTGAAGCAATAGATCTGGTTCCGGGTGATGTAATTATACTCGAGGAAGGAGACAGAATAAGCGCCGACGGCCGGCTCTTTGAAGCAGACAATCTCGCGGTGGACGAAGCAATGCTTACCGGGGAATCCGAACCGGTAACCAAACATACCTGGCCCATACCATCGGATAAGAAAATCGGATTGGCAGATCGAAAAAACATGGTATTCATGGGAACAGCCGTAACCAGAGGAAACGGAAAGGCGGTTGTGACCGGTACCGGACAAAATACCCAGATAGGCCATATCTCTACCATGCTGCAGGAAACGGAAGATGAATCCACCCCCCTGGAGGAACGCCTGCAGAAGATGGGACATTTTCTGATTATCCTTACCTTCATCGTTACCGCTACGGTCGCGATGGCAGGGATTATTTCCGGAAGGCCGATTGTCGAAATGTTGAAAACGGCCATCGCCCTGGCAATTGCCGCCGTGCCTGAAGGCCTTCCCGCGGTAGCGACCATTACCCTGGCGATCGGCATGAAGCGGATGGCCCAGAAGCGCGCCCTGGTAAAAAGCCTTCCCGCGGTGGAGACCCTCGGTTCAACCACTGTCATCTGTACAGATAAAACGGGAACATTGACCGAAAATCAGATGACGGTCCGGGATATCGTCATGCCCGGACGGGAGATATCCATATCAGGGACCGGCTATGCGCCGGAAGGCAAATTCCGGGAGGAAGGATATGAGGTTTCTCCATCACAGGATGATGCGCTTTCCCTGCTTCTTGTGGCGGGTTCCCTGTGTTCAAATGCTGTTCTAACCCATGATGAACAAAAGGGATGGGGTATGATCGGTGACCCGACAGAGGGGGCACTGGTTACCGCGGCGAAAAAAGCGGGTTTGGACCGGAAGAGAATGGAAGAGTCAGGTTATGAGCGCCTTGACGAACTTCCCTTTGATTCCGACGCAAAGTTCATGGCTGTCCTGTATAAATTACCCGATTCGAAAGCCGCGGTTTTTCTCAAAGGCGCCCCGGATGTGGTTCTGGACATGTGCCAAAAAGTCTCCATCAACAGTTCAGAAGCTGACCTTACTCAGAAGCGGAAAGAAAAGCATCTTGAGAAGAACAGTCTTCTGGCAAAAAAAGGCCTGCGGGTACTGGCGATTGCCTGCAAAAAAGGGGTAAGCAAAGAGGCTGAAATTGAAAAAGAGATAGAGCGGGACCTGGTCTTTCTCGGATTCGCCGGCATCCTGGACCCGCCGCGGCCGGATGTCGCCCGGGCAATAGAAAAAGCGCAGACCGCGGGAATCCGCACAATCATGATAACCGGGGACCAGCGGGACACGGCAATGGCGATTGCCCGAAGCATCGGCATGCGGGGCGTTCGGGAGATGGCGGTTACCGGCCCGGAGATGGACGACCTTACCATTGACGAGCTTGCTGACCTTCTGGGGCACAATCCGATATTCGCCCGGGTCTCTCCCAAAAACAAACTGGAAATTGTGGATGCCTTGAATAAAAACAATGAAATTACCGCGATGACGGGAGACGGAGTAAACGACGCGCCGGCGCTGAAAAAGGCTGATATCGGGATATCAATGGGCCAGCGGGGAACAACCGTGGCCAAGGAAGCATCTGACATGGTACTCCTGGACGACCGCTTTTCAACCATCGTGGAAGCTGTTCGTCAGGGGAGGGTGATCTTTGATAATATACAGAAATTCATTCACTACCTGTTTTCATGCAACCTGAGCGAGATTATGCTCATCTTTGTTTCAATCCTGCTTGGGATTCCGACTCCGCTGATCGCCCTGCAGATCCTGTGGCTGAACCTGGTGACAGACGTTTTCCCGGCGCTGGCTCTGGCCTGGGAAACGCCCGAATCCGGTACCATGGCCAGACCGCCGCGGAGCCCGGGCAAACCGATCATTACCACCCGCCATAAAATCCGAATCGGTTTTCAGGGAGCTGTCCTTACCGCAGGGCCGCTTTTCGCCTATCTTCTCACCCTGAATAACGGGTTCACCCTGCTGGAAAGCAGAACCGCCGCGTTTATGACCCTGGCCCTGGTACAGCTTTTTCATGTCTTCACCGCCAGACGAAAGAGCGGATTCGGATTTGATATTACCATCTTTCATAACCCCTACCTCTGGGGAGCATTTCTACTCACTCTCGGATTACAGGTTTTTGCGGTCTATACACCCTTTATGCAGACAGTTCTCCATACCGCCGCGCTCTCTTTGCCCCTGTGGCTGGTGGTACTGGGCGGCACCCTGGGGCCCACCCTCCTGCTCCAGATAATAGCCGGGGTCCGGATATTAACCGGCAAGCCGTACCGGGAGTAACTCAGGGGGACGGTGCTGTACTTCTTTACATTATCGCCCTGCATATTATGATCCGGATGGTTGGGCAGCAGGGGTTCGGGGGGCAGCTTCTTTGCATTGACTTTTCAGTCTCCGTTTTCTACCATTGAACCGTTACCGTTTTCTCCATTTATTCGAAAGAACCGTTGGGGTTTTCCCCATGCTGCAAGGATTGTCCAGGTTTTGACAGGTCTCAGCCACCTCCCCTTTATTTGTCTGATTACATCTGGTATAATGCAATCACTCAGTCATTTGCGGAGGCAAAGGTGAAAATATTTTTAGACACTGCCAATATCCAGGAAATCAATCAGGCCCTCGATTACGGCATCCTGGACGGGGTCACCACCAATCCTTCTCTGATCGCGAGGGAAAAACAGGAATTTTTACCCCATATCAAAAAGATCTTGAAACACGTCCCCGGCCCGGTTTCCGTAGAAGTGACGGCCACCCGGGCCGATGAAATGATTGCCCAGGCCAAAGAATATGCCGATCTGGCGGACAATGCCGTGATCAAAGTACCGATCAACCTGGAAGGACTGAAGGTGGTACGGGCACTGACCGACATCGGGATCAAGACCAATGTTACCCTGGTTTTCTCCGCATCCCAGGCCCTGCTGGCCGCCAAGGCAGGCGCTACTTATGTTTCCCCCTTTGTCGGTCGCATCGACGATATATCCGGTAATGGAATGGGCCTGGTTGAAGAAATCGTGGAGATTTTCAACCACTACGTGATTGAAACCGAGGTCATCGTGGCCTCGATCCGCCATCCGCTCCATTTCGTCCAGGCCGCGTTGCTGGGCGCGGATGTGGCCACCATCCCCTTCTCCACCCTGGAAAAACTGCTCCGGCACCCCCTCACCGACAAAGGAATGGATAAATTCCTCGAGGACTGGAAGAAGGTCAAAAAATAATTTCATGAAAGCCCCGAAGGGATTAAAGAAAAGAACCAAGCTGCTTCTGGTTTTTTTTTTGCCGTATTTTTCTTCCTAGCCATCTATTTCGTTACCCGTTACGCCATTTTCCGCACCATCCAGAGCCAGCTCAATAAAAACCTTACCTACGCGGATATCGGTCTCTCTTTCCTGCCCCTTAGGGTGCAACTGGAGGGAATTGAGAATATCGAATTCGAGAATTTCACCATCGAACAACTTGAAAAGATCTCGGCCAGCATCTCCCTGTGGTCCCTTTTCAAGAAGGTGAAACCGGTCGATCTGATTATCCAGAATCCCTCTATCGTGATCCACTCACTGCAGGAGCTTTCTCCCCGGATCAGAATCAAAAAGGGAATGGCCTTTGCCATCAATACCATCAACATCAGCAACGGCAACCTTTCCCTGCAGCATCCTGATTTCAGCGCCAACATCCTGGCTTTCAACCTGAAATACAAGCAGCGTCGAAAAGAACGACAATACAGACTGACCTCCCCCCACCTGGAAATTCAAATCCCGGTGCAAAACCAGAAACGCATCCTGCGCGGACCGGTAAACGCCCAATTTGAGCAACAGGAAAATGTATTTAAAATCAAGAGTTACAACTGGGGAACCCGGGATATTCACATTACCGCCTACGGTTCGCTGCAACCCGACGGCACCTGGGATGTCAATCTCAATACCCAGGGCGACCTTCATGACCTCCTTCATCCAATACTCGGGGAATTCACCCCCCGGGGACTGACTTACGGCAACATCGATCTTTCCAGAAAAGATGATCTGATCGCCCTGTCCGGACTGGTGAACAGCCCCAGCATAACCAGCGCCGGGCAGGCATACACCCGGTTGTCTTCCCGTGTTTTCTGGAATAACCGGGACCGGAGAATCCGGGTCATCAACAGTTTTTTTTCCACTCCCGACCTGAGAACCACCCTGAACGTGACTGAACTGGAAGACCGGGTGGAAGTCAGGGTAGAAAAAGCCCGGTTGGATAAGATACTCAAGATGCTGGACATTTACCGGATCGTGCCCGCCCAGGGCATCGTTGAACAGAGCATCTTTCATATCAACCCGGAACGTCTGTGGGGATCCGGGGAGGTAAAAGCCCTTGAAACCGACCCCGGGAGAGGATTCAACTCCTCCGGAATCATTGCCTTCTCACATGATTTCCCCGGCAAGATCACCCAGATCCAGAGCCGTCAACTGGAAACCCGGGCGGCCATCTTTTCCCGGCTGGAGGGCAGGTTCGATCCCCATGGCCCCCGGAATACAGTCAGCGTGAAGGCCACCATCAAAGATCTGACCACCCTGAATCGATATACCATGGCATTCGCCGACCTGGACCTCTCCTACTGGCATTTAACCCGGGGACAGGGACCGGTCACGGTTGAGTACCGGGAGAATCCCTCCGGGATCAATACGCAGATCAGTTTCCGCCTGTCGAATCTGGGGATTAACGGCCAGGACATCCGGGAATTCCAGGGCAAACTCGAGGGGCAGGATGACCGCTTCTCCGGAGAATTCAATGTATCGGATCCGTCTCTTTCCGGTATGGCCCGGCTGGACAGCAGCAGCGGTAACCTAACGATCACCTCCCCTCGTTTTCAGGGCCGAAGCCAAAAGATTCTCCATATCCTGGACCTGGGGTGGCTGGATTTAACCGGACCGGTTCTGGGTAATTTTTCCTATCAGCTGCCCGCAGGCGAATCCCAACCCCGCATCCACTGCTCTCTGGACAGCGACCAACTCACCTTTCTGATCTTTCCCCTGGAGGAAATCTCCCTGGATTTGAATGCGGATTTCGAACAGTTGAGCCTGAACAATCTGAGCTTTCGCTACCAGGGGGGGGAAGGACAAGCCCGCATCTATCTTCATCATATTAACCAAGATTACGATCTGGAAGGCCGCATAGACAATATTGACTTGTCCCGTTTCACTCCTGGACTGTCGGGCCGGGGCAGCCTGGCATTTCAGACCCGGGGGCAATACCCCCGGGATCCGGTTCAGGTTACCTACCGGGTGGATTCGGCTTCTTTTTATGCCGACCGGGTGTTTGGGATCGAGGGACAGGCGATTTTCCATACCGATCTTACCGATTTCCACCTGCAAGTGACAGGAAATGCAATCAACAACGGTTTCCAGTCTCCCTTTCAGATCAATTTTGAAAAAGAAGCACTCCGCTATTCGGGGAAATTCAATCTCCAGCTCAATGAGATCGATCTGCTGATCCCCTGGAAGGATAACCGGGGAGTATTCATCCTGGAAGGAGAGATATACCAGGACGAAAATACCGGAATTACCGCATCGGGTATCGGTCGTTTCCACGGGGAGATTCTCAATTTCCCCGGTTTTCCCTATACCCTCGACGATTTCGAAGGATATCTCACCTTTCAGGAGGGAAATTTTCGATTGAACGAACTGAAGGGAACCATGGGCAGGGGAGATGTGGAAATGACCGGCAGCCTGTTCATCAGAACCGGTAAAATCAGTGATCTGAATCTCAACCTCAGGGGCAGGGAATTGGACCTGTATCCCATGGACCGGTTCCGCTGTAAGATCAACACCGGCCTGAGCCTGAGCCTGGAAGAGGACCAGCTTTTTCTGAGGGGCAGCATCAATTTCCTTTCGGCAGACTGGCGAAAGGAGATCGACGAATCGATTTTTTTCAACACCGATCCGGTTTTATCCTCCAGTGAAGACATGTTTCTGAAAATGCTTCGGTACGATATCAATCTGCTGGGTGACAAGAATATCTTTCTGGAGAATTCTCTGGCAACCGCCGAATGCAAACTGAATCTGACCTTGCAAGGCAACGTGGATTTTCCCAGGTTAAGCGGTTATATCGAAAGCCGCAAGGGAAAGATCTTTTTTTCCAACCGGGAATTTAACCTCATCACCGGCAAACTGACCTTTACCGACAAACTTCTGATCGATCCCAAAGTGGACATCAAGGCAGAGGGATTCATCAAAAATTACCGGGTCAACATCAACATTGACGGCACTGCCAACAACCTGAAACCGGAACTGGCGTCTTCTCCCCCACTTCCCTCTCAGGATATCCTGGCCCTGATCTCCATGGGAGAACTCTTTGAAAGACCCAGTTCCGAGGAGATGGGAGCCCGGATCGGGTCCGCCGGAATGCTTTCCCTTACCCTGACCAGTGAATTGCAAAAAAGGGCCAAAGAACTGCTGGGTATCGATCTGCTGGAATTCAATCCCGATGTCTCCTCTCCCCTCCTGGAAGGAAAATCCTATTTCACCATCGGCAAGTCCATTTCCGACAATTTTGTCATTCTTTATTCCACCAACATGTCCGCCGCCCGCAAGGAAATCTGGTATGCAAAGTACCTGCTGTCCAAAAACCTCTCCCTCATCGGGATGAGAAACGAAGATGGAAACTTCAGCCTTGAAATCAGGTTCCGGAAGAGGCGGTAGGGCAGTCCTCCTCTGCCTGGTCCTTCTGACCTCGGTGATCGGGGCGCAGAATATCCAGGATTCGATAATTAACAACATCTACATCAAGAGCCACTACCAGGGAACCGAGAACAGCCTCCATCGGGATTATCGCAAACTATTGCTCCTACAACCCAACGATCCCTTCAGTCTGGCCAGGATCGAGGAAAGCATGGCCGCCCTCTACCGGCTTAAATCCTTTTCCAACATCGAAGTAAAGGGCCGGTTCATCTCTGACCGCCGGATCGACCTATATTTCATCTGTACCGAGAAATATATTGTCAACCGGATCGGATTCGCCTTACCCTCCGAAACCGGCATCTGGCGACCAAGATTAAAGGAAGCCATTTACCTGAGGGAACATACCTACCTGGAGGCAGGCGATATCGAACGCAGCATCTCCGAGATCAAGGCTCTCCTTAAATCCCGGGGATTTTTTTCACCGTTGGTTACCTACAAACTCGACCATCATCCACGCAAACCCCTGGCCAAAGTCACCTTCCAGATAAATCCGGGGACCAAAACCCGGATTGAACGAATCGTGATCCGGAGCAATTCCCCGGCCTATCAAAAAAAACTGGAACGTCAGCTGACCACTCCATACTACATTCCCGCCCAATTCCAGGAAATCATCAACCAGACCCTTGAAGAGCTGAAAGATCAATATTATTTTTACGGAGAAGTGGAGGTCCAGGAAACCTTTACCGATCCGAACCGTTCCCGGGTGGCCCTCGCCGTGACTTTGCGAACCGGTAAAAAACATCGCTTTGTATTTTCAGGCGTGCCTGGTAAAGAGGATATTATCCTTCCGGTCTGGCGCAAGAAGGTTTTTGAAAAATGGGCCCTGCGGGAAACCCAGACCCGTCTGCTGAACCATTACAAAAAAAGGGGCTACCTGCAGGCCCGGGTGGAAGTCTCGGCCCGCAATGAGAAAAAAGAACGACTGATTGAAATTGCCGTTGACCGTGGAGAACGGTACAAGCTGGGCCGGATTTTTTTTGAAGGAAACCGGGCGGTTGCCGAACAACAACTGTTCAATCTTATTAAAACCGATAATATCCCCAGCAACAGGCTCCTTTGGCTCAACCCTTCAGACCTGGAGGTTGACCGGGAAATCCTGCAGATCTTCTACTACCTGACCAAGGGATTCCACCAGGTGAACATCGACATCCGGTTGGATTACCGCCGAAAAAAAGTAGACATTACTTTTGTGATTCAGGAAAATCAGAAATATACCATTCAGGCACTGATATTTGAGAATAATCAAACTTTCAATTCAAGGGAATTATTGCAAATCAGCGGGCTTCGCCCCAATCAGATATACCTGAGAAAGAATATCGATGATGCCCGGCAACGGATCACCCGGTTTTACCTGCAAAGGGGATACCGGGATATTCAGGTGACCCCGAAGATCAGTGAGGGAAACCAAAAGAAGATCATCTTTCAAATCGACGAAGGGCCGTTCTACCGGATGGGAGACTTCATCATTTTCGGCGCCTCCCTGGCCCAGGAAAAACTGATCCGGAAACTGGCGGGCGGTCCCCTGAATGACATGCTGGATTATCAACGGTTTCTGGACCTTAGGGAAGAATTGGAAAACAGCACGATCTTTAACGATGTCCAGTTGATCCCGATCAAGCGAAAGGGACCGGTCATGGATATCATCCTCAACGTGATCCCCGACGACAGCGAGTTTTATGGAATCGGCCTGGGGGTAGAGAAAAAGCAGGTTTGGGGAATACGTTCCACTGTAGAATACAGCAAAAAGAATTTGTTCAATACCTACTTTGGTTTTTCCTCTCTGCTCCAGGTGGGTCCCAAGGAGACCCGGGGAATCCTGGTGTTTGATTCTCCTTATTTTTTCGGGACCAAATTGAACTCACAACTCAGAGTCTGGATGGAAAACGAAATCTACCCTTCTTTTCAGTTCACGCGGGTGGGGATTGCCGAATCCCTGATAAAAATGCGGGGCCCGGATTCCTACTACCTGGCCTCGCTGAATTTCACCCGAACCGAACTGACCGAACTTTCCATTCCAGAGTCGGAACTTGACCGGCTGAACGCCCCTTTCAACACCGCCACTGTCAATTTCTCCTACATCCGGGAAAACCGGGACAATCCCTTCAATCCGGTACAGGGTCATTATTTTCTCGCCGACCTCAGGGTGGGATTGCTTGATGTCTTTTCCGGAAACCGGCCCTTCCTGAAATTGAAATGGAATTATCAGAAAAATCTGAGGTTCCTCAAGGATGGAGTGTTTTCCTTTACTTTGCGCAACGGGTTTGTCAGCAACAAGGTGCCGATCACCGAGCGTTTTTTCGGGGGGGGTATCTATACCTTCCGGGGAATCAGCAGCAATGAATTGGGCCCCCTGACCCCGGAAGGAGAACCCGTCGGGGGGAATTCCTTCCTCTTTGTAAACTTTGATTTTACTTTCCCGATGAGCATCATTCCCATCAAGGACCTCTATTATTCCCTGTTTTTTGACCTCGGCAATGTATTTGCCACTACCGAAGAATTTGATCTCGCGGCCCTGGACAAGGCCCTGGGACTGGAATTGAAATACCAGACTCCCTTCGGGCCTTTCCGGGTATCCCTGGGGTACAACCTGGCCCGGGGGATGAAAAATCCCTTTATATTCTTTATCGGAATCGGCAATGTCCTATAAAATATCGTACCGTCTATTCACCGGCTTTCTGTCACTGGTTCTACTTTCCCTACCCTGGGTAACATCATCCCAGCCGGATGACCTGATCCCCATCGATTCGATCGCGGCAGTGGTAAACAACACCATTATCACCAAATCAGATGTCGACCGCTCCCGCCTCTTTTTCCCCTATTTTCCCCAATCCCGGGAATCAGACAGCCGGTTCCGGCAAAGGATTTTAAAGGACCTGATCGATTACCGCGTCATCTATCTGGAATACGGGAAAGATTACCAGTTAACCGAAGAGGATTATGAAAGGGTTCAGATCCCGATCATTCAGAAATTCGGCTCTTTGGACAACTTAACCCAAATTCTGGAAAAATTCGGGATGAACTGGGATGATTTCAAGGAATACATCCGGGAAAAAGTACTCTACGAGAAGGTAATCCTGGAAAAATTCCGGGTCAGTATCCCCATCGGTTACCAGGAAATTAAAACCTTCTATGAAAACAGCTATGTCGCCTACCAGCAAGAATCCAACCTGCCGGTCAAACCGCTGCTGGAAATGGCCGACACCATCGAGAATTATCTTCGCAATGAGAAGATCTCGGGACGGTTGAATGCCTGGCTGGGACAGATCCGAAATTCCTACCGGATCGAAAACAAACTGGAACGTCCGGGTGATCTCTCCCGGAAATCATACGATTGAAAGATGGTCACCCTGCGCTGTCCCCGATGCGGTTCCACCAATATCCTTCCCTTCGAGGATGATGGAATCGAACCCCACAACCACCCGGTCTGGATCGGGATCGCCGCCGGAATTTTGCTGATCGGTGGTTACTTCCTGTTCATGATTATCTCCTACCTGACCTTTCCCCTGATCGTAATCGCCGGGATTCTGATCAGCTCCAAATTCATCAACCTCAGATTTTTAAAGAAACCGGCCGATCCCCAGAAATCCAGAGAATACATCTGTTTGGACTGCAGCCAGAATTTCAGGGCCTGAAAGGTTTCAGAAGATCCTGATTTGACAAATGGAAGGGGTTTTGATAATTTGAAGTCAGTCCGGCAGACATGGATTACTGCCCGGTGATTTTATCCATGAAGAATTTTGTACTGATCGGGGTGGCCGGTTACATTGCCCCCCGCCATCTCAGGGCCATCAAAGCCACCGGGAACCAACTGCTGGCCGTCACCGATCCCTTTGACAGCGTAGGCGTACTCGACCAGTATTTTTATGATGTGGCCTATTTTCGCGAGTTTGAACGTTTCGACCGACATCTGGACAAGCTTAGAAGAAAAGCCGTTCCAGAGAAAGTCGACTACGTGTCCATCTGCAGTCCCAATTACCTGCATGACGCCCACATCCGGTTCGCCCTGCGGATCAACGCCACACCGATTTGCGAAAAACCCCTGGTCCTCAATCCCTGGAATCTGGATGCCCTGCGGCAGCTGGAGGATGAATACCGTAGAAAAATTTTCACCGTTCTGCAGTTGCGCTGCCATCCGTCCATCCTGCAGTTGCGGGAACGGGTTCGACAGGCCGCCCAAAAATCCCCTCACCACATCGACCTTACCTATATCACCACCCGCGGCAGATGGTACGATTATTCCTGGAAAGGGGACGTCCATAAATCCGGGGGCATCGAGTTCAACATCGGGATCCATTTCTTTGACATGCTGATGTGGATTTTCGGACCCGCCCGGCACTCCGAGGTCCACCTCGCGGAAAACAGAAGAAAGGCGGGATATCTGGAACTGGAACGGGCCAGAATCCGCTGGTTCTTATCCCTCAACCAGGAAGATCTGCCCCCCCAGGCAGCAAAGCAAAACCAGCGGACCTACCGCTCTATCGTAATAGACGGACAGGAAGTGGAATTTTCCGGTGGATTCACCGATTTGCACACCGTGGTCTACCAGAGAACCCTCAAGGGAGAGGGGTTCGGAATCGACGAGGTCAGGGGAGTGACGGAACTGCTCTACGATATCCGGCATACCGCCCCCACGGGCATCAAGAAAGACCGGTCCCACCCCTTCTGCCGCCGGGTTCCATCAGAGTAGGCCCGGATCGTTCAAACCATCTCAATGACCCCATGATCCTGCAGGAATTGGACCAGATCGATGATCTCCCCCCTGAATTCCCCTCCGATGCCGGCGGCTTCCATGATATCCGCAACGGTCATGGGGGCGGCAGTGGGGAACGGGAGATGATAGAGAAAGCGCCCCTGCATCCGGGTCAGATTGACCCGTCTTTCCCGCCGCTCTCGCCCCTGACCGGTATGGACCACGATACTGCTGATATAGCGATGGCCATCGACGATATTGAAAATAACCGGTGCATTCTTCCGTTCCCTGACCAGCCTGGATAACCAGGCCCGGGCATTTCCCGCGCCGAAAAGACGGGACAGGTTGAGTTCGAATCCCAGCACCGGATCTTCCAGCCGGTACCGGAAATAGGGCCGTTTGTTCTCATGAACTTCCTCCCGAATAAGCACCCCCAGTTCCGTCAGGGACTCCAGGAAATCCTGGGCGGTCTTGATATGCAGGCCCAGCCGGGAAGCCGCCTCCGAAGCCGATATTGAATGATAAACCACGATCAGGCGAAAGAATCCTTCGGCGTAATCACGGGACAGTAAGCCACCCAGTTTTGCCGCCTGTTTAAAGTCCATTCTCATGCCTGGTTCCCGGTTATCGCTTTAGAAGGCAGCTCCCGGGTTCCCTGAACCATTTTAAATATCTCCTTTTCCCGATTGCTTTTGGAAAAATCCAGAAAAATCCTGAATATTTCCCCCATGGACGCGCATAATCTGTCAAAGGTCAGCTCATCCCGGTACCTTTGATAGGAGGCCCTCGATATATTGACCACAATTTCCTGTCTCCTGGTGAAGATGACGTGGGTATATCCCTGATAATTCCGGGTGAAACCAAACCAATGCCAGCAGGAATACTCCAATAAGAAAACCACCCGGTCCCTTTCAAAATACGGAAGGGCAATCCGTTTTTTCACCAGATATCTCGCCAGTTTTCTCAGTTCTTCGAATCGATACCGAAAGAAACCCGCCGGATAGGGGCGACCGGTGAATCCATCCCGGGCATCCTCCACCGGCCGGGCCGCCAGTTCCAGGATCTTCCGGTATGGATTGTACAACTTTTCCTTTACCCTGATTATCAAAAACCACAGGAAAAAGGCAAAAAATCCGAATAAAAAGTACTCCGCTACCGATTCCCGGTAAAACACCCGGATAAGGTTGGCGGCAGTGAAAAAAAGCATTGCCAGCAGCAAAATGAGGTAATTGCCATTCCGGGTTCGAATGAGAATGACCAGACTCCAGACTGCTGCCCCGGCGGGATACAGCGCACCCAGTAAAAACACCACATCGGACCCGTAAAAAAACCGGATAATTAAAAGGGTTCCTATAACCAGTAAAGCAGCAAAAATCCCCCCGAGTAACCTTCCCGGAGTAACCAACGGTTTCAGTTTCCTTTCCATGGCTATTTTGCCTCTCCGGTTTTTTCAGAAGGGGAATCCTTTGGTTTTCCCTTCAGGCGCCTGGTTCCTTTCAATTCATCCAGTATTTGCTCGGGCCTGTTTTCCAGAAAATAGCCCAGAAAAACGAGCATCAGGCGACCCAGGGAACGGCACAGCTCGTCGAAGGTCAGCTCCTCGCGATACATCTCGTACTCCCGCCGGGCGATATTGACCTCCGTATTCCCCCGGCTGTCAAAGGATATGTAGGTGTCCTCCAGGTACTGTCTGCGCATATTAAGCAGGTCCAGGGGTTTGCTGCGGGAAATGACCAGTATCAGGCGGTCCCCCCGGAGATAGGGAAAAGCAATCAGGTTTCTGGCCAGGAATTTTCCGAATTCCTGCAGTTGGACAAAATCGGCGGGTGTCTTCTCCAGGAGCAGGGGACGTGGAGTATAACCGTCGGTGGTTCCTCTTACCGGTTGTGCGGCCCGGTCCAGGATTTCCCGGTAATACCATCGGAATCTGCCCCTGAGCATCAGGATAAACAGAACCAGCAGGGTCGCCAGCACAACAATCCGAAACCCCAGAACCAGGGTTTCGTCATGGAATTCTGAAAGGTTACGGGCCGCCAGTAAACCCTGAAGAAGCAGCAGCGCCAGGTAACCGGCATTCCGGGTCCGGACCCAGAGAAAAAAGAAAAGACCGGCCCCCAAGGCAAATATCACCCCCGCCACCCGGTCCACCAGGGTTTCTCCGAGAAGCATCCATACCAGTAACATGATCAGCAACCAGATCACAGCCCCGATCAGACCCCAGAGATAAGCCTTGGGATCGATCGGTTTTAATTTTGAATCATTTTTCATATGAATCCTTCCTCAGCCGATGGTCATATCCGGACCAGAAACAGGATCAGTATTGCGATCAAAAGAACCACCCATTTTCTCAGATCACTCATATTCGACCTCCCGGCGGCGGGTTCTTTTGATCCCTGATTGCCCATAAATGCTTGCCGTATACTTCATTTCAATTGAAGTATATAACAGATAAACATTCAAGTCAAGGAAAAAAATAATTTTTCTGGAATGCATCCCGGCGCAGGTTGCCCGGTCTTCAGTCCGGCGGGCGCATTGTATCCCGGTTCGGAATCTGATAGAATAGGGCCGGACTGCGATCATGACAGGCAAGGGACGGCGGGAAAGATACCTGATCACCGGAGGCGCCGGTTTCATCGGATCCAATTTCATCCGCCATCTTTTCGATCAACCCAGGGCGCCCGGCATGGTGGTCAACCTCGACCTGCTGACCTACGCCGGCAACCGGGAGAACCTGGCGGACATTGACACCGGCCAGGGCAACCGGTATCGCTTCATCCAGGGAGATATCAATAATACAAAGCTCCTGGAAAGACTCATCAAAGAATTTCAACCCGATTCCATCGTGAACTTCGCCGCTGAAACCCACGTGGACCGGTCGATCGACGATCCCGGGGTCTTCATTCAGACCAATATCAACGGCACCTACTCCCTGCTTTCCCGGGCCCTGGCCCACTACCGTCAATTGCCGGAGGATCGCAAAAAGATTTTTCGACTGCTGCATGTGTCCACCGATGAAGTCTACGGAACCCTGGGGGTTTCCGGCCGATTCACCGAGACTGCCCGGTATCGGCCCACCTCGCCCTATTCCGCTTCCAAGGCCGCCGCCGATCACCTGGTATCCGCCTGGCACAAAACCTACGGATTGCCCGCCCTGATCACCAACTGTTCCAACAATTACGGTCCCTACCAGTTCCCGGAAAAACTGATCCCCCTGATGATCATCCGTGCCTGCACCGGCCAGGATCTGCCTGTTTATGGCCAGGGGAAGAATATCCGCGACTGGATCTACGTAAAGGATCACTGCAACGGAATTTATACCGTACTCAGCGAAGGAAGGGTCGGGGAGACCTACAATATCGGAGGCCAATGCGAAAAGAAGAACCTCGAAGTGGTGGAAACCATCTGCGGTATTCTGGACCGCCTCCGCCCTCTGCCCGACAACAGACATTACCGCGACCGGATTCAATTTGTTGCCGATCGGCCCGGTCATGACTTCCGCTATGCCCTGGATATCCGCAAGATCACCCGTGAACTGGGATGGAAACCCGACGAAACCTTTGCCAGCGGACTGGAAAAAACCATCCGCTGGTATCTCGAACACGAGCACTGGTGGAAAAAGATCCGGCAGGCCCGGTACCGGCAGCAACGGCTGGGACTCACCGGGAGAGGGTAAGCAGCCGGTCCGCCAGAAGGATGGCCGCTTTCATGCTTTCCGGATTGGCGATTTCTTTTCCCGCTATGTCAAAGGCCGGACCGTGGTCGGGAGATGTCCGGACAAACGGGAGACCCAGGGTGATATTCACACCCCGGTAAAAATTCAGCAACTTGAAGGGAATCAAACCCTGGTCATGATAAAGCGCAATCACCACTGCATCCGGGTCGTTCAATGCTTTGAGGAAAACCGTATCGGGGGGAAAAGGACCTTCTATGTTCATCTCCTGCTGCAAAGCTTCCACCACCGGCCCGATTACCTTCTGTTCCTCGCCGCCCATCAGGCCGCCTTCCCCGCCGTGGGGATTGATTCCCGGGACCAGGTAATGAAAATCACGCTTGAACCAGCGTTTCAATTCCCGGTTCACCAGCCGGATAAACGCCGACAACCTCCGCGGTGTGAGATCTGTAAATACCTGCCGCAGGGGGATATGGGTGGTTAAAAGAACGGTTTTGAGATTGTCCGCCCAAAACCCCATGGCATATTCCGAAACCCCGGCCAGTTCAGCCAGCAGGCCGGTGTGCCCGCGATAGGCGATTCCAAAGCGGGACCATCGTTCCTTGCTGATGGGACCGGTTACCAGGGCCCCGCCCTTTCCGCCCAACACCAGATCCACTCCCGCCCGCACCAGATGGTAACAGGCCGGGTGACCCAGCCCCGGCGGGATATGAAATGAACGGGGAACCACTGCCGCCTCCTCCGGGGAGTGACTCCGGGGAAGACCCAGACCCTCGACCGTTTCCGGGTCACCGAGAACCAGCAGGGGATGATCGGTACGAATATCCCGGAGTGCCTTGCGGATGATCTCCGGCCCGATGCCCCGGGCATCTCCCGCGGTGATGACAATCATTTTATTCAGCTCTCACTCCTGACTGGGCGGGCCGCTTCCGGGTTATCCTTTCTGACCCACCCTTCCCTGCACCGGGGTTCGGCGTCAATACCATCTCACAACATCTCCGGACGATCAGGCCAGCGTTCCTTTCAATACGCGCAACAGTTTCTCGATATCTTCATCGCGGTTGGTGAAATGAGGAGAGAACCGAAGCATTCCTTCCCGGTGGGCGGCGATCACCCCTTCTTCCTTCAGCCGGGTTTCCAGAAAATGAGCATCCGGACACCGCACCGATACGATTCCACTGCGTTCTTCCGGATCGGGAGGGGAAACCACGCTCATTCCCAGGTCCTTCAGACCCAGAATCAGCCGCTCGGTGAGTTGAAAAATCCGCTGCCATATCGATTCGATCCCGATGACCAAAAAATGCTGGAGCATCCGTCGGGCGATGGCCATCCCCATGAAATTCTGGGTTCCCGGTTCAAACCGTTCTCCTCCTTTCTTCAGGATCAGGCGGAAATCAGAAAGAGCCCAGGGATCTTCCACTGACAACCATCCCACCACCGGAACCTGCAGTTTTGGACGCAAGGCGGGTGAAGTGTAGAGAAATCCCGTCCCCATGGGCCACATCAACCACTTGTGGCCGCCACAGGCAAGCACATCGATACAGCAATCCTGAACATCCAGGGGAACGGCCCCGATCCCCTGAATCCCGTCCACACAAAAAACGATCCCCATCTCCCGGCACCGGCGTCCCACAGCGGCCAGGTCCATTCGAAATCCATTGAGATACTGGACAAAACTGACACTCACCAGCCGGGTCCGGGGGGTAGCCTTTTGCATGATCATCTCCGGGGAAATCCGCCCCTCCCGGGGGTGCACCCAGATAATCCGGGCTCCGGTCTCCTCCAGGTTCATAAACGGGTATACGTTGGCCGGAAATTCAACGGAGGGAAGCAGGATCTCATCTCCAGGCTGGATATTCAGTCCCTGGGCCACCAGGTTAAGTCCAGTACTGGTATTGGGCACCAGAGAGATATCGTCACCGCCCTCTGCATGGATGAGGCGGGCGATACCCGTAACGAATTCCTCTTTTTCCCCCAGCAATTGATGATAAACATCCACGGGCATATGGGCCCGCCGGGCCCAGTATTCATCGAAAATCTCCTTTGTCAAGCGGCAGAATGGAGAAATCGCCGCATGGTTAAGGTAGATGCCCTCTGAATAGGCGGGGAAGAGACCTTGGAAATCCTGGATCCGGGAAGTGATTTGGGCCTTCGCCTTCATCTTTGATCATCCGGTTTTCCCACCGGAAGAGGGGAAGAATGGAGCTGAAGGGGATCGAACCCTCGACCTTTTGAATGCCATTCAAACGCGCTCCCAGCTGCGCCACAGCCCCATTCAAAACAGATGGGTATCATACCATATTTTCAGTTCCAGATCAAGCTTCCACCCCTTGAATGGCGTGGGGCGAAGCGCCGGTAATTCTCACCCGGGTCATCGTGCCCGGGGAGCCCTGGCTGATAAAATTCACCACTTTCATGGTTTCAGTGCGGCCGACCATTTCCTGGGGATTGCGGGGATTTCTCTTTTTTATCAGTACGGGGAGGGTCTGTCCGACCAGCTTCTGATTGCTGGACAGCTGGATGGAAGCCTGGAGAGCCTGCAACCTTTGCAAACGCTCCTTCTTCTGCTGCAGGGTCAGGGTTTCCCGCAGGTGATACCCGGCCGTGCCCGTCCGGGGCGAATAAACAAAGGAAAATATGGATTCATAGTTCATATTCCGGATCAGAGACAGGGTGAGATCAAAGTCATGCCGGGTTTCTCCCGGGAATCCCACGATGAAGTCGGAACTGAATCGGATGGCGGGGATCGCCCGGGTAAACCGCTCGATGATCCGAAGGTAATCGCGGCGCGTATACCGCCGGTTCATTTTTTTCAATATCCGGGTAGACCCGGATTGGGCAGGAAAGTGAATGTGGCGGGCAATCCGGGGATAATCCCTCATCACCCCGATGATTTCATCGGCATGGTATCCCGGATAAGAGGTGATAAAGCGAATCCAGTTCACCGGAACTTCCCGGGCCAATATCTCCAAAAGCTGCGGGAATCTGATCTTTTCGACCGGATCCCGCCAGCTGTTCACATTCTGCCCCAGAAGGATGATTTCCCCAATCCCTTCCCGGCTGACCGCATCCGCCTCCCGCAAAATATGCTTTAAAGGCCTGAACTTCTCCCGCCCCCGGGTAAAGGGGACCACGCAATAGGAACAAAAATTGTTGCATCCCTCCATGATGGAGATATAAGCGGAGCCCGCTTCGCTCCGGAAGGGTTCATCCGGGCGCACTTCCCTCCAGCGGCCATCGAAGGCCAACCGGGAGGAGGCCGGCGGGGAATTCTCAATGAGGTCCTTCACCAAATCACCGATCCGGTGAAACTGGTGGGTTCCCAGGACCAGAGACAGGTGAGGGAACTTCTGTCGCAGATTCTCCGGCCGGATCTGGGAAACACAGCCTGCCGCCACGATGATTTTCTGACGGGGAAGACGCCCGAGGTAAGAATACATTTTCTCTTCGGACTTTTGGCGGACCGCACAACTGTTGACCACGATAATCCCGGCATCATCAACCCTGGCGGCCGCTCTGAACCCGGCTCGGGCAAGGATGCTGGCCATCTTTTCCGAATCGTTGACATTCATCTGGCAACCAAAGGTTTTGATGAAAAATTTCAACGGTTCCGCCATCACCCAGTTCTCCCGGTTGTCCGGTTCTCTCTGGTTGGTTCCATTCCAGCCTGTCTTTCCTTGACCGGTGATAGATCTTGGCCCGTTGCGCTACCGCTTACAGTCCCCGGTCAGGGCTGTTTGTCCCGGATCATCTTGGAGGCGACCCTGAGCAGGTCCTCGTCCACCTTCTCTCCGGCCATCAGTCCGGCGATCACTTCAGTCCGTTGTCCCTCGGTAATCCGATCCACCTCTGTGTAGGTCTGATTGTCCCGGAAAAACTTGCGGACCACGAAATGGGCGTCGGCGAAGACGGCGATCTGGGGAAGGTGTGAAATACAGATCACCTGATTCTGTCCGGATATCTTTTTCAATTTTTCACCCACGAATTCAGCGGTCCGGCCGCCGATCCCGGTGTCTATCTCGTCGAAAATAAAGGTGGAATGCCGCTGTTTCCATACGATAGAGGTGAGGACCAGCATCAGGCGGGACAGTTCCCCGCCTGACGCCACTTCTTTCAGCCGTCCCACCGGTACCCCGGGGTTGGAAGAAAAATAAAATTCAACCCGATCGGTTCCGGTGGGCCCCATCTGATTCTCCATATCTTCCGGCGGCTCGATCCGAATCTCAAACCGGGCTTTTCCCATTTCCAGTTTGCGCAGCTCTTCTTCGATCCGCTTTTTCAGGTCCCGGGCCGCCCGTTTCCTCTCCTCTCGCAACCGGTCATTGATCCGCAGATATTTTTTCCGGCAATCGGATACCCGGTCGGTCTCTTCCTCAATGGACTGATCAATATTCAGCAGGAATTTCTTTTCCCCCAAAAGATCCGCCCGTTTCTTGAGCAGCTGATTGAGATCAAGGCCGTACTTGCGTTTCAGGTTATGCAGGTGATTCATTCGGCCTTCCAAACGATTCAGCTCCTCCTCGCTGAACTCGGTATTCTGGGTAATCTCCGTCAGAGATCCGGCGATATCCGGGATACTGTTATAGAACTGAAGGGTTTCTTCGTGAAGCGATTGCAGCCGGGGGAATATCCCCTTCAGATACTCGATGTGCTTCAGGATATCATGAATACTGGAATATACCGACTGTTCATCGTGGTACAGCTGCTGGATCGCCTGGTTGGAACGGGAAAGGATTTCCTCGGAAGAAGTGAGTATCTTTAACTGCTGTTCGATCTGCTGATCCTCATCCTTCTCCATCTCCAGATCATCTATCTCCTGAATCTGGTAATTGATGAAGTTGATCTTTTCATTGAGATCCCGGATACGGGCCTGCAGATCCTGCAGGGTCTTCTGGTGAGCCTGATAATCCCGGTAAACCTGCGAGAGATCTTTGAGCAACTCCTGGTTGCCGGCAAAAAGGTCCAAAAATTCCTGCTGGTTTCTGGTCTCCAGCAGGTAAATGTGTTGATTCTGGGAGTAGATGTTCAGCAGGTTTTGGGCCTTCTCCTTCAATTTTTCAAAGGGGACCATCGACCCGTCGATAAAGGAGATGGATTTGGCCCGTTGCCGGTTTTCCACCTCCCGTTTCAGGGTGATCTCCCGTTGACCGTCATGGAAAAGCGCCTGGATCGTCATCTGCCCGGAACGGGTGCGGATCAGCTCTTTGGGAATCGTTTTTCTTAAAAACAGGTTGATCCCGTTAATCAGGATGGATTTCCCAGCCCCCGTTTCTCCGGTAATAATATTCAGCCCTTCTCCAAAATCGATGGCGATCTCTTTGACGATGGCGAAATTCTTGATCTCTAATCGGTACAGCACTATTCTACAGGGTAGGGCCCAATCAATTGATAAAGATTCAACCGGCCGTAACCGGCATATAAATCAACCCCGGGGAAATATTCGGCATTGATATCGTCAGCGGTGTATTTGATCAGCAGGATAATCTCACTATTGGTCAGGAAAGGCTTGTACGCCTTGACCAGTCCCGCCGTCCCGGCAACCAGGGGGGCGGCATAAGAGGTGCCGCTTCCCAGGGCATATCCATCCAGAATTTCGGGCAGTCGGGGATCATAGAAAGCCCCCAGCACCTTGTCCCCCGGTGCGACCAGGTCAAGGGAATACCCGTAATTGGAATATTCCGCGATCCGGTCATTTTCATCACTGGCCCCCACCGCCAGACAGTACTTGTCGTAAGCGGCGGGATAATCGACATTGGTGGCGGTGTTCCCGGAGGATGCCACGATGATGACATTCTTGGCCAGGGCATTTTCCAGCGCATCTTCCAGAATAAAACTGGGATTGGGGCCGCCCAGACTGATATTCAAAATGTCCGCTCCGTTGTCCGCCGCATACCGGATGGCCAGGGCCAATGATTTGTAATCCGCATAGCCGTCACTGTCCGCCACCTTGATCGGCATCAGTTTGGCGTGCCAGTTTACTCCCGCCATCCCGACACCGTTGTGGGTGCTGGCTGCGGCAATGGAGGCCACAAAGGTACCATGCCCGTTATCATCGGAAGTTTCGAAGGAATCCTCTATAAAATTATACCCCTGTACCACCTTCCCCTCCAGGTCCTCATGCTCCGCACAGATTCCGGTATCCAGGATCGCAATGATGGTATCAGCGCTGCCGGTGTACCAGTCCCAGGCAGAGAAGGCTTTGATATCGGCCCCCGATGTCCCGCGGTAGGATTCCTCATCCTCCGGATAGGCATAGAATTCCTGCCCGCTGTTGTTCAAAGCATATTGCTGGTGGAGGTAGGGATCATCCGGAATGGTATCGTGGATCCGGGCCCGGTAGTTGTAAGATACATCCCGGACCGCAGGATCCCGCAACAGATCCTCCCGGGCCTCTCTGAGGGAAACCGCCGGATCGAATGTGATCACCAGGTAATTCAGGGTGGGTTCCACCTGTAATACGGTGACCCGGTCTCCCAGCCCGGCTGTCAGGGCGGTGCCTGCCGCCACAGGGGATGCATCCGGCTGTAATTTTACAATTAACTCATGGGGAACATAGGGCGCCTCAGGGTCAGGAGACGGTCCCGCCCACAGCAGCCCTCCGGCGATCAGGAATAAAACGATATTTCGACATCTCATCGTGAAATTCTTCCTAAAATTCATATATCACCCCGCCACGGATCGAGAAGTGGGAGAGGAATTTGGCTTCCACCTTCACTTCAAATAGTCCCAAGACTTCTACCTGGACACCGGCCAGAAGAGCGAAGAATCGGTCCTGACGGAAGGTGACAGACTCTTCCCCGCTCAAATCTTCCAGGGTTTCCAGGGCTTTAAACCGACCGGACAGAAGGTGCAGTTCCGGGCCGGCAAAGATGGTCAAGCCCTCGACCTGGTCAAATTTGATCAAAAGATCCAGGGTGCCGGTCAGAAAACTGTTTTGAACGGTTCCTTCCCCGCTGACTACCGGGAAGCTCAACTCCCGGTTGATTTCAAAAAGCTTGAAATAATTCACCTCGGCACTCAGGTTGAAAGAAAAATTCTGCACGTAAAAGAACCGGTAATCTCCCAGGAGGCTGAAATACATGGAATTGAAGCTCTGGTCTTCTATCATCAGTGAGAGGGGCAGCTGTTCAAAATACAGGGGGCCGGTGTACTTCTTCAGGCTGTATCCAGCCCCGATCCCCACTTTGAGACTCTCGGTGATATCCGTGGAAAAGGACACCCCCATGGTAATGTAGTTGAGGGTATCGGTCATTTCTTCCCCGCCCTCTGCTCCGGCGTATTCTATGGCAATGGAATTCAGGGAGGAACGGAGGACAACCGTCCCGTCCAGGTCCACCGTCAAAAGGGGAAACGAAACCAGTGCCATCAGCAGCACCACAAGGCAAAATTTGGCATTCATGTTGTGAATATAGTACAAAACCAAAAAAAAGTCAATCAGCGCCCGTTCCGGCCCGAATCTCCAAAGCCCTTTGTTATCAACACTCTTCGAATCTCCAACCGTTGCCGGACCGCCCGGCCGGAACCCTTCGGCGCCCGGATACTTCCTATGAAAACGATCCGGTTTGGGATACAATATACCATGCACTGGATTCAGACCGGTATCATTGCCGTCATCTGTTTTTTGATGGCCCGAATCCTCATTGAAGCCCGGATACATCAGCAAGCCATCAAGGTGATCCTGTACCGGAAAAACGCCAGTCTGGGCATCCTGCTGATCGTTCTGATGGGCTTTTCCTACACCATGTCTCTCTTCTTTCCCAATACCGTGATCGTGCTGGCTTTCATCCCCATCCTCAAGTATCTTCTTCGCCATATTCCCGACTCCTCCACCCGCCACCGGGTGGCCACTCTGCTGGGACTGGGACTGATCTACAGCGCCAATATCGGCGGTATGGGGTCGATGACCGGAACCCCGTTGAACCTGGTATATATGGGATTCATTCAGGTCAACCGACTGCCCGGCAGGGAACACATCACCTTTTTTACCTGGCTTCTCTTCGGCATCCCCCTCAGCCTCGGCCTTCTGGCCCTGGCCTACCTGGTATTGAAAACCAAAAATCGCCGCTTCATCCAAAACTTCGACCCCCGCCTGATCCGCATTGAGGGCGATCTGCCGGAAGGTAGACAGCGAATGATCCGGTATATCCTGTTCTTTGGTATCAATATCCTGTTGATGCTGATCTTATCCGCCCTGCAGTTTTTTTTCCGACCGCCTGCCCTTCTCCACGGCCTGAACGCCCTGGACCTGTGTTTTCTGACGTATCTGGCATTGGTATTCTTCTTTGCCTTTGTCTATCCCCGGGGGAAATCAAGCCCGTCCCGGGTGGCCCACAACCTGGCGTTCTTCATCTTTCATCTTCTGCTGCTTCCGTTGACCGCCGCCGCCGAACTCATCCGGGATTTCCAATCCCGGTTTTCCCCGGGTGAAAACAGGTCAGACAATCAGTTTCACCGTTGGGTGGACCGCTGCTTCCAGGCGGTCTGGGGCCTTTTGTTCCGAAAAACCGGCGGGTATTCCTCCCGGGAAAACCCCCACTCCCGGGTCTCGGTGAACCGGCTGATCACCGACCTCCCCTATGTCGGCCTGGTCTTTATGGGAGCCGTGATCGGGATCATCCTCCTGATATTGAAAATCGGGGATGATCCGCGAACCCGGGCCCTGGACGGCGACGTCATTGCGTTTGCCCGGGATTTGATTTCCTCCCTGATTCCGGCAGACACTCATCTTTTCGCTGTTCTGCTTTTGCTGACCCTAAGCGCAATCTTTCTGACCGAATTTGTGACCAATACCACCATTACCCTGTTGATGTTCTCCCTGGGTCTGTCTCTGGGCCCCGTTCTGGGAGTCAGCCCGGTATTGCTGCTCCTGTGCATGGTGGTGGCGTCCAGCGGCGCTTTCATGACCCCCATTGCCACTTCCGTCAATGCCGTGGTTTTCGGGGCTATTCACAAGATTTCCTTCAAGGAAATGGTGACCGGCGGCTTGATTTTAAACTGCATCAGCGCCCTCTTCATCAGCGGGTTTTTCTATCTTTTATTCCGCTGGATCCCCGGATGAGGAACCTGGATGATTACCTAATTAAAAACGGGAAAAAGGTGAATCCATGAAAATTTTCAAACGAACCATCATTGTCATCGGGGCGACGGTTCTGCTGGCCCTCGCCGTTCTCTATTTCATCCTGCGTGGAACCCTTCCCCCCACCCGGGGGGAACAGATAGTCGCGGTTGGTCTGAAAGGGCCGGTCACCATCCAGCGCAACCGGTTCGGAATCCCTGACATCCAATGTGATTCCCTGCATGACCTTCTGTATTCAATTGGTTTTCTACACGCCTCCGACCGCCTCTTCCAGATGGACCTGTCGCGCCGGGACGCAACGGGGAGACTCGCTGAAATATTCGGAACCCGGGCCCTGTCCCATGACCGGAAGCAACATGAAATCGGGATCAATGAATCCATTAATAAGGAATTGAAAAAGCTCCCGGTATCGCTGAAAAACCTGTTGCGGAACTATTGCCGGGGAATCAACGATTATATTCGCCGCCACCCGCTCCCCCTGGAATTCACCCTGCTGGGGTATCGGCCCCGGGACTGGGAGATCCGGGATTCCATCGCCATCATGAAAAATATGCAGATCATCCTGGAAGGATCCGGCTCCGAGTTATACCACCAGAGTCTCCGCCAGGCCCTGGGGGATGAGGCATTTCATCTCCTCTTTAAATACCGTTTTGCATCCCCCGGTATCATCGAGGAGACCGAGTTGGATTCGGCTTATAAAGATCCCCTTTTTACCACTTTTCTGGAAGGAGAACAGGCGGTAGATGACCGCCAGGTGGGCAGCAACAGCTGGGTACTCGCCGGCACCCGCACCTACAGTCAAAAGCCGCTCCTGGCCAACGACCCCCACCTCCCCGGAGTATTTCCCTCCTATTTCTACCAGCTCCGGGCCCGGTTCCGGGATCATGCCTTGTGCGGCAACACCCTGCCCGGATTTCCATTTATCATTATCGGCCGCAATCAGCAACTGGCCTGGGGATTCACCAACGTGGGAAACGATGTGATCGATTACGGAATTCTAACCGTCAATCCCCGGGATGAGAACCAGTATCTGGTAGACGGGCGATGGGTAAATTTTACTTACCAGACCCATCGTATCGCTATTAAAACAAAGGAACCGGAGATGGTCAAGACCCGCCAGTCCATTTTCGGCCCGGTGTTTAAAATGGGAGACCGTTTCCTGGTCCGTCATGCCATGTTTCTCTATCCCACTACCACTGCCGAGGCATGCTACCGGATGAATATGGCCGGGGATATCCGGTCTTTTCTCAAGGGACTGGCCCTTTTCAATTCACCGGGACAGAACGTGGTGTTTGCCGATACCGCTGGTAATATCGGGTATTATCCCACCGGGCGATTGCCCCGGCGTCTTTTGGGGGACGGCTCCCTGCCCGTCCGGGTTACCCGTTCACAGGGCCTGTGGGATGGTTTCCATCCGGAGAACGAAAAGCCGGTCCTGATCAATCCTCCCAAAGGCTATATCATCACCGCCAACAACCCGGTATTCCCGGGTGAGAGACGGAACCGGTTCGCCGTCACCTGGCACCCTTCTTTTCGCGCCCACCGCATCAAGGAGATGATCCGGGACCGGACCGGGATCACCGTGGAGGAAACCACCCGGATGCAGGGAGACTGCCGGCTGGTCAGCGCCCGCTTTTTGCTGGACACCATCCCCCGGCTGCCGGCGTCATCTCTGGAGTGCCGGGAGGTGCTGGATCGGCTCCGGGGATGGGATTGCCGGGCCCGGGGGGGAGTCGAACCCGCCCTGTTCTATCATTTCCAGCATTATCTGGCGACGGCCATCTTTGAGGATGACCTCTCCGATCCCAAGTACCGGAACCTGATCAGGGGGAATCTTCTCTATCGCCTGTTAAAATTCCCCGTCTTCGATCCCCAAAGTCCGGCCCTGAAATTTTTCTCCGATGACCGCCGGACTCCAGCCACGGAAAGTTACGGGGATATGGTGCAGCGGGCCTTGAAACAAACCCACCGGCAGTGGACCGCCGATGGGAAAAAACTGAATTGGGAAGGCCTTCACCGTCTTACCTACCGTCACCCCCTGGGTTCCGTATTCCCCCTGGGATTTTTAAACCGCGGACCTTATTTCATGCCGGGAGGGAACGGCGCGGTGCTGGCCACCAATTTCTTCCTCCGGAACCCCTTTCAGATCCGCCAGCTGCCGACCTTCCGGATGGTCATCGACCTGGCTGATTTTTCCCGTTCCCTGCTGATCCATTCCTCCGGGCAGAGTGGAAATTTCATGAGTCCCCATTACCACGACCAGATTGCCCTGTATACCGGATTGAAATACCGAAAGATGGAAGATTTTTCCGGTTCCCAAAAGATCCTGCGATTGATTCCGGCCGAAAAATCCGCTACCCGGTAAGAGATCGGTACAGACACCCGGCATCCCGGCAGGCCAGGATATTTTTCAGGCTGTTATCCTGTTTGAGAAAACGGACGATCTGGGACAACAGGGTGATGTATTCTTTTTGTTGATCCTTGATCCCGATGATCAGGAATATGATCCGCACCGGTCGGTCATCGATGGAAGGGTAATCAGAAATCCCGTGTAAATGCAGCCCCACTGATACATGAAAATGTTCCAGGCCGGCGATCCGGACATGGGGAATGGCAATCCCCAGCCCGATCCCGGTGCTCATCAGTTTTTCCCGGCGAAATATTCCCTCCTCCAGTTTTTTGGGATTTTTAATGGCTGGAGAAGCCGCCGCCAGATGAATCAGTTCCCGCAGGGCGTCCTCTTTGCGATCGGATGACAGCACCTTAACCTGATCCCGGGATATATATTCCTTGAAGTTCATCGCAATATTTTACGGAAAATCGCTTTTTCGAACAAGGCTCTTTTAAACCATTTCCCGGGCACTGTCAACCCCGGTCTCCTACTTCTTCTCTTCCCCCAGGTCCACTACCACCATCCGGATATTGGACATCTCCTCGATGGCAAACCGGGCCCCTTCCCGCCCCAGGCCACTGCCCTTGTTACCGCCGTAGGGCATCTGATCCACCCGGAAAGTCGGAATATCGTTGATGATGATACCGCCGGCGTTGATCCGGTCCACCGCCTGCTGGGCCCGGAGGAGATCCCGGGTAAAGACACCGGCCTGGAGACCGTACTCACCCCCGTCACATCGTCGGATTCCCTCTTCCCAGTCTTTCACCCTGACCAGGGAAACCACCGGGCCGAACACTTCTTCCTTCATCACCCGCATTTCCTCACTCACGTCAGTCAGAACCGTCGGAAGCAGGAAATGATTGTGCCGTTCACCACCGGTCAATATCCTGGCCCCCTCCTTTACCGCCTCATCGATCCAGCCCTTTACCCGTTCCGCTTCCCGGGATGAGATCATGGGACCGATATCCGTACCCCGCAGGAAGGGATCCCCCACTTTCAGTTTCTCGGTCTGGCCAACGAACTGCTTTTGGAAGGATGAAAAGACGGCCTGGTGGACATAGATCCGCTGGACCGAGATACATACCTGGCCCTGGTAGGCAAAGGCTCCCACCACTCCCCGCCGGACAGCCCTCTGGAAATCGGGCACCTCTTCGTCCACCACCATTCCGCTGTTGGATCCCAATTCCATGGTCACCTTTTTCAACCCCCCTCTCCGGATAATCTGCTCTCCCACCGCCCGGCTGCCGGTGAAGCTGATCTTGGCAATCTCCTTGCGCCGCACCAGAGGATCTCCCACTCCGGGTCCGCTGCCGATCATGGTCTGCAAAGCAGAGGCGGGGAGTCCGGCTTCCAGGAGGAGCCGGCTTAATTCAATCCCGGTGACCGGGGTCAGGGTAGAGGGTTTGAAAATCACGGGGCACCCGGCGGCAATTGCCGGCCCGATTTTATGCACCGCCAGATTCAGGGGAAAGTTGAAAGGAGAGATGGCCAGGACCACCCCCACCGGGTAGCGCAGGAAATATCCCCTTTTCCCCGCTCCGCCGGGGGAGGCGTCGACCGGAACTGTTTCGCCGTGAATCCGTTTGGCCTCTTCGGCGCATATCTGCAAATTTTCGACAGCCCGCTTTACCTCCGCCAGGGCAAACTTGTGACTTTTCCCGGCTTCGGTAATGATCAACTGGGTAAAAGACCGGGTCCTTTTTTTCAAAATTCCGGCCGCCCGGGACAGGATTTCGCTCCGTTGCCAGGAGCTCATCTTTCGAAGCGGTTCCCGGGCGGTCACCGCGGTATGTACCGCCTGCTCGATATGTTCAGTGGTGGCGGTGGCCACCCGGCAGAAAATGTCATTGGAATATTTATTCAAAACCGGCACCACCGGTCCGCTGGTGATCTCCTCTCCTTCGAGGATGATTCCCCTGGTATCCATGTCGGCCTCCTGGGATCATTATACCCAAGGCCTTCGGAAATTGCAGCTTTCTATCCGGAGAGGAACTTTGTCATGAAACTGGTTTTTTTTTGTCAAAGTATGTATTATTATATCTTAGGTCAAAGGAGTAGAAGATCATGAAAGACTTAACCGAGTTAAAATCGAAATTATTGATCGAAATTAAAAAACCCGAGCCCTTCCAGAAAGTGATCGGGCTGATCGTACAATATTACATGAACAACCTGGATGTTTCCGAAAAAGAAGTGGCCCTCCTGCTGGCGGACAAGGAACAGACGGTACTCTCTTTTGCCGCACCGGAATACCTGATCAATGCCGGGCTGATTCCCATCACATCCGAAGATGCCATTGCCTCCGCCATTTTCCGCACCGGCAATTCCCTGATCGACAACAACGTCTACCTCAAGAAACGGATGTCCATCTTCGAGCTGATTAAAATTCCGGATAAGGGGGTACTCCCCATCTGGAAACTGATCGCCGCCCGCCTGACCGTGGAAGACCGGGGAATCGGTGTGATCGAGATATCCCGCCGGGCCCAGCACCGCAGCGAAGCGGGGGATGATTTTACGGCAGCGGATCTCAGGTTCCTGGAGACCACCTGTCAGGAAATCGCGCCCATCCTCCGGCAGGTCATACCCGAGAATTTTAAAAGCGTACTGACCTGACCTTATCCCCTGCTGATTTCCGCCAGAATCGTATCTTTGAGGGCGGGCAGCGTGGCCAGCACTCCGGAATTCGCCGAGAGTTCCCTTCCAAGTGAAAAATCCAGCGGCTTCCCGCTGATATCGGTGACAGATCCCCCGGCTTCGGTAACGATCAGACTGCCGGCGGCATGGTCCCAGATTTTTTCGCGATAATCGGGGTTCTTGGGGTTGGGGATTCGAAGGTATATCTCCGCCCGCCCGGCGGCCACGATCCCGTATTTGACCTGGCTGTCGATCTTTACCGGGGGATGCGTGATATCCAGTTTGCGGGCGATCCGGGCCATCAGATCAAAGTCCCCGTGAGCGGTTTCGAAGCTCTGGACAAATTTGGCCTTGGCGAAGGTCCTGGGAGAGGAGACCCTGAGTTTTTGCGTCTCCCCGGTAGAGATGTTGAAAATATCCGCCCCCCCGCCCCGGGAAGCGTAAAAGAGATACCCCTCGGCCGAAGGGAAATCTTCAAAAGAAATCCGGGGACATCCCATCACCCCTGCCACTACCCGCCCTTTGCTGAGTAAGGCCAGGGCAACGGCATACTGGGCACCCCGCAAGAATCCCTTGGTCCCGTCGACCGGATCCAGGGTCCAGAAAAAATCACCGGGATGACCGTTTCCCAGGTCAATGGCGGAAAAAAGATTCTCGGCATCCAGGCGGCGGGAGAGAGAGACATCTTCACCGATAAAATCCAGAATGTGCCGTATGACTGCACGGTTTTCGGGGTTTCTGAGGTTTTTCGAATCCTCTTCGGCCACGATCGGGATCCCGGGACAGTTTTCATTCAGGTGCTGACAGACAAGCGCCTGGGCGGCAAAATCGGCGATGGTCACCGGACTTTTGTCCCCTTTCTGCAGGGTATCCCGGGCGGTTAACCGGGTCTGTATCCGACGGGTAAAAGCGGATGCCCTGAGGACCGCCTCTCTGGCAATTTTCAGTTCTTTTTGAACCATGCTTTCTCCTTGGGTCTCAACACCCGAATCCAACGATATCCATTGTACCCGAATCATCGTTGAAAGCAAGAGGACGGGTTTGACATTGCCGCCCCCGTTGATTACAATGATCCACATGATGACCGTTGAAGAACAACGCGGAAACGGCTCGGAAAGGGGCTGGTTTATCATCGCCACAAAGCCGAAGCAGGAGTTCAATCTGAAAAAAAATCTGGACAAGATGCAGGTCCGGAATTATCTGCCTCTCTACCTGAAAGAAAAGAAAAAGAACAAGACCAAGGTGAAAGTGGTGGCGCCGCTTTTTACCGGCTATCTTTTTGCCCGCTTTCCCATCCGGGAGATGTATCACCGGATCCGGTACACCCGGGGGGTGAAGGAGGTACTGGGCAACCAGCGGTATCTGTTTTCGATTTCCCCGGAAAAAATCGACAGTATCCGGGCCCGGGAAGAGAACGGCGTGGTAATATTGAAAAAAAAACCGGCCATATTCCGAAAGGGAGACCGGGTCCTGATCGATGAAGGAGATTTCGACGGGTGGGAAGGGATCTTTTACCAGGAGATGTCCGATCGTGAACGGGCGGTCATCATGCTCACCAATGTCAATTATTCCAACAAGCTGATTGTACCCAAAAAATTCCTGGTCTCCAGCTGAGCAATCACTCCTGAAATCTTCCCGGAATCTCCTCCCCGCACTTTCCGCAGGCCCCCGATTTAAGACCGGTAATCCGGGTATGGTATCCGTATCGCTCAATCAGCAGCTCCCCGCACCGGGGACAATAAGTGTGAGCGTAATCGGTCAAGATATTCCCCACATAAACAAAACGTATCCCGTTGTCCACCGCTATTTTCCGGGCCTCCAGCAGACTCTTCTTGGAAGTGGGGGGGATGTTTTTCATCATGAAAGTGGGGTAGTACCGTGAGAAATGCAGCGGCACGTCAGGGCCCAGTTCCCGATGAATCCAGCGGGTCATGCGATTGATCTCATCCGGGCCGTCATTCAGTCCGGGAATGATCAGGACCACGATCTCCAGCCAGACACCCAGGGTTTTTAAAAGGACCAGTGTGTCGAGCACCGGTTGCAGGCTGCCGGAACAGTATTTTTCATAGAACTCCTCGGTAAAGGCTTTCAGGTCGATTTTGACCGCTCCCAGGTACCGGCACAGGTCCCGCATGGGTTCCTCATTGATGAAACCGTTGGAAATCATCACGCTGGGAATATTCTTCTCCTTTCCCGTCCGGGCGCAGTCCAGAACATACTCGGTGAACACCACCGGTTCGGTGTAGGTGTGGGCAATGGTCCGGCACTCCCGCTGCCGGGCCATGGTCACCAGGTCCCCGGGGAGCAGATGGGTAAAACGGACCTGTTCCGGCCTTTTCTGGGATATCTCCCAGTTCTGGCAGAAACGGCAGAAAAAATTACAGCCGGCCGTGGCCACAGACAGAGACCGACTGGCGGGCAGATAATGAAAAAGGGGCTTTTTCTCGATCGGATCGACGTTCAGCGAACAGATATTTCCGTATACCAGCGTCTGGTATTCCCCTTCCCGATTCTCCCGCACGCCGCAGGTTCCCCTCTCCAGGTTGGCCACCCGGCATTGATGGGGACAAAGCTGACATTCAACCTTTTTGTCTGGCAGGCGCCGATAGTAACGGGCCTCCGACCTCGGAAGGGACTGTGGGGGCTGACCGGGAGCGGAAACCGCCGTCTCCCCCCCCAAGGTCCGCAGAAGAGAGCAGTGCAGAAGGCCGGCGGAACCCGCTTTGATGAATTCTCTGCGTTCCATTTTTCACCCGTTCATGGTTTTGATGGTGATCGGATTGTTGGGTCCCGTTCCCAGAGACAACCGTTCGGCAGTTTGCAAGTAAGCGGGGAACCGGCCGGCCCGCTGTAAATCGGGCAATCCGTATTTTTCCCTCAGACCCTCGACAATTTTCCATCCCCGGGTATCCAGGGCCACGGGATCCCGCCCCACCAGCAGACAGGACAGTTCTTCGCAATACCGGGGGGCATAGGCGGGACCGTTGTGGTATTGAACCCGGCTGGCATCGGCAATCGTTAATTTCATCTTGTCACGGATCATCGGGTGGGAATTCAGATCTGCAATGTAGGGATCGCAACCGTTATCATGGTATTTATTGGGATTGTGAATGGCCCCGAATAAATTTTTCATACCGGCGGAAATTCCCGATATATCGTGGTCTTTGAGTACGGGCACGTTGATCAGGACATCCGCCCGTTCCAGCAGAAGACTGAAGCAGGTGCCGATGGATCGATGAACCGTCACCCGGGATGCGTATCCTCCCCCGGGTATCCGGTCACTCCCCAGCACCCGGCATCCCACCCGCTCCGGGGTGAATCCCGCCCTCACCAGTTCTCTCTGGGTCCGTTCCCAAACTGTAATTTCCGTGGCGGGAATCCCGGAACGGATCAAACACCGAACCAGGCCCTTGACCAGCCCCACCGAACTGGACAGTTTCTTCCCCGGCAGACAACTGACTTTGATTCCCACCCGGGCATTTCGGGGTATCAGGTTCCTCCAGCTCAACCCCTCCTGCAGCCGGGACGGGATCCGTTCCATCAGTCGAAAAGTATACCCTTCGTCCAGATCGTCATCGATCCTTTTTAGGTTCCTGGAACGGATTTCCAAAACCTCACCGGCCCCGGCATTTCGCCCGTGGAGTCCCGGGCGGGATCCGACCAGACCGGCAAATGCTGCCGGGATCCCCAGGCCCTTTTGGATAAATACCCGGCGGTTCATTCCGTCTCTCCGAACTTCTGCACCTGGAAGATGAAGAGCGCCGTTCCTTTGTCCCGGTAGGCCTCCGGTTCAAGCCCCCCCTTAAGACATAGCCGAGACAATAACTGTTCCAGGTCCCAACCGGTTTCGGTGGCCACCTGGGGCAGAAAAACCGCCCGCCGGGATCCCCTTCGGATCAACACCCCGTCGGTTCCCAGGCGGATCTTTCCATAGTGTTCGATCTTTTCCAGTGGAGTGAGCACGGAGATCTCGACCTGAATGTCGGCTATATCGCCTTCGGTGACGGGGGGAAACCGGGGATCCCTGAGGGCCGCATCCCGGGTCTTTCTGATCACTCCCAGAACCAGGGGATCCCGTCCTTCCAGGTCGCCGATACATCCACGTAAGTGCCGGCCTTTCCGAAGGGTGACAAATATTCCCCTTTTTTGGCGTAACCGCGGCGTGATCGAAAGGCCGGCGGTCACTTTTTCCGGATCCGGCGGCCGATCCAGGTACCGGCCCAGAACCCGGCGGGATATTTGCAGAAGGGCCTGTTGTTCCTCCGGTTTCAAGGGACCGGTTTTCTGGGAACCCGTCACCACAATCGAGGCATAGGACACACAGTGCCCGTAGTCTCCGGTGATATCCCCCGAATTAAAATAATCCACCAGGTGAACCTGAACCTCCCGATCGGCAAACATCTCCATCAAAACCAGGATGGGCCGAATCCCGCAGATAGTGGGTTTTTTCTCCTGTTGGTACCGGATTAATCCCGGGATATCCCCTTTCCGGATGAAGGAGATCACCTCCATATCCAGCGCCCGGATCCTGGCCGGGATCGAGTCCCGGAAAGGCACATAGGAAAAACGGGGCCCGTAATGGGTGAAATCACTGCTGACCACCACCAGCGTGCGTTGATCCACCCAGGAGCGCAAAACCCGGGCAATCTCGCGAATCTGGTCTGTGTTCGCCTGCCCGATCAGCACCGGGACCACCGGCGGGATTCGATCACCGAAGCGATACTGGAGAAGGGGCAGGTGGTTCTCCAGGGAATGTTCATACTGCATGGTACGGTTGTTCACCATGAAAAGATCGGACTTCGCCAGTTCCCGGGTCACCGCAATATCAACCGGGATGCTCCCCAAAGGAGTGGTGTTATGTTCATAGGAGGAAACGCAGGCCCCCTGGAAATAAGATCGGTGACCGGGGCCCAGCAGGATGATTCGGTCGACCTGCTCGACTGCCAGCAGCCGGTAGGCGCTGGCGGCACAGACGCCGGAATACGCGTACCCGGCATGGGGAACGATGATGGCCCGGATTTCACCAAAGATCCGGGGGGCGGGAGCGGAAGAACGAAACACCTGGTTCAGCAGTTTGCGCAATTCCCCGGGATCGGCGGGGTACCAGGGGCCGGTCTTCAAATACTCCCTCTGGGACGGTGCCGGGGCCAGGAACATGCCGCAAACCGCCAGCAGAAAGAAGAGACTCCCGGTCTTGCCCTTGGTGCCCATTGCAGGTACTATTTTAGCGAAATCCCCACCGCCTGTCAAAGGGCGGAAAAAATATTTTTTTGTTGGTTCCTGGTTTATTTTTACCATTTTATGTGTTAGAATCCACAACTCGGAGACGAAATGGAGGACCACTCCAATGCAGATTGTAATCATCCGGATGGCATTCAAGCCATGCCAGTAAAACCCGCCACCCAGAATGATCTACCGGCCGGTGATCCATTCTCCGGGGATCCACTCATTTAAACCACAGGGGCTCGACCAATGGAAAAACACGAAAAATTATTAAACCAAGAGGCTGCCGATAAAAGACGGAAAGGCAAAAAACCCAAAACCCCCAACAAGCTCAAGGTAATCAAACAGTACTGCAAGGGCTGCGGCCTGTGCGTCGATGTCTGCCCCACCGGTACCCTGGAGCTGGTGGATTACCCGGAGAGCAAATTCGGCATCCGGGTGGAGGTGGTGGCCGAAGACCACTGTATCGGCTGCCAGATGTGTGAATTGCGGTGCCCTGATTTTGCCATATTCTGCAACTACGAGGAAGGAGAATAAAATGTCCAAAAGCCAAGTGTTACAAGGGAATGCCATCGTGGCCAAAGCCGCACTGGATGCGGGGTGCGATTTTTTCGCCGGCTATCCCATCACTCCTTCTTCGGAGATTGCCCAGATCATGTCCCAGAGAATGCCCCAGATGAACCGCTATTTCATCCAGATGGAAGATGAAATCGCCTCTCTGGGGGCCTGCATCGGCGCCTCTCTGGCCGGACGGAAAGCCATGACCGCCACCAGCGGTCCGGGGTTTTCCCTGATGCAGGAACACCTGGGTTCCGCCTGTATTGGAGAAATTCCCCTGGTGATTGTAAATGTCATGCGGGGCGGTCCCGCTACCGGGATGCCCACCAAACCCTCTCAGGCCGATGTCATGCAGGCCCGGTGGGGAACCCACGGCGATCACCCGATCATCGCCCTCACCCCGGCCACCTCCGAAGAACTCTACACTGAAACCATCCGGGCCTTCAACCTCTCGGAAAAATATTACAACCCGGTAATATTGCTCCTGGATGAAGTGCTGGCCAAAGCCCACGAAGATTTTACGGTGCCGGATAAAAGTGAAATTTACCTCCGGAAAAAAGAAAGGATCAAGGATCTGAACATGTTCGACCGCAAGATCGGCGATAACCCCCACCGGGTGGATTTCTTCCGGGGATACTCCATTCACATGGACGGACTCGAACATGACGCCCATGGATGGCCCACCATCGATCCGGCAACCGTGGACAAAATGCAGACCCTGCGGATGCAGAAGATCTATCACAACCTGGACGACATCGTCAAATTCAATACCATGGAGATGGAGGATGCCGATATCATGATCTTTGCCTTCGGCATATCCGCGCGTGCCGCCATGTCCGCCGTGGAAATCGCCCGCCGGCAGGGGATCAAAGCGGGACTGTTTCAACCCCTCACTCTCTGGCCTTTCCCAAAAGTGGTCCTGAGGGAAAAATTCTTTACCCGGATCAAAAAACTGTTGACCGTCGAACTCAACATGGGCCAGATCAAGTATGAAATCGAACGGGTGGCCCGGGATGACGTGGAAAAGAAATCCCTCAACCGCGCCAACGGGGTTCCCTTCACCCCCTTTGAGATCCTGGCCAAGTTAAAGGAGTTTTAACCATGAGAAAGTATGAAAAATACATCCGGTACCGCACTTTCCCCACCCCCTGGTGCCCCGGTTGCGGAAACGGGGTGATCGTCAGGGCCATCGCCATCTCTCTGGCCGAAATGGACATCGATCCCAAGGACATCGTGGTTTGCGCCGGTATCGGCTGTTCCGGCCGGATTCCCACTTTTTTTAACACCAACACCCTTCATACCACCCACGGTCGGGCCCTCACCTTTGCCACGGGCATCAAGCTGTCCCGCCCGGATAAGACCGTGATCGTGATCTCCGGAGACGGAGATGCCCTGGCCATCGGAGGCAATCACCTGATCCATGCCGCCCGGCGCAACATCGGGATCAAAATGATTCTGGTAAACAACGGGATTTACGGGATGACTGGAGGGCAGTGTTCCCCCCTCACCCCCCGCCGGTTTTACACGGAAACCACTCCCTATGGCAATATTGAACCCAAGTTTGATGTGGTCGACCTGCTTTCCGCTTCCAAGGCCTCTTTTGTCGGCCGGGAAACCGTGGTGCGCCCCAAGGCCCTGGAAAAAATCATTCTCAAGAGTTTCCAGCACCGGGGATTTTCCGTGGTGGAAGTGATCAGCAACTGCCATATCAACCTGGGACGCAAAAACAAGTTGAGGGATCCCATTGCCATCTCCCGCTGGATCAAAAGCAAGACCGTCTCCCAGAAACAGTGGGAAAGCCTGAGCCCGGAAGAAAAAATCGGGGTGTACCCCACCGGCATCCGCAATGAAGAAAACGAACGGATGGAATACACCGACCTTTACCAGAAGCATATCGTACCCAATGCCCAGGCCGGTCTGAAGAAGAGGTGAAAAATGACCCAAGACAAAAAAGACAGATACGAGATCAGATATGCCGCGGTAGGAGGACAGGGGATCATCACCGCCGGCGCCCTGCTGGTAGACATCGCCGTCACCATGGAAAGCAAGCATGCGGTGGAAAGTCCCACCTACACCGCATCGGTGCGGGGTGGTCCCACCAAGGTGGACATCATCATATCCGAACGCAAGGTACTGTTCCCCCAGACCTACAGCATCGATTTTTTTGTCTGCACGGATCAGCGGCCCTTTGATCTTTACAAGAGCCGGCTGCGGGACGATTCCATCGTGATCGTCGACAGCCACCTGGTTAAAAAGCTGGGAGACACCCGGAACTGGACCCTCTACAAGATCCCCATCATCAACGAGACCAAAAAGCAGTTGGGAAACGTGGTTCTCACCTCGGTGGTTACGCTGTCCATGACCCAGAAACTGACCGGCATCATCCAGTATGACAACATGCTCAGATTCGTCAAGCAGTGGGCCCCCGGCGACTACCTGGATCTCAACATACAGGCCGTCCAGCTGGGCCAGGACCTGCTTGCATAAAATCAGTCGATCTCTTATCATCATACCGGATGAACTTCGTCGAGGAATTAACCCGCCGTCGCCTCCTGCAGGATCAAACCGAGGGCACCTCCCTCTTCCTGTCTCAGAACCGGGTGAGCGGATACATCGGTTTTGATCCTACCGCCGATTCCCTTCACGTGGGCAATCTGGTCCCCATCATGCTGCTGGTTCACTTCCAGCGCCATGGGCATTCCCCCATCGCCCTGGTGGGCGGCGCCACCGGCCTGATCGGCGACCCCTCCGGCCGCACCAGCGAACGGCAACTGCTCTCCAAGGATCAGCTTGCCCATAACCTGAATTGCCTGAAAAAGCAGCTGTCCAGATTTCTGGACTTCAAGCGAGAACCCAATCCCGCCCGGATGGTCAACAACCATGACTGGTTCAGGGACATCAAATTCATCGACTTCCTGCGGGATACCGGCAAGTACCTTACCGTCAATTACATGACCGCCAAGGAATCGGTCCGGCAACGGCTGGAAGGCGGAATCTCTTTTACCGAGTTCTCCTATCAGCTCATGCAGGCCTAC
>Ga0180433_10001104_pt1 | contig 45791 bp, 21 predicted proteins | sample SS_ome_8_FD_132980 | JGI IMG/M metagenome (GOLD analysis project Ga0180433, IMG submission 132980) | Hypersaline lake sediment archaeal communities from the Salton Sea, California, USA - SS_1_D_1 metaG | ecosystem: Environmental > Aquatic > Non-marine Saline and Alkaline > Hypersaline >...
AGGCAGGCTGTCTATTTCCTGCGTAGTTTCATCAGTCGGCTGCCAGAAATATGTATATGGCGGAGTGCCGCCGTCAACCTCAACATCAACGGTCCCTATTTCATCCCCTGTGCAGAGCTGGTCTGAGCCTGATATTACAGATGTCAGCACCGGTGGCTCGGTCAGTATGATGTTATTTACTGCAGTACACTGGTTAGCATCAGTAACTGTGACTTCATATTGTCCTGCGGGCAGACCGCTCAGATCCTGTAAAATCTCGCCGCCGGGACTCCAGAGGTAGGTGTATCCGGGAGTCCCCCCGGTAACTTCAAGGTCTGTTGTACCATTGTTTCCCCCAAAACACAGGATGTTAACGCCTGTTAATGAAGTTCCGAGTTCCGGCGGCTGATTTATTGTGATTGAAGCTGTAGCTGTTATCCCAAGATCGTCTGTTACGGTCACAGAATAGGTGCCTGCACATAAACCTGTTGCAGTGGCAGTAACCTGTTGAGCAGGATCATCCCACATATACGTAAATGGTGGATTATCACCCATTGTCACTGTCACAGTTGCTGTTCCGTCACAATCTCCATAACATAACAGATCAGTGCCTGTTATCTCTATGGCTATACTGCTGATATAGATGCAGATATCATTAGTGCACCCGTTAGCATCAGTTACAGTGACGCAGTATGTTCCGCTGCACAGGTCAATAGCTGTCTGTGTAGTCTGCTGTGCAGGGTCATCCCAAAGGTATGTGTATCCCGGTGTCCCACCGGTCGGTGTTACTGTTGCAGTCCCGTCACATTCTCCGGATGCACTTATGGGTGTGCTTGTTATTGTAAGAAGTAATTCCGGGGGCTCATAAACAGTATAAGACTCCACTGTCGTACAGTTATTAGCATCAGTAACTGTTACACTGTAAGTACCTGGTCCCAGATTGGTAATATCTTCTGTTGTTTCTCCTCCCGGGCTCCAGATAAAGGAATATCCCGGTGTACCACCGCTTACCGTAAGGTCAACACTGCCGTCATTGTATCCGTAGCATGTCACGTCTTCACCTGTGACAGAAGTGATCAGTTCAGGTGGTTCGGAGATAGTTATAGAAGCTTCTGAAGTACAATTCATATTATCAGTTACAGTAACATAATACTCACCTGCCGGAATATTGTTAAGATCTTCGTCTGTTGCTCCGTTAGACCAGAAATATATATATCCGGGAGTGCCGCCCGTTACTGTCAGGTCAATAGCTCCGTCGCTGAATCCGTAACATGTTACGTCTGTTCCGGAAATGACCGGGTCCGGTATATCTGTCGGATCAATAGTTGCCGAATCTACTGATGTACAACCATTGGAGTCGGTCACAGTAACAGTATATGTTCCCGAACAAAGGTCTGACGCTGTTTGTGTGTTCTGACCCGCGGGATCATCCCACAAATAAGTATATACGGGTGTACCTCCTGAAGCATAGACTGTTACGCTGCCGTTACACTGACCGCATATCTCGCTTACAGTATCTGTTGTTAATACTATCTGGGGAGGATCTGTTACTGTAAACGTTTCAACTGCGGTACAACCATTCTGATCACTTACTGTAACCGAATAATCACCGGCAGGGATATTGTCAATATCTTCTGTTGTGGCACCCGTATCCCAAATATATGTATAAGGAGGAGTTGCACCCGAGGGAGTTATATCTATAGAACCGTCATCACCTCCAAAACATAACGGCTCGTAACTAATACCGGATATTACAGGTGGGGGGTTAATAACAACGATAGTTGATGCTACGGCAGTACAACCAAACGAATTGGTTACAGTGACAAAATATTCTCCTGCCATAGAAGTTGTCGCATCGGATGAAACAATAACCGTATCATTGCTTCCATTATAGCTGAATCCATCCGGTCCTGTCCATATATAATTTGCTGTACCGCTCTCAGGATATGAATCAGCACTGATCATCAGTTCCTCACCTTCACAAACAGGGGAATTATTATTTGCTTCAGCAGTCAGATCAATAACAGTAATAATATGGGATACGGTGTCTGAAGTTATGCATGCAGACGGATTATAAGCGATAAGCGTAACTTCGTATGTTCCTGTGTCCGGATAGTTATGAGAGGGGTTTTCTTCGGTGGATGTTGTACCATCACCGAAATCCCACAGGTAAGTGATACCGTTAATGCTGTTATTTGTAAAATTTATCACGCCGGGAGCACATACAGTGTCAAAATCCGGTTCAAAAAGAGCCTGTAATATATCATCTGCAATATGTATTTTATACACTCCGAGATCACACTGGCTGCATTGTCTTGTCGGAGAATAAGCGCCTGGTGTGGTGGGCATATCATCAGAAAGGTCCCTGCAGGAGCAAACCGCCTGATATACATAGCCTTTAGAATCGAACCTGCTTGTTCCTCCGTCAACATGATTAGCACCGGGCAGGTAGCTTCCGAAGATCAGATCTACTGCTCCGGAATCCAATACACCTATATATAAACCGCCATAAGTAAAAAGAGGATCAACCAACGGATAGCCATCGCCATTATACGTATCCGCTGCTGCATCTATTGAAGGAGCATGGCCACAGAAATACAGCCGGTCACAAAAATCAACCCTGAATGCTATAGGGACCATTCTGTCAGTCGTTCCGCCATTTCCAATAACTGTCTGATATTCTATTGTTGACAGGTCTGATGTAAATTTTGCCACAAAATTAGAACTGCCCGGATTGGAATAGACTCCGGGAGAAGGTACTATACCACCTGATTCATAAGTCTCACCATAAATATATATGTCGCCTTCACTGTCATAATCAATAAAAAACGAATCATCCCTGCCTCCCGGAACATCGGAGCCGAAATATGAATTTGCAATTATATTGCTCCCGTTTGGTGATAATTTCATTACATACCCGGTATATTTACACTGTGTGCTGGTTATAGCGCCATTCCATGTATGTGAATTAACCCCTGTTGTCCCTGTTATCAGGATATTACCAGTACCGGGTTCTATTCTTATTCCATAAGCTGCATCATTATCCGTTCCTCCAAAATATGTTGACACCAGCAGATTAGAAAGATCAGGATTTAACTTACATATTACCCCGTCCTGCTCACCTGCAAGGGTGGATTGAACAGCTCCGGATGTAACAGGAAAATCTGCGGATCTTGTAATACATGCGATATATACATTTCCCTGGTCATCGAGAAATATCTCACCCCTGCGGTCATCCCCGTAATTAAAGGCAAAACCGTTAGCATCATACGGATTGGAATCCATCCATCCATAATCACCATAACCATCATCCTCTGATCCTCCTAAAAAAGTTGAGCCAATAAGGCCTGTTCCCGTACTGTTCAGGCATGTAATAGCAATATCATATCCGCTATTGGCAGTATTATCATAAGCATTACCTGTTGTCGGATAATCCGGTGACCATGTGTCTGCCAGCACATATATTTCATCATTCGAATTAACTATCAGGCTATGAGGGGATTCGTTATAACTCCCCCCGAGGAATGTAGCATATATCAATGATGTTGCATCAGGAGCGTATTTACTGATCGCTGTTGTCTCGTATCCTCCGGGATATGTTACCTGGAATGCTCCTGTTGTCACAGGATAATTTGATGAAAAACAACGCGATCCCACATATATATTACCATCGTCATCAAAAGTGGATGTGCTTCCGAATGTGTAGCTTCCGGTCATTGTTCCTGCAAAAGTACAACCTACAAGTTCAGGATCTATTATCAGTTCTCTCGTTACATCATATCCTTCGGGAAGTACAAAGGATATAATATTGCCATTTAATTGATAATGACATTCAACTTCCTTTTTTTCGCCGTTTATTATCTGATATGCAAAAGGAGCTAACTCAACAAGTTCATACAGTGATGTCTCCACTATCAGATTATTATTTTCAAGCCTTAATGAATTCACACCCTCATAATTAAGAACAATAGAGTTTACGTCACCTGTCTGATGGACAATAAAATCATATTTAAAATTACTGTTCTCACTATAAACAGCCAGGTCAATACCAGGATACAGTCTTTTGTATTCTATTCTATTGTATGCATTAACCCCTGATTTCCATTTTGTTTCATCATTTCCAATAAAATAATTAAAATATTCACGACGCTTGTTCAAGCTCTCAATAAGAACATCCTGACTGCAATTTTGAAAATGGATCTTATAAGCATGAAAACGGGCATCGGCTATCATCTGTAATACATCATCATTGTATTCGTTCTCATTGTTGTTTACTGAACATGGATGACCATGATTATGTTCAACATCCGAGATATATACAAAGGTAAATTTATCTTTTTCAAGATAAACAGAACCATTGGCAGTAATAGCCTCATACAATACCCGTTCATCCCATTGCCCCTTATTTTCCTTAAAACCCAGGTATGGCTTTGTATCATTCTGAGCGGATTCATTACTTGTTTTTGAATGAGGAATGGCTTTTGCCAGTGAATTAATATACTGCATATTGCCTTTTTGAGCTATTCCATAACATGCTAACGAAAAAATAATTATTATCAGTATTGCTCTTCTCATAACAAAAAATTTTAATTATATTTTATTCCAAAATGATCTTTTTGGTTATTATTGTCCGGTCATCAAATATCCTGGCAATATAAACTCCATCAGTCAGAGATGATAAATTCAAGGTTATATTGTCAGAATCTGCAAATTCCGTAAGTACAATCCTGCCGTTAATATCTGAAATTTCTATTGTTGAATTCCCTGCATTAGTAATTATGATTTTATCATTAGCCGGAACAGGAAAAATATTTATGTAATGATTTCCAGCTATTTCATTAGCTGATACAGTGCCTGTTATCTCGATATCATCGATAAAAAACATATTTCCCCAATATGATATATTCTGTATGGCAACATATATATCCATCCCCTGATATGCAGCCAGGCTATATGTCATTTGTGTCCATGTGTCAGGGACTTCCACATCTGATGCAATTGCAACAAATTCTGACAATTCATCATTTGTTGTTGATACCAATAAGTTGAACTTAATATAACCACTCGAAGGTTTGGGATCAAGCACCCAAAATTTAATTGTTGCTTCCGGAGAAGTAATGCTGATTTTATCAGAGATCAGCCAGTCATCGCTATGTCCACTACCATCAGGGCACATTGCCATCCCGCATCTTTCTCCATTATGAGGTGAGGCAAGAGAAAACCCTGCATCAACCGGGTTAAATGCCATAAAACCAAATCGATCTTCTTCTCCCGGATAATCACATTCATAAGAATATTTTGTTAATAAGCCATCATTATCAATATTTTTCCAGGGAGGAAAAAACTGTACATAATCATCAGGCAATTCAAAATCCAGGCTGAAAGCGTTGCCCATTGGAAACACTGTAATATATCCTGTTTTTGTTTTAGTATCAGTTCCGGCTGAATTTGTCACTGTCAGGCTAACCTGGTAAGTACCGGCAGTGTAATAACTAACCTGCGGATTAGTTTCTGACGATGTGCCGGGAACACCACCTTCAAATACCCATGACCAGCTATCAATGGGGATATCACCAATAATGGAATTATCAGTAAAAAAAACTGTTTCTCCTTCAGCTATTGTTACAGTATCGGCATAAAACTCAGAAACAGGTATATCTGATTCTATTGCAATTGCATTCTGTACAGCCTTGTATGCATTTATCCTGCCATGCCCCAGTTGTCCGGCATATATCGGGTTAATATCATCAATATTATCACAGGATACAAATAAACAGGCTTCAATCTTATCGGCAGGAACTGATGGGGCTGCACTTCTCATAAGGCCTACAAGGCCTGCTGCAATAGGTGTAGCCATTGACGTTCCACTCATTACATTATAGTTCCCTGTTATCCCGTATTGGGCAGGGTTAACCCATTCTGTTGAGGACCAGGCAGTACTGCTTAAAATAGATTTACCTGTATTAGATAATCCTCCGGGTGCACAGACATCAACATTAGGGCCATAATTGGAAAAACCTGATTTTACATCATTTTCTTCAGTTGATGCAACACTTATAACACCATCATAACAAGCAGGATATGTAAGATAATCATCACCGTCATTACCGGCAGCAGCAAGGACAATAATATCATAATTATAACGGACATCATGATAAACTTCAGCTTCTGCCTGAACATAATCAAACCACCTGCAGGATAAAGAAATAGCTTTAGGTAAAGGGTCTTTTCCTATTGCCCAGTTTATTGCTTCAAGCACATAATTCCAATCAAGGCCTACTTTGGCAGTATATAAACCAATGCCATTGCCAATGGATGCAACTCCTTTATCATTGTTTGTTTCAGCTCCGGCCAGTCCTGCAGTATGGGTCCCGTGATTATATCCGAATTCCCAGTACCCGGTAAAAGAAGAACTACCCTCTGTGTCTGTGGTTGCATCATAAGCACAAACCACCATATTTACCAGGTCCTCATGGGTTTCCTGGATGCCGTTATCTATAACAGTGACTATCGTTGACAGCGACCCGGTTGCAAGATCCCATGCCTGCTCTGCATTAATAACATCAAGGTGCCAGTTCCAGTTATGACCGCCTCCTGTGCAATTATAATTTGGGTCATTGGGGACAAAACTCATTTTTGGCAATGGTACTTTTTCAGCAAGCCTGATCTCTGATATTTCAGATAGTTCCTTTACAAAATCATCTGCCTTATAAATATCATTGAAATACACCTTGAACAGCCTCATGGCATTATCACTTTTTGTCATATTATAGCATGGTTTGCAAACCCTTGTAATACCATGGAATTCAATAAATTTCTGTAAAAAACCGAATTCGTTTATATCAACTTCACCCTTTTCATCAATACCTCCGATTGTTTTTGGCATAACTTCAGCATATACCTTGCTTAAGGAAATATAAACCTGTCCGTCAATAAAATCAGGATCGGCTTTTTGTGCGTTTACAATTATGATAAACGTACTCATTAACAGTGTGATATAAATCTTCTTCATTTTTATTTTTTTTACAAATAAGATCAAAGCTGAATTTATTCAAGAATTATCTTCTTTGTTACAATAAACTTGTCATTAAACACCCTGACAATGTAAATGCCTTTATCGAGGGATGTCAGGTCTAATGTTACATTTTCAGAATCTGCAGATCTGGCAAGAACAACCCTTCCGTTAATATCTGATATTTCTATTGTTGAATTCCCGGCATTTGTAATTATGATCTTATCATTAGCAGGAACAGGATAAATATTGATCTCAGGTTTCTCCATAATATTATTCTCTGTAATTGTCCCTGTTATTTCAATATCATCAATAAATAGCATATATGCCCACATTGTAACATTCTGTATTGCAACATATATATCCATTCCCTGGTAAGCTGCCAGGCTGTAAGACATCTGCGTCCATGTTTCCGGTGCAACTTCATTTGTGGCGATCTTTGTAAAACTTGATAATTCATCGTCAGTTGTTGACACCAGAATATTATATTTCTCTGTACCATATTCAGGTCTTGGATTAAGAGCCCAGAGCTTAAGTTCAGCATCGACGCCAATAGTTATTTTATCTGATATAAGCCAGTCATCGCTTGGATCACCTGCATAAGGCGCCCAGTACCACGGGCATATTGCCATTCCGCATCTTTCACCACTATGCGGTGATGCTGCTGTAAAACCTGCCTCAGCCGGATTAAATGCTATAAAAGCCGATGGCAGTCCCTGACCCGGGTATTCACAGTCTGTACCGGCAACAGTTTCTTCACCATCATTGTCAATATTTTTCCATGGTGGGAATATTTGAGCAAAATCCTCAGGCAATTCAAAATCCAGGCTGAAAGAGCTGCCCATTGGCAATACTTTTATATAACCTTCTTTTGTTTCCGTATCGCTTCCGACAGAATTCGTAACAGTCAGGCTGACCTGGTAAGTGCCGGGTGAGTAATATGTGATATCAGGATCCGTTACTGTTGACGTGCCGGGTGTTCCCCCCTCAAATGTCCACGACCATGTATCAACAGGAAAATCTCCCACATAGGAAATATCAGTAAATGGAATTGTCTCTCCCTGGACAATTGTTGTTTCTTCCGTATAAAAATTAGCATTGGGCTGACCTGTTTCCATAGACTGTGCACATTGTACCGCCTGATATGCATTTATTCTTCCATGACCGATCTTACCAATGTAATCAGGGTTTTCATCATCAATATTATCACATGAATTAAATAAACAGCTTTCAATCTCAACAGCCGTGAGAGACGGGGCGATACTTCTCATTAATCCGACCAGGCCCGCAGTGACAGGCGTAGCCATTGAAGTGCCCGGCATTTCATTGTAATTCCCTGTTATTCCGTACTGTGCAGGATTTCCCTGTGTTGTTGATGACCAGGCAGTACAACTTAATAATGAGTGACCATCGTTGGAGAAACCTCCCGGTGCACAAACATCAATATGATCACCATAATTGGAAAAACTTCCCTTTTCGTCATCCTCATTGGTCGCTGCAACTGCAACAACACCATCGTATGCAGCAGGATAATAATATGCTTCCGCCCCCTGGTTATGGGCAGCAGCTAAAATTACAATATCATAAATATCATGGACATCCTGATAGATATCTGCTTCTGACTGAACATAATCATTCCACCCAAAAGACAGCGAAAAAGCTTTTGGCAACGGATCTTTTCCTATTGCCCAGTTTATTGCATTGGGAACAACAAGAAACTGGGTACCTACCTTGACAGTATATAAGCCTGTACCGTTTCCGATTGATGCAATACCTGTATTGTTATCTGTCTCCGCACTTACAAGACCGGATGTATGTGTTCCGTGATTATGTGAATATTCACTGTATGATGTAAAAGAAGAACTGCCCTCTGTACTGTTTGTTGCATCATAAGCAGCAACGATCATATTTTCCAGGTCTTCATGTGTTTCATGGATAGCATTGTCAATAACCGTTACTATTGTTGACAACGATCCTGAACCAATATCCCATGCATGCTCGGCATCAATAACATCCAGGTACCAGTTCCAGTTAAGGTCGCCTCCGGTACAATTATAATGCGGATCATTCGGGACATAAGCCATTTTTGGCAATGGTACTTTCTCAGCCAGCCTGATCTCCGGAATACCGGATAGCTCCTTTAGAAAAAGATCTATATTGTAAATATCATTGAAATACACCTTGAACAGCCTCATTGCATTATCGCTCCGCGTCATATTATAATAAGGCTTATTCACTCTTGTAATGCCATAGTATTCAATAAATTCCAGTAAAAATTCAAATTTATATATACTGACTTCACCCTTTTGATCAATGCTGCCGATCGTTTTTGGCATAACTTCGGCATACTCCTTACTTAATGATATGTAAATTTGTCCGTCAATGAAATCAGGATTGACTTTTTGAGTGTATCCGTTTAGAATTAAAAAACCAGCTATTAATGAGGCATAAATTTTTTTCATGAAATAAAATTTTTTTAATGTTATTTAATTAAATATAAGTAATACACGCATCTAATTACAAATAATATGTTATTCAATAAATACAGTGAACATAATTAGTATGCTCAATGAATACATTGAGTATGATTTTTTTAAAATTTAACACTCCTGTATCCATAAAACCTGCATTTCTCCATATCTTACTACTTGCAAATCTCAAAAGAAATTATTATATTTGTTTATGATATTAAGCGCCTGATATTCTTTCCCCAAAGCATATTTTACTTATTTATAGAATTATGTTTTTTTCTGGCAATAAAATATTACTTACGCTGCTGATCGGGTTGGTTTTTCTTACAGGCAACGCACAGGTAAATTTTGAATGGGTAAAAAACGCCGGTGGTCCGACCGGTGATTACAGCAGGTCTGTCGCGACGGATAATGAAGGCTATATCTATATCACCGGGGAATTCAGCGATACGGTTCACTTTGATGATTTCGAACTTAACTCGGATTATTATGATATGTACGTTGCCAAATACAGGAACAGCGGTATGGCAGTATGGGTAAGGCAGGCATCTGCAAGCACGGATATCTTCAGCTCTGCCGTTACCACTGACAGTGAAAATAATGTGTATGTAACAGGATTCTTCCTTGATACGGCATATTTTGAAGATACCATGATAACATGCCCTGCTCTTGACTATAGTGTTGACATTTACACTGCCAAATATACAAATGCAGGTGAATTATTATGGGTAAGGCATGCAGGCGGGGAAAACGAGGATAAAAGCTACCAGATAGCATCAGATACAGATGATAATATATATGTCATTGGTCAGTTCAGGGAAACAATGATAGCTGATGAGGATACTATAACTGCTCCTATAGGTGCACACGCTATTTTTATACTCAAATATGACAAGAATGGCAATAAAATCTGGCTTAAAATAATAAAATCCCTTAACATGGGATGCTGCCACGGGAAATTCATAACAACTGACAATCAAAATAATTATTATATCTCCGGCAATTTCGAGAATAATATAGATTTCACAGATACAGTGCTATACCTCGAACAGGGCAATTGCTTTTTTGCCAAATATGATCATAATGACAATTTTCAATGGGCAAGGCAGGCTCCATACGGGAATTTTCATTCAATAGTGTGCGATGAATACCAGAATGTATATATCGGAGGGCAGTTCTATGGGACCACGAACTTTGGAGATGATACACTGACCTCAAACGGCATTTCGGATATATTCATCTCAAGATACAACAGTGCGGGAGATCTTCAATGGATAAGGCAGGCAGGAGGAATAGGGGATGACGGAAGCTATTCGATCACAAGCAATGACAACAATAACTTTATTATCACAGGGAATTTCTATGGTAAAGCCTGGTTCGAAGAAGATTCAGTTACGGCTTTCAATAATTATGATGTTGACATGTTCATTGCTGATTATGACAGCACAGGGGACATGAAATGGTTAAAAAGTTTTGGCGGACCCGGTGATGATGAGAGTAAATCGATCACTACTGACGATCAAAGCAATATTTACCTGACAGGCTGTTTTTATAATGGATTATTATATGATAGTGATACGCTGATCGGATACGGTAATAAAGATATCTTCCTTGCAAGGATACATGACAGTATTGTAAATATAAATATGCCTGTAGAAGATCCTGACCTGTTTATATTATATCCTAACCCGGCAAGGGATCTTATTAATATCGGAATTACAGGCATAAACACCAAATTAAACCTGGATATTTATAATATAAGCGGGACCAATGTACTTAAAAGGCAAATAAATGCTATTAACGGGAATACAGTGCAGGTCAACCTGAAAGGTTTGTCAAAGGGCTTATATATCCTCAGAGTATATAATACTAATACAACATATACCGGCAAACTCGTGATCTATTGATCCTCCAATTATTTACACTATAACACCCGAACACCTGAACACCCGAACACTTTTCACTCAGTTCTTGAAAAAACAGTCTCATTTAATTAACTTTACAAAAATTCCATTTTATTACATGATCCGGATAAACAAATATCAATTATGGAATCACATAAAATTAATTCACTGATCCTGCTATTTTTATTATTTACTATTATGAGTTGCAATTCACAGGACAATACTTATAAACCGGAAGACAGGAAAGAACAGGAAACACTGATCACCAGGCAGCCTGTTGTTGCAGGCAGGTTTTACGAATCAGATCCGGATATGCTGCGTGACAATCTTAAGGAAATGTTCTCTGATGCGGAAAAGAATAAAAGTAAAAATGTACTTGCTGTCATTGTACCTCACGCCGGATATCCCTGTTCAGGAGTTGTTGCAGCATCCGGCTTCAACCAGATAGACAATAACAAAGAATATGAAAATATCTTTATCCTCGCTTCCAGCCATAATGTACGTTTCGATGGCGCTTCTGTTTACAATATCGGCAATTACAATACTCCTCTCGGAATTGTAAAGGTAAATATTCCACTTGCTGAAAAGCTGGTCGAAAAATACCATTTTTTCAGTTACCAGCCCGATGCACACTGGAATGAGCATAGTATCGAGGTTCAGTTGCCGTTCCTGCAATATATTATGAAAAAAGATTTTCAGATCGTCCCGATAGTCCTGGGCACCCAGGATCCTGAGATGTGCTATAATATCTCAAAAGCACTGAAACCCTACTTCAACTCTGATAACCTTTTTGTTATCAGCAGTGATTTTTCGCATTATCCTGCTTATGAAGATGCTAAAGTAGTTGACAAGGCAACTGCAGATGCTATATTATCAAACTCCACTGATAAGCTCATCGAAGCTATGGGGGAAAATTCTAAAAAGGGTATCAGCAACCTGTCAACCAGCCTTTGTGGCTGGACATCCGTATTAACATTGCTTTGCATGACTGAAAACAACCCTGAGATCAGTGTTGTTCATATACAATATAAAAACTCAGGTGAGACATGCGGGGACAGAAAGTCTGTTGTCGGCTATCATGCTATTGCATTCACATCGGAGAAACAAATAAAAAGCAGTGCACCGGAGGAAGATGAAGACACATTCGTCCTGACCGATAAAGATAAGAAAGACCTGCTCAAAATAGCACGCACCACTATCGAAGAGTATATTAATAACAGTAAGATCCCTGATATAGATACTGAAGGATTCTCTGAAACGCTGCTTACAAAATGTGGTGCATTTGTCACACTTCATAAGAATGGCTCATTAAGGGGGTGTATTGGCAGGTTTGATCCGGAAGACCCGCTATATAAGGTGGTCCAGAACATGGCTATATCAGCCTCAACACAGGACAGGAGATTTTCAAAAGTCACTTCAAAAGAGGTCAAAGACCTGGAAATAGAAATATCAGTGCTTACTCCTATGAAAAAGATAGAGTCTGTTGAAGAGATAGAGCTTGGCAGGCATGGTATCTATATTAAAAAAGGATATTTGTCAGGCACTTTTCTGCCGCAGGTTGCAACCGAGACAAAATGGACAAAGGAGGAATTCCTCGGACATTGCTCAAGGGATAAGGCAGGTATAGGATGGGACGGATGGAAAAATGCAGACGTATATGTTTACGAAGCTAAAGTATTCAGCGAGAAGGATTTTAAATAAATGTAGAGAAGAGGCGCGCCTCTTCTCTACCTGTCACCAATGACCAAAATAGACTACCGTATAAAGATCTCTGTAATTACATTAGGTATTACTGCAATTATCACCCAGATAATACTGCTGCGTGAATTTTTATCTGTTTTTTACGGGAACGAACTGGTAATAGGGATCATCCTTGCAAACTGGATGCTGATAACTGGTGCAGGGTCTTACTTAGCCAAATATGCAGCCGGAACACTTTCAAAGCCACAGTATATAATTATTATTCAGATAATTGTATCGGCATTGCCGGTGATCACGGTATTTCTGCTGTACTACCTCCGGAACATATTATTCCCGGCAGGCAGTATGGTCAGCATTGTCAATATCTTCCTGTACTCTTTTATATTGCTAACACCGTTCTGCCTTTTGTCAGGTTTCCTGTTCACTTTTTTCTGCCGGTATGTCTCAGGAAAATACGGTTCAAACCTTATCGGAAAAATATATTCCATTGAATCATTCGGTAGTATCACAGGAGGACTTCTCTTTAATTTCATCCTGATATATGCTATGGACACTTTCCGGTCATTAACACTGCTAATGATAATTAACCTTGCTGCAGCACTGATCCTGGCTTTTTTCCTCAAAAACCGTTCTTTGAAATATCTTATAATCATACTAATACCGGCAATTACAGCAATATCATTGTATTATGACGCTGATCATATAGCTATTCAGTTTTTTTATAAAGATCAGGAGATAATACACGACGAAGACACACCCTACGGGAATATAGTTGTAACACAAAGCGAAGATCAAAAAAACATATTTGAGAACGGCGCTTTCCTTTTCTCTTCGGATAATGTCATTGCCAATGAAGAAAATGTGCATTATGCCATGGTTCAGCATCATAATCCTAAGGAGGTGCTCCTGTTATCTGGAGGAATATCAGGGATCACCGGTGAGATATTAAAGTATGATATAAATAATATTGACTATCTCGAGATCAACCCAAGGTTAATTGACATTGCGGGAGAGTATTTCAGTTATCCTGATAATAAAAAAGTTACTATTATTAATAAAGATGCCAGGCTTTATATAAAAACAACTGAGAAAATGTATGATGTAGTGCTTATCTGTCTCCCTGAGCCCGGCACTGCACAAATAAACAGGTACTATACTCTTGAATTTCTTAAAGAACTGAAGCAGAACCTCACCAAAGATGCAGTGATCTGCCTGGGCCTGCCATCAACTGCAAATTATGTCAGCGAGGCTGCAGGACAGGTAAACTCGGTCATATACAACACACTTGTAAAAATATTTGATAATATTCTTATAATTCCGGGTGAAAAGAATTTTTTCCTTGCTTCAGACAATACATTAAGTATCAATATTGTGGAAAGGGTTGAGGAAAAACAGTTGGATAATATCTATGTAAACCGCTATTACCTGGATGATAAACTGCTTGAAGACAGAAGCAGGTACATTACAGGGACAATAGACACGGATGCCGGTATCAATAAGGATTTCACACCTGTATCATACTATGATCAACTGGTATTCAGGCTCAGTTATTTTAAAATTAATTTCTGGGTACTGGCGGGCGCTTTCCTCGTACTTCTGGCACTTATTATCTCAAGAATAAATTATATGGCTTTCGGGATGTTTACAGGAGGATTTGCTGCCTTATCCATTGAGTTCATATTACTGATATCCTTCCAGATCATTTATGGATATGTATATCATGTAACAGGGATAATCATAACGGTTTTTATGGCAGGGCTTGCCCTTGGAGCCCTGTATTTCAGAAAACTCTTTCCGGGGGCATGTATCAGGGATTATTATAAAATACAGTTTTTCATTGGTATATACTCTGTTATTGTCCCCTTTGTTCTGATCTGTTCAGGATATCTGAGTGCGAATGTCATTATAATACATGCGATATTTTTCCTGCTAACATTGATCATATCACTATTGACCGGTATGGAATTTTCAATTGCTTCGGTAATATATAAGAAAGAACTTTCTTCTGCTGCAGCTGATCTTTATGGTGCCGACCTTGCAGGCTCTGCATTCGGAGCACTGATAACGGCTGCTTTTATGTTTCCTGTACTGGGGATCGTCCCTTCATGCATAATAATAGGGTGCCTGAATTTCCTTAGCGGTACGGTAGTTTTCCTGAGAAATAAATAACAGATATTTATGGTTTGCAGTTACTTGATCCAGCCATCGAAAGAAAACTTGCAGTTGCCGTAAGAATCGTCTATCCTGATATATGTTTCCTTTTGTCTCTTAATGATCCATTCGTCAATTGTTTTTTGTTTTTTCTCGGAAAGGGCTATATCCTGGATCATCTGGTAATCATCCTTTAAATTAACCCGGTGCGGCTGCGTCTTGCTACGGAGGCATACTATCTTAAAAACTTTTTTCCGGTTTTTATCTTCTGCTTCAAAAGGCTTTGACACCTCGCCAACCTTAAGGTCTTTAATGACCATATATATCCTGGGATCTATCTGGTCAGCTTCGAATTTCGAACTTCCTGTATTGGGATTTACAATTATACCCCCATTAGCCTTAGTATCTTCATCATCAGAATATAATGATGCTGCACTTTCAAAGGTGACACTGTCATTTGCTATAAGATCAGCAATACTATCAAGAAAAACCTTGGCTTTCTGCATCTCTGCAGGACTGGTTTTCGGTTTCAGCAATATATGACGGCAGTTCATCAGTTCGCCCTTTTTCTCTATCATCTGAATGATATGGTAACCATACTCTGTTTCCACTACTCTTGAAACTTCACCCGGCTTAAGATTAAAAGCTACCGCAGCAAACTCCGGCACCAGGTCTCCCCTGCCGACGAATCCTAACTCCCCCCCTTTGGAGGCGCTCCCCGGATCCTCTGAATACAACACTGCAAGAGTGGAAAATTTATCTCCTTTAGTTACCCTTTCCTTAAAGTCCAGTAATTTATCTTTAACAACATCAATCTCCTGCTGTGTAATATCAGGATATTTCGTTATCTGAAGGATCTCCATCTCCGAATTCACAAAAGGCAGACTGTCCTCAGGTATTTTTTTAAAATAGGCTTTCACTTCAGACGGCGAAATTTTTATATCCTTGGCAATATTATCCTGCATCATCGACATAAGAAACTGGTCACGTAGCATTTCTCTCAGTTCGCTCTTAATCTCAATGATCGTTTTATTGAACATCTCCTCCAGCTTTTCTTCAGACCCGATCTGGTTGATATAATACCTCATCTTATGCTCAAGCTCACTCTCCACCTGTTTTTCAGTCACCTCCAGGCTGTCAAGCTCAGCCTGATTTAACAGAAGATTCTGAATAAGCATATCTTCAAGGATCATGCATTTCATATCACCTTCGCCCGGAGAAATACCCTGGGACAGATACTGGTAATACTGGGTCTCGATCTCGGACTTTAATACGATATTGTTCCCTACAACAGCAACTATCTGATCTATCATTTGCTTATCATTTCCCTCCTGACCGGAAACTAAAAAACCCGATGAAAAAACTATAAACACGAATAATATCCACTTCATACGATTATATATCAAATTGCAAAATTCAAATTGCAAAATGTAAAATAATGACTTATCTGAAAACATTGTTTTATCATTATAAACGGATCTGCATATATATTTGTTACTTTTTATCATAATACTCGATCTTCTGTTTATTTAAAGCATCCTGAAATAAATTATTCCCCATATCTTTTATGAACTGCATCTTTCTTTTATTGAGCAAAATGCCTGTTATATCTTCTTTAATAAGATCTACAGGTGTTGTATCACCCGCAAGCTTATACTCTTTAAAATCAATAAAATAATAATATATAGAATCATAAGTTTCATAAAACTTATTATATCTGAGATACTGTTCCTGGTTATCTATCCTTGCCGGTATCTCCTCCTGCAACCTGTTAAAGAATATCCATTCGTCCTTCAGGGAAAATTTATCAGCATACTGAAGGCAGTATTCCTCAAGCCTGTACACATCCTCTTCATTTCCGGATGTGTACCAGTACTTCACCCGCCAATGCCGGGGTGCACTTCTGGGTACTTTAATAAAAGCAGGTTTAATAATATTTCCTTTTAGTATGAATTCCCCGCAATGCGTTTTATAATAATCGTAGATATCCTGATCCGTAATATTTGTATCAAGCTGCTGGGCAAGAAGTTTCTGCTGGTATTTGAATATCAGTAATGAAGACCTGTAATCATCAACCTTTTGTTCAACATCTTTTTCCCCGGGAGTCAGGTTCATATCCGCTTTTTTTAGCAGAAGTTGCTTTTTGATCCACTTATCAATATATTCTTTGGCAAAAACTGCGCTATCTTTGGGAGACAATCCATCAGGCATTTTACTTTTCAGATCACGGAAATAAAGATAACTATCAAGTACCCTTGCTACCGGATAATTATCTTTCCCTGAATGGTCATCAATATTACAGGAGGATATAATAAATACAGAAATAACACAGATAATAATTATTTTCATTATACTATAAGTACAGGAGTAGTTATTATAAACAGATCGCTGCAGTAGTCTGTCATTTGATCTTTGTCAAAATCTCTTCATTAACCGTAACCTTATATTTCTTTTTCAGTTCTTTGATCCAATCTTCTTCCAGGAATGTCTGATAGTCAGCTGTAACCAATCCCCTGGATTCCTGTAATGTCTTCGGCTGCGGTTCAAGGATTTTTTTCACATCAATTATCAGCTTTTTCTCGCTCAATACTTTATAACCCGGTTCGGATATTCCGAATGCAATATCAACATCATCATTATGACCTTTGGCAAATATTTTAGCTTCAACAAGTTTCAGGTTTGCAGAGTCTTTTTTATTTACAATACTTAAAATATCCTCATCGCTATATCCTTTAGCCTGTCTTTTAGCCATCACCTTTTGCGCTTTCTTTAACGCATCTTCGTTTTTGTATTCAAATACCGCTGCATCCAGTCTTTTCCCCCACATGTATTTATCTTTATGCTTTGCATGATAATCTTCCAGCCCTGCCGTGTCTTCAACTGCTTTAGTCCACACCATTTCATCAGTCAGTTCAAATAAAAGAATTCCGTCATGGTATTCATTCATCAGGTATCTGAATTCAGGATATTTATCTTCCAGCATGCCTTCTTCATACTCCAGCAACATCCTTTCCACCAGTCTTTCATAAGCTTCGTCAACAAAAACCTTAATCGGTTTCACAGGGCTTTTCCTGTTAAACTTCTCAAGGTATTTTACAAACAGGCTCTGTGATATTGTTGTATCAGCATAAGAGAACAGGGGCTTGTCAAGATGTTGTACGGTTTCAGGTTTCCATGTACCGAAAAAGATGGAATCAGTAACAACTTTATAAAAATCGGCAAGCCGCTTTTTATCATAAGTATAATTATATTCTTTTTTCAATACTCCTACAATAGATTTCCTGCTGAGGTAATTACGGCTGTCCCTTGATATTTTACTTTTTAGTTTGGGGGCCTCTTCCTCATAAGTTCCTATAGGTTTTTTATCAAGGAGCTTAATAATATGAAAGCCATAAGATGTTTCGAGTGGCTCTGATACATCCCCTTTATTTTCGAGTGCAAAAGCAACTTTTTCGAATTCCGGTATCATACGTCCTGTTCCGAACCATGGCAATTCTCCTCCCTTGGCTGCAGACCCCTTGTCATCAGAATACTGTTTTGCCAATTTCACAAAGTCCTCACCTTCCATAATTATTTCATAAATATATTTTATCGTATCCCTGGCATTTGCTTTTTTCTTCTCATTCGAGCCCTTTGGTACGGCGATCATGATATGTGCGACTTTAACCTGTCCCCTGGCATCCCGCTTGTCGAATACTTTAATAACATGAAATCCATGCTTTGTCCTTACCGGCAAAGACACTTCACCGACAGGTGTATTATATGCAGCCGTTTCAAATGGATAAACCATCTGGAAAACTGTAAAATAACCCAAATTTCCGCCATTTCTCTCCACAGACACATCTTCAGATACCTTTTTCGCAACTTTCTCAAAAGGCTCCCCTGCAATGATCTTTTTTCTTGCTTTCAAGGCTTCATTATATGCTTTCAGAGTATCTGCCGGCAAAGCGTTTTCAGGTACTTTTATCAATATATGACTTGCTTTAATATCAACGAGCGATCTGTTATAGGCTTCTTTAAGTAATTCCTCATCAACCTGTTTATCTGTAAGATAAGGTTTTGCCAGTTGCTTTCTGTAACCTTCAAGTTCCTTAATAAATGAACTTGCAGTATCATATCCAAGAGCCTCAGCCTCAATAACTTTAAGCTTAAAATTGATAAAAAGCTCAAGGTATTCCTTCAGTGACTTAACATCAACAGGTCCCTCACTGGTGTTATTTTTCTTATATATCCGGACAAACTCTGCCTTTGTTATTTTCTTATCACCTATTGTTAGCAGTATCTCATCATCTTTACTTTGCCCTATACTTGTAAGGCTGAATAAAAACAAAAAAATAAAAAATACGCAGAATACAGTTTTCATCATCTCAGACTTTTAATTTTTATTAAGAAAAATAATAATTATTAAAAAACTTCCGGCTGTAATTCGGAGCCTCCTTGGTAATAGTAACGTCATGCGGATGGCTTTCGCTCATACCGGAATTTGTTATCCTGACAAATTTTGCGCTATGTACCTTTTTAATGGTTTTAGCTCCGCAATATCCCATTCCTGCTCTTAATCCACCGATCAGCTGGTATATTACCTCATACAAAGTCCCTTTATAAGGTACGCGTGCCACTATCCCTTCGGGTACCAGTTTTTTAATATCATCTTCAACATCCTGAAAATACCTGTCCCCTCCGCCTTTCTTCATAGCTTCAATTGATCCCATTCCCCTGTATGATTTGAATTTACGACCGTTATAAATTATTGTTTCTCCGGGAGACTCTTCAACACCTGCGAACAATGAGCCGGTCATTATTGTGTCCGCACCTGCTGCAAGTGCTTTAACTATATCCCCGGAATATCTTACACCACCATCGGCAATAACAGGTATTTTCTTATTTTTTATTGCAGTATATACATTATAAATAGCAGACAACTGAGGGATGCCTGCTCCGGCAATGATCCTTGTTGTGCATATAGAACCCGGGCCAATACCTACTTTTAATGCATCAGCACCGGCATCTGCCAGGGCAATAGCAGCTTCAGATGTAGCTATATTCCCGGCAATAATATCAATATCAGGAAATTTCTTTTTTGCCGTTTTTAAGGTTTCTATTACACCTTTTGTATGACCATGAGCAGTATCAATAGTAACTGCATCAACATTAACCGCGACCAGGGCTGTGATCCTCTCCATTGCATCGCTCGTAACACCGATGGCAGCAGCTACCTTAAGCCTGCCCTTTGCATCCTTGCATGCATTTGGTCTGTCTTTAGTTTTTGTAATATCCTTGTAAGTAAGTAACCCTATAAGTTTATAATTCTTATCAACAACAGGAAGCTTCTCTATTTTATGCTTTCTGAGGATCTCTGCAGCTTTCTCAAGATTTGTAGTATGAGTTGTTGTAATTATGTTCTTATGAGTCATTACTTCAGTGACAGGACGATTCACCTGCTTCTGAAAACGAAGGTCCCTGTTGGTGACAATACCTATAAGTTTGCCATTGGATTCAATAACCGGAATACCTCCGATCTTATATTCTTTCATCAAATTAATAGCTTCACGCACTGTTCCGTCCTTTCCGATAGTTATGGGATCATGTATCATCCCGCTCTCCGCCCTTTTTACTCTCTTAACTTCCTTAGCCTGCTCTGAAATACTCATATTTTTATGTATTACACCAATCCCGCCTTCCCTGGCAATGGCTATTGCCAGTTCAGACTCAGTAACAGTGTCCATGGCCGCTGAAACCACAGGTATATTTAATCTTATATTTCTGCTGAAGTTTGACGAAAGGTCAACATCACGGGGAAAGACATCAGAATATGACGGAACCAAAAGTACATCATCGAAAGTAAGACCTTCATATAAAATTTTATTTTTTGCAAATGACATTTGAAATATTATTATTTATTAACTTCCGGTGTTAATTGTATAAAGAAAATTAAAATTGTGCAAAACTATAAAAAAAAAAGATGTATGCCTAATGTAAAATATCCTTTTCTCAATAAAAATTATTAAATTTCAACAAATTTACAACCACAAAAAAACGGTAAATAAAAACCATTAACCGATTAGCTGAAATTTGAATATCTACCATCAAATACTCAAAAGATACTGGAAATTTACAGGTTTCAGACCCCTGCAGGAAGATATTATAATGTCACTTGCTAACGGGCATGACGTCCTCGGACTTATGCCGACAGGAGGAGGAAAATCTATAACCTTCCAGGTAACTGCAATGGCAAAGCAGGGACTTTGCCTTGTAATAACTCCTCTTATTGCACTAATGAAAGACCAGGTTGAAAACCTGAGGAAGAAAGGTATAAAAGCTATGTATGTTCATGCCGGTATGTCGAGGGATGAGATGGATATAGCATTCAATAACTGTGCATTCGGAGAGTATAAATTCCTTTATTTATCCCCTGAAAGGATAAATACGGAACTATTCATTACACGGTTAAAAAAAATGACTGTTAACCTTATTGCTGTTGACGAAGCACATTGTATTTCACAATGGGGCTATGACTTCAGACCATCTTACCTCAGGATTGCCCTAATAAGAAAAGAGATCCCTGATATTCCCGTACTGGCACTTACAGGATCTGCAACACCTGAAGTTATCGAAGATATTCAGGAAAAACTTCTCTTCAGAAAAAAAAATGTGTTCAGCAGGAGTTTCGAGAGAAAGAACATTTCCTTTATAGTGCGAAAAGTTGAAAATAAAGAACAATATCTCCTAAAAATAATTGACAAAGCCAAAGGAAGCGGTATTATCTACGTTAGGAGCCGGAAAAAATCGAGAGCTATATCCGAAATGCTTAATAAAAAAGGAATATCTGCAGACTATTATCATGCCGGATTAAGCAGCAGGCTGAGAAACTATAAGCAAAACCTCTGGAAAAGTAACGGTTACAGGATAATTGTTGCAACAAACGCCTTTGGGATGGGTATTGATAAACCGGACGTCCGGTTTGTACTACATTCAGATATGCCTGACTCGCTTGAAGAATATTTCCAGGAAGCAGGAAGAGCAGGAAGAGACGGAAAAATAGCTTTCGCTGTCTTATTGTATAATGATAATGATATTTCTGTTCTGAAAAAAAGGATAAAAACAAACTTCCCGGAAATCGCAAAAGTAAAAAGTATTTACCAGGCATTGGGCAATTATTATAAATTAGCTGTCGGATCAGGAAAAAATAATATTTACGACTTTAAGATCGCCGACTTTGCCGGAAATTATAAATATGATATTCTCACTGTTTATAATAGTATGAAAATATTACAACGGCAGGGGTATATTGAATTTACCGATGAGATACAAATTTCATCAAAAGTATATTTCTGCGTTAATCGCGAAGATCTTTATAAATTCCAGGTAAAGAACGAGGACCTTGACGGTTTTATTAAACTGCTTTTAAGATCATATACAGGTCTTTTTACCGAATATACTGCAATTGATGAGGATATCCTTGCCAAACGTGCAAATACACAGGTTGACACTATTTATCAATACCTGGACTTACTGAGAAAGGCAAATATTATCAAATATATCCCGCAGCGCCGATCACCGATAATTATATTTACCGAAGAACGCCTTGATGAAAAATCGTTGATCATTTCAAAAGAAAGTTACCTGGACAGGAAAAAAAGATATGAGAGCAGGGTAATGGCTGTGATCCGGTATGCTACCGGTGACAGATGCAGAAACCAGGAACTGCTGAATTACTTCGGCGAAAAACACGAAGCTCTGTGCGGCAGGTGCGATATATGCAAGGAAAAGAATGAGCAGGGATTGAACAAATATGACTTTGAAAATATTAAAGAAAAAATTGAAAAAAACCTGAAGCAAAATAAATACTCACTTGAAAAGCTTATAGAAATTACCGGTTCCAAAGAAGATAAGGTCATTAAGGTTGTGCAATGGATGGCTGATAATAGAATATTATTGTATGATGATCAGAACAGACTGACACTTAATCTATAGTTTCAAGCTTTGACTTTCTGCGTTCCTCCGGGGTTTTCAGGAATCTGTCGAACCACCCTAGCACCATGATAAGCCCTTCCTTGCTTTTTGACAATATATTATGTCCGCCCTCTTCGTAAAACATAAACCTGAATGGCTGGTTTACCCTGTATAGTTCATTTGCCATCTCAAGAGATTGTTCCGGATCAACTATTGTATCATTGCGATAATGCATAAGCAATATCTGTGTTGTCTTGCATATTTCCTCTGCCCAGAATACTGCAGATCGCTCGGTTAAAACCTTTTTCCTGTTCGTTTTGTAACCGGGGATGAGTTTTGCATATAATGCTTCTACCCTGGGATCTGATTCGGCAAATGTGAAAAGGTTTGAGATACCTGCACCGATCACTGCAGCTTTGATCATATTTGTCCTCCTTAAAGTAATATACGTAGTCATCCCGCCTCTGCTCCATCCAAACATACCAATACGTGAAGTATCCGCACATTCGAGTTCACCAAGTACATCAACAAGACTGATCACATCATCTATTTCATTTCCTCCCAGATCCTCGCGTCCTTCACTACCTCCCTGCCCCCTGAATTGCGTTGATATTACAACGTATCCGTTTGCAGAAAAATAAGCAAGCTTTAGCAGTGAACCTCCCATGCTGAGATTGCCCGAGCTTCCGGTGCCTCCTTTATTAAAAATAATACAGGGATGTTTGCCCTCATTCACCGGAGTGATCAATAATCCATTGATCTGTAAAGAATCACTTGAATATGATATTAAATATGTTTTTACTCTGTCAAAAATCCAGGTTTTTGTCTTTTCCAGTTTTGCAAAATCCTTCTTTTCAGAGATTCTCTTATAATATTCGGTTTTTTTATAATCAAATTCTTTTTTTGATAATAATTTCCCTCCCTGAGCAAATATAATATTGAACAAAAAAAGAAAAGACATTCCAATAATTATCACTTTTAGGATCATAAGCTGCTGTATTATAGCTATTACAGACTACTAAACAATAGTATCACATACTGGGGGATGTATAATGTCATCGGGAAGGTGGTTGATCTACACAAAAAACAAAGGTAACAATAATAAGACGCAGGATTATATAAAAAGGTTGCATAGCAAGTATTTTTTTATTAAATCCTTGATTTTTTTACTTTTGTATTTTCAATTTATATGGCAGGAATAAGGACTGATGTTAACAGACTACTTTAATTATAAGATCAAGATCAGGGATATTGAGTACATATCCCCTGAGGGGCAGAAGTATTCCAATACTGCAAAGATATCTTTCCTTGATAATAATCGTAAGGAGCTTGACTATATTGAACTCGGTTATATTGACACAGAAGATATTTACAGGAAAATAGACAATAACGAACCTGTTGATTTAAGTTACTGCTATGTTGAAAATTTCTCCCTTTCGATTTACAAAAAATCCAGGAGCATTGAAAAAGACAAGTATGTCAAAATAAAAGATTTCAATGCTGTGAACACATTTTTTGATTCACAGATAACCAATGATTTCTCTCATGCGGATTTTGGTGATTGTGATGTTAATTTTGAGAAAGCCCGTTTCCTGAATGGCAATGTCACTTTTCACGCATCAAAATTCGGCATGGGGATATTTGACTTTTCCTACGTAATTATTGACAGGGGAAGTTTTGATTTTTCGAATGTTATTTCAGGTGACGGTGATTGTATATTTAAAAACTCCATATTCAAGACCGGCATTAAAAATTTCCAGGATGTAAAATTCGGGAAGGGTGAGGTCTCCTTTGTAAATACTGAATTCAGGGATGGCGAAGCATCATTTGTTAATGCGGATTTCAGCGAAGGCAATGTCACTTTTAAAGTAGCACGTTTCGGAGACGGCAAGATAGATTTTCATTTTGCAAAATTCGGTGTCGGGGACATATCTTTTGAAAGGACTGAATTCGGAAACGGCAAGGTTGATTTCAGAAAAGTGGAATTCAATATAGGACGTATTAATTTTAACCGCTCGGCTTTCGGAGATTGTGACGTTAGTTTTGAAGGATGTGAACTGCCAAAAGGAAGAATGACTTTTAAGAAAACGGTTTTCGGTAACGGGCATCTTAACTTTGAGCTGGCAGAATTTGAAAAGGCAGATCTGGTATTTGAAAAGGTGGACTTTCCAATGGGAACTGTTTCATTCTACAGTTCAAAATTCGATACACTGATAATGAAATCATGCCACCTGGACAATTATGTTGATATGAGGCTGAAAAAATGTAATTACCTTGACCTTTCAGAAGCTATTGTAAGGGATATCATAGATATTACATGCTATGATTTTGATGTGAATATCCAAATTATGAATATTTCAGGCATGAGGCTGATAGGGAAAATATATATTGACTGGAAAAAGAATAATGTTCCGGAATTGATAAACAGACAAAAAGAAACAAGCCTGCGTGCCAAATCGGAACAATTCAGGATACTGAAACAAAACTTCAACTGTACAGGACAGTATGATGATGAGGACAGCGCTTATGTTCAGTTTAAAAGAAATGAAGAAAAAGCAATATTAAAAGAAGCTGTACAAAAATACAAATACACCTATCTGTGGCAATATCCTTTTTATTTATTTAAAAAACTGGTATTTGACAAAGTAGGATTATATGCAACATCTCCTTTCAGGGTATTGAAAAGCGTGATATATGTATATCTTATTTTTACTTTAATTTATATTGTAGCGCCCCTTATATCCGATGCGCAGGTGCTTTCTCCTGACGAACCCGGCACATTCCTGAATACAATATTGTCAACATGCTACTACAGTGCCATCACTTTTTTCACTGTAGGATACGGTGAATTCCTTCCCACAGGGATACTACGGTTCTTTGCTGCTATAGAAGGATTCTTCGGCGTCTTTATGATGTCATACTTCACTGTGGCCTTCGCCAGAAAAATACTCAGGTAAGAACTCCATACTACCCAGTCATCAAAAGACATAAACTTCAAATTTCAAACTTCAAACTTCAAATTTCAAACCTCAAACTTCAAACCTCAAACTTCTGCCGAAGGCATCCCTACGGGAAAACTTCAAATTTCAAACTTCAAACCTCAAACTTCAAACCTCAAAATAAATTCCAGGTCACAACGTCCAATCATCCAATCAATCAATCAATCCCTGCCTGCCGGCAGGCAGGAATCAATCAATCATCCAGCAGATCCGGTCGAAGTTTTTTTGTTCTTTCCAGCGACTTCTTATTCCTCCATTCATCAATCTCTTTTGCATTGCCTGATAAAAGGACATCAGGGACCTTCCAGCCTTTGTAATCTGCAGGGCGCGTATATACGGGCGGTGCAAGCAGATCATCCTGAAAAGAATCTGTAAGCGCTGAAGTCTCATCGGAAATAACACCCGGAATAAGCCTGACAATGCTGTCAATGATCACTGCTGCCGGTAATTCCCCCCCTGATAAAACATAATCTCCAACAGACACCTCTTTTGTAACCAGGTTGTCCCTGATCCTCTGATCTACACCCTTATAATGCCCGCATAAGATCATGATATTATCCTTTAAAGAAAAATAATTTGCCATCTGCTGATCATACTGCTCTCCGTCCGGAGAAGTATATATGATCTCATCATAATCCCTCTGTTCTCTTAATGACTGAACAGCCAGATCAACAGGCTCAATGCTCAATACCATACCGGCGCCACCACCATAAGCATAATCATCAACACTGCCATGCCTGTCTCTTGAATAATCCCTGATATTATGTACGTATAACTCAATATGCCCAAACTCAACCGCTCTTTTAATGATCGAATGACTTAAAGGACTGTCAAGCAGTTTCGGTATAACTGATAATATATCTATTCGCATTGACTTATGTAATTTAAAATTGCAAATATATACGAATTGCCCCGATGCTAATATACTAATTTATACCAATTATGCTAATAAGTCAATACATACGACTGTCATTTTGTCTTGTTTGCCGAACCGTAATACGCCATTATGTCATTCCCGTCCTTATAATTTATGTATAAATGGCAAAAAACAGTATTGGTACATAAATTGATCTGCTCTAACCGGTAACATTAATTATTAAACAAATAACAGGAGGACATAAAAATGACTTTAGTAAAATATAATGACGGAAACACCGGATTAAGGCGCAGAGTTTTCAGGCATGACCCTGTATTTAGCCTGTTCGACAAATTATTTGACAATAATGAACAGTGGTCAGATTATCATGCAGGCTCACTGCCTCCGGTAAATATTCTGGAATCCGATATAGATTATACTATCGAACTTGCGGTTCCGGGATTGAACAAAAAGGATATTATCATTACACTTGACAAGAATGTACTGACAGTATCCACAGAAAAAGAAGATAAGGATGGTAAAGAGGAAAATGATTTCTCCAGGCGTGAATTTATTTACTCGGCATTCAACAGGTCTTTTACTCTGCCCAAATCTGCAGATCAGGAAAAGATCAACGCATACTATAAAAATGGTTTGCTGACAATATCAATTCCCAAGAAAAAGGAAGCAGTCAACAAACCTCCCAGAAAAATAGCGATTTCATAGAACAGGGATACAGGATTAAAAAACCACCGGCATAACACCAGCCGGTGGTTTTTTTTATGATTTGATCGGGAAAATATATTATTCTGTAGAAAATCTTTGAGGATTTTAGCTTATTTAACTACTTTAGTAGCCGGTTACAAATAAAACCGGGTCACGATTTAGCATACCGATAAAGGATCACATAAAGATCCGGCAATGTATATTCTGTATTAAGCATAAATAAATATTTATTTATGTATTTGTTAATAAGTATGATTACTTATAATATATTCGTTTATTAGAATATATTTTTGATTTTCTGATCTATAATAATGCTCTACTCAAATACATGAATTGAGTAATTCAGAAATTATTTCTGAAATTAAAGATAACAATATGGACAATAAAAAAGCTGATCAAACTGATGAATTAAGTGTTACTGATATCTCATCAGAGCAAAAAGAAGAAAAAACAGACGAGACAACATTCCCTGCCGAAGAGGCTAAAGAAATCCCTGAAGATATTGCTGACCAGGGAGACAACAACACGGAGGATCAATCCAAACAACCCAACCTGCCACCTGAAGAAGAAGATAGTAAAGCAGATGAAAATAAGCAGGAAATAATTATTGATTATACAGGCTTATCGAAGGAAGAGCTGGTTGCAAGGTTAAAGGAGCTGATGGAAATAAAGCCTGTAAATGAAATAAGAAGTGATATAGATAACATTAAAATAAATTTTTACAAGAAGTATAAGGATGAAGTTGAAAACAGGAAAAAAGAATATATAGAAGGCGGCGGGAATGAGGAGGATTTCAAAACGGAGCCTGACCAGTCAGAAAAGGAACTCAAGGAATTGCTGAAGAAGTACAGGGACATGAAAGCTGACCTGAACAGGCAGATGGAAGTGGATAAGCAGAATAACCTTGAAGTCAAGTACCAGATCATCGAAGAGATCAAAGCTCTTACTAACGGAAAAGAATCTATAAATAAAACATTCCATGAATTCAGGGAATTACAGAAGCGATGGAGGGAAATAGGTCCGGTACCTCAACGAAACCTGAAAGATCTGTGGGAAACATATCATTATAATGTTGAACTGTTTTATGATTATATTAAGATCAACAAAGAACTCCGCGACCTGGACCTCAAAAAAAACCTTGAAGCCAAAATTCAGTTATGCGAACAAGCAGAGGAACTGCTTTTAGAACCCTCAATAAGAAAAGCTTTTGAGCAACTCCAGGAATTGCATAACAAATGGAGGGAAGCAGGTCCTGTAGCAAGGGATAAAAAAGATGAAATATGGGAAAGATTTAAAGAATCAACATCTATTATCAATAAAAAACATCAGGAATATTATGAGAACCTGAAGAAAGAGCAGCAAAACAACCTGGAATCCAAAACAATATTATGTGAGAAAGCTGAAGATATAAGCAATGAACTTTATGACAGCCATAAAGTATGGGAAGAGAAATCCAACGAGATGATTGAGCTGCAGAAGATGTGGAAAACTATCGGCTTTGCACCTAAAAAACATAATAACAAAATATATGAACGTTTTAAAAAAGCCTGTGATGCTTTTTTCATTGCAAAAAGGGAATATTATAAACAAAACAGGGAAGAGCAAAATAACAATATACAGTTAAAGACAGATCTCTGTATCCAAGCTGAATCATTACAGGACAACACTGACTGGAAAAAGACCACATCAGAATATATTAATCTTCAGAAAGCATGGAAAGAGATCGGCCCTGTGCCAAGAAAACATTCCGAGCAGTTATGGAAAAGATTCAGGGCTGCCTGCGATGCTTTTTTTAATAATAAAGAAAAATACTATTCCTCTATAGGTGATATACAAAATGAAAATCTTGCTCAAAAACAGGAGCTTATTGAAAAAGTCAAAAATTTCAAACACAGTGATAATATTGATGATAATATTAACAAGCTCAAAGAATTTCAAAACAAGTGGATAGAAATAGGGCATGTACCTTATAAAAATAAAGAAAAAATACAAAAGGAATTCAGGAATGCCATAAACGCTCATTTCGATAATCTTAAAATGGATGATTATGACAGGAGCATTCTCAGGTTCAGGAATAAGCTTGAAATGATAGGACAGTCTCAAAAATCATATTATAAGATCGAAACGGAAAAAATCAGTATTATTAAGAAACTTAAAAAGCTGGAAAATGATATTGTTCTGCTGGAAAATAATATAGGTTTTTTCAGTTCATCAGGCAATTCCGATTCCCTGATAAAGGATGTGAGGAATAAAATAGACAGAGCCAGGAGCAGTATAGAGCTGCTAAAAGAAAAACTGGTATTAATAGACAATCATATTGATCAGCAAAATAATAAGTAAAATTAATGAAGAAGTACAGTATTATTTTCATATTCATCTTCTGTATTGCGTCACAGTTTGTGCATGCACAAACCGGATCGGTCAGGGGTTTTGTATATGATAAGGAAACCGGGGAACCATGCATTTTCACAAATGTATATCTGAAAGGCACAAAATACGGTGCAGCAACGGATGTTGACGGATATTTCAATATGACCAGGATCAAACCGGGAGCTTATGTCCTTGCTGTCAGTTACCTGGGCTATGACAGCCTGAGTGTTAGTATAAAAATTGAAGCGGACAGGATCATAACAAAAAAGCTGTATATAAAAAAGTCAGCTATTATGCTTGAAGAATCCGTTGTGTCCGCTGAGAGACAGGAAATGAAAACTGAGATACGCACTTCTATAGTCAAGGTAACTCCTAAAGAGATCAAGCAGATACCAACTGTCGGAAGCGAACCTGACCTGGCTCAGTATCTGCAGGTATTACCCGGAGTGATATTTACAGGAGACCAGGGAGGGCAGTTGTATATTCGCGGAGGCCCGCCAATACAGAATAAGGTGTTGCTTGACGGAATGGTAATATACAACCCGTTCCATTCTATAGGGCTCTTCTCTGTGTTTGATTCCGATATCCTGAGAAATGCAGATATCTATACCGGAGGATTCGGCGCCGAATTCGGGGGGAGGATATCGTCAATAATGGATATTGCTACCAGAGATGGGAATAAAAGGCGCCAAACAGGGAAGATATCAACAAGCACATTCGGATCTAAACTACTGATAGAAGGACCACTGCAAAAGGCAAAGGAAAATTCCGACGGATCAATATCATACATCCTTTCAGGAAAAACATCATACCTCGAACAGTCATCCAAATATCTTTATACATATATTGATACCGGAGGATTACCTTTTAATTTCACAGACCTGTATGCAAAAGTCTCCTTTAATGCAAAAAATGGCAGTAAAGCTAATTTTTTTGGTTTTAACTTTTCCGACAGGGTAAGATACCAGGCAGTGTCAGACCTTAACTGGAACTCTTACGGTATAGGATCAAATTTTCTTGTCGTACCTACGGGATCACCTGTCCTGATAAAAGCTAACATGTCATACTCAAAATATCTGATAACCCTGGAAGAATATGACCAGTATCCAAGACAAAGTGCAATAAACGGATTTAACTTCGGGCTTACATTCGTGTATTTCCTCGGAAAAAATGAGCTTAATTACGGACTTGAAACATTAGGATTCAAGACAGACTTCAATTTCTATAACTATGTGGGCAGACATTTAAGCCAGGAAGAAAATACAACTGAACTTGCAGGCTTTATCAAATATAAGCAGACAATAGGAAAACTGCTATTGGAACCTGGCTTCAGAATACAATGGTATGCATCGCTGTCAGCAGTCTCGCCTGAGCCACGCCTGGGATTAAAATATAACCTGACAGACAAACTGAGACTTAAATTTGCAGGCGGACTATATTCTCAAAATCTTATTGCAGCAAATTCGGACAGGGATGTGGTCAACCTTTTCTATGGGTTTTTATCCGGATCAGAAGACCTGCCCAAAGAGTTTGACGGGAAAACTGTAAAAACCAAACTTCAAAAATCACAGCACGCAATATTTGGCTTTGAATACGACCTGACAAATAAGATAAACGTGAATGTGGAATCTTATATCAAAGACAATATCCAGCTTTCAAATATCAACCGGAATAAAATATATGAAGATAATGCTGATAATGCAGACAAACCTGATTACCTGAAAAAAGACTATATCATTGAAACAGGAAGCGCTTATGGAGTGGATTTTCTGCTTAAGTATGACTATAAACGTACTTACTTCTGGGCAGTATATTCCCTGGGATACGTTACAAGGTATGACGGAACAATGGACTATTATCCGCACTTCGACAGAAGGCATAATGTCAATCTTGTTGCTTCCCGGATCTTTGGAGCAGATATGAACTGGGAATTCAGTACGCGTTGGAACCTGGGATCAGGATTCCCTTTCACTCAAACTCTTGGATTCTATGAACAGGTACCATTTGAAGATGGTATCTCAACTGATTATACCTATATTAACGGGGTGCTGGGCGTGATCTATGCAGGGCTTAATGAAGGAAGACTGCCATATTATCACAGATTGGATATGACTGTTAAAAGGAAGTTTTATCTCAGCACAAATTCTGTTCTGGAAGCAACTGTAAGTGTTACGAATATTTATAATCGCAGCAATATATTTTATTTTGACAGGATCAAGCATGAAAGGGTTGACCAGTTACCCTTTATGCCAAGTGCAGGACTGAGTTTGACATTTTAACATGGATTTTTTATTTAAAATTTAACATTCAACATTTAAAATTATCAGGGTCATATGCCTTCAACTAAGTACATATTCGTCAGCGGTGGTGTAACATCATCACTCGGGAAAGGTATAATCTCAGCATCCCTTGGTAAACTGCTTCAAGCCCGGGGATACAGGGTAACCATACAAAAACTTGATCCGTATATCAATGTTGATCCCGGAACACTTAATCCTTATGAGCATGGAGAATGTTATGTAACCAATGACGGTGCAGAGACTGACCTTGATCTTGGGCATTATGAACGATTTCTGAATTTACCTACATCCCAGGCAAATAATGTAACAACAGGGATTGTTTACCAATCAGTGATCAATAAGGAAAGGAAAGGTGACTACCTCGGAAAAACAGTACAGATCATCCCTCATATCACTGATGAAATAAAAAGAAGGATCAAATTGCTCGCAACAAAAAACAGGTTTGATGTAGTGATCACAGAGATCGGCGGTACTGTTGGCGACATCGAATCACTGCCGTTCATTGAATCCGTAAGGCAATTGAAATGGGATCTTGGTCCCTCTAACTCATTGGTAATACATCTTACTCTCGTCCCGTATCTTTCTGCAACAGGAGAACTCAAAACAAAACCCACACAACATTCCGTTAAAACATTGCTGGAAACAGGAGTGCAACCGGATATTCTTGTGCTTCGGGCAGAGAAAAAAATAACAGGAGATATAAAACGGAAGGTTGCTCTCTTTTGTAATGTTGATATCAATTCGGTTGTGGAATCACGGGATGTGGATTCTATATATGAAGTGCCTTTAATGATGCAAAAAGAAAAGCTTGATGTTATCTCACTTACAAAACTCGGATTGCCTGTAAAGGAACAAAATCTCGAACCATGGAAAAAATTTCTGAAGAAATTGTATAATCCCGAAAAAGAAGTTAAAATAGGGCTTGTAGGAAAATATGTTGAGCTTGGCGATGCGTATAAATCAATACTCGAATCCCTGACACATGCGGGAGTGAGCAATAACTGCAAAGTGAATGTAAAACTCATTCATTCCGAAGACATTACCAAAGACACAGTTGACAATAAATTCAAAGGAGTGAAAGGGATCCTCGTAGCACCTGGATTCGGGCATCGCGGTATCGAAGGTAAAATTACAGCAGTTAATTATGCCAGGGAGAACAACATCCCGTTCTTTGGCATTTGCCTCGGAATGCAATGTGCTGTTATCGAGTTTGCACGTAATATTCTGGGATATAAAGATGCCCACTCATCGGAAATGAGCCTTTCAACAAAAAACCCGGTTATTGATCTTATGGATGACCAGAAGGAAATAACTGAAAAAGGAGGTACAATGAGGCTGGGAGCTTACAACTGCAGGATCAAAAAAGGAACATTCGTACATAAGGCATACAAAAGGACAAAAACCAGTGAACGCCACCGCCACAGATATGAATTTAATAATAAATACCTTAAGAAATACGAAAAATCAGGTATGATTGCTTCAGGTATCAACCCTGAAACAAACCTGGTGGAGATCGTTGAAATTCCTGAACATAAATGGTTCGTAGGTGTGCAATTCCACCCGGAATATAACAGTACCGTTATAAATCCGCATCCCCTGTTTATTAATTTCATAAAAGCTGCATTGAGTTAGCTGTTAGTTGTCAGATAATTGGGCAGTTAGTCATTAGATAATCAGATGCCTGCTTATTATTCATGCAGGCAGGTCAACCTGATCAGTGTGAGTACGATATATTAACAATTGAGCAATTTAACAATTTAACAATTGTTTATCAGAACCATAAACCTTTAAAAATTAAAATCAATTTTAATTTATTAGGTTCAATTCTTGATTAGCATCAATAATTATGCTTTATTTGTGACCGATAAGAATACAGTATGGATAAGAACACGGTAATAGGAATTCTTCTGATAGGAGCTATTTTTGTCGTTTATATGATAATGTCCGGCCCCAGCAGGAAAGAGATCGAAGAAGCGCAGAGAAGACAGGACTCAATAGCTCAGGCAGAAAAAGAAAAAGCCCTGGAGAAAGCACAGTACGAAGCCCAGGCGGAAAATGCAAAACCGGTATTATCCACAACTGACTCTGTGGTAACAGAAACAGATACAGGCACAGACAGCATTACTTCAGACAGCATAAGAACAACACAACTAAATAACCGTTACGGTTCTTTCTCCAATGCTGCTGAAGGAAAAAAAGAATTTATCACACTGGAAAACAACCTCATCAGGGCAAAAATTTCCACACTCGGAGGACGACTCTATTCTGTTGAACTTAAAGAATACAAGACACACGACTCGCTGCCCCTTATACTTTTCGACGGTGACTCAACAGTGTTCGGGCTTACATTCCACGAACAAAAAGATTTGAGCCTGTTTGAAATACCCACAAACAACCTGTTCTTCATACCTCAGACAAAAGAAAGACACCTGCAGGTAACAGAAAATGCAAAATCGGCAGACCTGCGCCTTTATGCAGGAAAAGACAGGTACCTCGAATACAGCTATACACTGGAACCAAACTCATACCTTTTAAAATATAATATCAGGCTGCATGGTTTGAACCAGGTATTTGCACCAAATCAGAATGTTCTTGCACTTAACTGGGAAATAGCTGTTCCGAGCCAGGAAAAAGGCCAGGTCTTTGAAAATAATTATACAACAATACACTATAAATATTTAAATGACGAAGAAGACTACCTTTTGGAAACTTCAGACAGTAAAGAAGAAGAACTAAGGACCAAGGTAAGATGGATATCTTTTAAACAGCAGTTTTTCACATCCGTACTCATTGCTGATGACCATTTTTTAAACGGATATGTAAAATATCAGAAGATCCTGAATTCTGACAAGTATCTGAAATATTTCTTTGCAGAGCTGAGCATACCTTATGATAATACACCTGATGAGGACCTGGCATTTAGTTTCTTTTTCGGTCCTAACAAATACAGCACTTTAAGGAAATACGGCAAAATAGATGGAGAGAATGTACTACAGCTGGAAAGACAGATAACACTGGGCTGGAGCTTCTTCCTAATGCAGTGGATAAACAGGTACGCAGTTATCCCTGTATTCAATTTTCTTGAAAAATTTATTTCAAGCTACGGTCTTATAATATTAATACTGACCATATTACTTAAAATCGTCCTGTTTCCGCTGACATTCCGATCTTATTTGTCCACTGCAAAAATGAGGGTATTGAAACCACAGATCGACGAGATACATAAAAAAATACCAAAGGAAAAGAACATGGAGCGGCAGCAGGCAACAATGGCGCTGTATAAAAAAGTGGGTGTAAACCCTATGGGGGGATGCCTCCCCATGCTTGTCCAGTTTCCTATACTGATAGCCATGTTCAGGTTTTTTCCTTCTTCCATCGAATTGCGGCAGAAAAGCTTTTTATGGGCCGATGACCTGTCGTCCTACGATTCAATTATTGATCTGCCGTTCGAGATACCGATGTATGGAGACCATATAAGCCTGTTCTGCCTTCTTATGGCAATAACAAATATTTTTTATACAAGAATGAACAGCGCACAGATGAGCACAGGCACGCAGATGCCCGGTATGAAAACAATGATGTACCTGATGCCTGTTATGTTCCTTGTATTTTTCAACAACTATTCTTCAGGACTTAGCTATTATTACTTCATATCAACGCTGATAACAATTGGTCAGACCCTCATTATCAGAAGGATGGTTAATGACGAGGAAATACTACATAAGCTGGAGACCGCCAAGAAGAAACCAAAGAAAAAATCCGGCTTCCAGGCACGCCTGGAAAAGATGGCTAAGGAAAGAGGGTATAAGGCTCCGAAAAAGTAAAATTGTTAAATTGTTGAATTGCTAAATTGTTGTTTTTCTTTGGTTTTTAACATCCATTTTTTCATTTTAAATGGTTTTGGCTTGCGGCTATAGATAATATCATCGAGTTTTACGGCAATCTTGCGAAAAAAACGTGAATGTCTTATCCCTGCCCTTATAACATTATGAAAAATATTATCAGGATGTGAGTACGGGCATACAGCCATACATTTCCCGCAATCCGTTCCGCTTATACACCAGAACCTGTAACATTCCTCAGAATTTAACTGCCACTTATCCACTCCGTTGTGGTCTTTCATATCGTCAAACGGTATTGCCCTTGAAGGGCATACGTCAGCACATTTACTGCAGTATGTACAGAACTCCTTCACAGTAAGGTCGGGCTTGTACTCATCAGGCATCAGTGGCAGGTCTGTTGTCACAACCCCTATCCTAACCCTCGGCCCCAGCTTTGGAGTCATAAGTATGCCCATCCTTCCTATCTCACCTAAACCGGCATCTCTGGCAACCAGTGGGCATATAATGTCATACTTACCGTCAATATGTGCACGTGCAGGGTAGCCCATTTCACGAATAAATGCACTTACAGCAAGTGAGATCCTTGCAGAATTAAGATATTGCTTTGCCGATTCAAATGCCGTTGGTGCATAAGGGGCGCACATATTCATGTATCTGTCCATCTCAACAGTGAATGCTATAGCATATTTATGATCATTCTCAACCGGGCGACCGTAATTTTTCTCTCTTCCGTAGTATATATATTTATGATAATCCTTTATTGTTGTAATACCTACCGAATGAGCATCATACTGAAGGATCATATTTTTAATGAACTCTGTTACCCTTGCAGGATCAGTCTCAGCCTTTTCACCGGCAACAGAACCATCCGTATGGTCCCTGAGATTTACTATAGTATTAAAGCATGATTCGGCAGCAGGAAAAAAGTAAGGATGGTACATAGAAGCATTCTCTGAGAGCAAACCGGGCTCAGACCTGAAACGGTCATCAGCATCTCTGTTCCCGGGATTATTTTTGTAGTACTCATCAAACCTTTCCGTACCTTGTTTAAGTAATGCACGCGAGAACATAATATCCCGTTCGTCATATCCTGCAGAAGGAATATTATTCCCCTGTTCAATTGCAGAACCAACAGGAATAAAAAAGAACAGTGGAATAAGCACTGTAATGCCCAGTAGAACCCATTCTACATTATTTTTCCATGGATAATCCGGCAGTGCAGCAGCAATGTAAGGGATCACTAATATAAAGGCAATAAGTAAAAGTCTTTGGGCAGCGAGCTTTTCATGTTCGAAAATTGAGATCAGCACAGTGATCAGTACAAGCAGGAAGATCAATCCCCCTGTTAGCAGTACTATGATATCAAGATGATCTAACACCATAATGCCGGAAAGATAATACTTAAAGCACAAAATCCAAACTTCAAAATCCAAAAACAATGCTTATTATCCACTGCTCAGGGGAACTAATGACTAATGACTAATGACTAATGACTAATGACTAATGACTAATGACTAATGACTAATGACTAATGACTAATTATCCAATTATCCAATTATCCAATTATCCAATTATCCAATGACTATTAAAGTTTCGGGCAGGGGACGATCAGGTGCTTTCTTCTTTTACGGACTTTCTGTTCCTGCCAGAACTCATAGATAACAGATATCTCATGCGATCCGCCTGACGAGGTGGCAAGCCTTGATATTGTCAGATCATAGCTATATCCCACTTTCAGGTCTTCCAGCCCGTATCCGATCATGATCATCACCGCATCATTATTCTGGTATCCCGGCTCATAAGCCTTAAGCCCCGGAATGCCCCTGTACCATAAGCCCAGTGTAAGAGGACTCTTTGACCAGTAGGCGCCTATATCAAGCTGGTCGTATTTGCCCTGTGCTTTATACAGGAAAGACAGTGTGAGAGCTTCTTCGCCATACTTACCCAACCTCTGGTTCAGAGGTATTTTCGTACCACCAAACACGGTATATTTCCGTGGAATCCTGCTCATATCCTCCCGTAATGATTCATTGGGTTCTGTCAGATGGTCAATTGTTAATCCCATCCAGTTCTTATACGAAAAAACCAGGGCTGAAGCTGTAAAATCCAGGTAACCCGTTCTTTTAAGATAATTGATCTCCTCAACACTTGATGATTGTCCCGTACTTAGCTGGTCAAAAAAAGTAAGTTTTGAGATATCTATGCTTCTTTGTGAAAAATAACACTGCAGGCCTGGCCTTACCTCCCAGTCTTTGTTTATCCTGATCCTGTATGAATACTGCAAACCGATATTTGTTGTTCCCAACCTGCCTGCGCCTGCCTGGTCGCGACTGAAAAGGAATCCTGCACCGCTCTTTACCCGGTAAAAATAATGATCAAAAGAGAACATATAGGTGACAAACGCTTTGGGTATTGCAGGCCACTGGTTACGGTAATTGGCAACAGCCCTGCTGCCATCCGTGGAACCGGCTAATGAAGGAGACAGGTACAATGGCGCAGCATAGAACTGCGACATTTGCGGATCCTGTGCCCTGCCCTGACCGGCAAAAAGCCCCGCCAAAACAAAAATCAACAATATGTAAACAACCTTTTTCACATTTTCACATTTCCAAATTGTCACATTTTCAAATTTTCAAATTGTCAAATTACTCTTCTTTATCATCCAGCATCTTAAGCCTGTCCTCCTCCTTGCTTTCTTTCTCCAGGCTGATATCCTTGAACAGGTCTTCCATCCTTAACCTTTTTGTCATATCTATCTCTCCGACATAACTATGGTATCCATCAGATTCCACTATTATCTTGTACTTCTTCTTAGGCAGTAACACCATCAGGTATTTGCCGGTACTCCTGTTTGTCCTGTATATTCCGTGCAGCTCTTTTGTCTGGTAATCAATTATGGTTATTGTAGCATGCAGTGTGGAAAATACAGGGTCATGAGTTGTGACCGTCCCTTTCAGTAGTATCCTGTTGAGCTTGATATCAGGCATGTCAATGGAATAAATATCCGAATGCCCTTCCCCTCCATCCCTGTCCGAAGAATAGTATCCTCTCTTACCGTTTGCGCTCACAACAAAATATATGTCATCATCAACAGTATTGATGGGATATCCCAGGTTTACAGGGGCAGACCACATTCCTCCCTCATATACTGACTTAAAAATATCATACCCCCCTATGTTCCTGTGCCCTTTGGAGCTGAAAAATAATGTTGTACCGTCAGGGTGAATAAACGGTGAGTCTTCATCATAGGGAGTGTTAATTACTGGTCCCATATTCTGTGCAAGCCCCCACTCACCGTCAGGCAGCTTCCTGACAATATAAAGATCCCTGCCTCCGTACCCCCCGGGTCTGTTGCTTGAAAAATACAATACCTGCTCATTGGGTGCAAGGCTGGCACTGGACTCTATGCCGCCTGGTGTGTTGATATCACCATTCAATTTCTCCGGCTCACTCCATTTTCCATCCTTAAGATTGGAAAGATAAATATCCCCTCCTGTAAGCTCTTTATTTGTCCGATAGACAAACATCTTCTGCCCGTCAGAGGTCAGCGAAATGCAGGCATCATGTGTTAACGTATTGACCGGGGATCCGAGGTTTTCAGGTGGTGACCATTCACCATCCTTCTTACGGGATATATAAATATCTTCAAAATATTCTCCGTTGGGATCTTTCATCCCTCCTGTACTTCCTTCCCGCCTTGAAGTGAACATCATAACGGTTTCATCAGACGTAATAAGAGGCACATAATCAGGATATGACGAATTAATCACTGCCCCCATATTCTGAACAGCAACATTTGTCTTCCTGGATATAAAAAGCTTTGCATCATACGACTTGTCCATGCAATGATCAACCTCACGATCAGAGAATGCCCCTTTTTCCGGAGAACATTTATAATAATTAAAACAGGAAAGCGCCCTGTCAAAAAGTTGTGCTCTGTGATAAAGATTTCCCAGGTAATAATACGAATCTGCAAAGTCATTCTTTGCCTTCTCAAAATACTTTACAGCTTCCGACTTATCCCTCTTACACATATAAATACTTACCCCGGTCTTAAAGCTCACCTCTGTATTCATCGAATCCATCTCAGATAATTCCAGAAAAACAGGCAAAGCAACAGAATAGTTCTCATACCTGAAATAATCATCAGCCTCATTCTTTTTCTCCCTGTACTCCCTGCTGTATTTATATTGCCCGTATATCTCCTGGCAAAGGCAAAAAACCAGGGCAGTAATACATAAGATCCTTATTCTTTCCTTTATGATCATAATTTCTTTTTATCTTAGTAATGTTACATCTCCTGCTTTAATAAATGAATTCCCATTACTGAATTTACCGGTTGCCCTCCACACATATACATCCTGCTTACATATCCTGCCTTTATACCAACCGTCCCAACCGATATATATATCATCAGACTCAAATATCAGTTCTCCCCACCTGTTAAAGATCTCAAGGTGATATTCCGTAACACCTTCAAATTTCGGATAAAAAATATCATGACTGGGCATATAATAGCCACTTGATGAATATTCACCGCTGCCCGGACCATCCTGGTTCGGTGTAAATGCATTGGGGAATTCTATCTCACCGCTTGTTTCCGCTGTCACTGCCGGGGTTAAGGTATAAGCATCGTAGCAGGAATCTTCTGACCATACTTCCAGAGTAATATCATATATACCTTCTTCAGTATATATATGAATTGGATTTTTCTCATCCGATGTGCTTCCGTCACCGAAATCCCATAAAAATATCGCAGCATTAACAGACATGTTAAAGCAATGAACAGGCTGGTCAGGCAGATAAACCACACTCGGCTCCACCATAAAATAAGCTTCTGCTGAAGCATACACTGTTATTACAACATCATTGTAAGTATCCTGCCCGCCGGGACCGATAGCTGTAAGAGTTACGATATATGTCCCCGGTGTATAGTATGTATGAACAGGCTCTGTTGCAGATGAGGTATTTCCGTCACCGAAATCCCACACATATTCAGTTGCATATTGTGAGTTATTTATAAATTCAATTGTCAGGGGCACACAACCCTGTGCTGAAGAGTCAAAATCCGCTACCGGGATCCCCGGCTCAATAGTGACCGAATGGGAGACACTGTCTGTACAATGCTCACTGCCTGTTATCAGCAGTATATTATACTCCCCCCAGGTATCGTAATTATATGAACCGGGATCTTGTTCAGGTGAGGTTGTATTATCCCCGAAATCCCACAGGTAATCCCAGTTCCCGTCACTTGTAGTATTCTGGATATCTACTGTTGTTGACGGGAAAACCTGGTATAATGGAGTTACGATGAAACCTGCCACAGGTGAGGGATATACAGTTATCTGTGATTGAGCCTCATCAACGCATCCGTATTGTGATGTAACAGTCAGTGTAACTTCATAAGTAATATCATCCGTTGTTTCATTAGTAAATAAATGTGTAGGATCACTAAGTACAGAAGCATCACCATCGTCAAAATCCCATAAATAATTCTGCCCGCCCCATGACTGGTTTACAAAACTAACCTGTAGAGGATGGCAGCCTGCCGTATCTGCGACAAAACCTGCATATACTTCGGGATATACTGTTATGGTCTGGGAAAAAAGATCGGAACAACCATATTCATTATTTACAATAAGATCAATATCATAATAATCAACAGTGCTCATTGTATTGATATAAGTATAGTAAAATACACTTGCTGCCGAATCACTAGTTTCCCCGTCACCGAAATTCCACAGGTATTCATCCGCTCCCTGGGAGGTATTGATAATTATCACATCCAGGGGTGAGCAGCCTTCAGTAATATTAAGGTTAAAAGATGCATCCGGTACCGGCCATACGGTTATATCCATGTCGAACGTGTCAGTACAGTTATATGCTGATGTGGCAATAAGGGTAACGGTATGATCTTCCGGGGTTTCACCTGTATTGATATATGTATGCGAAGGTGCAACACCTGTTGATGTGGCTCCGTCGCCAAAATCCCAGTTATAATAAAGTGCCCCTGAGGACTGGTTGACAAAGTCAATGGTCAGAGGTGAACAGCCTGCCGGATCGGAAACAAACAATGCATTCACATCAGGATATACCGTTATTATTTCCATAGCCGTATCTGTACAGCCATAAATATTTGTTATGAACAGTTTCAGGATATGGGTTGAAGGAGCGCCCTGGCTATTGGTATAAATATGCTCAATATTAACCTGTGAAGATGATGAAGTATCCCCGTCCCCGAATGTCCAGAGGTATTCATCAGCTCCTGAGGACAGGTTGGTGATATTCACGTGTAAAGGTGAGCATCCGGTTGCTGCATCTATGGTAAACAATGCTTCGGGCTTGGGATAAACAGTAATATCCGTCATTGACGTGTCCGTACATCCGAATGCCGATGTTGTGATCAGACTAACAGTATAAACTACTACAGAATCTGTAGTATTAACAAATGTATGGTTTGGATTTGTATATGATGCTATTTCACCGTCGCCGAAATCCCAATAATAAGAAACACCTCCGATGGACTGATTTATAAACTGTACATTGAGCGGAGAGCATCCTGCAGTATCGGCTGCGAACAGCGATATCACTTCGGGATACACATTTATATCACCGAAGATACTGTCTTTACACCCGTTTTCCGTTTCCACAACCAGTTTCACTGTATATGACACCTGGTTACTTAAATTATTAATATATGTATGAGTGACTGTTGACTGTGTTGTTGTATCATAAGAGCCATCGCCAAAACTCCAGTAGCTGTAATCCTGCCCTTCAGACAAATTAGTAAAGGTCACCTCAAAAGGAGAACACCCTGCGCTCATATCATTTGTAAATATTGCTGCAGGTTGCGGATGCACGGTAACCTGTCCGAAGGAAGTATCAACACATGAAAAAACAGATGTAGTGACAAGAGTAATAATATATGTAGTATCGTCATTTGTAAGGTTTGTATATGTATGGAATATACTTGCCCCGTCATCCTGGTATGACCCGTCCCCGAATTCCCAGTGATAATTATATCCTCCTGCATCAGCCAGAAGCTGAACTGTTGCAGGGTGGCATGCGGAATCAGGGATAACAGCAAAGCTGTAATCAGGATCCGGATAGACTGTAATATACTGGTAAGATGTATCCGGACACCCGTTTTCAGATATGGATATCAGTTGTACATAGTAGTATTGAATAAATGTTGTGTCATTGATAAAGGTATGTGCGGGATTGTCTGCCGTATCAGCCGGTGTCCCATCACCATAATCCCATATATGAAGTATTGAGCCTTCCGACATATTAGTAAAATTCACTGTTACGGGACTGCATCCTGGAACAGCATCGGAGGAAAAGGCTGATACCGGTATAGGGTTAACAGTAACACTATGTGTCACTGAATCCATGCAACCGAAATCAGATTCCACAAAAAGGGATACATGATATACACTGTCAATATCGGAATCATTATAAAATATATGTGAAGGGTTCTCGTTAGTGGAATACTCACCATCGTCAAAATCCCAGTAATAATCAGCACCATCGGTTGAAGCGTTCTGGAAGTTAATATAGAATGGCGAGCAGTAATTCGAATCCTGCGGAAAGAATTCCGCTACCGGTATAACATAAAATCCAATAAGCACTTCATCATGGTCTGTACACCCGAAAGTATTATCTTCAAACCATGTGAACTCATAGGTGCCGTATATGTCAACACTTACATCTGTTACAGCAGCATCAGGGCTGGTGATCACTGCAGTGCCGGGACCTCCGGTCTGTGTCCATGTGCCGGCTCCCACACTCGGAATGGCATTCAGAAAGCCTGTATTTCCGCATGTATCATAATCCTCACCTGCATAAGAATCCGGAATTTCTATAAATACGATAGTTACTTCGTCGGCATCCGTACATCCGGGTCCATAGACCTCAGTCCATGTAAACTCATAAGACCCGTATTCATCTACAGAAACAAATGTGTTGGGTATATTTTCATTGGTAAAAGCTGCTGCACCCGGTCCTGCTGTTTGTGTCCATGTACCTATTCCGAGGCTTGGTGAGGCATCAAGGAAAAACGAGAGCCCACAGATACTATCATCAGGCCCGGCATCGGCAACGGGATTTTCATAAACATTAACAGTGATATCATCCGAGCCCTGGCACCCGTTATCGTCAGTGACATAATATGTAAGGTCATAAGCTCCTGTAACAGTAGTATTGAATACCGGATTCTGAATATTCACGTTATCCAGCGGACCGGTATCTCCTGTCCAGAAATGTGTAACATAATTTCCCGTTCCTCCGGACGGATTCCCGTTAAGGGTAAGGTCCTCGCCTGCACATACATTAGCAGGGTCCGGGATGATATTTGCAGATACCGGATTAACGTATATTGTTATATCATCGGATGACTCACAACCGTTATCGTCAGTAACAGTATAAGTCAGATGATAAACGCCCTGTGTTGATGTATTAAAAACAGGATTCTGGATATTGACATTATTTAGCGGACCGGTATCTCCTGTCCAATGGTGAGATATGATAGCTCCGGTACCTGGTATAGGATTCCCGTCCAGGAGGAGGTTATCCCCCGGGCACACTTCAGCGCCGGGCCCGGGCAGTATATCAGGAACAGGATTGGCATATACAACAATATCTTCTGTATCCATTCCTTCACAACCATAAGCATCAATCACGATATATGTTATTGTATGTGTTCCGGGTCCTGCAGCCTGGGGATCGAAAGTGCCGTTTACCGGATCTGTTATCCCGGGACCTGACCATGTCCCTCCGGGTGTGGCACCGTTAAGGTTTACAGGCGGGTCGAACTGGCAAAAAGGTCCTGCCGGAGTTATAGTGGCATCAGGTGTGTCAACGATCATTATCAATGCTGTGGTGACCACAGGAGGATAGTCACCATTCTCAGTATCTGCCGGCGGCCCGGGAATCAATGGATCATCATAGGGATTGCAGTAATTCCAGTTCCTGAGGGTTATCTCCCAGAACTGCCCGACCAGTGCCGTATTGGGACAATAGATATTTTCACTGGCATTCCATGGAGCCGAAGGACCGAAGATCGGCTCAAAAGTCTGCTCTATAGACCCGGCAAAAGGATAGGTCTCCACAACACCATTCACCTCAATATTATTAATCGTATAATTAGTACCGTATATCCATTGTATCCACCTGTGCGGCGTATTAGGAAAATCATTCTCGTCAGGTGGCTCGCAGTTCCACTGGCTTACATCATAAAATATCACACTTCCGTCATTGCCGACACAGATATAAAAGATCTCTGGGTCTATCGCCATCTCACCACCGTTCTCATCATCAGTGTCCCATACAGTCACATTCTGCTCCTGTATAGTGCTCGTACATACTACATCATCAACAACAAGTGTGGCACTGGGATTATAATTACACAGATCACCATCAGGTGGATAAACATGCGTCACAGTCACCGACCACTCCCTGACAGCAGGATCAGGATCAGTATTAATGGCAGGTACAACCTCAACAGGATTGCCGTCATCCCAGTCAAA
>Ga0180433_10001105_pt1 | contig 45789 bp, 49 predicted proteins | sample SS_ome_8_FD_132980 | JGI IMG/M metagenome (GOLD analysis project Ga0180433, IMG submission 132980) | Hypersaline lake sediment archaeal communities from the Salton Sea, California, USA - SS_1_D_1 metaG | ecosystem: Environmental > Aquatic > Non-marine Saline and Alkaline > Hypersaline >...
GTCACTATAGGGTCACGCCATGAGGCGGGTTCGGGGCCCATTTCAACGCCGGGACCGAGACGGCTGGTGGCTAGAATGGTCCGACTGGATCGGCCCCCGGCGAATCCAACGTCGCCGCAAGTACCCGACACACACCGACGCCGAGGCCGCCCGCATACACATAGAGCACGCAATCAATGCCGACAGGCACATGGCGACCCCGATCCCCTGGCTCCAGGCCAAGGAGGCCTACCTATACCATCTGGAGGCACGCAGGCTGGCCGCCAGCAGCCAAGCCGAGGCCGCCCGGACCCTGGGGCGGTATGAGGCCTGCTGCTTCCCACAGGCCACACAGAGCCTCACACAGCAAACAATTGATTACTACCTCCAACAGCGGTCCACAGAGGTCGACAGCCCCTGGACTGTTCAAAAGGACCTTGAACGCATAAAGGCCTTCGTGCGGTGGATGGCCGCTCGTGGCTGGCACGATGGCCGGGTGGCCTGGCCCCAGATCCAGCGGCCCAAGCCGACCAGGCACGCCCTGACCAACGACCAGGTCCGTGCCCTGGTGGCGGCCTGTCCAACAGAGGCCTGGCGGATACGACTGCTAATCAGCCTGACTACCGGCCTGCGGCGGAACGATGTCGAGGCCTTACGCGTCGAAGATATTGACTGGAGGATCGGGGCGATTCACACGCGATCCGGCAAGACGGGCAAAACCATGTCCAACCGGCCCCTGCCGGATTCACTCATGCCCCGCCTCCAGGCCTACATCGGTTCTCGCACCGAGGGCCCCCTGTTTGGGGACGTCGGCGTCCGCACGCAATGGGACACCATCCGGCAACGGGCGGGCGTGGACGCCACCCGGCAACAGCTCCGCGTCACCTTCAACACGCTCGTCAAGAAGATCCAGTCCGGAACTTCGGCCCAACGGCTCCTGGAGCACTCCTCCAGGCTTGTGAACGCCGACTGGTATACCGACCAAGAGTTGCTCGATAAGGTTACGGTCAACCGCCTCCCTTTGGACGAGTGGCTCCCGCAAGAACCACCCGCCCTGCAAAAGGAGGAACGACTACCGGGGGACCCTTTGTAGAAGGGCCTTGATATCGGCATGCATTTCAGAGATTTGGGCCTCCATGTGTTTGAAGTCGGCCGCACACGCAGCCCCGCGGATCTCTAGCTGTTGGATTGCCATCGCATTCCGCTGGATCGCCAACGTGTTCTGCTGAATCGCCTGGGTGTTGGTCTGCACGACCGCGTACACCCGACCTATCGTGACCAGCAACCCACCCACAACTACGGCAGTGCCGATCCAGGTCGCAATGTTCAGTTTTCTTTGGGGGGCCATAGCTACTCCTTTTCCCTGATGCCGCCAATAATCTCAAATGGATCACCCTCTGCCAAGGCTTTCCAGAATCGCTTCGTGCCAATGTACGGCGTACCCGTCAGGATCGCCCCGGTCTCCATGCCACTCCGGGCCGCCCGGTCCCAATCTCCCTGGAGCATAGCAGCAATCGCCTCGGCAGGCGACGCAAACACGGGATTCTCACGATCCCACCCCTGTCGTTTTGCCAGGATCGCCGAGCCGACCAGGGGAATCGACGCAAGAAATTGGGCCAGACCGACATCAACCAAGTCCTCGCCATCCTCCGGTAACCGGCGATTACTCGCCATCCAGATCACGGCTGCACTCAGGACCAGCCCGGCAAACGAGGCAACGGCCTGGCGAGGGTCGCTTTGCACCTGCTTGGGCAAATCGTATGTAATCATATTCCATATCTGGTTCGGCTGATTGGTAAACATCAATGCCCAATTCAACGCTTCGCCCTGGACATACAGCTCGGGCAGATCTTTGGGTGATGCCGCCGGTTGCGTCCGCAGGGTCGCGTTGCGGGCCAGGCGGATCGCCTCGGCTTCGCTGGCCCCCTCGGCAATTGCTTTTTGGTAGACGGCATTCCATCCGATGGTTCGGGCAATTGAGTCGAAGAAGCGAATTGGACTCATGGCCAGCTTGCGGAGCTTGCCCGTATCCCTGCCCGTCTTCTGGGTCATAGCCACGATCTCATCGATTTCACGCTCAACAGCCATATGCTTGAGCTGCGGATCTTTCTCACGAGCCATCTCGATCATCTTTTTGGGATTCGTAGCGAAATCGAGAGCGGACGACAGAAGATGTTGGGGCCCAACCGCCTCCAGGTACAGGGCGACAGAGGGCAACTGCTTCATCATGGTTATTACATTCAGTGCAAGATACGCCGTCGCCACATTGCGGCGGAGGGCTCGGCTCGTGGTCTCTAACGGACCAAAGTTCCGGTAGATCTGCGGGTTCGCCACACGATTAACGTACGACTGGACGCTCTTGTAGATCGGCTTGCCGTGTACCTGCTCAACTGCCTTGCGAACCGTTTTATTGTTGACGGCCCGCTGCAGTCGAGCCACCAACTCCGCAAACGCAATGAAGTGCTCCTGTATTGCCGTCTGCTGCCGGAACAACTTGACCACATCCAGATCGATGGCCCCCTGGTGCTCGGGCGGGATCTTGACACGAGCATGCGAAAAGCCGCGTTCAGCGTATCCCTTCTTCAACGCCTGACGGTGCATGACCTCCCGGACAATCTGCTGTTCGGGTGGTGTGAAGTCCGCTTCGACCCGGCGGATCGGAGAGTACCGCTCTTCATGCGGCGGCGTGTCGTTCAACAGGCTGACCATGGCCTCGCGGAGCTGCGGCCAACGTGCCTCGTAGTTTTCAATGATCCAGTCGCCCAAGGCCTTCTCGCGAGAACTTAGTCGCGAAATGACCGTCTCAATACCCTCTTCGAGCTGGTTGCCGTACATGATCGCTTCGCGGCCCCGCGGGTTCTGGCTAAGTACATACACGCCGATCATCCGCTGCAGGGTCCACTTGCCTTGCTCGGCAGGCACGCCTGGTACGTCTCGCTCCTGCACGAGCATCTCATTGGTAATCCCAAGGTGCTGCATCACCATCTCAAGACCGGCCAGACGTTCATCCACCTGGCGGAGCTTAGCGTCCTCGGCGTCGTTGACTTCATCGATAAACATTCGGTGCCAGGGGCCATCGAATCGCCCATTGCCTCCGTCCAGTAGATCAAACAACCGGTTGGGCCGCAGGGTCATCGCTCGTTCCAGGCTCAGTTTCTCGGCCACCTTTTGCTTAGTAGTCTCGGCGTCCGGTCCAACCTTGGCCCCCTCCACCGTTTTGAGCTCCTCGCCGCGGAGGGCTGCCTCGACCAGGTCGGCACGTTCGGCTGATTCTGTCTTTATGCGGCGGCCCTCCTTCAGCCCCCGCTTTGTTTGGCCCAGCTTAATGAGTCGCTCAACCTCATCGGCAATCTGCTCGACCTCTTCGATCTCGTAGTCGTTGAGCGGCTTCTTGCTGAGCTTCCGCAGGAGCTTTTGCGGCACGGTATCCTTTCGGTCAGGATGACGGTCCAGGAAGTCAAGGGTCCGCATCCGTTTAGCGAGTGTCTTCTTGGATCGCATCTTCAGGTCAATCCCGGCCCTGAGATTCTCAATCGCTTCGGCGTAGTAGAAATCGACGTTCTTCGGGATCTTCCTGCTCGCCCGGCGGATAGCTCGATTGAGACGTTGTCTGTACTTCTTGATCTCTCGCTGCCTGGCCTGCAGTTCTTTGTGGTGAGCCTTCGTTTCTTCGACGCCCTGCTTCTTTCCCTCTCGGTACGCCTGCTTACTCGCCTGCTGTGCCTTCTTCATGGACGCCTTCAGGGCCGCCTCCTCGGTCATGAGCTGACTAATAGTCGTCTGGCCGGTTACACGTCGCACCCGCTTCTTTGTGCTCATGTCTTTCAGGGGCTCCAGGTATTGGGCCTGCAGGCGACGGAGCTGCTTGCTGACAATGGCGAGCTGGCGACCATACTCGGCAACCTGGGCGGCCAGGTTCTCGTTGCCCTCCTCACTGGTCTTGCGAGTCTCATACCACTCGTCGGCGATGCGACCATCAATATACTTGACCAGGGCAGGCGGAGCCTTCTTGATATCGCCGCCACGACCCACCCAATCTTCGAGCATGCGGCCTGCTGCATCCCAATTGATCTGGGTAACATCGACTGCTTGCTGGTTGTTGGGCTTGGCCACATCATTAACCAACTTCATGTAGTTGGGATGATCGACGAACCGCTCGAACCGTGGCGTGACATTCAAACGCTCACACAAGGCCAGGTATTTCGCCTTGGAGCTATCATGGTGCTCTCGTGTAATCGTAAAGGCATACCGTTGCGGCTTGAATGTCTCTGGGTCGCGTTTCTCCACCAGGACTTTGTTTCGTACCCAAAACCGCCGCCGAAGCTCCTCCAACGATTCGCCGAGGTACTCCGCCACCGCATCGGGATCGACAGTGGTCCAATCCTCTTCGTTCTGTCCCTCGTAATTCTGGGCATTCTGTTTGTCGTAGACGCTTTGTGGCACCCGGCCCGCATGGAATGGGATAATCATATCGACACGCTCATCGTCGAGCCCGGCCTGGACCTCGTCATCGTTCATTGCAACCAGCATCGTCCCGACATCACGTTCATGCTTCCGGCGGTCGGCCATGGCCTGCTGGGTCGGATACCCATTCATGTCGTTGAACACAGGATCGCCGTTTTCGTCTCGCATGATGCTGCCATCAGGGTTCCGGGCATACTCCATACTCAGATTGAACTTGAGTCCGGTCGCACCAAAGATCTCCACGAACTGCGGAATACGAGTGAACACGTGAGCTGTGCCGCCCTTGGTTCCCAGGTGGGCCAGCATTTGGGCCGTGTCGATCACGTACCACGGACGAAAATCTGACTGGCTGTTCATGCGGAGCCCGCCCGCCAAATTGAATCGGTCAACCCACTCCTGGCTCATAGTCAGGATCTGTTGCCGGTAGGCCGCCCAGCCCTTGGCCCGGTTGGGCTTGGTGGCCCCCTGGACCACGGATCGGAACACCTCGGCCAGGGCCGCCTCTGTCTCACTCTCGGGTTCTGCGTCACCTACCCAGATGTCTCGCATGCGAACTGCGTCAACAGACGGAACTTGCTCATGGTATTGCTGGACGGCCTTGGCCAATCTGCCTGTGTGGCTCCAGGTGCCAAAGGCATCCTTCAATTCCTCTTCTGTGGGCGTGCGGCCCTCACGATACACCACAGCAACTTGATTGTAGATGTCGGCAGCACGACTGAAAGCACGACCGGCCGCGTCACGACCCGCCTGACCATAACAGTACCAGCAAGCCGGAGTGTAACCAGCGTCGTTCATCATCATCCCGATCAAGAACCGCTCTTCCTGGTTCAGAATGCGGTCATACCGCCGCTCCAGTTCCCGAATGACGGCCACGTACATGTCCTGCTGGGGACAGACTGTGGTCAGGTCGAAGGTTCGGACATAGGTGGGGTCGGCGTTATCGCGGATAGGACTTGCTGTAGAGTCCTCCTCGTCCAGCAGACGGAAATCACCAAAGATCTTCGCGGTCATCTTAATACCACGAAGGAAGTCGTCGATCTGTTCCTGTCCGTAGTGGGCCTGGACAACCTCATTCTTGCGGAAGCGGTCACTCCATTCGGCCCAATTGCGAGTCTCGTACAACGACCGGGCCGCACTGATAGACCCATCAGCTTCAGCGGGAATGCTGTCTTGACGCAGGAGGCGTTTGCGTTGATAATCAAGTACGGCTGTCGAAATCGCAGACGGTCTCGCCGGAGCGGGAATGTCTGGGCCCTGCGACAGCCGTGATTGCAATATACGCCGGGCCTGCTCGGGTGTCAAGGGAATTTTTTGATCCTTCTTCTTTGTCTCAAACAGGGGTTGTGATTCCTTGAAATCCTGAACCATCTTGTCGGAGAAGGTCAGCCTGTGAACGACGTCGAAGATGGGGCGGGAAATGTCCATGCCCAACTGGCGAATTCGCTCGCCGGGCCGCATCTCAAAGTTACCGTCTGCCCCACGACGCATGGTCTCAACGACCTGGCCGGTATCCGAAAGAATGTTGACAACGCCCTCCTCTTGATCGCCCTCCCCCAGGACCTCGTACTGATACCGCGTCCGCGTGTCCACCTGAACGTAGCCCTCTTCCACGCTAGCCCCATGCTTCTTGGCCAGCTTATTGGCAATCTTGGTCAGGGCCGCGTCGTAGAAGAACCGCATGCCCTGGCCGCCCACTTGAAACACCTCGCCCTCATCCGCCTCCAGCCGATGAGCCCCGTGCTCCAATAAAGGCTGGGCCAGCAAGTCGGCCGCCAGACCCTTGCCCAAGTAGGCCTTCAATGCCTTCTTGCTGACGTTGGTCGCCAGCGTCTCGGGGACGTCGCGATGCCGCCGCGTCACAACCAGCTCCTTCTCCTCCGGGAACCACTCAACGACGGTTGCGTCCTTGGTGCCGTGTCCGCTCCACCGTTCGATCTGCTGGTCTCCCGTCGTCCAGGCAATGGCCTTGTATCCGTTGTCGGCCGCCCAACGGAACATGCGGCGGAGCACCATCTCCGGCCAGGTCTGTTTGAAGGGGGCATCGGGCACTTCGCCGAGCGATTCCCGCGAATTAACTTGGCGTCCAAGGTCTAAGACCCGCAGGTACATCCAGCGGGCCTGCGTGGCCAAATCATCCCATCGCTTGGCCTGGGTGCGAGCGGCCTCGGCATCTTCGTTAAGGGCTGGATTGTTTTGTGCGTCCAACCGGCGGGCCTCCGCCCGGGCGTCCCCCGCCAGCCGAAATAGATGCTCGTGGGCCTGACGAATCGTAAAGCCGGGCTGTAAGCCCGCCTCCTTGCTAATGGCCGCGATCCAGGGAGCTACTGTCTCGTTCATGAATGTGTGCAATTGTTCCTTTAGCCCCTGGACCTCCTTCTCCGACAGGCGTTGCTTGTATCCCGCGTCCCGCCCCTGTTGGTGCCAGTCACTCTGGATCTCTTCCAAGAACAGCACGTCATCGCCATGCTCGTCCACGCGATCATCGAACCGCACGTGGGCAATCACATTTTCAATCGGACCCCAGTGCTCTTCGATGCTGAAGGGCTCTTCTGGTTCAGGCCACCGCAGCAGCAGCTCGCGATAGTTCCTGTAGAACTGATCCGACAGGATGTAATCTTCCCACTGCAGGCCATGGCCCTCGGGGTGGACCTCGGCCCATAACGCACTGGCCTGACCCTGGGCATCTTCCAGGTGCTCATGGTAACTCGTGGTGCCATTGTCACTATCATACAAGACCCACCCAGTGTCGCGTGAGCCTTCAATCTCGAAGCGGCCAGAGCTATCAACGTACCGCCACTCCGGATTGGTCATCTCGGCCTCGTAAGCCTTCTCGCGATACTCCTCCCATTTCGTATCGTGGATCGTGTCGCGAATCGCCTGCTCGTCCCACTCAACCTTTATGTTAGGCGGCAAAAAGTCATCCGGAAACAGTGACTCGGTTTCGATGTCGAGCCGGTCCCCAATATCCCACTCGATGGCATACTCGTTCATGAGTGTATCATCGCCAGCCCTGAGCTCTGCCAGGGCCTGCTCCTTATGCTCTTCAACAATGACCGGCAGATCCCTTTCCAGGCCCTCGTCTGCCTGCTCAGCAATATAAAGGTCATCTGGCTCGATGGACTCCCCGTCATCCCAAGAGAGAGAGTCTTCGGCCTCCTTGTCGAGCAAAACCTCCTCGACAATGATTCTGTGCTGAGCGATCACGCCGAGGATCTGGTCCTTCGTGATCTTCTGGCCCTTCTCGGCAGTCTCGATCACATCATCCAGGCCCGACCAGAACATCTCTTCGGCCTTGATCCCCTGCTTCTTGATCCAGTTAGCGAACTGCTGGACGTCCATGCTGGCCTGCATCTTCTCATTGATGACACGTTCCAGCTTGGAGTGCCACAAGGGCCGGGTTTCGTACGACACCCGCATCTGACGACGGCGTGCCTGGGCATCTGCTAGCTCCTGGGCCTTGCCGACAACCGGCTTGGCCTGCGAGAGGATCTGGTCGTACACCTCACCGGCCCACCGGTCTGCCATGCCCGGATCGACGTGCTGCATGATATTACTTTTGACAGCGGCCAACCGGGCCAGCTCTCGACGAGCTGCATGCACCCATGGGTCGTCCGTTTGCTCCAGGGCCTCACGAATCGAGATCCCCTTCTCTTCGGCTTCCTGTTTCACGGCCCGCTGGATTGTCGCAGCCTTGAACAACTCACTGCGTACCGCCGCCTTATAGTCCTGCTCTCGCGTCTCAAACACCTCGCGATTGATTGTCGGGTGCTCACGCCGGTGCGTGATCTCGGCCCCGACCTCCGCCTTGGCCAGTGCGGCCTCGGCGAGTTTGTGGGGCACCTTGCCCTGCCGCAGCTTCGCGGCCATGTCATCCAGGCCGACCACCTCGGCACGCTTGGCCAGGGCCTCTTGCCGGTCCAGCTCGGCCAGGTCCGCTTCGAGCTGAGCCTCCTTGCCTTCAGCCGCCGCCTCCAGCTCGGCCATCGTGTCGGTGATCCTGGCCGCCTCTTCTCCGCTGAAGCCGTGCCGCCGGATCTCATTCTGTACGCCACCTGGATCTTGACTCAGATCGATCTTCCGTCCGCGGTACTGACCCCGCATGATATCCTGGAACACATGTTCGGCTGTCCGGTAGCCCGACCGGTGCAGGGCGGAACGGATCGACCGCAGCTTCTCCAGGACATAGTGCCAAACCCGCTGGAGCCGTGTCTGCGGGGCAGATCCGGAGTGCTTGTCAATATACTCTCCGCATGCTGCCGCAGCCGCCTCGCGGTCGTAAGAACCATCCTCTTTCGGGAAGGCCTGCCGCAGGATCTCCACATCCTCCGAGGGAAGGATCATGTCGAACACGTGCATTAGCTCGTGGCCGCCGGTAACCCTGTCGCCGCCCAGGGCGACACGGACCAGTGCCATGCCGTCCTCGGTGATTTGTGTGGAGCCACTACGAAATGTGCCAGGTTCGGCCCCCTCGATCACATCAACAGCCTCGACCTTCCACCCGGTGACACCGTTCTTCGTCATGACATCTTCAACAACGGCGATACCCTCGGCTTGCTTGCCTTCTGCCGCTAAGACTTCGATGCGGCCAGCCAGCATGCCCTGCTCTTCGGGCTCCAGGTCCGGCCAGTTCAAGATTGCCTGCCGCTCGTGCTCCTGGAGCTGGTCCCAGGCGTACTCCGCCTTTTCACTGAGCACTACGGGCCGCTGGCCCTTCTGGAGGGCCGCTGCAGCTCCTCGTGCCTGCGGCTTCGTCCAGCCGGAGGCCTTCTGTATGCTCGCAATATGCCTCGACTCAGACGATATCTCGATCATCTTGCCGCCCAAGACCAGGCCGGGCAGGGCCCAGGCCGCATCTTGCAGGCCCTTGAGCTGGCCCGCGACAACCTCGTTCCAGTCAATCTCGGGATGATGCTTCGAAACAGCCTGGGCGATAGCCGTTCCAGCCACCTGAACGAGGGCTTCGCCGCCCTCCTCCAGCCACTCAACACCCATTGTAGCACCGGTCTGCACACCTTTCTTGGCCCAATAGCGAGCCATACCAACGCGAGCTGCCTTGACCGCCTCTTGCTTGGCCTTCGGCGAGAGGTTCACAAGCTGCTTCGCCTGAATGGCGTTAATCAGGGCAATGGGGATCGCGACACCGGTTGCAGTCATCGCCGAGACATCGTCGTCGAACCCTAAGTCCTGAAGGTCGTCATACACACTCGGCATCACACGGGCGTACCAGTAGGCTGCCGCCGCCTCGGGGTGACCTCCCATGGCCATGGGAACAGAGGCCGCCGCGTCAGGCAGAATGCCCAGAGACATCAGGGTTGCTTTCGAGAAGACGTTCTCCCCCTCGATGGGATCGGCAGACTCAGCGGCGTTGACCATCCGCTCCTTAACACTGTCCTTACGGCGTTTCAGCTCACCCCACCGGTCATAGATCTCCATGAGATGATCTGGCTTCAGGCCTGTCTCCGCCTCATACTCATCGATAGCAAGGGCCAGGTCGGTCGCCTTCTTCATCTGATTGGACATCAGGCCCGTACGCAGCAGGTTACGTCCTGTCCGGTTCTCCGCCCGACGCATCTGGTCGAGAGCCTTCTTGTAGAACCCACGGTTTTCCGGCGTGACCTGCATAGAGATGTACGCCAGCAGCTCATCGACTCGATCATCTGGAATGTTGTCGGTGATTGCCTGCCAGTCCAGCTCCTCGCCTGCAACGAACTTGCCCGCGATCCTGTACACCGCAGGGTCGATCCCGGCAAATTGCATATACTGATCGGAGTACCACCGGCGGATCAGGCGGGTCAAGGGGCGAATGTCCTTTGGGTCCTTGTCGCCGAAGAATGTATGTACCAGTCCGTCGTACAGGACAGCCGCCTGCTTCGGATCTGTGCCGGTCAGCTCGGCCAGATATAGGGCGTTGGCCGCCCGGATCGTCGGCCCGTTCTCGGGCATCTGATTGACACGCACCAGATCCCCTCCCAGGATCTGCTCGCGATACCGCGGGACCGCTTCGGTCTTCTGGGGTCGGCGACGCTCGCGACTGTCACGCACATAGTCCTGGAGCTTGCCCTCTTTTCGCATTTGCGTGACGCTCTTTAGGGTGGCCCCTGCAGACATAGCCTCCCGCTCCAGGAGCCGGTCGCTCATCTGATCGATCTTGTATTCCGGGGGATGATAGAGCTGGCGTTCCTGGTGCTTCGTCTGCAGGATCTGCGAATACAGATCCGGGTCCAGGCTCGCCGCGGCGTGTAGGGCCAGGTAGGACTGGCGGTCCACCTCCTGCTGGATGTCGCCGTCGATCTGCCGCGTGATATCAGCGTCGATCTCTGCGGAAATGTCAAGCTCTGGAACAGGCAATCGATCTGGTTGCCGATCCATCCGGCGGATCTCTTGCTCCATGATGGGCATTAGGGTTGCCTCCCCTGCATGCGTGCTTCCCATCGCTCCAAGAATTCCACGGCAGTGATCGACCCCTTCCATTTCCTGTAGATCTGGCTGGCCTGGCCCGGCATCTCAGCAATGAGCTTCTCGGCCTCGGCCTCGGTCAGTTCCCCCTCTTCCTCGGGCATACCCTGCGAGGGCGTTCCCGCCTTCAGCCGGTTCCAGAGAACCTGCCGTCTCTGCTCGCGTCTATGAGCCTCACGAGCAGCAAACTGGAACAGGCCCTGGACCGCCGTGATCGCCACCTGGTCACGGGTGGGATTGATGAGTGATTCATACTTCTCGCGGATCTGCACATCCGAAGCGTCCGGGTTGGTTTTCATCCACCGGCGAAAGTCTGACAGGACCGACTCAAAAAGTACGTCGTTTTCAAGTCGCTGCTCGGGTGACAGATCCTCATAGTTGATACTATTGTTATTGTTGAGATCCTGGCCCCAGATAAAAAATCCGCTTTTGCGAAAGTCCTCCATGTACCGCACAAGGTTCTTGTAGGTTTCATTATCGAGGGGACCGCCAGTCCCGGTGTCCTTGGCCTTCTCGCGAGCCGCCAGATCTCCGGCGAACTGCTGGGCCTGCTGCCAGGTGATACCTCCATCCTTTCCCGCACCGACGAGCTGGTAGATCTCTTCGACCGTAATGGGCTGGTCGGTATCGATCCGGGCGGCGATATCGGCAGCAACCCCTGGGGCGTACACCTCGAAGGGGTCTTCTTCTTCGACGGCCAATGCCTTGGCCCGTGCTTCCATCCGCTCTCGCCACATGTTTTTCTCTTGGGCGTCCAGGCTGGTCGACTGGATGGCCTCCCAGGTCAATGTGTTCGCGGCAAGCTGCTCAACCACCTGAAGCCTCTCGGCCTCCTGGAGCTCCTTCGTGGCCTCGATACGGGCGGCCTTGCGTTTATCGTGAACCACCTCCAGCTCCCGAACCATATCGGCCCGATCCTCTTCGCGAAGATCCTCCTGTAGTAGATATCCACTGCCCTCCTCGAACGTATCATAGCTCAGGGCATGCCGCCAGGCCTGTTGGTGCGAGATCGAATACTCCAGATCGTCCTTCATCGCCTGGGCCTGCTTGCTCGTCAGCAGACCGTACTTCACCCGTCGCTCGATGGCCTCGTTAGCATTGTCGATGTGCAGAACGAGGTCATCGTCCCGATCCTCCAGGATGGCCTCTTTGATTGCGTCGCTCTCTTGCTCAATCGCGAGCTGCGTGTCGGCATCAATCGTCCGAGTCATCCGGGTGGTCGTGTGCCGATGTAACTTGCTCTGCCAATATGGAGCGAGTTGATTGACTCGTCGCGTATAAGCATCTGCTGCCGGTTTGCTGGCAGGCACGAACTGGCTGACGCCCTCCATGCCTTTGCGGAATATCTCCTCATGCTTTCGGTAGTTCGGCTCGGCCTCGATCTCCTGGAACACCTTGAGCATGTGCTCGTCCCGGCTCCGCTCGGCGTTGCTCAGCTCCACCTCGTCCATCATCCCCTGGACCTGCAGGGCTGCCTTGGCCACGTCATTCATGGCTCCGCCCACCGAGGCGATGCCACGTCCAACCATCTCGGCACCCGTCGAAGACATGGCCCCCGGGTTTGCCCGGGCCCCACCCGTTCGACTCGATGGTGTCAACTGCTGCCTGTAGGGTTGTAGCTTAGGCATCTCATTTGTCCCACATTCCGTATTCACGACCTATGCCGTATGTGCTCGACGCACCGCTCAACAGAGTGGCCCCAGCCTGCCACCGGGCCGACCGTTTGGCGTTGCGGCCACGTAGCCGTGCCATGGAGCCCGCTCCGACATCAAGGGCTGCCTGGGACTCGTAGCCCTGACTCTGCAGGAGCCCCTCCCTCAAAATGAGCAGACGATCCAACTCGGCATCCACAGCCGATTGCTCCAGGACGGCCAGGGGCGACCCGTCACTCATCGACACCCCGGAAGCACCGTATCCGGCCCGAAGCTTGGCCTGGATGGCACGCGTACGCTTACTGTGCAGGCGGGCGTCAGCCAAGGCCTTTTGCTCGGCCTCCTTCGCCTGCCGACGAGATATCTCTGCGTTGTAGTTGTGCCAGTCCTTCTCGGCTCGGCCGCGTGCATCCGCAGCCTGGCCCTGTTGATATTGTCCATAGGCGGCCGTCGCCGTCCCGGCAATCGCTGCGATCACTGCATACTCGGCCATGTGTCACCCTGTCCACGCATATAGGAAATAGTCATCTCCGTTCGGGCCATACTGAAACATGCGGCCCTCCAATCGGAATCCCAACCACCTCATGAACTGCATGCCCGTCGCGAAATTCGCATTCACGACCGCCTGCACCCGCCGCATATGCTTTTCATTAATCACTCTCGCGAGGATTCGTCGGGTGATTCGTGCAATTCGGTGTGTGTATTCAACTCGGTCCACGGCGTACACTGCCCAGGCCTCACCGACACCGGGCCAAAACTCTTTAATGCCGCCACAGCCAAGAATCTTACCATCTTTTTTTGCAGAAAATGCATATCCGGGCCGGGAGCACAAGGCCAGGCCACCTTCCAGCTCCGGCATGAGCAGCATGGACGGGTCGCACACCTTGCGAAAGTGCTCGGCCTCAAACGGCACCAGCGTCAGGCTACTCATCTGCGATCTCCATCCTGGGCAGAATGGACCGCACTGTCGTTGGCAAGGGTGCATCCTGCACCACGTACAGGTTCCCCGTTCGGTTAAAGTCGTCGTCCACGGCCTGCACAAAGATCCCGGTGAATGGCACTGTGGCTGAATGAACCCCCTCATCAGAAAAGTCCACACTCTCCAGATCGTCTAGGTCTGTACCCACCTTTGGCACGAGGGTCTCATAGAACGAAACAGCCAACTCATAGATCCGCCGAATTTTCCCCTGGCCGGTGCCCGTTTGTGTGCCCACGTCGATCCGCATCGGCTGCAGCACCGAGGTGTACCCCAGGCCGATCACGACCTGGTTGACATAGGCCGACAAGGTGACCTCGCCACTTTGCACGTAGTCACTGGCGGGCGAGACGTCCGCCCCATCCCCATAAGCGTCCACGTCCTCGCCTTCCAGGTGGTCGAGGCCGTCAAAGGTCTTTTTGACCCACGTGACCGTGTAGTCGTCCGTGTGCGGCGATTCGTCGCCGCGGGCCGACGTGTAAGCACTGCCGTCCTCGTTTTTCAGGACTAGGGTATAGGGACCGGCCCCGGCGAGAGCTGACACTTCCCAAGCACCGTTCAGCTCCGTGTAGTCACTGCCTGCAATGCGGATCTTGTCGCCGTTCGCCAGGTCGGTGCCGCTACTGTCCGATGGTAAAGAGGGCAGCGTCAGCGTGACTGTTCCAGACGCAATCGCCAGGGTCGTGCAGTCCACCGCATCGCCCCCGTTCCAGCTCAGGGCCGAATCGAGGTGCCAGGCGTCCAGGTAGCTATCCACTTTGCGAGGCCGGAAATACTCAATGTACCGCTTGGTGACGGCTGCACTGCCGCGGCCACTCTCCAAGATGCTTCGTTTGACGGACAGGACGACAACGTCCTCCGTCTCCCCCGGAATAACGGCCACCGATTCCACCTCGGCCGCCACGGCTTGGTAGTTCAGGTCGATATCATACAGTCCATGTCGATGCCATGCGATCACGTCATGGCTCGGCTCATACGTCAGACCCAGCAAAACCCCGTCGTCACGGACGCACCAGATACACGGGTGTGGCCGCCGTTGATAGGCGGCCGCCACAATACCATCGCCCGTGATGTGCTCGGCCAGGATCGTCAGGTCGCGGCTCTCATAGCCATCCGATTCGAATTGGTAGCCCATCCACCGTAGTCGCTTGGCGTTGGCCTCCACGAACATGATGCCTCTCGGCCCCTTGATGGGCATCACGGCTGCTCCACCGCATGCCCCGTCACCGTCCACTTTGACGCTCGTAGACGTCAGGGGTTCTTCGTTCACTCCGTGGACACTGCTCTCTCCGTCCTGCGTACCCACCAGCAAAGCAGCCTTGTCCGCCATCCAACGAATGCGGTTCTGCTGAGAGGCGGCAATCGTGATTTTCATCGGCGAGTCGTCCAATGTACCCAGCCGCATGTTTTCCCAGTCGTCCACGGCACTGCCCCAGAGAGCTCCCGGCTCGTACGTGGAGCCGCCAAGCCAGAGTCGACTGTCCAACATAGCAATCGTGCCGGGGTAGCCGCGAACATCCGACCATGCCCCCTCCGCCCAGTATCGGGTCCTTTCGGCAGGCTCCCAGAGCCCCGCCGCCAGGTCCGTGGTGAACGCTGCCGCCGCAGTGTGGGCAGTCACACACCGAAACGCCTCCCCGCCCGATGCCGCCAGGGAGCCAACCTTGTACGATCTCCCTGTCGCCCAGGCGGTCACACCCGCAAAATCATAAAGATCCTCCACTTCGGTAAACGTGGCCAGCCAGTGCTTGGCTGTTCCAATCAGCCGCCACTTGCCAGCCGCCAGGTCTGTGGAAAACGTCCCCGAGGTATGGGCAATGATGCACTTGTATTCGTACCCGGCTTCGTGGACACGATCTCCAAGCACGTACCCCGTTGCCGTGACCCAGGCCGTTGCCGTATCGTGCTCCTCCCAATATCCGGCTGCCAGGTCCGTAGCGAACACCCCCGACGTGTGCCCCACCAGGCACAGATAATATGCCCCGGCCTGCACGACATAATCGCCACGCACATACGCTGTTGCCGTGACCCAGGCCGGAAAGGAGGCGGCGTCCACAACGCCGGTGATTTCAATGATACCCGTCTGCTTGTTGCCCGTTGAGGCCAGATGCCACTTCACGGAACCGCTGAAGTTATTGCTGCTGCTCATTCGATAGTAAATGCCGTGTTCGTCTTCATCGCCGCTGTCAATCGTGTCCTGACGGTAGGTGTGAATGACCTCCCAGGTCTGACCCTCATCCACAGACCTCTCCAGGTGGATCTCCCCGGTGGTCCACGTGCCGGTCATGTGAGCCTCCCAGCCACCAATGACCAGCAACGGGTCCGACCACGCATTCGCAGCACCGACGCCACCTGCACCACCCACCATCAGATCCCCCGAATCGCGGAAGTTCCGGATGGCAAACCGGGCTCCAACATGTCCGGCTTCGAAGCAATCGGACATGGCCGCCACCGTGCCGGGCGTTGGCATGGCCAGCATGGTTTCGTCATTGTCCATGTTCTCGTCAAGAAACGGCCCACCCTCAGGCTCGACTTCGACCATTTGCCAGGAGGAGCTGCCAAGCCGCATCAGCTTCTGCCATGGGCGGTCGGGATGGACTAGGTACAGGATGTCGTTCACCTGCTTGAAGTGTACGCGAGGCAGATCCGCTTCAGCGTAGACGCTTGGGAATTCCACGTAAAACGACTGCCCAGACTGGAACGTCAATTTGTGCCAGTACGTCTCCCAGTTCGCCCCTACGCCCGGCTCATCGCCCGCCGCCGATGTGTGGGCCTCGATACACACGTAGGCGTACCAATTGCCCCCGACGTTGTTGAGAACATAGTCAGCATATGTGTAGTCCCGAGTTGCCGCCCACTGGGACGCGACAAACTGCACAAGGAAGCCGGGAACGCCGTCGTCATCCAACGCGATAATTCGGAACGCCCCATCCGAAAACGCGATGACGTACGCCTGGTCGATGCTATACCGGAACTCCAGAAGCCAGGTGTACCCACCTCCCGTGGCGACATCGGCATAGCCCGTCCCTGGACGCCGCTCGGCCGCACCGTACGGTGTCGCAATAAAATTCTGGAGCGTCTGACAGCCGCTCTGATATTTCTGTAGGTCACTGCGACCATCCAGAAGCGGCGACAGCTCCCCAGCATTGAACGAATGCACAACGGGATCGACTAACATGGAGCCCTACCAGCCAGTGAATTCCAGTTCCGTCACGATGGAATCTGAGCTTGCGGGAGACGCTCCCGCCTGCTCATAGATCACACACCGAACGTGCCGCAATCTGCTGGCACGGGCAACCTGTACAGGGAACAGGCCCCGACAGGAAGCCTCCGGCATGTCGATCACGCCATCGCCCCATGTGGAAGACGCCTCCCACACGCCTGTCGTTGGGTTCCAGACCTCGCCACGGACAGGATGCACCAGTCGGCAGTACAACGCCGATCCGCTCGCCTGGATCGTAGATCCCATGATTGCTGCGTTCTCAGTCCGCCACTGATAGGCATTGTCCACATGGTCCAGGGACGGAGTGATTTCGGCCACCGGAACAGCCTCATCATACACGGCCACGTTACTAAACAGGCCCATGCACGTAGCCGACCCGAACGTCATGGACGTCGGCGTTCCGAGGACATTGCCGCCCGCGGCAATAGACTGGGCTGCAACATGAGGCGTCTGTACAACCAGCGTAAAGTCCGATCCCTCACAAATCAACGCGAACCGCAGGGTATCCTTGCGTTCCCAGGTTACCTGGGTGGTGGTCTGTGCAGAATTGGTGCCGTCACTGGCAATGAAGTCCCCTGACGCGTGATCGTACCCCACCAGGATTTGGTTGACGCCATCCGAAAGGGTGAACACGGTCATCCCCTCGGCTGTCTCGCGGCTGGCCATTTCCGGAGACCAGGCCCAGGTAAACGTGCAGGCCGCAGACGACACAGCGGAGGCCAGGCTGATCGCCGCCGTCTCATCGCCTCGCGTTTCGCCGCCCGGATGCCACGTGCCGGTGTACCAGAAGTTCGCCATCATGGCGATCATGCAGCCGTCCATGTAGATCTTCTCATCGTGAGCTACATCCGGGTTTCGGGACATGAACAACCGTACCCCTCCTCCTCCGGCCCACGACGCACTGGCATCCAGGGACTCATCGTAGAACCAGAACTTCTGCCAGGCGGGCGTCGGTCGGAACTGGGCATAGTAGGAGTTTTTGCCGGTGTAGGTCTCGCCCTTGTAATCATAGAACTGTGGACGGAGAGAGACCAGGTTCGCAGTTCGGGCCAGCGTCCCCCCTTGCTTGCACCGCATCTGAAACGTGATCTTCATGCCCGTGTCCAGGACACTCTCACCTTCATACCCGAGACCCACCATGTCCGTACCGGCGTCGTCGCCCGCGGCCCCACCCTCCAGACTGTACGAGTAGTCACCGACCCAGGCCTCATCGGTCGTACGCCCACCTTCCTGCCAGTAACTTCCTCCGTTAGGCCCGTAGTTCTCGGCAGCTTCCATCGATGCCTTGGCGGCCGCCGTCTGGTTCTTCACGCCTCGCTCGCACCGGACAGCCGTCCGGGTGGCACACTCCACCGGCTCCAACGTGACGGCCCGCACGACATTCGCCAGATTGTACCGTGTACCCCAGAGCACATCGTCGAGCTCGGCGACAACATTGTAGATCCCACGGCGATCATCATAGCGAATGGCACACGTCCAGTTCATCCCATCCGCCGAGACGTACAACCCCACCTGGGCATCATTGGCACCCTCCCGCATGCCACATGCGTAGAAGACTCCGTCGAATTTGCGGATGCTGAAGCAGTAGATGTTGGAGGCCCAGGCCCGGTAGGGCACCTCAGAGACCGCATTGGAATTCGGCAACCAGAGAACGTTTTCCCAGTCCAGCGTGACAGTGTTGATTCGGGCCACCACCCCCTGCACATCACTCGATCCGTCATGCCCGCAATACAAATAGTCCCCGTCGCACAGGAATGACACCGACTGCCACGGGGTCACCTGTTGAACGGTGTCCCACTGGGCCTCGGAGGTCTTGTCGCCACCGCCGTTATGATCGAGCTTCCAAATCCCAGCGTAGTCCGTCCCATCACCGGTGGCAATCCAGACGGTGTCCGTCGAATTGGGATCAAAGCTCACCGCATGAACATGCAGATTCAACGCCCCTGCCCCCAGGCTCTGCATGTCCACATGGTTGTAGATCACGGTCCAGCTACGTCCATAGTCGTTTGAGTAGTACACACGACAACCGCAGGCATCACCATTCTGAGCATAGTTGCCATACTCGCAAATAACGACCTCATTATCACGAACAGCGTCGGGGCCCATCGAAAACCAAACCGCGTAGCCGGAGATCAACGCCAGGCTATCCCCGGCCGACACAGACACGCTCTGGGAGGCATCCGCGTAATCCGTAGACCACGTGCAAATCGTCCAGGTGGCTCCATGGTCACCCGACCACCAGAGGTGTCCGCGGGCGGCATTCGTCTTCTGCCCGGTACTCATCAACCACTCGCCATTGGCCATAAGCATCATGCCCTGGATCTCGTCGCCTGCCGCAAAATCACCACTGAACGGAGAGTCTGTCTGGACGTTGATCGTGGTCACCGGTGTCACCAGGTCGTCCTTATGGTACACATCCAACTGGACGCCAACCGACACACAGACATAGGGGTCGTCCACCAGGCGGCACGAATAGGCTGTCGAGCCCCAGTATTCGGTCACGTCCGGCCTGCTGGCGACGGCCGCCAGCTCAATCCGCGGCACGTTTACGGCCACCTCCACACCGTCATCTCGGAAGGCATGAGTGCTCCGCGTAAACGTGTCGATGTCAGATGCCGCAATATTTGGCAGGTCTAAAGTTGGGATCGCCGCCATGAGGATCTCCTAGGTTTGTACCACTGTGATTTCTTCTTCGCTGTCCAGCGTGTCGCCGATGACAGGGCCACCCCCTGCCTGTTTGTAGATCGCGACGGTATATAGGCCAAAGGACAGGCCACTTGGAGGCGTGAACACATAGCAGCCGGAACTGACCTCGGTCATGGCAATGTCTGTGTTCGCCCAGACCGGAGAGCTCTCGAACTGGCTCGTGACCGTATTCCAGACTGTGCCATTCCTGTGGATCAGCCGCCCATAATATGTATCGCCCGCAGCTCGTGTTATTGAGAACATTTTCTTCTCCGATCCCTTGATTTCCCTAGGCCGCCCGTTGTACACTAGAGGCATGACCGAACGCACCGCCAAACGAGCCCTGTTCATCATGGCACCCCTGGCCGTCATCATGACGAGCCTGGCGATCTGGACCGCAACTCTGCCGCCGCCCCGTCCACCGATACGGCCTCCGAAGCCTACCTGGCCCCCCGTCGTCCAGGAGCAGCCGGAGCCGCGAAACGCCAGGGAAGCCATGCTGGTCAGCATGACGACCACAATCGAACAGGCCCGCAAGGATGCATGGGACTGGTGGCACTCGCTGGACCACGTCCCGACTCGACAGGAACAAATTGAATTCCTGTCCAGCCAGCCCCATATCATCGAGGCCCAAGGCGGCAAGAAGGGGGCACTCATCTACGCTACCATGATGTCTGAACCAGCGATACGACGGCTTCGCCGAACCAACCGAGAACAGTGGCGAGTGTACTGGGAGCGGATGTCGGCCGATGTTTTTTTGCGGGCCTACATTGGGACCGCCGATCCGAACGACCTGTCGCCGTACACCTTCGAGGCGATCATGGGGCACCCAATCCCCGCTACTCCGACTCATACAACACCTCGCTGAACGCAAACTCCCACTGCTCGTCCTGCAGCTCTTCATTCACGATATTGAATGGTGCCGCAATGGCACCGCTGGACCCGGCATCAATAGACTCCTGATCGACCTGTGGGAATTCAATGTCGGGAGCCTGATTGTCGGCGTCAGGAATCTCGAACGGAGAGAAGTATGCGAGGTAGCCATACTCCGCAACGTCACTCGGCAAATAGTGTTCGGCCTGGTTAGAGCTCGCCCCCAGCTCGCACCACCCGTACCCGCCTGCAATCCAGAGCGACCAGGGCCTATCGTTCTTCTTGGAGCCGTACCATAAATACACATCATGCCAATACCCAAAACTGCCCCACTCGTACGGATTCGGAGTTATGAACTGATATGTCTGTACAGCGGGAGTCACCAACGACGGGGCGTCGAAACCATCCACCAATTCCTTGCCGGGATACGCATTGACCCTCACGTTATACGGAGACACGAACCGGCCAGGCCTGTTCGCCGACACCGAAGCAGACATGTAATCCTTCCCAAGATACTCAACTCTATACCCCTGGCCCCAAATATTATACTCCGGGGGACACTCCCACGCTTCGCCGATCATATCCATCCAGGCACACGCATTGGGTGATGTCTTGGGCCAGACCGCCCACGCTTGCACCTGGGGGCCTGGGGTCTGTGTGGGGGCATCTACAAACAACGTGTACTTGTTCGGGTCGGTCTCCTGATCGCAATACCATGCACATGTCGCAGGATACCAGCTCGGAGCTGAAGTGTAGACCTCCCACTTCGTGCCGTAACCGTCATTGTTGGGATTGCAGTCATCAGCCCAAGTGTCATTGATTGCATCGACCCAGTCCGAAATGGCATCATTAATCGACGAGAAATAGTGCCCCGTATCACCATCTGGAATAACGACATTTCGCACTCTATTTTTAATCTCGTAGCACTGAGCCGAAAGTCGCCGCCGCAGTTCGCCGCTCTCGTCCAGTATGTCCCGCAAGTTGTTGACCACCTCAGATGGCGGGGTAATAAGAGAAACGTCCGGCATCGGCCATACCTGGGGGTCGCCCGTAACCGGCATCCACCCATGATCCGTCAAGAGGTCATCGACCAGTTCGTCCGTAATAATTTCCGTCTCACTACCGATCCAGGCATCCTCCACTTCGGATCGCACCCATGACAGACTGTGACTTGTATAACCGGAATCAATGTCGTTCCCAATGTAGTTGTCGTATCCGTATCCCGGCGGGTCCGTGCCGCAATCGCCCGGCCACACCAACGTGTCCGTCGAACTTTCAACGGTCCCATCAAATGTAGGAACCGGATAACACGAAGGAATGCGTCTCCATGTCGCCACGATCTCGCCTGTACCGCCAGAGCTATTGGGATCGTTGTTCCAGCCCGCCGGGATGTACGGCGTGGTGGTATCCAATATCCAGTCGTAGTTGCCTGAACCGGCACGCTCCAGCATCCACTCCATCTCATTTCCGTTACAGCCCCAGTAATGCGACGTCAGGAGCTGAACGCCACCGTCATCATACAGGTCATACGTATCGTCTTCGGCGTCTTCCCATCGACTGGTGAACGTGGATGTTACTTCCCCGCAGAGCTCGGAGGCAGAGCTGGTAACAAGCGTCTCGATCATATCATACCAATCCTGCCATTCTGAAGCAGAGATGGATTTGCTTGTCGGAGTAGACACAAACCCACCAACCTGGCTCGACAAATCCACTTGATACCGTGGGTCTACCTGTACCGGCAAAAGTGTGTATGCCTGCCTGGCAGTTCCTCCGCTGGTCACCATGTATCGTTCTTGGTTACGGTCAAAATGATGGTAAAAGCTGGGATCTGCCGCCACCGCCCAATTCGTAGAATCACCGGACGGGTTGCCCCCGCACTGCGTGGCGGTACGTTGGGTTTTATTGAAATAGATTTCGTCGTCATTGTTGGGGTCAGAACAAAAGATTTCACCCGGCCCCCATGTATCGGCATATTCCCCATCGGGGCCAAACTCAACAATGCTCGGTGGCGTAAACCGTAACCGATGCGGCGTGGGGTTAATGTACGATAGCCAGTACGCATACCGCAGATCTTCCCAGTGCTGCCACGTCACACCATCGCTGGCCTTGGCGTCCGCCCCGCGACAGTACAGGTCATTGGCGTCCGATGTACTCAAGGCCCTCGCGTACAGCATTACATTATCCAGCTTGCCGTCGAACTTCGTGTTGCCGGAGCAGTTGACGCCGAGCTTCATGTCCACACTCGTAGACAGGTCACGACCGCTCGATACGCTCTCGGTATCTTCCAGGCGGCCATCCATGTACAGCCGCAGCTCGTCTTCATCGGCATCCCGAACGAATACCGCATGATGCCACGAGCCATCATTCCAGGCAGTCGTGTCACCCACCGATTCCTGGGAACTGTTGGCCCAGGTCACACCGTAGATCGCACCGCCGGACGTCAGATAGAGCCGCCACCCGTCATCATAACCACTGTCGTACAGGGTCTTGTCTCCGATGCACTGGTAGGCACTGCTATAGGAGGTCTTGAACCAGGCGGCGAACGAGAAAGATTCATCCGAATCAAAGTCCAGGTCTGCGTGATCCGAGACTGTAATGTAATCGTCCGAGCCGTCCAGATCGAAGCAGGAGCCCACCTGCCCACTCAGGTCATACAGCTCGTCTACCGGATCAGATGTCGTGCCGTCGTGACGGTTGCAATAGTCGATAGCTGTGCTGTCGGCCGTCTCCGTATCTTCATCCTGAAGGTCATACAAGGCCTTGACCTCCTCGGCCTCCAAGGCATAGCCATAGACCTCCACATTGTCCATGCGGCCATCCAGCAGGGACGTGGTAAACCCATCGTCCCAATAGGCCGCCATGTAAAGGTTATCTGTCGTGGTGAAGTCGTCGAAGTCGGTTGCACTGTCCAGGTCGCCATCGTAGGACGCGTCGAGATCCACCGCCTCACCATTCACGTACAACGTGATCGTCTTGGCTCCGGCGGACTCGTTCTCGTCACGAAATACGGCCGCCAGATGTGTCCAGCCTGTCGCCCCGTTGTCAAACACCACCTCGTCGGTCAAGGCCAGGCCGCCATTGTCGTCCGCGTAGTAGTAGGCTCCAACATCGCCCGCCACGCTCACGAAGAGCTCAACCATATTGTCACCGGTCTGATCGGGGTCGAAGCTGCAAAGAATCATCTGTGTGTCGCTGTCCTGGCCATCATCCAGGGCAACGAAAACCGAAAGCGTAAACGACCCTCGGAAGGTAGACTGGAACGTCTGGCCCGTATCCACGTAGTCATCGGACCCATCGAACTCCAGGGCTCGCACAAACCCGGCCGTCGTCACACCATCCACGTCGTGGTCGGAGGTGTAATCGTCCGATCCATCCTCCAGTGTTCCGTTCGTCCCCTCCTCGTTTGTAACCGTACTGGAGGCCGCATTGTCGTTCATCTTGTAGTGGGCCACTCGCGAGTCCTGGACGGACACGTCATCGAGCTTCCAGTACGAGATCAGCCCGTCACCGGTCGTATCCACGGGCCATTCAGCCATTTGCCAGTCGGCCAACGACACCAGAGACAGCAATGACACGAGCAACACAATAATCAGACATTCTCTTTTCACGACGATTCCTTCCGTATGGCCAACAACCCATCAATCACTTTTTCCGGTTCATCTTCCCGGACCAGGTACATCAATATCTCTTTGTCCGTCAATACCTCACACGCCTCGTCGAGTGTGTCCAATGTCCAGGTGGTGACCGCCTCATTGATCTTTTGGGGCGTGTTCGACACAATGATCTGCCCGCCCGTCCACGGGCAACTGATCTCCTCGGCGTACTGATCGCACACCGGCAGGATCGAGCCGAAGTCCGGACCTCGGTAATACGTCCGGTCGATGATGGGCCGGTCGCCCACCCAATGGAACGCCTTGGTGGGCAGATCGTCAGACCGGGCCCAATACCCAGTGAATGCGTAGTCCACGCCGGGCAACACAGCTACCTGCTCCTGCAACCACAGGTAGGCAAGTCGGTCGCTCATTGGAGACCGGCTCCAGGATGCATAGGAGTTGTACACCTCCGAGTCGACACCGGTGTACTGACACCCCAACTCTTCTGCCCGGTTCGTGATTCGCTGAATCTGTTGCGACATCGCCTCGGCAGTCATCCACTTCCACCAGACGGCGTCCTCGACCTCTGACGAAACCGACGCAGGGAACAGCCATCGACTGTAGATGGTCTGCACACCAAATTTCTCACAAAGGCGAATCAGCTGAGGCAGATAGTCGACCTCGGCCCTATAGGTGCCACCGAACCACACGGTGTGGAAGCATCCACTTAACAAGGCCTTCACCAACATCCACGGGGTGTGGGTATGATGCCGAGGCCAATAGAGAATGAATCGATTGAGCCAGTGGTTGCTCATTCAGTCAACCGTCTCAACATATCAACGCCCCTTCAAAACAGGCTGCCAGGTGTAACTGGCCAGCCCCAACACAGCAATTAAGATCGCCCCGCCCAGGGCAACCCCCGCGAGCACAACGCTCTCGGTCGCCAACGACCCCGAGACCGCCAGTAGGGCAGGCACGACACCGTTGACAATGCTCAGTCTCTTGCTAGGCCGCCCTTCAGTTGCGGGCGTCTTCCCAGTCACTGCTTCCATCTTCCTGGTCCGCCGGGTCTTCGATTTCGATGAGCCCGTTCATTCGGGCTTCCAACCTGACTCGCTCGTAGTCCTGCCGCAAACCATCCGCCTTTGAACGACTCGCCTTAACCTTCGTTGCCAGGACCATCGCCAGCTTGATCGCAATGGCCTCGACGAGCTTCGGGTGCATGTTGGCGGGGTCGGTTTCGACCTGGACATACCGCACATAGATCTCATCTGCGTCGGCCAGGATATACGCCCCCTCACGGGCGTACTTGATCGGCGTCTCGCCGTCATCACTGTAGACCTGGACGATACGGGCCACCGTCTCAGCGAGACCCGACAGTAGAAAGTGGTAGTCGAAACCAAACTCCGGAGCCGTCGCCGTCTCAGCGGTCAACCCCTCTCGGAGGATCTGGTGTAACCAGTTATCTTCCGAGAGGACCTGCTCGCAAACCCGCTCGTAAAACAACACGCACAGCGGCCCATTCGGCGTATCGGTATCGGCCGCGAGCTGCGTAGCCCCGAGCAGCGTCAGGGCCATGTTGTACACGTCCAATGTCGTCACCGCTGCCATGTCGCATCCTCAAAAAAGGGAGGGGCCAGGCCCCTCCCCGTTTGGCTCTAGCTCATGCGTCGCGTGTGGAACGACGGGCCGACCGTGCCGATCCAGGCATTGATCGCTCCCGCCGTCATCACGGCGGTGCCAATGGTGTACGTCAGCTTGACGAACTCCAGCATCTCCGGCGGAATCGTCTCCTGGAGCAGGATCTTACCTGCCGCCAAATCCGCGAGAGCAAATACTTCGCTCTCCAGGATCGTGTCGTACGATCCACCCACGGTGGCACAGGTCAGCACCTTGACTTGCAAGGTGGCCGCACCACCACTCGTGAACGTGGTGTCCACGACGGCATTGATGACCAGGTCTTGGCCCTGGCCGACGTATTCGCGGTTGGCACCCAGGTCGATGATGTTGTCACTGTCGTGAGCGGCAACCGTCGTCTCGGCCTGACCATCGCTAAACACGAGCTGTGCATCTTGGTACGCCATCTTCTATCCTTTCTGCTTACGCTTCAGTTCTAGTTCCAGGCCGCTCCTAAGTGACCGTGGCCTCTGTGGTCGTGATTGCGTCGACCCGGCGAACCGGATGACCCTTGAAGGTCGTGACTTCCTTGCCCCAGATCTGGTCGGTGGACCAGTGGACGTTGGTCTTGTCCTTGGCAAGGATGTCGAACGCCGTCTTGACGTCCTGGTTGCAGTAGATCACCGCACCGGCCGCCTGGAACGGACAGTCGTTAATGACCTCCAGGAGGTAGTCGTCGAGGTTGGCGAAGCTGGCCAAATTGATGTTGCACAGCCGCTTGACACATCGCGTGTCATGAATCACCAGGCCACCATGCAGTTGGAAATGCGTACGGTACGCCTGGAACTGATTCGTGCCACCACTGTCTACTACCGTGCATTCGCCCAGGTCCGCCATCTTGACACCCAGGGTCTTGGACCCACGAGGGTAGACCATATGCACTCGATTGACGCCCCACTGAACCACCCAGATCGAGGTCATGGAGCCGGAGGCCGAGCCGCCGAAGCTGACCACGTTCGGGTTACTGACCGCGTTGTACCGCGGCTGCAGGCCCGTGAACGACGCAGGAGTGGTCACCTGGTCACCGGTGATGAGCGTGTTCGCCCATGTCTGAGACATCCCTTCCAGGAACGCCATGTCCTCCTGGGACCGGAACGCCTTCGGATTCGGAGCGGTATCGACCAGCTCACAGTCGATCTCGCTGTAGGACTCCAGCATGCCGATAGCCTCGACGGCATTCTCGGTGCTGGACTTCTCTTTGGCGACGCCCCCGTTGATCTGCCGCCAGGAACCGGTCGGCAAATTCGTCCGAATCGTCACCTTGTGACCGAAGGTCGCATTGGCCTCCAGCCACACCTGGTCCTGAAGGATCTCGTTCGTCTCGTTCAGGACCTCGGCGATCTGCAGGAGCTTTTTGTTGTGCGTCCGCTTGGCCAGCTCCACGAAGCCAAGGTTGTTTTGGGTCAATGTAGCCATCTCGCTACCCTTTCTCTAGTAATGGCCAAACAAAAAAGGCACGCGACTTTCGCCACGTGCCTCTGCATAGGCTCGTTGATGCAGCAACTCAGCGGGAGCTACCCGCCTGTGCCCACTCAGTTTTGTTTGGCCAGCTCAAACACGGTTACCCGTGCGAACTACACCGCTTCCTTGCCCATGTTCGGGCTGTTCTCGTACTCGAACACCGGCATGCCGTTGGCGTCAGTGGTTATCCCACCATCGCCACCGCCATCACCCCGCACGGAACTGTCTTCGGCCGTTCGCACGCCGATCTGATGGAACGCCTTGAGCACCGTTGGGTGGTTGCCCAGGCCTGCCTGATCCAGGACTTGCTTCAACGCGTCGCCACCGATGTCAATGACGGCCCGACGCATCAACTCAGTATTGGCGTCGTACTTGTCACCCCACTCCTTCCGGAGTGCAGCCTCGCCGTCCTTGACCGCCTTGACACGAGCATCGGCTTCTGCCTGGTACAGGGCTGCCTGGAGCTCATTGAACTTTGCATGCAAGCCCTTCGCCTGCTCGTTCGACAAGCCTAGTTCGTGGAAGATCCCACGCCACTGAGCCTCAGCCTCCTCACTGTACTGCATGCCTTCCGGCAATTGAGGTCGCTGCAGCTCATACCCATCCGGCTTCTCCGGCCTTCCCAGCCGATTGTAGAACTCGGCCTTCTGCTCAGCGGTCGCCTCTTGCGTCAGTAATGGCACGCTGTTGGAGAGCTTCCCATCGGCCTCGATGAAGGCCCTACCCAAGTCCGACACATTTTCAAACTTGGTAAGGGTCTCGTTGGCCTTCAGGTCATCGCCCAACTGGGCCATCCATCCCGGCGATCCGCCGTTGTTATTCGTCTGTGTCATTGATTCCAAGCTCCTTTTGCAGTTCTGTGGCCCACTCTTCGCTGCTCTGGGCCAGGGTGTGCATGTCAACCCCTACGATCCCGCACTTACCCAGCAGCCGCATGGCTGCATTGTGTCGTATTCGGGCCTCGTCATCCTCGATCACGTCGAAGAAGTTCAAGTCAGCCAGGATGTCCAGGAGCACCCCACGAGCCTGGGCCGAACCCAGGAGCGTGTTGCGATATTGCTGCACGAGTCGCCGCTTACTGCGATAATCCTGCCGCCGCTGCTCCAGGTTGTCCTGGTCAATCCTATCCACTCAAATTGATACCCTTGTGCTTACCCCACGTGGTCGTCTTGAAGACCTTCTGGTTCAGCTTCAGGACCTTGGCCTCCAACGTCTCGACCCGCCGCTTCAGATCGGCGAGCTGGTGATCGGCCTCCGACGCAACCTCCTGTGGAGCATTGTCAACATTTGTTTGCTCAGGGGGGCTCACGTCCTCATCAGGGGCGTGGGGGGGCTCGGTCGGTGTCTGGGAAGGGTTCTGGCCCTCGACGTCCTGCGGCAATTCTGGGGCCTCTGACGGCTCCACGGTCCTCTTGGTCTTCTTCTTTGCCATCATAGCTCCTTTCAGGCCACCAGATGGCCTGTCACGGCCTCTAGTGGCGATCCTTCTTCGATGGGTGCGTTCATGTTTCGAGCTGCTTCCGACCCAGTCTTTGCCATCTCGGCCATCTGCTGCTGCTGTGCCGCTTGCCGCTCGGCCTGGATAAGCTGCTCAACCTCTTCTTCGGTTCGCAACACGTCCTGCGGGAAGCCGGAGGCCTCGGCCAGCCTGCGGGCCGTCTTGGTCGGATTGATGACGTGGCGTGCCTCCGGGTAGATCTCGATCATTGGCACCAGGGCACCCAGCCCCTGGTTGATCCCCTGCGTCTGCTGGAGCCGCTTCTGGGCCTGGGCCAGGGGACCGATGTAGTCCACGTCGATGTTGCCGCTGGATTCCATCAAAAGCCGCTCGGGCGGGTCGGGCAGTCGCCCGGCTCGTCGTTCTATTTCAAATGCCCGATCCATGAGCGGGTCCAAGCAATCTGCGTTCAGCCGACCGATCTGCCCACCCATCACCACGGCCTTTTCACCCTGACGCTCCAGAACTTCCGTCGCTGTCATCTCTCGCTCGGCGTTGGCCATCATCATGAAGAAATCCACACGGAAATGCTTGTGGATGAGGGCCTCGGTCTTCTCCTCGCGATCAATGCCGATAGGATATTTGATGTCCGTCCGCACCGGCGTAACAACACGCTGGTGGTCTATGTAGTAGTTGATCCCCTTCGGCCGAATCCGCAGTTTGCCCTTCAGTTCCTGCGGGGCGTTGTATGCGGGCTCCACGGCGTAGTGGGCTGACTGCAGCAGGGTCCTACTGATCTGGTTGACGGTCTTGATGTCACAGATTGCATCCATCGCCGGGGATCGGCCATACGTCTCCTTGCTGTTCTTCCGCGTCCGCCAGGTACACGTCGGCAGGCTGTCATACCCGCTCTTGCGTGCCGTCGTCTCCGACTTCTCGCAGATGTACACCGACGCGAAGGGCTTGTTGCTCGACGCCGAGCTATTCGGCAGCCTGTCTGTGTTCGGGTACAGGCAATGCACAAAATTCCACTTGTCAAACGGCGTCTCCTTCGCGGCACGAACCAGGACCTCGGGCAGATTGTTCTCTCCAAACCGCTCGACGGCATTGCGGGCATCCAGCTGCAATTCCCGGTGCAACAGCCCCACGCCCCCGCGGCGATTCTCCGCGATGTACACGTCGTATGGATAGAGCACATCAAACACAATGTCGCCGCGATCCAGGTCCTCCTCGATGAACATCGTCGCCGTACCAATGGACCCGGCATCATAGAAGTACTCCGCCATGGCCGGATAGAAGTTGGTCCGCCGGAACACGCCGTACAGGTGCTCCTCAACATCCTGGAGCCACAGCTTGATCTGCGGATCGTCCATCAGCCAGGTCTCAGCAACCTGCAACCGGAACCAGGATGACGCCTGACTTACCAGGTTGCCCTGCATGCCATCCGCCCAGATCTGCAGGGCGTCGGCACCCACGCCGCTGTAGGCATCCAGGCCACGCCTCTTGACGTTGCCCACATGATCGTCGGCCTTGCCACGCCGCCAGGCCACCAGGTCACAGATGTCGTCCCACACCTCTTCCCACGGCTGCCGCACCTGCTTGAGCTGCCTGTGCCGCCCCAAGAGATCCTTTGCAAGTTGGTCTGGTCCTTCCTTCACACGCTACCCCAATAGCGACCGGCTGCCCACGTTTGGCGAACCGAGTGTAGATTGGTCCGCAATGAGGGTCTTATGCCGACCCATGGCACGCCGCCGTCTCTCTCGCTCAAAGTCTCGAATCCTGTCCATGTCCGGATCGTCCGGGGTGTGTACCGGAGGTGCCGGTGGAATCGGTGGTGGTTTGCTTGCAGCCCCAGATGATCCCATTATACAGTCCTCCGCAGTCCAAGTTCTAGCGGATCATAGTCGTCGTCCACAGGCCCATCGGGCGACTCCAGGCCCTTCAGTGGGTCTGCCAGGAATCGCCCGACAATCCGGTCAAACCGATAGGCGACCGACAGGTATCGAAAGGCGTCCGCCCCATGCGAAGACCAATCATGCAGGGGCTTGTCATCGAATCGCTCCAGCTTGTCGTTCCAGGCTGTGCGGTACGCCTCAAGGCACTCAATGCCCCTCTGGCACTTCGTCGCGTCAAACCAGCAGAAGGGAATCACGTTGCGAACGGCATCGATGCCATCCTGCAGATTGTGCTCCTGGCCCACCCGGAACTCGATGCCCAGCTCCCGAGCGGTCTCCCATCGACTCACCCCGGAGCCCAGCTCTCGCACCTTGATATCCTGCGGGGCCCAGTGGCCGTCCTCGGCATACACATACGGCCTGTCCCGCAGGACCTTGATATAGTGCTTCAGGCCCTGCCCTGAATTCTCGTAGTAGTCAATCAGGTGGACCTCACGGCCGACGAACTGGGCGAACCAGATCGTCATCGAGTCCCGCATGCCCAGGTCCCAGAAAGTGTACACCGGGATCGCCGGGTCGTACGCAACATGGCCAATCCGCCCTTCGCTGCGAGCCACGCCCATCTGCTCGCCGTAATACGATCCCTCGATGGCAGCTCGGAACGCCTCCTCCGGCGTACTGGGATGTTCCTGGGTCATCTTGGTGCCCAGACCATTGGTGCCATCCCGCGTAAACACATACCAGGCCCGCTGGCCCAGCCGGAGCCGCGTGGTCATGCGGGCCTCAACAGAGTCAAAATAGGCGTGATCCTTATCACTGATTTCGACCAGCTTGGCCTCGTCATCTGGAAGCGTGTTGGACGGCTTGCGAAACCAGGGGAAGAAATGGAACCTGAACTCCCGGTTGCCTAGCCTGCGTCCCGTCTGGCGGGCTGAGGCCGTCACCTGCTCGCTTCTCTTGCAGAGGCGGGCAAAGTCGCCCACCGGCCCCTCGGCCGTGCTCTCGACAAACACAATGGCCTTGTCGTGGCAGGCCGGGAATGTCCCCGTGGCCAGCTCCTCAGCCTTCAGGGGATATCTCGCACACAGCTTGCCGTGCTCGCTGACGTGCAAGAACTGGATCGTGTCGGATCGCATAGAGATCCCAACACGCAGGTTGCTATTGTTCTTCAGCAGCAGCTCGTTCGAATCGCACTTGATCGCTGGAATGCGGGCCAGCAACGCCCCGGGCAGATTCTCGTACGGGTACTTGACCTTCTTGCGAAAGATGTTACGCACATCCTCCATGCGATGGGCGATGATGCCCGCCGTAACATTCGAGTTGAATAGGCAGAGATCCAATCCAAACAAATCGATCAGGGTGGTAAAGCCGAGCTGCCTGGCCTTCAGGATAACATTCCGCCAATGGAGTTGGGACAGCAAGTCCAACTGGGCACGGTTCGGTATGAACTGTACCCTGCTGCCATCCTGGTCCACGATCCAGTATAGATGACTGAGTCGCCATCGGCGGTCCTTGAGATTCTCCCCGAACGCATCGAGGTTCCATGCACAATCCTGATAATGAGCTGAGCTGGTTTCAGTGGCTGCCATCAGGCATACTCTCCACTAATCTCGCCCGCACCACATCCTCCCGCATTGGCCGAAACTCCAGCATCACCGTCTCGCCCAGGAGAATCCGCCTCAGCAGGCTCACCTGATCCTCCCGCGTCAGCAGCTGCCCCACTGGCACCGTCAAGATGTCTTGTAGCTCCATCTACCTGCTCCAGCAGCCTGGCAATCGGGTCGGTGTCCAGCTCGATTGCATCCCCTTTCGGCCACCGCTCCGGATCGCGATTGCCCAACACATACTTGATCGCTCCGACGTCGGGGAGCACTCTCTTCCGCACCCGCTTGACTACGCGAGTCACTACCTCGCCACCTTCCTCCCCGGGAAACGCCCGTTCCTCCCGGGTGGTCTCGGTGTACGAAAACCCTTTCACCCGCCGCAGTAACGAGCTTTCGGCCTCACGACAATACAGCGTATCTTGCACCTGCTGATACCGCTTGTGACCGCGAGCAATGGAGGTTTCTAGCTCTTCATTCTCCTGTCGCCACCGGAGCAGTGTCTTGGGCATCACCCCAAAGAACCTCGCCATCTGGCTGAACGTCTTGCCCTCGGCAGCAAGCTGCTCGGCCTGTCGTGCATACACCTTTTTGTATTCGCTCGGTCGTGCCATCAGTTTCGTACGGTCCTGTACAGAACTGTACAGCCCCACCATCGTCGCATCATGAAACAGCTCGCTCAACCAGGCTAGATCCACCAGGTTGACTCGCCGGTCAAAATTCCAGTCCCCCAACAGAACCGGCGACCTCTGCCATTCGCACCGCTTCAGATGATAGCCCCAGAACCACAACCATTCCCCGGCGGTCACGTTCGGGTCGGCCGGATCGACCGTCTGCAGCCAATTACTAGCCATCATCTCCAGCGGATCGCGGCCCGTGGCCGTCACCTGCAAGTGGATCATGCAATACACGCACAGCTTGGCCCGGTCGTCACCGCAGTACCGCTCTGGATACTTGCAGTCCCGTGGATGCAGTCCCACGGCCGCCAACACAATCACGACTAATCCATACATGGGCCTCCCTGCCCGAATGCACGAGATCCGTCTCGTCTGCTTAGATTGTGACAAATAACTGTGGAAAGTCACTCAACGGGAGCCATTGAGAAACCCAAAAGTGGGCGGGCCAGCCCACGGCGACCGGCCCACCCTTCTGGAGGAGGAGTGAGAAACTCAAAAAGGGGTGACGGGGGAGACCTGTTGGTTAAAGCCCGCCACCCTCGGAGGGGAGAACTTGCTTGTCACATAGTCACTTGCTCAGCATGGATCAATCCACGACTCCCGGCGGTCCATCAGATCCACAATCTTATGGGTCAATTCCCGCGTGGCCTTGATATCACTCAGGGCATCATGTGCTTGCAAGTCGATAGCAAAATGCTTGCACAGTGTCCCCAGGGTCAACTTCCTTCCCTGTATCCACTCCAGCAATCCCGTGCCCGCAAGGAACTGGGCGACCGGATAGGGATCAATCGCATACCCAAACCAGTAGCTGCCGAAAAACCTCTCATCCTGGGCCCGCGACTCGGCCCACAGGAAATCACAGTCAAACTCGACGTTATAGCCACCGTACCACGCCTTGTCCGTCCGGTTCCACTTACTGATCCACATGTCCAGATCAGCTATGAACTGTCGCCAGCCCAGCTTTCGAGCCGGGAACGCCATCACATCATCCAGCGTTCTACCCTGGACCTTAAGGGCCTTCGGACTGATATCCTCCGGCCGATCCGGCCGCATCAGGATGTTTCGCTCTCCCACAATCCCACCATCCGTCACCATCTGGTAGGCAAGCTGCACGATCTCGTGCTTCTCCGGGTCCAGGCCCGTCGTCTCCACGTCAAACCAAAAGACCTTCATTCTTTGGGCTCCTTCTGCTCTTCGGCCAATGACAATGCCAGATCAATCCTGGCAACCGTATCTTCTGTGATCTGGTGTCGACCAGGCCGCTCCAGGTACGACTGCCGCTGCACACTCCATCCCACCCGATCCGCAAATCCCTGCTGCGTCAAGCCTGCCTTCTCTCGGGCCTCCACGAGCCACTCCCCGCGATACACCAGGTACTCCAGGGTCACAACCTTCACCTGCAGCTTCATACGAGCCCCCCATCGATGGCCTTGACCGGGGGAAGGTTTCCCGCCTTCCGCATGCGGATCAGCTTGGCAGGCAACGACAGCGGATCGAATCCCCGACTGGTTTCCCGTACAAGCTTTAATTGCTTCACCAGATCCACATCGCCAATCTTCAGGGGGTCCGGCAAGCCCGCCGCCGCATAGGTCTGCCGAATGAGCAGCAACGACAGCACCGGATCACCTACGATCACGTCGGCCGCCACCGGAGTCCCACTGTTCAGTTCTTTGTACGCCGCAATCAAGTCTCTATCGCGTATCATTCCAGCACTCCCTGCACAGCCACTCGCCATCCAGATCCACAAACGCCTCCCTGTCGCGGTGGCGTACACACGGGAACGCCACCCCATACTCATTCACGCCACGCCGGGCCGCCTCTTCCAGGGCCCGCTTTTGCATGTACCGATACCCGGCGACCGACGTGTGCAGGTGGCCTCCCTTGTCCACGCGAACGTACTGCCGCCAGTCATCCCACGCCATAGACCCCATCACGCAACCGCTAGCGTGTCCCACACACACGCAAACAGATCCGGGACAGGCTCGCCGTTCTGCCGCCGCTCGGACACGATCTCGCCGTGCCGCTCGAATACACGGACAGCCTGGTTACGCAGATCCTTTTTCGTGAACCCACGGGCCCTCACCAGGTTGTACTTGAGCCACACGGTCCCGCGTGGCAACCCAAACCGGTGAAGAACCGCCTCGAACCCGGCATCCCCAAGCCGCAAGACACGAGTGAGCCCATCCTCTGCCGCGTGCAACCTGGCGGCCTTAATCAATCCCGGCCGCGTCTTGCACCGATCATCCATCCCGCTCATCAGAACTCCTTTCCGTGTTTGTGTGGTCGTGTCTCGTTAAACCGCATCTTTGCCATGATCGCCCCGCCGATATCCAGGTCGTGTGCCCCGGCGTAATCGAGAATGCGAATGATGCAGTCGGCCAGCTCAATGGTCACGCTGTCGTATTCCGGGCAGTGTTCGTCGGGGGGATTGCCGTGCCGCTCCGCCTCCAGGGCCTCGCTCAACTCGCTGTGCATCAGGGCAATGCACTCTCCGGCACCGCGGTCGTCATCCCAAAAGCCCTTCACGCAAGCCCAGGCATGGATGTCCTCCGCCAACTCGCCCAGCCAAGCAGAGGAAAACACGCCCCTCTCATCTCCCTTGTCATAAACCCGATCAGCCATGGATCACTCCTTCCTCATTGCGTTTGAACGTCTCGCCGGTATGCGGCGATACAATCACCGACCCCTCTTGTTTATGCCGTGCAATGGATTCCGTGAGAGCCTGGATGACGGCCCGCATGTACGTGATACGGTCACGGCGGTTCGGCAGGGCCTCGCAGATCTGCTTCCACATTCGCCGCTTGGTCAAGGTCTCCATGTTCAGCACGGCCTTTTCCTGGGCTCTCTGCTCACGCAGTCCCAGGGGCCGATTACGGCGTTTGCGGACCTTAGTCATGCTCGCCTCCCTTGCGATATCCCAACGAGAGCAGTACCTCCATGTACTGCAACACCGTTGGGAATCGGACATGGTTCTCCCGTTTCCACCGATCCATCGCCACCAGGAACTCCAAATCATCGTCCGACATTTCTTCGGGCGTCCGCGTCCGTGGTTGCCCGTCTTTCCTGGGCCGTCCTCGCTTGGCCATCCGAGCTCCGTCTCATGTCGTCCATGACGCCCCAATTGTAGGCCCCAGCCCACACCTGTCAACTTTATTCTACAATTTTTCACAAAAAATTACATTTCACTTGGCAGACCCGTCAACAGCGTGTATACTTAGTATACAGAGGTCAACAAATGCTAACAGCAATCGAAAGGAGTAAGCCATGAACGAGCAGTTCAGACTTGTCATCAAAATCACCAAGGGCGACCGCGTTGGCCGCATCCTCAAGCGGATGGCCAGCGGACAAATCATCGTCTTCAACACTCGCAAGGAAGCGACGCTGGCCCTGACAGAATTCCTGGCTGATGCACACGCCCTCATCCAGTACGTGCCAAGCAAATTCCAAATGTTCGGCTTGATCTGCATCCACGACGAGAAGACCGGCGACATCACCGACGTTGAACCCTTCTTCGTGCAGCGGCACACGGACGAATTCCCGGGGATCGTAGCTAACGACCCCACACTCGAAGAGGCCGAAGCCCTGATGGCAGAAGTCACAGAGCCAAGGGAATGAGAATGCAGTTGGTCGGTTCAAGCTCGCATGACTCCCGACACCGTGCTCATGCGTGAGCACGGACTCGGCAGCCAAAAAGCAATGACCACGACAAAGCAAAGGGAGTCATCATGGGCGAGGAACTAAAAACCTACAAGGCCGGAACCATCATTAAGATCAACGACGGAGCCGATGCTGCACTTTACATGCTGGCCCGCGTTGGGTGCTCGTGGGGCAATACCGTAGCAGAACGCCGGACTGCCTACACGCTGATCTGCCTGAAGGATGGCAATCGGTGGTGCCCAATCAAATGGCTCCGGGGAATCATGACAGGCCTCACCATCGAGCAACTGGAAGACGTACTGGAGCTGGCAGACGTCAACTGTACGATCCTGCCCCCAGGAGTCGAGATCACAATCAAGTCACGCTAATCAACCTTCACATTCACATTAAGGTAAGGAGCGAACCATGACACAACGGCAATTGAACAAGCAAGTCCCGGACGGTTTCCTGATGCACTGCGGGGCCAAGATGGCTACCGTTAACGAATTGGAAGCGGTCCCGGTGGGGCCGGGCTCGGCGACGTACCAGCCCATCGCCCACGCCGTATTCCGCAATACGGTCATGGACGCCATCCGGGAACGCAACCTGGTGGTCAGCCGTGAGCATTGGGCACTGTCCACCAAGGACTATGCCAGCGGCGACCCAACCGTGTACAGCGGGCCAGGGGCCAGGATGTTTGGGATCATCGGACTGGTCGGCAAGCACGACGACCGCGAGGCCTTCTTGGGGTTGCGGAACAGCACCGACAAGACGATCAAGATTGGATTCGCAATCGGCCACCGCATTTTCATCTGCGACAACCTGGCCCTCAGCGGTAACTACGTGGTGTTCAAACGACACACGTCTCGCCTCGATCTAACTCACGAAGTCAACACCGGAATGGACAATGCCTTGGATGGACTCCGCGACTGGGATCACTTCGTTGAACGCATGGGCAACACGGCATGTCCCAATCACAAGTTCGACCGCGTAATCGCAGGGCTCATCCAGGGGCAGGCACTACCTGGCAAAACGGCCTACGAAATGCTCCGGGCATGGTACGATCAGAAGGCTCCCGACGACCGCCCAGATCTCCAGCAGAGGCTCACCCTGGCCCCGTACAACGACGGCACAGCCTGGAGCGTCCACAACCTCTGGACCGACCTGGTGGGCCGTCGGCAGAACCTGGTCGCCCCAGGTGGTACGACCCTGCGACGCCACTCGGTCTTGAACCGCACCATCGAAACTCACCTGCTCTAGAGGGCTGGAATGATTATCGCGGAAGCAACACAAATCTTTGCGGCACCCACGGATTCTTCGTGGGTGCTGCTCATCCGCAATCGGGACGGTACGCTCGCTACGATCCACGGGGTTGCGGACGGCCCAGTGAAGGTGCTCGGGTACGGATCGAGCCTCGCCGTGGCAATCCATCACTTCCTGGAGACCTGCCAGAAGCTCGGGGCCGACCTGGACCAAATCGAATACCGAGGCCACTGGTTTCAGGGGCTCGGGCCACATCTCAACTAGGGGATCAGAGAATGGAAGTCTGTGAAGTCAAACGCTGCCGCCAACCGGCATACATCACATGGCTGGGCTACGCAGTCTGCCGGAAACACTTCGAGATGCACTGCGAGGGAGATCTTTCACTCTGGGAGACATTCAATGTTGAAAAAACGCAGGCCAAAACCGACGCACACAACAGTCAAGCTGACAATCGAACGGCACCAACAAGCGAGGGTTGCCCACGAGAAGGACTGCGTCCGGGCGGGGAAATGGACCCCGTTTCAGGACTGGCTGGACCGGGTGATTGAGCAGCACGTACAGGAATGAATCGAGAAGAGGGCCCCGGCGATGAACCGGGGCCTTTTTTCATGGGGTCGGCACAAGGCCACGAGCCGCACCGGCCGCAGCCCCCTCGGCAGCCGCACGAATCGCATCAGCATCCGCGTCGGACGTGCTCTTCTCCCACTTGACGTACGCCCCATCGGCCAGGACCGCCTCAAACCCAGCGACTTCCGTGTCGACGAGAACGCCCATCTTCTTTGCGTGAACCTCCCCCGTCTCCGGGTAGTAGTCCACCGTCACGCTGCCGCACCCGGTCAATACGAGTGCGACCACCACCATTACAATCAGCTTTCGCATTCTGACCTCTCTTTCTCTGCTTCCAGCTCTTCGCGAAGGGCCGTCCCTTCACTCACAATCCGATCCACCAATTCCACGACCGAACAGTTCAGGGCCCGGCAAAGCAGCCGCAACTGCACCGTGTCGGTGATGTCCAGGTACTGCTCGATCCGTGCTACGCTCATTACCTCGCATTGCAACAGGTGAGCGATGACATCCTCGCGTTCTTCTTCCGTAAACATAATTAGCTCCATTTCCTGAGGTACGCTTTTAACGGGCATGCCCGAAACAAGTTCTGGGCATACCGCACCGTGAGTACTGTGGGCAACGCCCGGAGCCGCCGAGCCCGATATTCCTGCTTGCCCTTAGCAAACCGCGTCAACACCACCACGAATCGTTCGTCCGGAAAGAGCTCGGCCATACGAATCAACTTGGTCACCGACGCCGAGTCCAATTGCCCCTTGCACTCCACCCAGTGATGCGACCCGTCCGGATCAAACACCTGAAAGTCGGGCACGTACCTCCGAACCCTTCCGAGATCCGTAATCGCACTCCGCACACCACTGGCCTCGGCCAGCCAGCCAACGGTACGCTCCAGGGCATCCTTGACCTCGGCCGCGGAGACCAGGCCCTTCGCTGCACGGCTGATTTGCTTCGCCTTCTCCTCACAGGCCTCAGCCCTGGCCTTGAGCACACCTGCAAAGTCGAAGACGCGAGGTTCGTACAACCAGCTCTTAACAACCTTCCTCTCAGCCCAGTAGTGCAGGTACTGGGCATAGTCGTGTTCCAACATCGACCGGAACCGATAGCCCAAGGCCTCGCATCTCACGTTGCCCATTTTCTTCTCGACCTTCATCTTGTCTTCCAGGCCCATCCGACCCGTCGTCTTAATCTCCATCGGCAACTCCTTCCTGTTCGGGCTTATCCGCGAACTGCAGAATAGTACCCCAGAAATCCATTTCAAAGAACCCCGTCGCCGCCTCGCGGTGCTTGGCGACAAAGATCTTCGTGGTCGGATCTTCGTCGCCCGTGTAGTACGCCGGTCGATGCAGCAGCAGGACAACATCCGCACGCTCCTCAATGCCCCCGGACCCACGCAGATCCGAGAGACGGGGCTCACGATCCTCGCGAGCCTCACACGCCCGGTTGAGCTGGCTCATGACAACATGGGGAATGTCGGTCTCGGTGGCCAGGGCCTGAATCGACTGCATGCGTTCGGTGAGGGCCTCGACGGGGCTGCTGTGCTGTTTGTCGTCCCGCATCTGCTGCACGTAGTCCACAAAGACAGCCTTGATCCCATACTCGGCCCGCATCCGCAGGACCTCGGCCCGCATCGATGCCGGGGTCAAGTGGGGCCGCACGAGGATCAAGAGCGGCCAGGCACCCACCTGGAGCCTGGCCGCCTTGAGCTTCTCTTCCCAGTGGGGATTGTGCCAGAGGGCACCTGCCAACACGGGCTTGAGGGGGACACCTGCCTCCGAACATAACACACGCCGCAGGAGCTGTTCGCCGCTCATCTCGCAGGCCAGGTACAGCACGGGGTGGCCCTTGCGGCACAGGTTGCTCGCGACATTCAAACCCAGAGCCGTCTTACCCATCGATGTGCGACCCGCCACCACCGTCACAGTGCCGCGGCCCAGCCCGAGAATATGCCGGTCCATGGTCTCGAAGCCCGTTGGCAGATAGTTGGCCGCCCGCTCGAAGCTCACACTCTGAACCAGGTCGGCCGCCAGGGCCACTTCAGTGTGCTCGTCGCGACACAGGGAGTCGAGACTGTTCCGCAGCACGGCGTACTTTTCGGCCAGCTCCGAGGTGCCCGCGATCACCTCGCCCGCCTGCCTCAAGAAACCATGTAGTCGGCGATGCCCATAGCAGTCGCACACATGGGCCAGGTACGACTCCCAGGAACTGGCCGCTGGCACCGACTCGACGACCTCTACCAGAAATTCGACACCCCCGATCTCATCGAGTTGCCGGGTATGGGCCAGCTGCCTGCGGAGGGTCACCAGATCCACGGCCAGGCCCAACCTCGACACGGCCAGGATCGCATCGTAGAGCACCTGCATCTCCGGCCGGTAGAAGTGATCCCGGTCGATCCGGCCCGCAACCTGGGGGATGATCGCATTGTCCCACACCATCGAGGCCAGCAAGGCCGCCTCATACACCTGGCCATCTATCAGCTCCAGCTCTCGCCCCGTCATGCCAGCCTCCGGTATTTCCGGGGCGGCCTCTCTCCGGCTTCTTTGGCGTCCTTGGCCGCGAAACTCAGGATTGTGCAATAGTGCGACTTGTACCTCCGACCGGAGCTGCCGATGTAGTTATCCAGGCGTTCGATGAGGGCTTTCACCTGGTCGGGCCCAAATCGGTCAAGCAGCTTCTTGTGTTCAGCCTGGGTCATTTTAACCCGCTTACCCTCCCCAAACCGCTCGGCTTCCTCCATCTCCTCTTCTCTTCTCTTCTCTTCTCTACTCTCCTCTTCTCTAGGTACGTTTTTGTACGGGACTGTACAATCCTGTACAGACTCATCCGCGTCATCGTACGCTATGATGAAGCCTAGCTGTACACACCGCTGGATGACCTTGTACAACTGTTGGGAATTGGCGTGAATCGAGCCTTTCTTGGCTATGAATTTCGCGTCGTGCGGAATGGCGTTATCCATCTGGCTGGCCAACAGCCACAGCTTGACAAGAATGCCAAACTCAGCATCGGTGAGCTGGTCGATCTCGTAGTCATTCAGGAGGGATCTGTGAACCTTGATCCATTTCGGGGCCCGGTCTCGATACTGCTGGTAACTCTCCCAGTTCCGGATCTTAAGCATTTTCATGATGACCTCCCTGTCTCAAAAGGAAGGGCCGGGCACCGAGCCCGACCCCGAATCGAGGGATTGACGTTTAGAACGGGATGTCGTCGTCCATCGGTGGCGTTTGCCATGGGCTATCATGGGACGACGATGTCTGACGTTGATCTGAAACGGCCTGAGACGGCTGCTGCTGGCCAAACGCCCCCTGGTTGGCACCATAGGCCCCCTGGTCCTGCTGGCCGCCCTGAGACGATCCCGAGGGGCTTCCCAGGAACTTCACAGACCGCACAGTCACGATGTGCCGCTGCCGCTTGCTGCCGTCCTGGGCCTCCCACTGCTGCAGGGTTAGCTCGCCCTGAACGGCGACCTGGCTACCCTTGTCGAGATATCGGTTGACGGTCTCGGCCTGGTGAGCCCAAACCGTGCAATCCACGAAGCAAACCGACTCCTTCGGCTGACCGTTGGCGTCTGTCCATCGCTTGTTGACGGCTAGCCCGAAGTTGCACACGGCCGTCTGGTTGTTCGTGTACCGCAGCTCCGGATCGCGGGTTAGGTTACCGATGAGTACTACTACGTTCATGTCCGACTCCTTTCGCTACTGGATGACAAGCCGACTGGTCTGCACCAGCTCAGCCCCCTTGATTTTCGCTCCTTTCTTGAGCACCTCCGAGATCTGCTTCTTGTCGGGCTCAATGCGTATGACGTCACCGTTTTTGCGGGCCGCCTCGACAACCTCGGGTGAGGGCGATTCGATACTCTTGATCCGGCACAGGAACGGATCGTCGAAGCCATCCTCCAGGACGACCTTGGGCGGGTTCTTGGCGGGCTTGAGGAGGTAGGTGCCGCCCGACAGCTTGTCGATCTTGGCTACGTCCATGTACTGCAGAACGCCGGACTTCATGCGGGCGATAATCCTCTGCACCCGCTTGCGGCCCTTGGCAATGCGATCTGCTTCGCTCTTCAGGTAGCCGTCCACCCATTCGAGTTTGAGGATTGTGGCCGCCAGCTGCTCAACTGTCTCGGGCAGGTGGGCATGTGCCTCTACGAGCGTGGCTACCTGCTCATCCGTCAGTTCGCCATTCTCATCCGCCTCGACAGCTAACTGCCCCATGAGTTTGGTCGTCTGCCAAAACGAGAGCCCCTGGATCTCGTCTGGTTTGGCAGACGCTTCCTTGGCCACCTTCTTCTTGGTCGTCTTCTTCTTGACCACCTTGCTCTTGGTGGTTTTCCGCTTTGGTGCGGGCTCGTCGCCCTGGTAGTCTACGATTGGAAACTCTTCTTTCTTAGTCATGTTCTCTCCTTTCAGGCCGCGACTTCATGGAATCGCGGAATCTCAATTTCGTTCGGCAGTGGAATGTAACAGCCCATCTCTTCACTGGCCCATTCACGCACCCGTCGAAGATATTCCTCGAATTCAACTGTCGTCAGGGAGGTTGTACTGCGGACCACGTCCACATCAAACCAGTCGTCGTGAACAGAGAGGAATTTTGCAGCCAGGGCCCGGTGAACACTCTCACGGTCCTGGTACGTGGCCGTTTCGATCAGGGGGATCACCACGCCCCAGTAGTAGGCGTTCTGCCGCTTACTGCGGGCCTTGCTCTTGCGGCGTACCGTGATCTCCACCAGGTCGCCCTCGCAGAACTGTTGGCACCACCGCTTCCAACGCTCCGGGGCGAGGAGCTGCAAGGCCCCTCGCACCACCTGTGCATCGTGAATGGCCGTCAGTCTCATGCCGCCACCGGCTGCATGAACCGCACAGGCTTGATCTTACCGTTCTTCTTGACCGCGTCCCCATGCTCCAGGGTTGTGGGCCAGGCATGGTACGTACCCCAGACGACCGCCAGCAGTTGGGTCATGTCGCAGATCTGTTTGTGGGCCGCCCCCAACTTGTCGAAATGGCCCTTGATGTCCCACAATACATTCCACTGGTCGTCGCTCGGTTGAGGAGCCCCTTGCGGCACGATCACCTGACCCGCACACTCTTGCCCTCCGGCGTCCCCACCAAAACCGCCCGCGGGCTGAGCCCCTCCAGGGCCGCCAACACCGTGACGACCTCGACCGGGAAAGGGCTGGCCTGGACCCGGGTAATCCGGCGTGGTATACTGGGGCCGTTGGGCGGGAGCGGGTGCCTGCTGTCTTTGGCGAGTGGCGGCCCCGTTTCCTGCCTGCTGATTGATCGCGTTGGCCACCTCATCAAAGCTGGCGAGTGAAGTGTCGATCCCAATACCCAGGCACGCCAGGGCCCGACCAATCGCCGACGTCTCACAGTTTTCCACGTGGCTCGTCTTGTTGATGAACGAGCTGTCGGCTCGCTCCAGGGCATGACCCGTCGCCACGGGCCGGTCGTGTTCGTCAAGCACTATTGCCTTGATGCAGACCGTGCCGTTGCTGTGGTGCGTGATCTCGGTGAGCAATGCATACCCGGCGTACGCCTCGTCTGTGCGAAAATGCCGCAACCGTTCGTCCACCGGCACATAGGTGTTGCCTTTGATGTCGATGGCCCGGAGACCCTCCTGCGTGGTCCCCGCCTGTTTCTGTTCCTTCCTCATGCTCAATCCCTTTCAATATGGAATGGATGGTCACCCCCTACAGCTCACACGGCCGATAGGTGACCATAATTTTGCTCGCCAACTCCTCTCGGCATGTGCTGCACAAGTACCTGCAATACTCATCGCCCTCAACCTCACACTCCAGGACATCATGCAGACACCGGACCTCGCCACACCGGTCACATATAGCCTGATTGAAGGCATTGCTGTCTGTCGTCAACTCCTCGTCGCAGTACCAGCACCTCATGCCCCGACCCTCTCATTGAATCGCACCCACCGTTCCACGTCACTGGGGCGGTAAAACACCCGGCCCCGGATCTTGCGGTACACCGGCCCGATCTGTACGCCAAGCCGCCGCGTGTCTCGCCGCATGTGCTCCAGCCAGGTGGCCGCGAGCCCATAGCGTCGTTCGATCTCGTTGGGGGTGGCCAGTCGCTCCATTATGTGTCCAGGCCAGCCTCGCAAGCCCGGCGGACCATCTCCGACAGGGACGTGCTCATGGGCCCGTGCTTTTTCTTGATCTGCCGGAGTAGGGCGTCGGGTATCACGACCGCCACAACCGTTGTGCGGGTGCCGACCTTTTTGAGTTGTCTGCGTGCCATTGTTGACCTCTCGTAACAATTATTAACAAAATCAACCAATCCCTTGGATTGCTTCTTGACAGGCCCCACCCGATTCCGGTAGCATGATGTCAACCTCGCAGAGGGACCTGCCCATTTTCAGTCTCCAATCCACGGCGGTCGCCGACCGACCGCCAAGTCCGATGGTCATTATCGACTGAACGGCAAATTGTGTCAAGCATATTTCCTTAGAAATGCTTCAATTTGCTGCAAGCTAAGTCTGTGCGGGCTCATAGGTGGCTGGTAGTAAATGGGTTAAGAAAATCGAGGATTATTGTGCCCGACCCCAAAAAGCCATTCACAGTGACGATCCCCGAGGGGCCCGCCACCGCGTTCGGAGATCATATCGAACGACGTGGCTACCTTAAGTGGACCGCCATCCTCGGGGCCCTGCGGGCGTACATGGCCCTGCCGCCCGAACTGCAAGTCTGGCTCAATGATCCAACAGCGACGATGACCGACCCTGAGGTGGCTGAGAAGATGTGCGACTATTTTGCGGCCCGGCGGCGGGAGGATCTACTCGCTCGCCTCCCGGCCGATCAACAGCAGATGCTGGTGGAGCTGGCACGAGAAACAGCAGAACGTCTAGAGAAAAAGGGGTAAGTGTATGGTTATCCATCTCTCTCGGTCCTTCGAGGGTATCGCCGACCCGCGGTTTTCGGCAGGACAAGCCTCTGTTTGGATCGCGAGCCGATGAAGCCTAGGGTACACTGCCCAGCGAGGAATTCAAGGGCAAATCCGGGCTGTTTCCTGCCTTGAATCCTAACTAGCTGTCAACACAAAACCTAGAGCGGCGGTTTTTTTGAGGGATTTTTGCCGCAGTCTGTGAGAGGATGAAATGGCAAAACGAGAAGGGCGAGTGGCGTTCGGGGGACGTATTCCGGCTAGTCTCGCGGAGAAGTTCCATGCGTCCATCCCAACCGGTCACGACAAACAGCATGCCATCGAGGTCCTGGTGCGGCTCTGGCTGGATATGCCCAGGGCGGTGCAGGCCCAGTTGCTCCTGGGAGAGCAGACGGACAGCTACTACACAATGGTGAAGACAACCGTCAGTCAGGTGCTCAAGGCGGACCGCCGGAGGCGAAAGTGAGCCGGGTCACACTGGGGTCACACTCCCCTGCGTTCAGGGCGGCCCCGGCGTAGCGAGAATGACCTGAAAACCGGCCTTACGGGCCCAAAAACGCTGTCGCCGATGTAGCTCAACGGTAGAGCACAGCTTTCGTAAAGCTAGCCAGGTCTATGATATCCCTATGCAAGACAAGGACTTACGAATGTTCAACCGCATTTCGGGTCACTATAGGGTCACGCCATGAGGCGGGTTCGGGGCCCATTTCAACGCCGGGACCGAGACGGCTGGTGGCTAGAATGGTCCGACTGGATCGGCCCCCGGCGAATCCAACGTCGCCGCAAGTA